>Ga0208872_1000250_pt1 | contig 46252 bp, 42 predicted proteins | sample CryBogCBH12Aug08_FD_185508 | JGI IMG/M metagenome (GOLD analysis project Ga0208872, IMG submission 185508) | Freshwater microbial communities from Crystal Bog, Wisconsin, USA - CBH12Aug08 (SPAdes) | ecosystem: Environmental > Aquatic > Freshwater > Lake | place: Crystal Bog, Wisconsin, USA...
TTTATCTATTACTGCCAGTGGAAACTGTGATTTAACCCAGCCTTTGGGTACAAGGGGCACATAATAATAAGCAATGGGCAAAAAGATGATCAATAAAAAGGACAGGATTACGTGAAAATGCAATATAAAAATATTACCATTATTGGTTTTACGAAGTATATAATGAAAGATATAGGGTATTAATACCAGAATCATCAGTACTGCCGTTACTTCTATTGGTGATAATATAAAATTTTCATCAAAAAAAATAACCGAAACAGGTAAATCCGGCAGTAAACTCGCCAGTAAAAAAAGAAAAACAAATGGCGAGAATAATAAAAGGTTTTCTATGCGCACTGAAGAATCTTTCATGTAATGAATACAATTTGAGGGTTGATTGTTTGTTTAACGATCAAATGCAATGCTTTTGTATATATAATTCTATAAATCAGTTAAAATTATTTTTTGTAAGGTTTAGGAAAGATCAGCGTCTTTATTAAAACTTAACGCAAAAATATCTGTTATTAAATTTTAAACCTTCAAAAAAATTTAATTCGTTATGCATAAAACAATATTCATCACCTTATTTTTATCAATTGCACTGATTTCCTGTGCACAAAAGCCAATCAAGATGACAGAAAAAACAAGCAACCCCGTATTTACAGGCAAAACAGATACCGCCATATTTGGTGAAGGCTGTTTCTGGTGTACAGAAGCTTTTTTCCAGCGGTTAAAAGGAGTAATTTCCGTAACCAGCGGTTATGGTGGCGGTTTTGTGGAAAACCCTACCTATGAACAGGTGTGCGACCATACCACCGGACATATTGAACTGGCAAGGATTGTATATGACCCCAGCCAGATTAGTTTTGATGAATTGCTGGAAGTATTCTGGAAAACACATGATCCTACCACGATGGACCGCCAGGGTAATGATGCTGGCCCGCAGTATAAAAGCATTATCTTTTACCATACTGCCGAACAAAAAGAAAAAGCAGAAAAGTATAAGGCCGCTTTGGATAAAAGTGGTGCATGGGATAAACCAATCGTGACAGAAATTGCAGCTTTCAAAAACTTTTACCCGGCAGAAAATTATCACCAGAACTATTATAATGATAACCAAAACCAGGGCTATTGCAGATATGTAATTCAGCCTAAACTGGAGAAATTTGAAAAGATTTTTAAGGATAAACTGAAACACGGGGAATAATAGATATATGGACTGATAACTTGTTGAACGGTAGCTGATTTTAAGGCAAATGTTGTACTTTTAATGATGATTAAAAAATGTACAATATTTGCCTTTTTGATGCTGTTGATCAGTTTTTCTTTTGCCCAGCTGGGTGAAAAGAAAAATGCATTTACCCATGCAGATACTTTAAGGGGTTCTTTAAATGAGAACCGCGACTGGTGGGATGTGTTGCGGTATGATATAACTGTAAAGCCGGATTTTAATGCCAAAACCATTGAGGGGAAAGTAATGATCAGTTTCCGTGAATTAAAATCCGGTCATAGTAAAATACAGATTGACCTGCAGAAACCACTGATAATAGACAGTATTACAGTGGAACAACCCAATAAAAAATGGGCTGGTATTGGGCAGATGAGTGTACCCTTTAGTCAGGATACCTCCTTAAATGTGGCTTATTTTAATTTTCCCAAATTTAAAAATAAACAATCCAGTTTTATTGTCTACTACCATGGCAAACCACGGGAAGCTAAATTTCCGCCATGGGATGGTGGCTGGATCTGGAAAAAAGACAAGAACGGCAATCCCTGGATGAGTGTGGCCTGCCAGGGTTTAGGTGCCAGTGCCTGGTATCCCTGTAAGGACCACCAGAGTGATGAACCGGATAATGGAGCGTCCCTGTCTATTATAGTGCCGGACAGCCTGGTGGCAGTGGCCAATGGAAGGCTGGAACAAACCAGCAAAGAAAATGGATGGGCTACTTATAAATGGATGGTAAAAAACCCGATTAATAATTACCTGATCATCCCCACTATTGGAAAATATGTAAATTTCACAGATACCCTGATGGGTGAGAAAGGCAAGCTGGATGAGAGCTTCTGGGTATTGGATTATAACCTGGATAAAGCTAAAGAACAGTTTAAACAGGCTAAACTGATGCTGCGTGCTTTTGAATACTGGTTTGGGCCCTACCCTTTTTATGAAGACAGTTATAAACTGGTAGAATCTCCCCACCTGGGAATGGAGCACCAGAGTGCAACCGCTTATGGCAACCAGTTTAAAAACGGTTACCTGGGCAGGGATTTAAGTGGTACGGGATGGGGTTTAAAATGGGATTATATAATAGTACACGAAAGCGGGCACGAATGGTTTGCCAATAATATAACCAGTAAAGATATTGCAGACATGTGGGTGCATGAAGGGATTACTGATTACAGCGAAACCCTGTTTACAGAATACTATTATGGTAAAGAAGCGGGCAATGATTATAATTACGGTCAGCGCAGGGGAATTCGGAATGACGAAACCATTATTGGTAAATATGGGGTGAACAAGGAAGGCAGCGGAGATATGTATGCCAAAGGTGCCAATATGATGCATACTATCCGGCATTCCATACATAACGACTCCCTTTTCAGGGAAATTTTAAGAGGGTTGGGCAAAACATTTTATCACCAGACTGTTACCACCGGGCAAATTGAATCCTTTATCAGTGAACATGCCGGATTTAACTATGGTAAAATATTTGACCAGTACCTGCGGGATATCAGAATACCGGTACTGGAACTGAGTATAGATAGTGTACAGCATTCCATTACCTATAAATGGTCTAACTGTGTGGATGGGTTCAATTTACCATTGAGTATGGATAAAAACAATCAATCATTAACCCTGTTTCCTGAAACAAAAGAGAAAACAACCGTATTAACACCGGATCAAATGCAATTGGTGGATCTGAAACTGATTGACCGATTGTACTATATCAAAATAAAACAACAATAATATATTAATTGGCAATGACCCTTCCTGCCCCTTTGTAACGGGATTTCCAGTAAGGGTCATTCAAATCACTGATAGTAACTCCATTACTGGTGCTGGCATTGAGGAATTTATTATTGATAATATAAATACCTACATGTGATATATCCCTGCTTCCTCTACCACCGGTATGAAAGAATACAAGGTCGCCTTCTTTTAGATCAGCATCTTCTATCTTTTCTGCATTATCATATTGTTCCTGGGCTGTGCGGGGAATGGATGCATGATAAATATCCTGCATCACCAGTTTGGTAAATGCCGAGCAATCGATACAGTTTTTGGTACTGCCGCCCATACAATAGCGGGTGCCCCACCACTCTTCTATCTTCTTCAAGAGGTCGATATTGGTTACCAGCTCAACTGTAGCGTCCAGCAAAACTGCATATTTCAGTTGCAGCCAGTCCGCCTTTTCAATATTTTCATTTGAATATCCTGTATTTACATTTGTTATACGGACATCTGGTTCCGACTGGTGCTTATTCATTACAGTTTTATGCCTGGAAGTAACAGCAGAACCCGGCGTTACTTCAATACCATCAATAAATCTGGAGGATTGTTTAGCAGTTTTGGGTACAGTGGCAGGATTGGTAGTTGTAGTCCTGAATAAAGAACAGCTTGCCAGAGAAGTTATTAACAATAAACCTGATATACCTTTTTTTAACCACATAAATCAGTTTGCAAAGTAATCAGGTTCAGTCATTTTATCCAAAACTGTTTTTAACTTTTAAAGGAAATTGAAAAATATATACCGGTTGTGGAAAATTGTGCAGGCACTGCTAAATGCATACCAACGATATTTGAATGCTGAAATCATCACTATTATTTAAAGTACCTATGCCAGAGTTTTCACATTTACATGTTCATACACAATATTCCCTTTTAGATGGTGCTGCTTCTATTGAGAGCCTGTTTAAAAAGGCCGACAAGTTTAAAATGCCGGCAGTAGCTATTACAGACCATGGGAATATGTTTGGCGCTTTTGCTTTTGTAAGCCAGGCATGGAAAAATACAAAAGTGGTGGGCAAAAAAGAAAATGGAGACGAAATTCGGGAGCCTTCTATTAAACCAATTGTGGGATGTGAATTTTATGTGGTAAAAGACCGCCATGCCAAAACCTTTACCAAAGAGCTGAAAGATGAACGTTACCACCAGGTTTTACTGGCAAAAAACAAAACGGGGTATCAGAATTTAATTAAACTTACTTCTCTGGGTTTTATTGAAGGCATGTACAGTAAATATCCCAGGATTGATAAAGCATTGATTGAACAATACCATGAAGGGTTAATTGCCACTACCTGCTGTATTGGCGCTTATATACCCCAAACCATTTTACACGATGGGGAAGCCAAAGCAGAACAGGAATTTAAATGGTGGCTGGACCTGTTTGGAGAAGATTATTTTATAGAACTGCAAAGGCATAATATTAAAGAACAGGAAATTATTAACCAGACCCTGCTTAAATTCTCTAAAAAATACAATGTCAAGGTTATTGCAACCAATGACAGTCATTATACCGACCGGGATGATTATAATGCCCATGATATTCTGCTTTGTATTAATACCGGCGAGAAACAGGCTACACCTGGATTTGATGATTTTGTGAATGATGAACTGCATGTGAAGAACCGGCGGTTTAAATTCCCGAATGATCAGTTTTATTTTAAATCGCCGGATGAAATGAGCAAACTGTTCAGTGATATTCCGGAAGCGATTGACAATACCAATATAATCGTGGATAAGGTAGAAGTGCTGAACCTGAAAAAAGATATCCTGCTACCGGCCTTCCCCTATCCCAAAGAGTTTAAACTGCATGATGATGATAACCTGAACCAGTTTGCCTATCTGGAACACCTGACTTACCAGGGAGCAAAAGAAAGGTATGGGGATTTAGATGCCGCCACAAAAGAAAGACTGGAATTTGAACTGTTTACTATCCGCACCATGGGATTTGCGGGGTATTTTTTAATTGTGTCCGACTTTATTAAAGCGGGCCGCGATTTGGGGGTATTTGTTGGCCCGGGGCGTGGTTCTGCTGCGGGATCGGTAGTAGCTTTCTGTATTGGAATTACCAATATTGACCCTATTAAATATAATTTACTGTTTGAAAGATTCCTGAACCCCGACCGTAAATCCATGCCGGATATTGATACGGACTTTGATGATGAGGGCCGGCAGAAAGTGATTGATTATGTAGTGGACAAATATGGCAAAAACCAGGTGGCGCAGATTATTACCTATGGTACCATGGCTGCTAAATCCAGTATAAAGGATGTGGCCCGGGTAATGGACCTGCCCCTGGCAGAAAGTAATGCGCTGGCTAAAATGGTACCGGATAAACCGGGTACAGACTTAGGCAGGGTATTAACAGCCCCGATTACAACCAAAGAAGCAAAGGACGGGGAAAAAAGCCTGGAAGAAAAAGAGGGATTTCAGCAGGACGATCTTGAAAATATAAAGAAATTAAGGGAGATATATAATGGTACGGATATCCGGGCAAAAGTATTAAAAGAAGCAGAAAGGCTGGAAGGAAGCGTGCGCAATACCGGGATTCATGCTGCAGGGATTATCATTGCGCCGAGAGACCTGACCGACCTGATACCGGTGGCTACTTCCAAGGATTCTACTTTATGGGTAACCCAGATTGAAGGCGGGGTTATTGAAGATGCTGGGGTTATTAAGATGGACTTTCTGGGTTTGAAAACCCTGTCTATCTTAAAAACAGCGCTGGAACTGATTCAGCAGAACCATGGGGTAACCATTGATCTGGATACCATTCCACTGGACGATGAACCTACTTTTTTATTGTACCAGCGGGGAGAAACCAATGCTACTTTTCAGTTTGAAAGTGTGGGGATGCAAAAATACCTGCGGGAACTGAAGCCGGATAAGTTTGATGATTTGATTGCCATGAATGCCTTATACAGGCCCGGGCCTATTGCCTATATTCCCAAATTTATAGCGCGTAAACATGGTAAGGAGCAGGTGGTATATGATCTGGCAGAAATGGAGGAATACCTTTCAGATACTTATGGTATTACCGTTTATCAGGAACAGGTAATGCTGTTGTCTCAGAAAATTGCAGGTTTCAGCAAAGGCGATGCAGACGTACTGCGTAAAGCAATGGGTAAAAAACAGATTGCAGTGCTGAATAAAATGAAAGCACAGTTTATTACCGGGGCTACGGCCAAAGGGCATAAACTGGAGATTTTGGAAAAAGTGTGGACCGACTGGGAGGCTTTTGCACAATATGCCTTTAATAAATCGCATAGCACCTGTTATGCTTTTGTGGCTTATCAGACCGCTTATTTAAAAGCGCACTACCCCAGCGAGTATATGGCTGCTGTATTGAACCATGCCAGTGATATAGATAAAATTACCTTCTTTATGGAAGAATGTAAAAGAATGGGGATTAAAGTACTGGGACCGGATATCAATGAATCACAAAAAGGATTTGCTGTAAATGCCAGAGGGGAGATTCGCTTTGGGTTGGGTGGTTTAAAAGGGGCTGGCGACAATGCTGTGGAGAATATTATTCTGGAAAGAAAGCAAAAGGGAGCTTACACTGATGTTTTTGATTTTATTAAAAAAGTGAACCAGCGGGCTGTAAATAAAAAATCCCTGGAAACCCTGGCGTATGGAGGTGCATTTGATTGCTTTACCCAGTTTCACCGTGCCCAGTATTTTTATTTGCCGGAAGGAGAAAAAACAACCGGTATTGAGAAAATGATTGCCTTTGGACAAGCTACCACCCAACAGGAAACAGGTAATAACAATACTTTGTTTGGTGATTTACCCAATGCCCTGGATGTGCCGGTACCTAAGATACCGAATTGTGAACCATGGACTTTAACCGAGCAACTGGAGCATGAGAAAGAAGTGACCGGTATGTTTTTAAGCGGACATCCTTTAGACCATTTCAGGTTTGAACTGAGGCATTATGGCATTATGTCGCTTATCGACTTTAATGAGTTTAAAGACTCCGTAACCCTGGCTTCCTCTAACCAGAACCGGAATTTCAGGATTGCAGGCTTAGTGATTGATGTGCAGCACCGGGTAACCAAGACAGGGAAAAACTTCGGATCCTTTGTAATTGAGGATTTTAGCAGTAAAACAGATTTTATACTTTGGAGTGAGGATTATGTGAAATTTCAGAATTACCTGGAAAAAGGGCAGAATATTTTAATAAACGGATATTTCAGGTCGAGATTCAATAAATCTGATCAGTTTGAGTTTAAAATTACCACTATGTGCTTACTGGAAACCGTAAAACAAGCCCTGACTAAAAATGTGGAAATCAGTATTAACCCGGGTTCCATTACGCCTGATTTTGTGAACTTTTTTGAAAAAAACATTAAAAACAATCCCGGTAAAGCGGGCTTGAAATTTAATATATATGAACCTATTGAAAACTTAAAAATTACACTGCTGGCATTTGAAAAAGGATTTGAAATGAATGAGGAAATGGCAGATTTTTTACTGGATAATCCTGACCTGGAAGTTAAAGTGGGACTGGTAGGGTAACAAGTGAAAAAAAAGGAGGATTATTGTGCATAAACCCTTGCCCAGATGTGCTTTCAGGGTTAACAACGGGTGCATAACAAAACAGTAAAAAATTAGGTTTATAGTGTATCATAAAAGTATCTTTATACAGCAAATGAAACGATAGACTTTCTGAAAGGAAAAGAATCAGAGTAAGAAGCCACTGGAGTGAAGTAAACGATGCAAATGCAACATTGAAACACGAAAGTGCGGAAACAATAAAAAACAGTCATCCGACAGGGATGAAAGTTGATGTTTCCGACTAATTCCGGAAAGAAAATTCAGCATGCGAAAGCAGGATGAAAGAGTAAACCGGACTTAAACATCAGGTTACTTATTTAAGCTCCCGCTGAAGTAAAAGGACTTGATGAAACTGAAAAGCTACAAAAATCTGAAAAGAAGAACAGCTGATCAGTTTAAAACGCTGGGTTTGAAAACATGGCAACCGAAAGGAGAACATAGTAAAAAAACACAGTGGAGTTAAAAACCTGAAAACTGTAAAAGGAAAGCAGGTAATTAACTGAAGAGCATCGGATCTGAACAATTAAGTGAAAGCTTAATAAAACAGGTTTGATGCTTTTTTTTGCTTAAATAGCAGGATTACTGCCCGGCTGTCAGCCTTTGGTCACTGATACGTCATTAATCACAATCGTGGATAAGTCAAAAATGCAGAAATGCTGCTTTGGATTTATATTTGACATTCAACACTGATACAAAACAATAAAATTATAATTATGGCATTAGAATTTACAGATGCAAATTTCCAGACAAGTGTACTGGATAGCGATAAATTAAGTGTGATTGATTTCTGGGCAGAGTGGTGCGGACCTTGCCGTGCAATAGGGCCAATCATTGAAGAACTGTCAAAAGAATACGCAGGAAAAGTAAATATCGGAAAACTGAATGTGGACCATAACCCTGCTGTAAGCATGAACTATGGTATTACTTCCATCCCTTCCATCTTATTTATTAAAGGCGGGAAAATTGTTGACAAACAGGTTGGTGCTGTTCCTAAAACTGTTTTACTGAAAAAAATACAGTCTTTAATCTAATTATTAAAATATCTCCTGAAAAAAGTTCTGCATTAGCAGGACTTTTTTTATGTGTATTCTTTTTGCATAGAATCTATCTTTATCTTCATAGCCACGTAAAACACTGTTTATGAGTATAAAATTTCGCCTGATTATCATGAATTTTCTGGAATTTTTTATCTGGGGATCCTGGTTAATAACAATTGGGGCTTATTGGTTTCAGAATAAACATTGGACAGGGGCGGAATTTGGGGTTATTTTTTCCACCATGGGTATTTCTTCCCTCTTTATGCCTGCCATTGCAGGGATTATTGTAGACCGATGGGTAAATGCTGAGAAATTACTGGGCATTTTTCATTTACTGGGTGGCTGTGTACTTTTATATATCCCCCAGGTAAATAACCCCACTACATTCTTCTGGGTAATCCTTTTGAATATGGTGTTTTATATGCCTACTATTGCTTTATCTATTACAGTAGCTTATACCTCCCTTAAAAAAAGCAATAAAGATGTGGTGAGTGTTTATCCTTCCATCAGGGTTTGGGGAACCATTGGTTTTATTGCAGCCATGTGGATGGTAAGCCTGTTGAAATTTGAAACTACCGCTATGCAGTTTTATGTGGCGGCCATTGCTGCATTCGGACTGGGTATCTATTCTTTTACCTTGCCCAAATGCCCGCCACAGCTTACACAAACAGACAAAAAATCTTTAGTGCAGATGTTAGGGCTCAATGCTTTTACACTGTTTAAGAATTCGCAGATGGCTATTTTCTTTATCTTTTCCATGCTGCTGGGTGCTGCTTTGCAACTCACCAATGCTTATGGCGACACTTTTATACATGATTTTGCCAATATAGAAGCATATAAAGACCTGATTGCTGTAAAATACCCTGCAATTATCATGTCTATCTCACAGATGTCTGAAACCCTATTTATTTTAACCATTCCTTTTTTCTTAAAACGGTTTGGGATTAAACAGGTAATGATTTTCAGCATGGTTGCCTGGGTATTGCGTTTTGGGCTATTTGCTTACAGTAATCCGGGTACAAATCTCTGGATGATTGTACTCAGCTGTATTATCTACGGTATGGCTTTTGACTTTTTCAATATATCAGGTTCACTATTTGTAGAAAAAAACAGCGATCCTGCCATTCGTGGGAGTGCACAGGGCCTGTTTATGATGATGACTAATGGATTTGGCGCATTTTTTGGAAGTTATTTCAGTGGGCTGATCATTGACAAATTCTTCATAACAGACCATGCAGGTTCTAAAAACTGGACAGGCATCTGGTTAACTTTTTCGGCCTATGCATTGGTAGTAGCCATATTATTTGCAGTATTGTTCAGATATAAATACGACCCGAAAGAGGAATTGGTACCCTCCCATTCTTAATAAGTTCTGTGTGATAAAAATCATACGCACAACATTGTATTAATTGTGTTGTTATGAAAGAGTATCTCTAATTTTGCGCCTTTAAACTGATTAGAAAGTGAATTATAACCATATACATCCGACTGACGTTGTTGCATTGACCACCAACCAGGATTTAAAAAAAATAGGTAACAAGATTCTAAACAAAGAGAGAATCAGTTTCGAAGACGGCGTATTGCTGTTTGAAAAAGGCTCTCTCGGTTTTTTAGGTGCCCTGGCCAATTGGGTAAGGGAAGAAAGACATGGCAATAAAACCTATTTTAACCGTAATTTTCATATAGAACCCACCAATATTTGTGTATTCAGCTGTAAATTCTGTTCTTATTCCAGGTTATATGCCCACAAGGAAGATGGTTGGGAACTGACGATTGACCAGATGCTGGACATTGTTAAAAAATATGACGGACAGCCGGTTACAGAAGTACATATTGTAGGTGGGGTGCACCCTAAAATGAACCTGCAGTTCTTTACAGAGCTGTTTAAAGCCATTAAAGCCCATCGCCCGGATTTGCACATTAAAGCTTTTACTCCCGTAGAACTGGACTATATTTTTAATAAAGCCAAAGTAAGTATTGAGGAAGGCATGAAAATATTGCATGAAGCCGGTCATGATTCCTTACCCGGTGGTGGTGCTGAGATCTTTCATCCGGATATCCGTTCAAAGATTTGTGCAGACAAAGTGGATGCTGAAGGTTGGCTGGCCATTCATAAAGCTGCCCATCAGTTGGGTATGCACAGCAATGCTACTTTGTTGTACGGACATATTGAAGAATATAAACACCGGATTGACCATATGGACCGTCTGCGCCGCTTACAGGATGAAACTGGTGGTTTCAATACCTTTATTCCGCTGAAATTCCGCAATCAGGACAATGAAATGAGCTATGTACCTGAGGTTTCTATTATAGAAGACATGAAAATGTATGCCGTATCCCGGTTATACATGGATAATTTTGCACACCTGAAAGCTTACTGGCCCATGCTGGGCAGGAAGAATGCACAACTGACACTTAATTTTGGGGTGGATGACCTGGATGGTACCATTGATGATACTACCAAAATATACAGTATGGCCGGCAGTGAGGAACAAAATCCTGCACTTTCCACCAGTCAACTGGTAGCTTTGATCAAACAAGTAAAACGGGAACCCGTGGAAAGGGATACCCTCTATAATGTGGTAAAAGATTACAGCAAAGAAGCATTTGCAGAATTATAACCAATTACTGCCCTTGATTTTTTAGCATTCACTTAAACTGAGTGGAATATGAACGGCAAGCCCGCCATCTGCGGTTTCCTTGTACTTACTGTTCATATCTAATGCTGTATCCCACATTGTTTTAATTACTTTATCCAGGCTTACTTTAGCAAAATCCGGCGTGCTTTGTAATGCCAGTTGAGAAGCTGTAATAGCTTTAATAGCCCCCATGGTATTCCGTTCAATACAAGGCACCTGTACCAATCCGCCAATAGGATCACAGGTTAGTCCCAAATGATGTTCCATCGCAATTTCTGCAGCCATTAATACCTGGCGCTGTGTTCCTCCCATACTTTCTGTGAGTGCCGCAGCAGCCATAGCGGATGATACCCCTATTTCTGCCTGACAGCCACCCATGGCAGCTGAAATGGTTGCCCCTTTTTTAAAAATGCTGCCTATTTCAGATGCAGTCAATAAAAAGCGGATAATTTTTTCTTCCTCGTATCCATCACAGAATACGATAAAATAATTCAGAACCGCAGGTATTACACCGGCTGCCCCATTGGTGGGAGCCGTTACTACCCTGCCGAAACTGGCATTCTCTTCATTTACGGCTAAAGCAAAACAGCTAACCCAATCTAAAATATACTGAAACTGGTTGCCTTTATTACGGATCAATGCTATCCAGCTGTCATAATCATGATAGCCTTTTTGATCTCCTATCAGTTTTTTATTCAGCGCATCTGCCCTCCTTCTTACATGTAATCCGCCTGGTAATTCACCGTTAGCATGGCAGCCCCGGTAAATACAATCCCTCATAGCTTCCCAAATCTTCCAAACCCCATTACGCGTTTCTGTTTCAGAACGCCAGGTATTTTCATTTTCCAGTACTATTTCATAAATATTCAGACCCGTTTTCATACACCAATGCAACAAATCATCTGCTGTATTGATCGGGAAAGGAAGGTCCACACAGGCAACCGGATGTTCATTATCTCCTTCTTTCACTACAAAACCACCACCAATTGAATAAAAGGTTTCACAATAGTGATTTCCATTGTCCATTTCTATTAAAAAAGATAATCCATTTGGATGAAAGGGCAGTGTTTCTGAATACAGGAATTGAACATCTGCCACCGGGTCAAAATCTATATAAACCTCATTCCCCAAGTGTAATTTTTTATCCCTGTTAATTTTGTTGATTTTAGGAGTTATCTCATTTACATTAATAGTAACCGGGTCTTCCTTACATAAACCCAATAATACTGCTATATCTGTTCCATGCCCCTTTCCTGTTTTTGCCAATGACCCATATAATAATACCTGGATAGAAAGTACCCTGTTTAGGGGATGTTTTTGTTGAATATTTTCAACACATTGCATAGCTGCCCTCCAGGGCCCCAGGGTATGGGAACTGGAAGGCCCTACCCCAATTTTAAACATATCAAATACAGAAATAGATTCGTGTGGCATATCTGATGTTTGTAACAAATCTACAAGCATAAATGGAATGTTTGTAAGAGTTATTTTTATTGATACAAATAGATGAATTATCAGGATGCCCCCTGAAAAAGCGAATAATTAAAATTTGTTTAAAAATATTAAAAAAGAAACTACGTTATGAGAAATGCAAAGCCTAGCACTATTTTTGTCCAGAATACCAAAGTATGCAAAAAAGAAGGATATTATGGGGTTTTATAGCTTTTATTACAGTGTTTACTGCATGCAGTAAGGTAGTGGAATATAATAATTCTTCCGGAGGTAGCGGATCAGGTTCATCGGGAGGGTCTACTCAAAATAATGGTTCTTATGTAAATCCTTTAAAAGCAGTAGTTGGAACTGCCATTTATAATGCGAAGGCCTACAGCTTTTTTAAATTTTTTAATGTTATGGATTATGGGGCAGTCAGTATTCTGATCAATGACAGCCTTATAAGCGGAAGTATTACAGAATATTATCCTACTTCTTATATTAAATATAATCAGCGGAAAGTAAATATAAAAGTGGTTTTTAATAATATTCAGGTATTATCTGAAGACATGGATGCTGTTGTCAATAACTTTTATTCCGTTTTTGTATATAAAGTTGGATATCAATGGAAAATTTCCATCGTAAATGATGCTCCTAATGCAATGAGTACTTATAATGCAGGTGTCAGGGTGCTGGATTTCAGAACCCAGGCTTATTTTGATTATGTGAATGTTCGTCTATTTTCTCCAGGACTTCAACAGATAACATTTACTAAAAGGCTTTTTTTAGACCATACCACTTACAGTTCGTATTCGTATTTCGATTCGATGTATAATGGCACTTATTCTTGTTATGTGTATAATGATACAGCTAATTTATTGATTAAAAAGGGTTTAGTATTTGATTCCTCAAAATATTATTCCATTCTTTTACTAACACCTTCTTCCCTTACACCAGCTGCAGCCATCAATGCGATTACCCTGGATGTAGAACCCCAATATTAACTGTAATATTTTAACAAGCAATTGTACTGTTTCACTTGCCTGTATTTATGTACATTTGCACGCATTTTAAAAGAAACACAATGAGCAACCAACTTTCTTCCCTTCTTCAACGTTTTAATGAACCAGAAACCCTGAAAATGGCAAAACTCGGACGTGAGTTACGTGCACAGGGTATTGATGTTATAGACCTTAGCCTGGGAGAGCCGGATTTTGATACTCCCCAGCACATTAAAGACGCTGCTATTAAAGCTATTAACGACAACTGGAGCCACTATACACCTGTTGCCGGATTCCTGGATTTAAGAGAAGCAGTATGTGAAAAATTAAAACGTGACAATAACCTGGATTATAAACCTGAAAATATTGTTACCAGTACCGGAGCCAAACAAAGCCTGGCTAATACTATTCTGGTATTGGTTGATGCAGGTGAAGAAGTAATTATCCCAACTCCTTACTGGGTTACCTACTCTGAACTGGTTAAAATTGCAGGTGGAAAAGTTGTGGAAATAAGAAGCACCGTAGAAAATAAGTTTAAAATTACTCCGGCACAACTGGAAGCAGCTATAACTCCTAATTCAAAAGTTTTCTTATTTTCCTCACCCTGTAACCCTTCCGGCGCTGTGTACAGCAAAGAAGAATTGGAAGGATTAGCAGAAGTATTCAGAAAACATCCGCAAATCTATATCCTGAGTGATGAAATTTATGAATACATCAACTTTAATGGTGCTCATGAAAGTATAGCTCAGTTCAGTGACCTGAAAGACCGGATTATTATTGTAAACGGACTAAGTAAAGGTTTTGCAATGACAGGTTGGCGTTTAGGGTATATTGCTGCCAATGTTGAAATTGCAAAAGCAACTGAAAAAATACAGGGCCAGTTTACCAGTGGCACTTGTTCCATTACACAAAAAGCAGCTGTAGCAGCTTTAAAAGGAGATTTAAAACCTTCTTTTGAAATGACAGAAGAATTTACCCGCCGCAGAGCTTTAACAATGAACCTGGTTAAGGATATTCCGGGATTGAAATGTTTTGAACCGGAAGGTGCTTTCTATATTTTCCCTGATGTGAGTGCTTATTATGGAAAATCAAACGGAACTGAAATGATCAGAAACTCTGCCGATTTCAGTATGTATATTTTAAATACAGCCCATGTATCTTCTGTAATGGGTGATGCCTTTGGCGAACCTAATTGTGTACGTTTCTCTTTTGCCAACAGCCAGGCAAATATTGAAAAAGCATGGGCAAGGATTAAAGAAGCTTTAGCCAAATTAAAATAAATTGTTTCCTTATAGTAAAAAAAACCTGTTGATAATTTTAACAGGTTTTTTTATTGCCAGGCTACAGGTTTTGTGAAATAAAGAGTATTGAGCTTTTTAGTGTAGTTTAATTAGAAAATTACTCATTATCCTGAGGGTATACCAGGCCAGCTTTGCTTCTGATCTGATCCAAAGTTTCTATTAATAAAATACTATCCGCAAACTGCATTAACGGGCTTTCCTTTAATCCATTCAACAGGCAATCTGTCATATGCGTTGCTTCATAGGCATACCCTATTCCTTTTCCCCGTTCTACGGGTACCGGATGGTAATGAATACCAGAAGCATCTGAAAGTAAAATAGTACTGGAAGGTTCATAAAACCGGTGTGTTAATTTAATATTGGCTTTACTGCCGAATATCTGCAGTTCAACAGGGATGGTGGCATTAAAGGAAGAAAACAAATGTGCCACCGATCCGTTCTGATAGGTAAAAGTGACGGAACACTGTTCATCAATACCATTGGCTGCTTTTTTAATGGCAGCATCAATATTGTCTGGCCTGCCCAGAATACTCAGCACAAAAAATACATTATAAATACCAATATCCAGCAATGTACCCCCACCCAATGCAATATCAGTTAATCTTTGGGGTGCATTGTCCTGCAGTTTAAACCCAAAATCTGCATGTACTGCCAGTACTTCACCAATTACTTTATCTTCCAGCATAGACATCAGCTGTTGATAATGTGGAATAAACCTGGACCATAAGGCTTCCATCAGGAACACATTATTTTTACGGGCAGTTGCTATCATACCGGCAACCTGCTTCCCATTCATGGCAAAAGGCTTTTCGCATAAAACGGCTTTATGATTTTCCAGGCATAAAATAGCATTCGCATAATGAAAAACATGCGGGGTAGCTATATAAACGGCATCTACCTCGGTATCTTTTGCCAAATCCTCATAACTGCCATAACTTTTATCCATGTTAAATTCAGCGGCAAACTGATTGGCGGTTTCCTGATTGCGGGAAGCAACCGCTATCAGTTTAGCATGTTCAACCAGTTGTAAATCTGCAGCAAATTTGTGTGCTATACGTCCGGTACCGATGATTCCCCATTTGACAATATTTGACATTTTGTATATTTTATCAGTTTGGATAAATTATCCCTTTATTTTTATACCTTAAAAGTACTATCAGTTAAAGTAAATGAATGGATAATCTACCAGAAATACAGGAACCGGCTAACAGAAAAGATAAATTGATCATGTTTCAGAACCGGTTGCAGAAAGTGTTTAAACATAAAAGCAAACAGGCGAAAAGATTACAGGTATCCTGCTGGAGATTGTATGAACATGACCTGCCTGAATTTCCTTTTTGCATAGAAATTTATAATGATAAAGTGTATTTGGCAGAATATGCCAGGAAGCATGGGATGAGTGAGGAAGAACATGATGTGTGGCTGGATGATTGCATGGATATCATCAGTGAATTATTACAGGTTCCGATAGAAAAAATATATGTACGCCAACGTAAAAAAATGCATCACCGGTCACAGCAATATGAACGATTGAATGATATAAAGGAGTTTTTTACTGTGGAAGAAAGCGGATTGAAATTTCTGGTGAATTTATCTGATTACCTGGATAGTGGTTTATTTCTTGACCACCGGACCACCCGGCAGCTGGTGCTGGAGGAATCTGCCGGTAAGCGAGTGCTGAACCTGTTCTGTTATACCGGTTCCTTTTCTGTTTATGCGGCTGCAGGAAAAGCAGCTTCTGTAACTTCTGTAGATTTATCTAAAACTTATTTAGCCTGGGCGGAAGATAATTTTGTGATTAATCAATTAAAGGATGAAGTAAAATATACTTTTATTCATGAAGATGTAAAACAATACCTGAAAACCTTAGCACCCGATAGTTTTGACCTGGTAATAATGGATCCCCCCACATTCAGTAATAGTAAAAGAATGAAGGATTTTCTGGATATACAGAGAGACCATGCAGAACTACTGAATGATGCATTAAAAGCTGTTGTAAGCAATGGAACTATATATTTCAGCACCAACTTTTCGAGATTTGTTTTAGAACCGGAAAAAATAATGGCTTCAGCAATAAAAGATATTACCAAAGCCACTACCCCCTTCGATTTTGAAGGGAAATTGAAAAGATGGTGTTATAAAATTACCAAATAATCAATGCATAATTTCCCGAACCAGTTTATCGGTGGATGCTTTTACAAAGCGTTCTATTTCTTCCTGCGGAATAAGGCGTATGCCGGAAATCCTTACATTGCCCTGGGTAACATAGGGTTCACTGCAATTACCATTTAAGCAACTGACTGAATAGGTACAGGGTATATCTCCGCAGGGGGAATAATTATAGGTAAAGCTCCCGATAAAATCATTTTCCTTTACTTTAATTAACCTGAATTCAATCTTTAGCCCATATAGAAAAATACTGTTATTACAGTTATAAAGGCTGGTATTGATCACCCCTCTTCTTCCGGTGGTATTATAGGTAAATGAATTAAACGGATGCCGTACATACTGGATATTACTTAATTCAAGTATAAAATCAGTTTCTGTTAATTCCTTGATCTTGGAATAATCATTCACCATTTTATCGCCCAACACTTTTTCAAAAAGTGCCCGGTCGCGCACGGTAAACCCGCCTTTCAGCAATTCCTTTTCAATTACACTATATACATTGATGTCATACAGGTTATTGGTACCATCATTATTTTTCTCAGTCTTTACATTTTTATCTTCTTCCAATACTTCCCGTGATGCATGAGGCACCCTTAAAACTATGGTAGGGTTAGCACTGTTACTGATAAAAGATAGTTTTGCTGCATTCTTAACCACTTCATCTTTTTCAGATGGATAGCTGAAATTACCCTGATAAATGCTGGCAGAAGGAGCAGGAGGTGGTGTACTGGCAAGTGCCATCATACAAAAGATAGCCACAATAATTAATGCATTGAGTAATGGTGTGTTCTTTTTCATAAGCAGAAATCTTATTTTTTAAATAAAGACGAAAGCAGTGAAAAAGCCATTACTATTATTCCATAAGTCAAAATATCATACCAATCAAATATGCCACGAATAAAGCCAAAATATTGTGCTGCTTCCGACAAAAATGGTAACAGTAAGGTAATCAATTTACCAATAGTATTCAAATATTTTAAATCTGATAACACAAGTACTACTAAGCACAGTGCAATACACCACATTGCATCGGAAAAATAACCGGAAAAGAATACATACAGCCAATGCGGGTGAATATGCAACAAATGATCGTTGCTGATGCCTAAAAAATGAAAAAGAACAATATCCGGTTGCAATAAAAAATAATTAACTACCCCCAGTATTAAACAGAGTATTGCCAGCAATAACAAAAAAAAATGTCTTTTACCAATTCTCATATAAAATGATGAAGTCCCTTTATTCTTTTAGAAACCCGTATTCCCGCTCAACAAGGCAGACCCTGGTTGTAAAGGCAGTATACCATTTTTCCTTTCCAAATTGCTGTGCCAGCAGATGGTCGGTATTGTTTTTCCATTGCAGGATAGCTGCTCTTGTTTTCCAGTAGGAAACTGTAATGCCAATCTCTTCTCTGGCAGACTCCATACCCAAATAACCATCCTGTTGGCTTGCAAGTAATGCCATTTTAGCTGCCATTGCATTATATTCAGGATCACTTCCTGTTTTTATAGAAGTAAAAATAACTGCATAATAGGGTGGTGAAGGGGTATTGGCAATCATAATCTTAACTTTTAGGAATGGCTTTTTACCATGTATTTATATCGTTTTATTTTTTGCAGCAAGTTGCAATAACTGTTCATGCACTTTGAGTACCTGAGTAATCAGCAGTTGCTGCTCATCATTTACCAATACAAAATCGCATAATTTCATTTTGATACTTTCCGCTATTTGCCGGTCCATCCTGGCCAGAATTTCTTCTCTGGTTAAGCCATCTCTGTCAATCACCCGTTTTATTCGCAGGCTGACAGGTGCTGTAACACCAATAATATAATCTACCCCTGAAGCTGCAGCTGATTCAAACATTAATGCTGCTTCTTTAATAGTATAAGGTGTATTTTGCTGTAAACTCCACTGATGTGCCGCTGCAATCGTAACAGGATGTGTTAGTGCATTTAATTTTTCAAGCCTGAAGGGATCATTGAATACAATACCGGCAATCAGTTTTCGGTTCAGCTGGTGGCCATTATAAGCATCCTCCCCAAATTCTGCTTTTACCGCTGCAATGAGCTTTTCATCCGATTCCATAATATTCCTGGCGGCAAGGTCTGCATTGAAAACAGGAATACCCAATACATTGAAAATGTTTGCCACTGTACTTTTACCGCTGCCAATACCCCCGGTTAGTCCTACCCTCAGTACCATAATTGTCATTTAAACCATACAGATAAAATTAATAACCATCCTAAAAATAAGAAACCCGTGTGAAGAATCACAACGGGAATCAAATTAGTTTTCAGCAGATAAAATCCGGGACTATTTTGCAGCACCGGCTACAGGAGGCTTGCTCCATTCCATACTGATAGCACTTTTTTCAATTTTCAGATAACTTCCTGGGTTCACTTCAATTTGTAAAGTACCATCTTCATTCACTTTTGATACAGTAGCATGAATACCGGCAATTGTTACAATTTTATCTCCCTTTGCAAGATTATCTATGAACTTTTTCTGTTCTTTTGCTTTTTTAGTCTGAGGGCGAATCATAAATAACCAGAATACTGCCATGATGGCGAGTAACATGATTAACTGAATAGAACCTCCCCCTTGCTGACCCTGACCTGCCATTAATAAAGTTGAATGACCCATTTGATTTGTTTTTGTTTTAAGTAAATTTATTTTTTGTTATCCGGGCGCGGTGTCACAATCTTATCATTGGATTCACCTCCCTTGATAGTCCCTTTAAAATGTAAATATGTAGTGCCGGATAAGGTATTTGCCGTAACGATAATAGTTTTATCCACTTCTCCGGTAGCACCGGTTTTATTGCTGTCAAATGATCCGGTTACCAATCCCTCAGCACCAGGTAAAATGGGTTCTTTGGTATATTCTGCCACAGTACAACCACAACCAGGGCGAACATTGGCAAGAATTAATGGTTTAGTACCAGTATTTTTACACCTGAACTTGATTTCAATTTTTTCTCCCTTGTTAATGGTACCAAAACTTACAATTGAATCAATCCATTGTACTGTTGTAAAATTAGCAGAATCCTTGGACACCTGAAGTCCCTTTTCAAAATCCTTTTCACTCTTGCTTTTGCATGCAATGAGGTTTATGAAAACTAAGCAGGCTAATATTATACCTTTCATACTATTAATTTTGATTGCAAATTTAACGAGCCTTTTGTTTAAAATCTATTTTGTTGATTTTTCCTTCTGTTAATAATTCTTTATGAATATTATCCAGGATTCCATTAATGAATTGACCGCTTTGTATAGTACTGTAATCCTTAGCCAGGTCTATATATTCATTAATGGTCACTTTTGTTGGAATAGTTTCAAAATACAGGAGCTCACAAATACCCATTTGAATAATAATCATATCTAATATAGCGATTCTGTCAGAATCCCAGTTATTCAGCTTTGGTTTAATCAGTTCCAGTGTATATTCCTTTTTCTCTATCACAGTTAAAAGAAGGGTTCTGGCAAAATCCCATTTTTCTTTGGTCATAATAACCTGTAAATTATAAGCTTGTGGTTTTTGCAGGTAATTCAATACCAGCTGCTCCATCATTTCCCCATCATCATCCCAGTTATTAAACAGCTCTTCAATATGGGATTCGAATAATTCATTAGGTAAGAGTATATTGGAAAAAATGAACCTGATGATATCTCTTTCAGATTTTTTCTCGCGGCTGTTTTCCAAAATATATAGTTTATATTCATCGGATTCTGTAAGTGCTGTATAATGCTTTCGAAGCAGATCTCTGTCCAGCATCAGTTCTGGTTTATCTTCTTCCAGGCAACTTTTAAAAGACGGAGATTCCAGTATTTCCCATAATAAAGTATTACCGGCAATCTTAATATTCACATTCAGATCATCGTGGGTGGTAATATTCCTGGAAGCACGTAAACGGGAATCAATTTCTGCATAAAGGGCTAATTCTGTAATATAATAAATCAGATAAACCAGTAATTGCCTGCTTTTATCAAACTGCTTTTGCAATTCTGCCACAGGGTAAAGGAAAGCTTTTGGGTCATCTACAGTTTCCATTACATATAACAACTGCATCACTTTAACCCGAATATTTCTTCTGCTGATCATTTGGTAAGAACTTATTTTAAGGCTGCGAAGATAGGGATTGAGTTAGAATATGTAAAGCTAAATGCAAATTTGGCATAACGAATCTGGAAAACATACCCCATCTTTGCTGCCTTTTATGACAGGCTTGCCTTCAGAATTCAGTTAAAATTGCTTTTACCTGCAAATTTGACCATATTGGCAGACTGGCAGAAAAATTGATAATCAGACATTGCCTTAAATTAATTCTTTAAAACAAAAAACAAACAGATATGGCTACTAAAAAGCTGAATGTTACTCCGCTCCACGACAGAGTGATTGTAAAACCAGCCGCTGCCGAAGAGAAAACTGCCGGCGGTATCATTATTCCTGACACTGCAAAAGAAAAACCACAGCGTGGGATTGTTTTAGCAATTGGCACCGGAAAAAAAGATGAACCATTAACAGTAAAAGTAGGCGATGCCGTTTTATATGGTAAATATGCCGGAACTGAAATCAGTATTGAAGGTCAGGATCTTTTAATAATGAGGGAAAGCGATATTCTGGCAATTGTTTAAGCCCTGAATATATTCAGCAACTGGCTTTGCCTGAAAGTACCGCTAATGAAGTAACGGTACCTATCCTTAAACTTTAAACTATTAACTATTTAAACGATTTTACAATGGCTAAACAAATTTTCTTCGATATCGAAGCAAGAAATAAAATGAAAAAAGGCGTTGATACTTTGGCCAACGCTGTGAAAGTAACCTTAGGGCCTAAAGGCCGTAATGTGGTTATTGAAAAGAAATTCGGTGCACCACAGGTTACAAAAGATGGTGTTACTGTTGCAAAAGAAATTGAACTGGAAGATCCAATTGAAAATATGGGTGCTCAAATGGTAAAGGAAGTGGCTTCCAAAACTGCAGATATTGCAGGTGATGGTACTACTACTGCAACTGTTTTAGCACAGTCTATTATCAGTGAAGGATTGAAAATGGTTGCTGCTGGTGCGAATCCGATGGATTTAAAACGCGGTATTGATAAGGCTGTAAGCCTGGTTATTGAAAACCTGAAAGCTCAAAGCCAGACTGTTGGAAGTGACAGTAAAAAAATTCAGCAGGTAGCTACAATCTCTGCCAATAATGATGAAACCATCGGTAAATTAATTGCCGAAGCTTTTATTAAAGTGGGTAAAGAAGGGGTTATTACTGTAGAAGAAGCAAAAGGTACAGATACTACTGTTGATGTAGTAGAAGGTATGCAATTTGACCGCGGATATATTTCTCCTTACTTTGTTACGAACAGCGAGAAAATGGAAGCTGAATTGCAGAATCCCTATATCTTGATTTATGATAAGAAGATTTCAGCAATGAAAGATATCTTATCAATATTAGAAAAAGTTGCTCAGAGTGGCCGTCCTTTATTAATCATTTCTGAAGATCTGGAAGGTGAAGCATTGGCTACACTGGTAGTAAACAAGTTACGTGGTACACTGAAAGTGGCTGCTGTAAAAGCTCCGGGTTTTGGCGACAGAAGAAAAGAAATGTTACAGGATATCGCTGTTCTTACTGCAGGTACTGTAGTTAGTGAAGAACAGGGCTTTAAACTGGAAAATGCTGATTTAACTTATTTAGGTCAGGCAAGTACAGTTACCATTGATAAAGACAATACCACTATAGTTGGTGGTAAAGGTAAAAAAGTGGATATCACAGCTCGTGTTAATCAGATAAAAGCACAGGTTGAAACTACCACTTCTGATTATGATAAAGAAAAATTACAGGAACGTCTGGCTAAATTAGCTGGTGGTGTTGCTGTATTATATATTGGTGCCGCTACAGAAATGGAAATGAAAGAAAAGAAAGATCGTGTAGACGACGCTTTACATGCAACCCGCGCTGCTGTTGAAGAAGGTATTGTTCCTGGTGGTGGTGTTGCTTATATCCGTGCCATTGAAAGCCTGGAACCTAAAGTAAGGGGACAGATTGCTGACGAACAAACTGGTATGGCTATTGTTCGCCGTGCACTGGAAGAACCTATCCGTATATTAACTGCCAATGCAGGTATTGATGGTTCTATCGTAGTTCAGAAAATTAAAGAAGGTAAGGGTGATTTTGGTTTCAACGCAAGAACTGAAGTTTACGAAAACCTCTTTAAAGCAGGTGTAATCGATCCTACTAAAGTTAGCCGTGTTGCTTTGGAAAATGCTGCATCTATTGCAGGTATGCTGTTAACTACAGAAGCTGTAATAGCAGACAAACCAAAACCTGAATCTGCTGGTGGTCACGCTCCTGCTCCAGATATGGGCGGAATGGGTTACTAAAATCAGACACATTAACAGAACATATTTTACAATTCTGTTATTACATAAAAAAGCCTCCGGATATCCCGGAGGCTTTTTCTTTATTTATTTTAATAATTGATTCTATCTTTTTTAAAATTGCTTACAACTATACTTTCAGCTTAGTATATCTCAGAAACTATTTCTAACCTTAGATTTCAAAATGTATTACCAAAGATTAATACTGAAAAAATATCTCTGTAGCACCATACCCAAACCTACCATCATACTGATTGATAAATGATTTTACTTCCTTTCTTACTTTCAGCAAATCGTGAATTTCATCTCTGAGCTTACCACTTCCTACACCATGAATCACAATAAAAGAAGCCTGTCTGTGCCCAACTGCCAGATGATACCACTTTTCAAATTCTGCCAATTGAATGGCAAGTATTTCAAGATTACTTAAGTCCTTCCAGTTATCCACCAGTTTTTCCATATGCAGGTCAATGACAGACCTTGCAGGTTCAAGATTCTGGCGTATTTTATTGGCTTCATATACTTTAAAGCCCCTTGCAGCTAATCCGGTTAATTCAAATTTATCCTCCTCCTGCTTTTCAGGGTAGTTTTCAAACAATTTATAGGATATAAATGGATTATTCTTGTCTTTCATATCCTCAATCTGTTTGAATAATTGTTTGGTCTTTATCTTAACAGAAGCTTCAAAATGGTCTGCTTTTCTTTTTTCAGGAGTAAGTAAAGAAAACTCAAAATTAAATGAAGGGCTGTCATTCAAATCACCAAAATTGATATCATGCAAGTAAAAATCATGAAATGCCATTACTTCATTTTTCAAAGCAAAAGAGCTTTGTCCTAAGAAATGCTGATCATATTCAAACTTATACCCTTTTTCTGTTCGGTTTACCAGGTATAATTTAAAAAGGTCAACTACTTCATCATTAAATTCATCCAGCGAAAATTTAGGAATCAGGGTTAACCAAACCCCATCTGCTACTTTTATCTGATTAGGTTGTGGTTTTTCTTTGGAAATATTATCAACAAATACCTTTTCCTTCTTTGGCTCCGGTACAATCTTCTTTTTCGTAAACCGGTGAAAATAAGGAAAATCTATCTGGTCCATATACGCAGGAAATTTTACACCCCGCACTTCAATCATTACCATTTTATCATTCATCAGTTCCACCACTTTACCTTCTTCGTTACTGTGTAATACAATGATATCGTCTCCTATTTGATATTTCATACTGCAAATGTACAAAATGAAAAAGCCGTTCCAAGAACGGCTTTCATTAAATATGCTAAAACAATATTTTTAACCTGTAATAGAAAATACAATACTCTTTACTCTACTCGAACAGGCCTTGCATTGGAGGGATGCAGTTTACTGTTTTTTCTGCCATAAAAAAAGAAAATACAAAGCCCGGCACCCATCCATATAAAAAACCACATCCAGCTGATGGGAGGAATCTCAATCATCAGGTACAGACAACATAATGCACCCAGATTCGGAATTAATGAATAACTGCGCAAAAAGGATAAAGTGGAAACAAAAATGGCAATGGCCACAAAAACGATAAACAATACTTCCTGGTAACTCTCATTAGTGATATTGGTAAATGCATCTGTAAACCGCTGATGAAATATCAATACAAATATCAGCACAATTACTGGTAATATATATTTCCCGTTAATATAAGGTAATCGGAATTTCTGCTGATTAGAAGTCTGGGCCTTGGGTAAGAACAATACACCAAAACATACAATTACAAAAGCAAATAAGGTGCCGATACTGGTTAAATCTGTCATCAGATTACTCGGTAGAAATAAAGTAGGTATACCTACCAGGAATCCGGTCACAACAGTTGCAAATGCCGGGGTATGGTATTTTTTATGTACACGGGAAAAAGGCTTTGGCAATAATCCATCCCTGCTCATACTCATCCATATCCTTGGTTGCCCCAGTTGAAATACCAGCAATACACTGGTAGTAGCTACCACAGCACTGATTGAAATAATATAACCAATCCATTTTAAATTTAATTTCTCAAAGACATACGCCAGCGGGTCATTCACTTTCAGCTCAGAATAATGAACCATACCGGTTAAGACCAATGCAATCAGCACATATAAAAAAGTACAAATAATTAAAGAATAAATCATTCCTCTTGGTAAATCACGTTGTGGATTTTTACATTCCTCCGCAGTAGTGGAAATCGCATCAAAACCAATATAAGCATAGAATACAGCAGAAACACCCGCCAATACGCCTGTAAACCCATGCGGCATAAAAGGATGCCAGTTATTGGTATTCACATAAAAAAAACCAAGAATAATTACTAAAATGATCACAGAAACCTTAAAAATAACCATGAAATTGGTCATTTTTTTACTCTCTTTAATTCCAATATATGCCAGCATAGTAATTAATACCACAATAAAAAATGCAGGAAGATTAATGATAAAATGATGACCGGCTATCAAAGGTGCATCTGTAATGGCCTTTATTCCTGATTGCATAGGCTCCGTTAATGGGCTACCTGCTTTGATTGCTGCCTGTGCATCTTCAAACGATCTGGAAGCCGTAAGCGGGTCTGTTAAGAGCCATTCAGGAAGATGTATGCCTAAGCCCTGCAATAAATTATTAAAATATCCACTCCAGCTGATGGCTACCACTATATTTCCAATCGCATATTCCAATATTAAAGCCCATCCAATGATCCAGGCTACCAATTCCCCAAAACTTACATAAGCATAGGTATAAGCACTTCCTGCAATAGGCACCCTGCTGGCAAATTCAGCATAACATAATGCACTGAATCCACAGGTAACTGCAGTAATGATAAAAAGAAGAGCAATACCCGGACCGCCATTAAATGCTGCCGTTCCAATAGTAGAAAAAATCCCTGCTCCCACTACTGCAGCGATTCCCATAAAGGTTAGGTCACGCACACCCAACACTTTATTTAATTTGTGATCATGACCATCACTCAGCCCTGCTTCAACATCTGCCAGTAGGTTATGGATTGGTTTTTTTCTTAATAAAGACATATAAAGAAGTTTTTTCAATATAGGTGAAAATAACTGATAATCTTAAATCAATAAAAATATTTTAAATAAAATTGACAATTTTTATATCAAATTCATCATTTGATAGCCTAATTAAAGGATTCCCTAAATATTTATTTTTTTTGTATTTGTCTTATCATTGCAAAATCAGTATTTTAAATACATAGTAATTATATACTTCAGATTGAATTATCAATACTCCCTTTGAATCAAAAAATCTGCCAGGTCGAGCAGAGGTTTCTTCCGAACAGACACTACTGCAATGTCTTCCAGATGTTGCAAAGCTGTCTGTAAATATTTTTCTTTCAATTCATTGGCCCATGAATCTACATTGCAGGCTTTAAAAATAGCCAATACCCTTTCTACCTTATCAGCTGGATTTTCCTGCATTAGTAATTTCAGCTCTTCCTTTTGTGCTGACGGTGCAGAGGCAAGTGTATATAGCATCAGAAAAGTTTTCTTATTCTGTCTGATATCACCTCCCACTTCTTTTCCAAATTTATCAGGATCACCAAATGCATCCAGGTAATCATCCTGTATCTGAAAAGCAATGCCCAGGTTCTTACCAAATTCATAGAGATGTTTGCAATTGTGTTCACTGGCACCACCAATAATAGCTCCCATCTGCAAACTCGCAGCCAGTAATACGGATGTCTTCAGACTAATCATATGGATATAATCCTCCATCGAAACATTTTCCATCTTTTCAAAATCCATATCCAGTTGCTGGCCTTCGCAAACTTCCCGGGCTGTCTGATTAAAGAGGCGTATTATTTTAGTAAGATATTCTGATTGTATGGTATTCAGGTAATCGTAAGCTCTTATAAGCATTACATCGCCAGATAATAATGCAGTATTGGCTCCATATTTTGCATGTACAGTTGGCTTCCCCCTGCGCAGGGAAGCATCATCCATAATATCATCGTGCACTAAAGTGAAATTATGAAACAGCTCAATGGCTGTTCCCAGGTTATAAGCATCCGGATGAATGGTTTCAAACAATTCATTACCCATCAGGCACATCACCGGACGGATTCGCTTTCCCCCTAAACTTAGAAAATAATCACCCGGCTCATATAAAGTCACCGGTTCTTTTGGAAAGTGGTCTTTCGCAAAATGTACTGTAAATATTTCGGATAGTTCTTTAAATGAATGCATCAGCAAACCTAAGAGAAAACTAAAAAGAATGTTTAATTTTTTTACAGAACTTATTTTTTAAAACAAATTTCGCCGTTTGGCATGATTTTGAATACTTATCTCTAAAATAATCCGAATGAAAAAAATACTGATTACTGCTTTCTTATTATCTGCAACCTTTGCTGTTTTTTCTCAGGATGATAACAGTTCTTCTTCCTATAATACAGCTGTAGGTGTAAAAGTGTACCCTGGTGCTGTTACCGTAAAACACTTTATTAAAGACAATATTGCGGTAGAAGGCATCGGTTATTTTGACAATGGTTTCTGGGTAACAGGGTTGTATGAAATTCATACAGATATTAAATCTGTAGAGGGACTAAAATGGTATATTGGACCCGGTGCACATCTGGGTTCCAATAATCAATATAATAACTCCGCCGGAAATGCAATGGTGCTGGGTATTGATGGTATCATCGGACTGGATTATAAAATCAAAGATGTTCCGCTCAATGTTAGTTTCGACTGGCAGCCTTCTTTTACGCTTTTATCCAATTCTTTTTTCAGGGGTTACGGAGGTTTAGCTATCCGGTATGCATTCTAAACAGGGCTACATTAAATATCCATTTATTTAATTTTAAACAGACTGTCTACAAATTCATGCTTATCAAAAATGAGGAGGTCATTCATTTTCTCTCCAACACCAATAAATTTAACTGGAATCCTGAATTGGTTTGCTATTGCCAATACTATTCCCCCTTTTGCAGTACCATCCAGTTTGGTAATGGATAAACTATTCACATCAGTAGTGGCAATAAAATGACGCGCCTGCTCCACTGCATTCTGCCCGGTAGAGCCATCCAGTATCAGCATTATTTCATGTGGGGCATCTGGAATTACTTTTTTGATAACACGCTTAATCTTACTCAGTTCCTCCATCAGGTGCGCCTTGTTGTGCAACCTGCCGGCTGTATCAATAATCACCACTTCTGTATTTCTGGATAAAGCACTTTGCACTGTATCAAAGGCAACAGCACTGGGATCACTCCCCATAGCCTGTTTAACAATGGGTACCCCTACTCTTTCACTCCAGATAGTCAGCTGGTCTACTGCTGCAGCCCTGAATGTATCAGCAGCTCCTAATAATACTGAATGGCCAGCTTTTTTATAATTATAAGCCAACTTGCCAATCGTGGTGGTTTTGCCTACCCCATTAACCCCAACCACTAAAATTACATAAGGTTTCTTACCTGCAGGAACCTCGAAATTTTTATAGGACTGATCGTCTGCATCTACCAGTACTGCTTCAATTTCTTCCTGCAACAACCTGTTCAACTCGCTGGTATTTACGTACTTATCCTTTTTTATACGGGCTTCAATCCGGTCAATAATCTGTACAGTGGTGTCTATCCCAACATCCGCGCTCACCAAAGCTTCTTCCAGATTATCCAATACTTCTTCATCTACCGTGCTTTTCCCTGCAATTGCTTTGGTTATTTTAGAAAGAAACCCATCCTTGGTTTTTTGTAAGCCCTGGTCTAAACTTTCCTTTTCTTTTTTCCCGAAGAGTTTATCAAAAAAGCCCATATAATAAGATTTAGTTGATTAAAAATACCATTTAACTGAACCGTTTCAGCATATCAAAACAGCATAACACTAACCCATAATTTTGTTTACTATTTTCCTGATTACTATGATAACAAACAATAAATCAAACATATAGTTATATCATTTAAGCTACTATACGTTTCTCAACAACAAAAAAGCTGTCTCAACAAAATAGTCGAAACAGCTTTAAATAATTTCATCCGCAGATTACTTAGCTAAGAAATCTTTTACTTTATCCTTATGCACAATCGCTTCTTTAAAAGTGTATGCACCTGATTTAGGACTGCGAACAGCCTTAATTACTTTAGTCCAGTTTTTAGCTTCAGCTGCTGCTTTCTGGTCTTTTGTCTTAATCGCGGTTTTAGCTGCTTTTGCCATGATTATTTAATTTCTTTATGAACAGTTACTTTTTTCAAAATAGGGTTATATTTCTTTAACTCCATACGCTCAGGCGTATTCTTCTTGTTCTTAACAGTGATATATCGACTTGTGCCGGCTTTGCCAGAAGTCTTATGCTCAGTGCATTCCAGTATCACCTGAACTCTACTACCTTTCTTTGCCATGTTATAGGTAATTTTTTTTGTTGATTAGATTTTTACGCCTTCGGCTCTTAATTCTTTAATTACAATTGCTAAACCTTTTTTGTTGATAGTACGGATAGCATCTGTAGAAACTTTTAAAGTAACCCAGCGATCTTCTTCAGCAAAAAAGAAACGTTTTGTTTGCAAATTAGGCAAAAAACGACGTTTGGTTTTAATGTTTGAATGGGAAACACTGTTACCTGATTGTGGCTTTTTACCTGTAACCTGACATACTCTTGCCATAACTTAAATTTTTCGTCCCGATTTTTTCGGACGGCAAAGGTAGGGAAAGACATCTAATTCACAATAAAAAAATGGGCTTTTTTGAAGATTTTCTTCACACCTGTGGTATAAGTTTTGTTTGGACCCAATCAATTTTGCCTTTTAATCCACATTTCCCGCAAATATCTGTATTATTTATTTAGCAAATCTGCTTCTTTTGGTTCTAAAAATTTTCACAGTTTCTTATTTACCCGGATTTTATTTATCTTGCTGGCCTGCTATCACTAAAAAATGAAGTTTCTACACCAATATTTAGATTTTCTCAACCATCCCCAAAGGGGTTAATATTTTATCTCCGCACATTTTACTTCATTTTCATCACTTAATCAACAATCATGCTTACGCATACAATATCTGAGCAAAATGCTTATTATCTGGCATTGGAGGACCAATATGGTGCTCATAATTACCACCCCCTTCCTGTCGTTCTGGAAAAAGGCGAAGGCGTTTATGTTTATGACGTAGAAGGAAAACGGTATTACGATTTCCTGAGCGGTTATTCTGCCGTAAACCAGGGCCATTGTCATCCTAAAATCATACAATCCTTAATTCACCAGGCACAGAAACTCACTTTAACCTCCCGCGCATTTTACAATAACCTGCTTGGAGAATATGAAAAATATATTACCGAACTCCTGGGATACGATAAGGTATTACCCATGAATACCGGAGTGGAAGCTGTTGAAACTGCGTTGAAATTAGCCCGTAAATGGGGATATATCAATAAAGGCATTGCAGAAAATAAAGCCATTATCGTGGTTTGCAAAGAAAACTTCCATGGCAGAACCAGTACAGTAATCTCCTTTAGTACTGATCCTTCTTCCTATAAAAATTTCGGACCTTTTATGCCCGGATTTGTAATTATTGATTACAATAACCTGGAAGCGGTAGAAAAGGCTTTTCAGGACCCCAATATTGCAGCTATCCTTGTAGAACCCATTCAGGGTGAAGCGGGTGTAATGGTACCCGATGAAGGATATTTAAAGGGCATACGCGACTTATGCACAGAATACAATGTCTTAATGATAGCAGACGAAATTCAAACCGGCCTCTGCCGTACCGGTAAAATGCTGGCATGCGACTATGAAAATGTGCATCCAGATATCCTGATCCTGGGGAAGGCCTTAAGTGGAGGCACGATACCGGTAAGTGCGGTACTGTGCGATAATGATATCATGCTGAATATCAAACCAGGTGAGCATGGCAGTACTTATGGAGGCAACCCACTTGCCTGTGCAGTGGCAATCACATCTTTATCTGTATTGAAAGAGGAAAAAATGGCAGAAAATGCAACAGCTATGGGTAACCTGCTCAGAAAAGAACTGGCAGCACTTAATTCTCCCTTTATTACTACGATTCGTGGCAAGGGTTTGTTAAATGCAATTGTTATCCATCATCCTGATCCAAATGCTGCCTGGGAATTCTGCATGGAAATGAAGGAAAATGGATTACTGGCCAAACCTACCCATGGTGACAAAATCAGATTCGCACCTCCTTTAATCATCAATGAACAACAAATCAGGGAATCTGTAGAAATTATTCAGCATTCATTACAAATTCTAAAATAAAAATAAGTCCTGCTTCAAAAGCGGGACTTATTTTTATACCCTTATTCCATTTTATGAAAGATATCCATTTACACCACCAGGAATCACATTTAAAAAGTTCAGACCTCTTATCAGACATAGTAATTGGAATGAGCGACGGGCTGACAGTTCCTTTTGCACTGGCAGCCGGTTTAAGTGGTGCCATTAATTCCACAGCCCTGATTATTGTAGCAGGTATCTCTGAAATTGCTGCCGGTTCAATAGCAATGGGCTTAGGCGGTTATTTGGCGGGGAAAACTGAACAGGATCATTATTCCAGTGAGCTGAAAAGGGAATATGAAGAAGTAGAAACCAAAACTGAAATAGAAAAAGAAGAAGTACGGGAAGTATTCCGCGCCTGGGGATTAAGTAAGGAAGTAACTGAAAAAGCAATGCTAGAAATTATCAAAAACAAAGCAAATTGGGTAGATTTTATGATGAAACATGAATTAGGACTTGAAAAACCTGATCCAAAACGTGCTCAACGCAGTGCCTTTAATATTGGATTGTCTTATGTGGTAGGGGGACTTGTTCCGCTTTGCCCCTATTTTTTCATAAAAGATTCAGTAGCTGCACTTAAAATTTCAGTAGTGGTTACTTTAATCTGCTTATATATATTCGGGTATTTTAAAAGTAAAATCACAGGTGTTAACCCATTTAAAGGGGGCTTTAAAGTTATGCTGATTGGCGCCGCCGCTGCCGCCGCTGCATTTACATTAGCCAGGCTTATCGAAGGGAAATAAACTAATCAGTTTCCGCTTCCTTTATTTCAATTTTTGGCAAAAAAGTCATTATTTGTATAATAATCCCCAGAATCAGCAAGATATATAACCCTGGTTTTATCTCAGGGCATTCCCCGCTTCGGCACATAGAGAATAATATATAATTTTTTATACACCATCCCTGATTCATTAAAGCTATAAATATATTAATACGCTTGACCAGCACTTTTTGTATCAGAAAAAAAGACAGCAGGAAAACTGCAAAAAATATAAACCCCTTTATCTGTACACCAAATGTCAGGTGTTCACTTACTTTCCCGTTAATCCCGCTAACACTCAATTGAAGGGAGGGTATATAAATCCAGGGCAACGAACAATCTGCAATCAATAATAAAACTGCAATAAACCCGATCGTCTGAGAATATTTCATATCATAAAATTAAGCCACTCTTACTTATGACCAAATAAACCTGCAGCTTCCAATTTAATACCATAAAAATATAAGTGTTAGTACTACAATAAATACTTATTTCAAATAAAAATTACAATTATGTATAATTTACTTAATTATTGAAAAAAGAAAAAAACTTGCATATTCAACATTTCTTTATCAATCTCTCCTCATTTTTCTTCAAATTTGTTTTATCATCTTTTGATTAGCTTTCGTTGCAGATAAATTAATAGCAGTATGTCAAGCCCTTTATTGTATTCCTTTTCACGTTTTATTAAAGTTACTTTCTCTTTTTTGCTGATTGCGGCAATACCCTTTTTAGCTATCACCCAGTCTACACTCACCCTTAAAAAAGCAGTGGAAACAGCGGTGGGAAATTATGGTACTCTCAAAGCTAAAAGCAAATATGCTGCTGCTTCAAAAATACAGGTAGAAGCTTCTAAAAGAGACTACCTGCCCAATATAAACCTTGCCATGCAACAGGATTACGGGACTGTAAATAGTCAGTTTGGTCCTTTATATGGGTTCGGTGGTTTAGGAGTTGGATCTTCCGGGCCAGTAACTGCGCAATCTAATGGTACAGCTGCTTTCAGTGGGCTTTACCTGACCAATGTCAATTGGGATTTTTATACATTTGGTAAATCCAAAGAAAAAATTAAAACAGCGGAAGCAACTGCCAACAGGGATGAAAAGGACTGGCAACAGGAAGTATTTAAGCATAAAATTAAAACCGCATCTGCTTATCTTAACCTGTTAACATCCATACAATTAGTAAATTCTTATAAAAGAAATACTGACAGGGCAGATACTTTCAGGCAGATTGTAATTAAGCGGGCTTTAAACGGACTGGTGGCAGGTGTGGATTCTTCACAGGCAAATGCTGATTATTCCAGTGCACATATTTCACTTACCCAGGCTTTGGATGTGGAAGCAGAACAAAACAACAACATTGCTCAATTAATGGGCTTGCCGGTTCAGGACTACCAGCTGGACAGTTTTTTCATGTCCCGAATACCTGCATTCCTTTCAGATAGTTTTAATATTAAAAACCATCCGGTGCTCAAATGGTATGAAAGCCGCATAACACTTAGTGATGAACAGGAGAAATATTTAAAAACATTATACTATCCAACTTTTACATTAGTAGGTATATTGCAAACACGTGGTTCAGGATTTGGGAATTCTTATGGATCCAACCCTTCTGATTATAATACGGGGTATTGGCAGGGAATTAATCCCACGCATCCCAACTATCTGTTGGGTGTGGGAATCACCTGGAACATTACAGAGCTTTACCGCAAATCTCAACTGGTAAAATCACAGCAGCTAACCAGCCGGGGATTACATGATGAATATGATCTAGCAGGGCAGGAAATTAAAGCCGGTCTTCAGCTAGCTGATATTAAGATTAAACATGCCATGGACAATTACAGGGAAGTACAGGTTCAGGTGAAAGCTGCTGCAGATGCCTACCTTCAAAAATCTGTATTGTATAAAAACGGGCTGACTACCCTCATTGATGTAACCCAGTCGCAATACGCACTAATCAAAGCAGAAACCGACCGGGATATTGCGTTTAATAATGTCTGGCAGGCTCTCTTATTGAAAGCAGCATCTGCAGGTGATTTCAGCATTTTCGAAAATCAATTGTAACCTCATTATACATTCCATAAAGGATTTTATCCAGTTTAAAATATGAACCTGATTCGTTTTGCATTAAGAAAGCCGATAACAATCCTGGTACTGGTAGCCGGATTACTATTTTTTGGGATAGGGGCTGTCCGTACCATTAAAGTAGACATTTTCCCTAAAATGGATTTACCGGTCATCTACCTGGCACATCCTTTTGGAGGATATTCCCCCTTACAGATGGAAGCTTATTTTGGTAAACAATATGTAAATATCATGCTCTATGTAAATGGTATTAAAAATATTGAAACCAAAAATATTCAGGGCCTTACCCTCATGAAACTTACATTCTATCCGGGTACCAATATGGCTCAGGCAGCAGCAGAACTTACAGCAGTCGCCAACAGGGCTCAGGTTATTTTTCCTCCGGGTTCAAACCCACCTTTTATTTTGCGTTTTGATGCGTCTACACTTCCAGTTGGGCAGCTGGTGTTAAGCAGTGACACAAAAAACAATAATGAACTGGCAGATCTGGCAAATATTTATGTGCGGTCCTCTTTTTCTTCTATTCATGGCTTACTTTCCCCCCCTCCTTTTGGGGGAAATTCCAGAACTATTGTTATAAAAGCAGACCCGGAACTCTTAAGGGCCCATAATATGACACCCGATCAGCTGGTAGCAGCAATCCGGGTCAATAACCAAACTTCCCCATCGGGTAACGTAAGAATTGGAGATATCAACTATATCACACCAGTAAACACCACCATTAAAGCTATAAAAGATTTTGAAAATATCCCTTTGTTTAAATCAGGTGTTCAGAACCTTTACCTGAAAGATGTGGCTAAAGTGGAAGATGCTGCAGATATCACAGCCGGCTATGCACTGGTTAACGGAAAACGTTCCGTTTACCTCAGTATTGCAAAAAATGCAGATGCCAGTACCTGGGAAGTAGTACAGAACCTGAAAAAAGCAATACCAAAAATTCAAAGTACTTTACCGGAAGATGTAAAACTGACTTACGAATTTGACCAGTCCACCTATGTAATCAATTCCGTTAAAAGCTTATTAAGTGAAGGTGCTATTGGTGCTTTACTCACCGGACTGATGGTTTTATTATTCCTGGGTGATGTTAGAGGTGCTTTTATTGTAATCCTTACCATCCCCACTTCTATCATTTCTGCCATCTTATTCCTGAGTATTTTCGGGCAAACCATCAATATCATGACTTTAAGCGGCCTTGCATTGGCTGTTGGGATATTGGTGGATGAGAGTACTGTTACCATTGAGAATATTCACCAGCACCTGGATCTGGGAAAACCAAAAGCACTGGCCATCTGGGATGCCTGTAAGGAAATTGCCTTTCCTAAATTGCTGATCCTTTTTTGTATTCTGGCTGTATTTGCACCCTCCTTTACTATGGGTGGCATTCCTGGCTCATTGTTTCTGCCACTTTCCCTGGCAATCGGATTTTCAATGATCATTTCCTATTTTATGGCACAAACCTTTGTTCCGGTTATGGCTAACTGGTTAATGAAAGGCCATCCGCATAAAAAGAAAGAAGGCGGACAGGAAGAATCAGATGCTGAAGAATTTGCCCATACCGGTTTGGCAGCAGCAGGAGAAACTGATACCTGGGACCAGAAAAAATTACTGATTGAAGGCCATCAGGGTGTTAATGCCAAAGGTTTTGATAAGGTCAGGAACCGGTTTATCAGTTTTATTGACCGGATGATACCTTTCAAAAAAACCATTGTCATTGCATATATGTTGTTAGTGACAGGGGCTGCCGTCTGGATGCTGAATACCATCGGGCGTGACATATTACCCAAATCCAATAGTGGTCAGTTCCAGCTAAGATTAAGGGCCCCTGAAGGAACCCGGATGGAACGGACTGAATTAATTACACTGAAAGCACTGAATATCATTAAATCTATTGTTGGGCCTGAAAATATAGCAGTATCGTCTGCCTATGTTGGGCAGCACCCCTCCCTTTTTTCTACCAGTCCTATTTATCTCTGGATGGCGGGGCCACAGGAAGCTGTATTACAAGTGGCTCTGAAACCGGATTATAAAGTGAATAATGAAATACTGAAAGAAAATGTCAGGATTAAACTGCAGGAAGCTCTACCTGGTATTAAACTTTCTTTTGAACCAATTGAACTGACCGATAAGATCCTGAGCCAGGGATCCCCAACCCCAATAGAAGTTTCATTTATTGGCAGAAATAAAAAACTTAATGAGGCTTATGCAGATACCTTAATAGGCAGACTGAAAAAGATACCTTATCTGCGCGATGTTCAATTAGGCCAATCTACCAAATATCCTTCCATTAATATTGATGTGGATAGAAACAGAGCAGCACAACTGGGTGTGGATATGAGTGATGTTTCCCGTTCACTGACTGCCTCTACTTCCTCATCCCGCTATACGGAAAAGAATATATGGGTTGATCAGAAAGCGGGATTAAGTTATAACGTACAGGTAGAAATCCCGGAAAATAAAATGAACAGCCTGGATGAAATAGGAGAAATCCCCATTAAAGAAAATTCAGCCCGCCCGGTATTGCATGATATTGCTACGATTACACCGGATACCACTTATGGCGAAGCAGATAATCTGGGTGTAATGCCAACCATTTCCGTAACTGCTAATATTTATAAAAAAGATTTAGGAACAAGTGCTGCAGATGTTCAGAAATCTGTTCAATCATTGGGGCAATTGCCCCGCGGTATGGTGCTGGAAGTGAAAGGGCTTACCCAAACCTTAACTCAAACACTGGATAGTTTACAATCAGGATTACTGGTTGCCATTGCGGTTATATTTCTGATGCTGGCAGCTAATTTCCAGTCCTTCAAAGTATCAGCAGTGGTTTTGGCTACCGTTCCCGCAGTTATACTGGGCTCCTTAAGCTTACTAATCCTTACAGGCTCAACGCTTAACCTGCAATCTTATATGGGTATAATCATGTCGGTTGGAGTTTCCATTTCCAATTCAGTATTACTGATTACTAACGCAGAGCAAATAAGACTGCACAATAAAGATGCAATATTATCTGCCCGTGAATCTGCTGCATTAAGACTAAGGCCTATTTTAATGACCAGTGTGGCCATGGTGGCCGGTATGATTCCAATGGCAACCGGATTGGGGGAAGCAGGAGATCAGTCTGCTCCATTAGGCCGTGCCGTTATCGGAGGATTAATTGCGTCCACTTTTGCAGCTTTGTTTATCCTTCCACTGGTATTCGCCTGGGTACAGTCAAAAACATCAGTAACGTCCGTTTCCCTTGACCCTGAAGACAAAGAAAGTATTCACTATATTCCAACATTGTATGACTCAAACAGTAAATAAACGAATGAAATATTTTACATGGATTTTTTCACTGGCTTTTACCGGTTTGCTGCTTTCCGGCTGTGGTAATGATGCATCCCGGAAAGAAGATGCCAAAGCACAACCGGCAGCTGTTCCCGTACTTGAACTGGTAAAGGCAGAAAAGGGAATATTAGCTTCGAATCTGAAGATACCGGGAGAATTAACTGCGTTTCAGAATGTGGACCTCTATGCCAAGGAAAACAGTTTTGTAAAAACCCTTTATGCAGATGTGGGTTCAACTGTAAGTACCGGACAACTACTCGCAACCCTGGAAGCACCAGAATTGAACCAGGCCATTGCAGAAGCAAAATCAAAACTGAAAGCCCAGGAAGCAATCTATATTGCCAGTAAAGCCAATTACGACCGCCTATTCGAAACCAGCAAAACTCCGGGTACCATTTCCCCGAACGACCTGGATCAGGCTCTGGCCAGAAAGAATGCAGACAATTCACAACTGGAAGCCGCCAAAGCTACTTTTCAGCAAATGATCGAAACCCTGAAATATCTGGAAGTAAGGGCTCCTTTCAGTGGAATCATTTCTGCCAGAAATATCAGTGTGGGTGCTTATGTCGGGCCCTCAGGTAAAGGATCAGACCAACCCCTTTTTACCTTACAGGAACAGAAAAAACTAAGGCTGGTTATCTCTGTTCCGGAAGCATATACCGGTTATTTATCCGGTAAAACCAGGATCTCCTTTACGGTCAATTCACGCCCCAATCAACAATTTGTGGCACAGGTAAAACGGCTGGCAGGAGCTTTGGATACCAAACTCAGGTCTGAGCATATAGAAATGGATGTAGATAATTCAAACATGCAGTTATTACCCGGCATGGTAGCAGAAGTAAAAATCCCCATTACAACAACAGACAGCACTTTTATAGTACCTAAATCAGCTGTAATCAATAGCACAGAACTGGTATTCGTCATACGGGCAGAAAATAATAAAGCTGTCTGGGTACCTGTTAAACTGGGCCGCGAAGCCGACAATAAAACAGAAGTATTTGGTAAACTTTCAACAGCAGACAGCATTATACTGAAAGCATCTGAAGAAATCAGAAATGGTGCACCCCTTCCTAAAACCAAATTAGTTGTAAAATCATAACCCGCTGTACTGCTTTAAAAGTACAGCAAGTAACCAATATGTCAAAGAACTGGCCCTGTTTACTGTTAAACAGGGCATACAAAAGCCAGCATCTTTATACCGGCCGGGTTAAAATGCTGGCTTTTTGTACTGAATTCAGAAGTACTAAGATAATAAATTTATTGTAAAAATAAAAGAAAAAAATAAAATTATTTTTTTAAAAATTTTCAGGTAGGGATCAGAGGTATAACCGCAACATTTCTTTCCAGTATTTTGCCTTATGTGCTTCTCCTTCCCATATATAAAACTGATGGTGAATATGCTTCCGGTTTAATGTTTCATGTAATTGCTGGTTATTTTCCAGAAAAGTATCTTCTTCCCCTATTACTATGCTTATATCCAGTTTCCGGATCTGGTTTAAATAATGCTGATCATTGATCAGTGGGATATATTGGGAAGGCATATGAAAATAAATATCTTCATTCCTGAATCCATCAAATAAATCATCAAAAAATTCCATTTGCTGAGTAAGATCATACCGTCCGGACATAGCCATAACTTTATTAAAACACAGAGGATGCCTGAAAGAGATATTTAGTGCATGATAAGCCCCAAGGCTGCAGCCTGCTGCAATTATATATGGATGATTGTTTTTGTATTTAACAAAGGGAAGTAATTCAAACAGTATATATTTTTCAAACTGTATATGCCTTTGAATTCTTTCTGCCGGTGCAACTTCTTTACAATAAAAACTTTCATGGTCAATGCTGTCAATACAATATATCTGTATTTCCCCGCGCTCTATTTTGTCCCGGACAGATTCAATCACTTTCCAGTCCTCATAATCATAAAATCGCGCAGTTCTGGTAGGGAAAAATATCACCGGCCTGCCGGCATGCCCAAAAACCAAAAACTCCATTTCCCTTTGTAAATGCCCGCTAACCCATTTGTGGTATTCCCTTTTCATTGCCGTATCAGTTAATTAACTTCGGTACCGTTTCAGCTTCAGTCATTATCATGCTTTTCAGCTCATCCAGCTCCAGTACCTGTTTAATAATATTTCTCCATACAGCATAGCCTTTTTCATTCATATGCAAACCATCAGCAGTAAAATAGTCTTTGATAGGAATCCCTTTCTCATTAATCATTGCATTAAAAACATCAATATAAAACAAATGATCATTTTGCAGTTTTATTTCTGCGTTAATAATCTGATTGGCATAACTGATGCTTTTAATAATATTCTGTCTTGCCGGACTTGGTTTAATAGAAATAAATATTACCGGAATTGTTCCATAAAAAGAGCGGATCTGCGCTACCAATTGTTTGAAAAACAAATAAATCTCTTCCGGGTGCCTGCCATCTCCCAGGTCATTGTCACCTGCATAAATAATAAACCCAGTTGGTTGCAGATCCATCATCACCGTTTCAAAAAACCAGTTGCAGGCCGCCAGAGTAGAACCTCCAAAAGCCATATTAATGGCTTTATAATCGGCAAAATCCTGCTCCAGTGAAGTCCATAACCTTATTGTTGAACTTCCATAAAAAATAAGGCCTGTCTTTTCAGGCAGCCCTTCCTTTTTTTCACGGAGGCTTTTGATATCATCTTCGTACCAGAACATTTGTAAACAATAAAAGAAGCAGCTCTTATGATTTTCAATCAGTTAAAAAAGGAAAGTTAAGGTCTTTTAGGGATTTTTAAAAAATTGAGTTTTTTCAATAAAAAATTATAGTTAATTAACAGAATTCATCCTTTGTTTTACTTTAAAACTTGTTTAACTTTAAGCAAACAAATGCAGCATGAAAGCTAACAAACCCGGACAATATATTCATTCAAAAATTGTTTCGGTTCCCAATGATAATAAAGGGGATATCCTGATTCTTTTATCTACTGATAACTTTTCTAAATTTTCATTCGAAGCCACTATCAGTAAGCAAATTAATCTGGATAGTATTGAATATCATATTCATAAAACAGTTTCAGATATTCACCGGAGCCATCCGCATATCAAACCCGTTATCTTCCTATCCTATGGTGCAGAATTTATGACCGAGCTTAATTCTAAATTTGAACATACCTGCAGTATTGAATACAATCCTGCTATTGCCGATGAAATCGCTTTACCCGAAGCACATGCCCTGCTAAACCAGATCACCTATAACCCGGGCAGGAACTTATAATACCTTATTTCACTAGCTTGCCCAATACCTTCTTAAATAAAAATTCAAATCAAATGAAATACAAACTATTGGGTAACACCGGACTAAAAGTGTCTGAATTATGCCTGGGGACCATGACTTTCGGCGGTAAGGGTATGTGGACTGCTATTGGAACCTTATCACAGGATCAGGTAGATGAACTGATTAAAGTGGCTGTTGAAGCCGGCATTAATTTTATAGATACCGCTAATGTATATAGTGAAGGATTAAGTGAACAAATGACCGGTACTGCAATACGAAACCTGGGTCTGAACCGGGATGATCTGGTGATCGCTACTAAAGTTCGTGGTAAAATGGGAGAAGGCCCCAATCATAGCGGGCTATCCAAAAAACATATCCTGCAACAGGCTGAAGAAAGCCTTAAACGTTTGCAGGTAGATTATATTGACCTGTACCAGATTCATGGCTTTGACCCGCTTACCCCTTTTGAGGAAACCCTTGCTGCATTAGACATGCTGGTAAGCAGTGGCAAAGTACGCTATATCGGTTGCAGTAACCTGGCTGCCTGGCAAATTATGAAATCCCTGAGTATTTCCGAAAGGGAACATTTTTCCAGATTCATTTCCCTGCAGGCATATTATACTATTGCAGGACGCGATTTGGAAAGGGAAATTGTGCCTTTGTTGCTGGACCAGAAACTGGGACTAATGGTTTGGAGCCCATTGGCTGGAGGATTGCTGAGTGGAAAATATGGCCGTACTATTTCCCCGGAAAACAGTCGAAGAGTAAGTTTCGATTTTCCACCGGTGAACAAAGAAAAAGCATATGATATCATAGATATACTGCACCCGATGGCAATTTCAAAGGGAGCTTCAGTAGCACAACTATCATTGGCCTGGCTGTTACATCAACCGGTAGTGAGTTCAGTTATCATCGGAGCCAAAAACACTTTACAGCTGGAAGACAATCTTAAAGCCACAGGAATTCAGTTTACTGCAAATGAATTAATAGAATTAGATAACGTAAGTAAACTTAGCCCTGAATATCCGGGATGGATGCTGGAAAGGCAGGGAGCTGACAGGAAATTATAACTTAAAGTATCATTGAATCAATAAAAGCCTCATCAGTTAGATGGGGCTTTTATTTAGAAAACATAAAAAATGCAATATATTTATAATGCTTATAAGAAAATTAACTTAGACAAACATGGGAACCCACTCTATCACTTTGTTTCCGGGCATAACCTTTTATTTATGGTTTTAGTGTTTTTCTATTACTTTATCCACTTTAGAAATATTCAGCAAACTGATTAACTATTTACTAAATCAAGCAATTCCGGTTGAACATATTCTGAATAGTTTCGAATTGTGTGATTTTTATATAATTTTCTCAAAAAGGCAATGAAATACAGACTTAGACTGGCTCCAAATCTGGGATTGACTTCAATGAGTAAAGGTTTCCCATTTTTTACTTTGTAATTAACGCAACAGATACCCTCAAATCCAATGGATGAAAGTATTTCGCTAAAAATATCCTCATAAGTAAAATTCACAATTTTCCTGGCTAACAACTTATCCTGGCCTTTAATTGGAGTCTTATTTTTAAAAATGTATTCAATGTTTAATGATGCTATCATTTTATTATTCTGAAACAGAATATGAGTTGCAAACTCATTTTCACCCAATACCATTTCCTGACAAAAATAATCCGGATTTTCAATCAGGTGTTTGTATTTAGTTTCCGTACCTCCGTCTGAAATCACGTAATTGTCATCCCCTTTTTCTCCTGTTTTTTTCTTTAAGATATATGGATAATACAGATTGTTATCAATCTTTGGCAGGAATTGTTCAAATCCGTTTTTTATTAATGTTTGATAAAATAAGTATTTATCATCACAAATATTGATTGCATCAAGTGAAGGAATAGGTATTTTATTACTGATTACTAAATCCCGCATTTCATTCAGGCATTTAAGATCCGAAATAGTCAATGGAACCACTAAATCTGCCTTTTTAATATTTTCTGCAGTAAACTCCTTAAAATTTGTTTCTATATTAGTTAACAGGAGCCCTTTTTGTAAATTTTTTTTCTGACACAATGCATCAGAAAACAGAATTTTTATTTTCTTATTCCCTGATAAATTATATAAAAAAATCTCTTTATGCAGAAAGCAGAATTTCTTAATCTGAAAAAACAAATTGGTAAAAAGGGAAACCATGGGTTATTAGTTTTAAGGGTATTCAGTAATTAGAACTATAGGTTTGTCTTAAATATTTGTGAAAGCTTCAAGTCAAAGATGATGCAAGAAAAATAAGTTATTAATATTCAATAACTTATGAATTATGAAATTATTAACATATCCTAAAATGGGATTATTATTCCGGAATTCGGAAAATCAAAACAGGTTAAACCTGATTTATATGTTTGATTTATTTTTCTATTTTTTTGCCAAATCCCTTTTTTCGGCCTAAAAGAAAATATATAATTGCCACCAAATAAGATAAAAACAAAAATCCTATAATTCACAAAGGTTACATACTCATTTATGAAACTCCTTCTAAGGTTATCTGTAATCCCTTACCCCTTCCAATTACCTAAATTTGTTTCTCCATCATTTATTCAATACTTCCAATGCTTTTTCCACTGTGGCATCTTTCCCATTTATAAGGTCTTTGATGGTTGGTTTTACAAAGATATCCGGCTGAATTCCAATACCCACGAACACTTTTCCATCAGGGTATGTATCATTTTTACCACAAACCCTGGCACTGCCTCCTCCCGGTAAATTAAAGAATACAGGCTGTCCGGTACTACCACCTGTAGGGAGACCAATCAACTTTCCCCGTTTCATAAAATCGAAGGCAACTGTAAAATCTTCTGCTGCAGAAAAAGTACGTGGACCAATCAGAACCACTACCGGGTTTTGATAATAGATCTTACCATTGGGCATCCATTGACTTACGCCATAATCTTCCCAATCCGGTTCATTTGAAGGCCTGCTGAAATGTTTAAGTACTTTTGCATCAGAAATAAGAAATGGCTTATCAGTTAAGCGGCTAATGATATTGAACCCAAGTCCTCCATCCCCACCACCATTATATCTCAGATCAATGATTAATCCTTTAGTCTTTGCTATTTCAGTATATAGTGAATCAAATTGCCTGAGAATGGTTTGATCTTCAAAGTTATTGATGGCTATATATCCAATACCTCCAATAGTCTTGTATTCAATTGATTTAACACCGTTTACATCCCTGTAATCGGACCTTCCTACAGAAAACTGCAAAGAATTTCCTTTGACATCTCTGCATTGCAGTATAACCGGTTTATTTTCTAGTCCGGTTAACAGGGCATAGGAAAACTCCCTTACTTCCATGTCCTGCGGAGTAGAACTGCTTAAAAAAGGTTTTAACTTATTTTCCGCATAACTAATTACAGACTCTCCATCGATGGACAGTATTTCTAATCCGGGTACAATCCCTGTTTTATAAAGAATATCGTTAAATACCCGCGTAATAAAAACCCGGCCTTCTATCAATTGGGTGCGAACAGGAGGCCTGCTATAAAAATCAGCAGCCAGTGTATCTGGGATATATACATTGGTATGTCCATCTTTTAACAGTGCATAAAACCTGATTAGTACCTTATAATAATCAGCTGTGGTAAGCGTTTGCATTACCTGAGGAATAAAATCCAGATAAGTTTGGTTCCAGTCTAAATTGATATTGTCAAAATGAACAAAATTATATTTGGCCTGTGACCATAATAATGACAAACCGGCTACTTTTTCTTCTACAGACAAATTTGCTTTATAGGGTGTTTTTAAAGCAGTATTTTTCCAAAGAGACCCTTGATTAGTTAGCTTTTTGATAATGTCCCTGTATCGTGGTTCCTTGCGTATATCATCTAATGTAGAATCATTTTCCAGGAATTGAATAACAGCACTTGTAGCTCCATTTGCATACATCCTGTCCAACGCATCCAGCGCAGCATCTTTTTGATGAAGTAAGGCATATCCACTTGCCATATCACGATTTACATCAGAACGGCGATACCATAAATAACTATTGGATAAAGCAAGTTCCCTGATAGGTAGACTGTCTAAAAATAATAAAGCCTTATTCAGAATCTGAACACCCTCTTGTATTTGAACAGTAGTGCTTTTAAGATCTATCAGTGAATCTGCAATCACTCTTTGTGTTTGCACCCAATCTGCAGCTTCATTCCCTGTTAGGGCTTTTTGAGCAAAAGAACCATTAAAACATAACAGCATTAGTATTACTAATATTACAATTTTGTTTTTCATAGAGATAAAGGTATTCAAATGAGTTTAAAGAATATAATAAATTATAGAACTATGATAGCTATTGATTACCCAGCAGGTGGTAGCAGATAATTATTATTCAGAACAGAAATGCAAGCCTGTATTAGAAGATATCCTCCGTAAGCGTAATCATTTCTGCAATATGCGTACAAAAGCGTTACCTTATGACAATATTCGGAAAATACAGTTTTATACTGCGATTACTATGATTTGTATGATGGATACAACGGATAATATTGCTTTCAGCCAATTGAATGTTGCAAACCTGAATCAGTTTATTATATGAAAAAGTGGATACCTGCTTTTTTGGTGATGATTTTACTATCCTGTAATGAAAATGGTGAACAAACACGGGAGGTATTGATTATTGACAGTCTGCCGAAATTAAATACACATCTTTTAAAAGATACGATCATAAAAACCGGGATTCCTGTAATGGGTGAGGGTTCTGTTATAGGAAATACAAGAAATAAAAAAAGAAGGTTGCTGCCATATGCATTGTTTACAAATACAGGCACTACCACTCCCGACGAATTAATGAAGTTTGCAGAAACCCTTATTGGTGTGCCCTATCTATGGGCATCGGCAGATGCTAAAAAAGGCTTTGATTGTTCGGGCTTTATAACTTATGTGTTTACACATTTCAAAATACAGGTACCCCGTTCTTCTGTTGATTTTATCAATGTGGGAAAAACCGTTTCGGTTAAAGAGGCAAAAAGAGGTGATTTTATTTTATTTACCGGAACTGATATTTCGGAAGCAGTTATTGGCCACATGGGATTGATT
>Ga0208872_1000251_pt1 | contig 46216 bp, 47 predicted proteins | sample CryBogCBH12Aug08_FD_185508 | JGI IMG/M metagenome (GOLD analysis project Ga0208872, IMG submission 185508) | Freshwater microbial communities from Crystal Bog, Wisconsin, USA - CBH12Aug08 (SPAdes) | ecosystem: Environmental > Aquatic > Freshwater > Lake | place: Crystal Bog, Wisconsin, USA...
CATATTATAATATATTATAAGTGTATTATAGAGTATTATAAGAGTTTTAAAGTATTATAAAGAGTTTTAAAATAGTTTTAAAATAATTATAAAACATTTTAAGAGGGTTACGGGAGGCCTACGGGAGCCCTGATAAGAACATAACTCGCACCGTTTCAATGAAACGTTGAGATTTTATAATTCTGTCTTGTCTGTGTTTTGTATCATTTTACAGAGAAAGCTGAGATCAATGGCATAGTGCAAGATTCCTTAAATCGTTCCATCATATATCTACTGACAGCAGATATCTACTGATAAGACACTCAGTTATTGCTGTTACACTCTCTCTTGTATTTTTGTAGATTAAAGATAGATATTTTGTGCAGTTTTGTATACCACACAGGCTCCAGGATTCCAGATGTTTTGAAGCTAAGATTAAAGAAAAAGGGTTTGCTCTGAGTTTACGCTTGTTATCAGTATATAATGAGCAGCCTCCTCCAATCTTAGAAAAATGGAGCACCCATTAGTTTTACCACTTGAACAGGATATAATAGACTTAAAACTTTGGTATACGACTGCAGAAAGTGATGAGGAACGATCTGAGATTTGTGAACGTGTTCTACAGAAGGTTTCAGAGATACTTGGGAACATAGAGAGTGCAAATCCACCAGTTCCAGACCAACTCCGTCCTTTCATGTATGAGCAAATGGAGATGTTTATTGGAGCTGTCAATTATTTGGAGGATGATGACATGTTCACTCAACATTGCAGGGATGCAATGGTGCTTGTACGAAATCATAGAGATAGCTTTTTGACAAAGGTAAATCTGTACCTAATGCTCAAACATTTTGAGAGGAGAGTAGAAAAGGATATGGATGATGGTTACAACTTAAGCAAGAAATGGGCTCCACAATACGAGAGACTGTTTCTTGATGTGCTGTATTCGTATCACCTGCATGCTGAAGAGCTACCCCATTTGAATGACACTATAACAGCCCTCATAGACAAATTGCACGAGTCCTATGGCCAGCGTATACCTCTAATCAGGACTGCAGCCAAGTCACTTTCCGATATGCAAAAAAATGTTGAAGTAATAATATGGGAAAATGAACTGCCTGTTGCTGTGGCTATGGCTTTACATCCAAGACTTGGAAAAAAGTCACAACTAGGAGAGCTTAGTCCAGATTTGGTGCATAAAGCTTGGCAGGAAAGCTTGACTATAGACGATAGCCAAAGGTGATGGATTTATTACTGGAAATTCACTCTCCATTCAGGAGGAATACTGCTCCTCACTAGGATTTCAGCATTTCGTTCCGGGGGAGCAATTGTAGTTCCTTCGCTGGGGTACTGGCATCTTTCGTAGGTCAACACATTATAAAACGAGCCAGTCCTGCTGCTCTTATTGCTATCAAGGATGTCCCAGTATGTCTGCATAGGCACTCTTGATCCTCTCCACAAATCCGTGCCCCAATAGTTTACCCTGGCCTCTGAGCTGTACACAGCTGTTCGTGCTGGGTCTATCCTTATGCAAAATAAGAAGGGATTCGCAAGGTCGATTTGGCATGGCTCATAGTTACAGCTGATATCCAATAGCGTTGGCCTTCTTGGGTTGTGCCCTGTTGCAGAGTTCCTAGATGGGGCTCTAAAAAATATGAAGGGATGGTTTATGGAGCGTGTCCCTGTTCTGAGCCCTGACCCCAGCACCAGGCCTTCACGCGTGATTTGATCATGAAACCTTTCAAGGTATTTATGAAAGACTACAAGGCCTCTGGGGGAATCTGGACGCAAAACACATACATCTTCATCTTCGAAAAGCACATCAGTTGCTCCTGAATGGGCATCCACTTGCATATATGCTCCTTGAATGAATACAATGCCTTTTATAGAGGCTCGTTGACAGAAACAAAACGAAATATGAGATTCATTCTTTGGTTTTTCTCTTATAGGAAATAAATCTATTTCTGGTTGCAATCTTTTTTTAATTTTTTTTTAATATTTGACCACCCATAAAAGCATCTCTAGCTAGGCCTGCATGGCGCACGCATGGCCGTGAGTGATGCAAAACGGCAGAGTGTAGCTTAACTTAAAAACTATATATAAATTTCTCAAGTTTGCAAGAAGCCTTGCGCAATGGCCACTACGAAGGAGCTCATTCAGGCTTCGGAGGACATTGTATGGGACAGCAAAGAGGATGCCTACACAGCAGCACGAAAGCTCATGTTCACTACGATGGAGTTCTCTGTACTACCTTTCAAAGTGCACTCCACTTATCGCTGGGCGAAAACTCAGGCGGCCGTTCACGAAGAGCGCGCCAAGGCATTTCGGGAGATAATTAGGCGCATGACGTGCTTGGAATACACCGCTGGCATTTGGCGACTGGTCGATCACCATCAGCACATTGCTACGCGGTACAAGGCCGTTGCGCTCGCCATGCAGGATTAATCATGATTTTCACCAATGGACCCACACATTCGACACTTACACAGCTTGCCATTGCCATGCTTATTGCATCATAGCATGCCATTGAGCTCGAGCCCCAGCTGCTGCTTATGGCATTGCACTCTGCCAAAGAGGCTCGGGGATATGCATACCTCCTCCCTCTGGGAATTTTAAGAAAACACCCAAGCCTGGCATGAAACGAATCTCGGTTGCACGGGCTGCCCCTTGAGCTATCACAGTTTGATCTAGCATGCTCCTAATCCAAAGACGTTTTTTACATAGTATATATAGCTAAATGCAGGGTTCTGGGCTCCAACCCTAGCATGCTGGTTGTGACCGTCTTGCTAGCATGCAGCAGCGCTATCGCCCTGCTGTCGTGTAGCAGCGTTATCCAGTGCAAGCAAGCAAGGCGCTTGTCAGATAATTGGTGGTTGCTATGGCTTTCGCTACCAGAGCAAGGGGTGCAGTATTTCGTCTATTTCAGAAGTGGAGAGCGCCCTGGCAATATGCGCCGTAAGCCTCTGGGAACAAAGATAGATAAAGTGATAGGCGGCTAGCCTCTCAGTGCCTGCTGCACTGATATTACGAAATTTAAAGGTCTTAAAGGTGCATAATAATATATGTTGTGAAACATGCTGCTCTCTTACAGCTTTCCCAATATCCTACCCCCATGACTGTTTTTATTCCAAAGGATGAACATTCTAATAAACTGCCAATCTATTTTTGGGGGCTTGTATTCAACAACTTTTATACTTGATAAGTTACTTGCATCGATTTCGTCACGTTCTACTGTGCCAAAACCTTTAGTATATCGTTCACACAATGCAGCTTACTACGTGGGATGTCTAGGACCGACATCAAAGAATGGGGGAAGATATCGTAAATCCATAACAAGGTCTCCACTTCCATACCGTCCACTAGGGTTCATGCTTTGCAAAGTTCCTTCGCCCAAGTCATAATGCCTTGGAAAAATGCCAGTGACAACACCAAGCTGGCTTAGAAGCTGTGCAATTGCATAGGCTATAAACCTTTTATGAGCATCCTCGGAATACTGGTTCGTTCGAATATACAGAAGATATACATTACGCTCAGTTGTAGCAGATGGAAGCCATATCGAATTTGCATATGTATTAAGAGCGTAGATAATATTATCATTGGAAGTCATATTTTCAAGGCAGAGAAGGAGATCAACTGCTTTGAAATGGTGGAAGGCCATGGCTACTGCATCTTTTTCTGATGAATTGCTCATGTTCACAATCAATTCAAAATCATCACGAAGAGGAGGTTTTATAATATCCAACAAATCTAATAGAAAAAAATTGAAATCTTTCTTATTTCTTTTTGGTACTGACTTAAGATTGGTTTCTATTACTCTATGCCTTATACCTGACTTAAAAATACTGTACTGTAATGAATCATCAGACATTCTTTCGACGTAATCATCATAATCTGAAATAATGTCATTTTCATAAGCTATGATTGCTGCCAAATTATAAAATAATCCGGACGCTATGCTTCGGTCTTGCAGCAATCGATCATGCAATTCCTCAGTGTAAAAAACTTCAAATTTTGTCAAAAACGCATCTTTGAGAAATCTCGTGAGAGTTCGCACCCATTCATCAGTAGGTTTACCACCACCCCACTCAGCAGAATTTTGTTGTGCTCTAAATTGTGCTAACATCCCAAGAAATATACAATACATGAGTATGTATATATAGTTTTTATCTTGCTTCCCACCATTGTTTTCTGATGTAGCCATACACGCAGAATCCAAAAAGAGGCATCTATTTTCACTCTCTTTGCGAGAAAAATGTGCAGTGCAAGTTTCCTAGTCCTGCTCAGGATGGTTCTTGAAGAAGGGCCTGATGGGCTTCGTTATATCAGTTCTCAGCTTCCCAGACCTGATCCTCGGGTATTTGATCATCATTCTTTTTGCCTGTTTATGGTATCTCAGGATTCTGCTACTACGGGCACAGTCTCTGATTTCAAGTTCTTGCCAACTTTTCTGCGTGTACGCTATCTGGTGGCTGCTCCTGATTCAAAGTTACAAGCTTGAATGGATGAAACATTTAGAGGAGGGGGTTATAACTCAAAGAAATCTCTCACCAGAGACAGATAGTCTGCATAATGAATTGGCGAGCATGGGACTCATGGAAGTGGATTGTTGCTACATATTGACAATATGGGCTGACAAGGGGGCATATGCTGTAGCCGGCAGAGGATTAAAAGGGTGGAACCAGAAGAACACTGTATACACTATGAACGCCACCAACAGAGTCAAATTTTGGAAGATCCAGAATTCGTCCCTTGACGCGAAAAAGAGAGAGAGGTACACTATAGCGAGAACGATATCAATTATCATTACACACGCGGTGGCAATATCTTTCCAGCGGCAATCAGGTGCATCGAAGCGGAATGCTAACCTCAGAAGGCCTATGTTGTAGGCACATGTCCCAGCAGAAAATAGCGCTGAGCCGACCAAATGGCTAGCCTCCTGCGTGAGAGGATCGCAGGCCACGACCAGGCACCATCCGATGAGGGCCATTGTGACGGCAGCAGCAGCGAAGAGCGTCGTGGTATATGCTACGTTGCGGTAGCGCCATACAAAGAGGGAGACCATGATCAGCTGCGCGCACACAAGTCCTGTCATGCCCCATCGGCAGGCGGCGCTATGGAACAGGCTTGTGCTGACCGTGCGGTGCTCGGAGAAAGTGTCGTTGGCGAGAAAAACGGTGTTCCAAAGGATTAGAGCCGCTATGCCAATGACAATGGCGACGGCCTGTTGAAGATCCATCGGCGCTTTGAAGCCGCGCGATTTTAATATTTGGGCAAGTGGGTAATAGTAAAACATTATATTCTCCAGCAAAAGCCAGTTCCTCCAAGCGCACTTATTATGTTCACTGTGCGTGCGGCGGTGATGCTCCATGTGCAGCCATCCACCACGGCTATTGAGCTTCTAAAGTTGGACGTCGAGGGCTTTGAGCTCTCTGCCCTTGACGGCGCACGCCGCCTGCTCTGTAGTGGTGCGATCCGTAGGATTGTGCTTGAGTGGTCAGATGCTACGCGCGAGAACCTAGAGTGCCCAGCACACGATGGGCTGCGCAGGCTGGTGCAGCTAGGCTACACTCTCTCTGATATCGTACCTGACGCCCCCGCCATTATCTCCTGATACTCCAGATCTACCGCCTAACCTCTTGCTCACGCTACTACAGCCCTCATGCTGAGCTCGTTCTATGGCATTTTGGAGGACATAAAGCATAATTTTTATTAGTTGCTGCATGCTGGTATACAGATCTGCCTTGTTGATGTAGTACTATTTAAAACCAATTCCACCAGCAATTTAAGTGAAGTCTTACATTTACTCAAGATTGCGTGCGTCTGTTGGTTTGTGGATCACACGGGGGCTCAGCGGAGGATCTGCATAAGGGTTTTCAGGCCCTGTCCAGTTTTGTGCCTCTCGTCCTGCTTTGGCAATAGCATAACGTATGGCATCCCCTCCATGGGCAGGACATCTGACAATAAGTGATGTTTGAAATGGATGACAAAAAGTGTATGTTTGACTAATGCAACCGCACAGAGCACCCCCTTCATATATGCCCATTGCTATTTGCCAGCTATATTTATTCTTTTATAGTTTAGATGATATTATCTGTACTGTCTACAGCAAGACCAGAGGCGTGCATATGCTTCAGAGCATAAGTCTCAGAACGTGGGCTTCTAACCAGAAGCTCTATGGAGTATATATAATGGATGCATGCATAGAGAGATCATACATCCATATACTCCAAACTAGATGCCGCAACTGTTGAGAAAATAAATACAGCTGATAAATGGACACATTAAACATTATCACTGCAATCTTTGAGAAGAACTTGCCGTCTGTAGAGGAAGAAAAAAAGAATGTGTTTATCAACAACATGCTTGCTTATCACAGTGAATTCAAACGTCATAGGGACAGTGAGATGAATTATGAAGAAAACACAGAATATCAGAACGAATTCTCGACATTGAGCATACTGGATCAAAATGACTTCTGGATCTATTCACCACAATTTAAAAAGATAGTGGCCCTCATGATTAGTGAGCTGTTTAAGACTAAGATTACGCAAGTCAGCATTGGCACCCCTGTTGACGTAACACAGGACTTTGTCTTGTTTGACAGACATCTGAACAGATGGATGGTGTCATTCCAATCCCGAGAATCTGAGCCTGAAAAAATCCGTATTGTCATAAGATTCCCACGATCAAAGTCTAAAGTAAATCTCACAATAATGGCGGACGAGAAAACAATCAGCGATCCTACGAATGTAGGCCTGTGCATTGCTGTGATAGACGCCAGCCAATGGCATGACGATGCTTAGTTTATCCCTAAAAACGAGAGTTTGCCTTTTGGATCCTGCCGTAAGCCACTGCCTAAAGTATATATGCGCTATTAGCAGTGTTATTTTCATAGAATGCACTTTAAGGAGGATCCGCGCGCCCTCATCGCAGAACGCGAGCAAACCCAGGGGTATGCCTCAAACCCCCTGACTGGCAAGTGCTTTCACGAACTGTTGCATCCTGTGAGCATTATCTCTGACGTCTACGATTACCCCACATACTACGATCTTTGTGACGTCCTTGCGTTCTACCACGTGCATGGTTTTGGCTACGGCTACATAAAGGTGCCGGGTCAAAACGGTCGCTATATCTGGCTTGATGACATTGAGCCGGTGACGTGGCCTGGCTTCGAGTCCAATGCCGCCTACGTACAAGGCGAGATTGACGCAGAAAAGGCGCGGATTCCGCTTTATGACTACAATTATCCTCTTCCTTTCGACACCAACAATGATCCACTTCAATATTCTAACACTATTGCACGGCGTTTTGTGAATGAGGTAGTACCCCACTGTGACGAGGATACGGAATTAACGCCTGACGCGCTCTACAATAAGCTCAAAGAGCTTGTTCCACCTATACCACCTGAAGATAGAAATTCAATGATAAATGAGTTCATCCGCCGGAAACGCGGAGATAAACCATATGAAGAGGGGAGGCAAATGATAGAAGATGCCATCAGCCAGCTCCGCGGCTGTAACTACAGAAATCTCAATGCAAAGGTGCTCATGGATCATGTGTACCCACATCACTATCTGCAGCCTCCGACGCTCTACATAGTCAATCCCTCGATCGCCTCGCGCGAGCGGGTGCATAGGCATATGAAAGAGGCCCACACTCACATGGCTGCCGAAAATAGGAAGAATGGGGCGCCTCCGCCCCGCCCCCCTTCCAAACCTGATTGGATGAAACTGGAAGAGGAGTTGGGCATGGGACCCAATGCGCGAAGGAACGCTTGGCTGTGAGATTTTTTTTTAATGAGGCAAACTCCGGAAATCCTAGAATAGTGCATGCAAATAAGAACTAGCCCTATTGCGCGGCGTTTTGTGAAATGAATTGTCGAGCATGGGACTCACTGAAGTGGAGTCTTATCTCAGTCTGAGGGCTGTTACGCGTTTGCATTGTGGCGCTGTTGCTGTGGTTCTATCATATTGCAATATATTGTATTTATTCACTCAACTAGCCCCTAACCAAGGACTAAATGTTAGCCTTCAGACGTATTTCAGGTGGTCCATTGGCCCTGGTGCTGGTACATCAGGCTGGGCTTCCATTGGGCGACCTGCGAAGGCGGCAGCAGCATATGGACGGCGAGGGTCCGTATGGGGGCGTCTCCCCACCTGTAAAAGAAAATACCACCAGCATTATCAACCTCTGCAAAGTAGTCCAGATACGCCTGTGAGCGCCATAACGCAGGGACGCTCAGCTCAAAGTTGTTGTAGTAGATCAAGGCGTTGTAGCCTGCCCTTGTCATCGCATCGATGGCCTCATCGAGGGGCATGCTACTTACTTGTTCATAATTGAGGCCATCGGCGACGAGCGGCAGCATGGAGCGGGGATGCAGACTGCGCTTGCGCATATACGCCATGGTGAGGTCCCAGAGGCCCGTGAGCACGAATTGGGCGTCGTTCCGCATCACGCCGTAAACGTACTGCAGACCTGCGGTCTGGGCCTGCTGGAAGGGGTCGTGGAGAATGTCCTGCTGGATATCGAGATCGCTGTCCAGGCGCCAGTAGTAGTCGAGGGTTTGCATGACGGGCTCCTGGAAGACGCCGTAGGCCCAGAAGCGGCACATGCGACGGTAGCCTGTGGTGAAGGAGTCTGCATTTCCTGCTGTGCGCTCGGGATCCACGTGGGCGGGATGGTCGTGGAAGGTGGTGGCCTCGTGGAATTGGACGGGTGCAATCTGCAGGATCTCCGAGCGGATTTCGGGAGTGAGGAGGTGGCGTTCATGGGGGTCGTAAAAGAGCAGAACCATGTAGCTCTGTGCAGCGCGAAAATGATTGCGCAGGCTTGTTAGGGAGGAGCGCAGGGCCTGTTGATCGTCTAGCTCGATGAGATAGATGATGGCTGCTTTCAGTGTTGTAGTTGTAGGATTAGGAATAGTAGCATCAGCAATGGCAGCAGCATCAGTCTCGTTGAAAATGGGGCTTCCAGGATTAGGGATAGTAGCATCAGCAATGGCAGCAGCTGCTGCTGCATGAGCAGTATCCACAGAAATAAGGCTTCCAAGAGTGGCATAGATTTCGCTGGCTGAATCCACAGGGCAGGGATTAGCGCTGAGCGTAAAGCCCGCGTCTATCAGCAGACCACAGAGCTCCGCGGTGGAGGTGTTTTGGGCCCTAAGGAAAGCTGGGTCCGCCTCCAATTGGATGTGTTGTATGGCGCGCGCGGCGAGGAGACGCCTTGCACCGTGGAGCGCCTTGACCTCAAAGCCTTGGATGTCCATCTTCATGACCAGAATGCGGGGCGGGGGCTCGGACCACAGCTCGTCATCAAGTGTGCTGATGGTAACGGGCTCGGAGTTGCGAGCCATTTGGTCGTAATCGCTTGGCTGATCGGGCTGCACGACGCCAATGACCGAATTGCCGCCGTTGTTGGCCTGTCTGTAGATCAGCGAGTGACCCTTGGCCTCACCCACAGCCACTGCAGCGAGGGTTGTGATGAGGGTTTCACAGTCCAGTCATCGGCCATGCGTGTGGATATGTAGGCTCATGATATCCTCGTCCTTGGCGCGGAGACACATGACAGGCCTATCAGGAAGCAGCCAGTCGAAGCCCATGGGCGTCCAATGACAATGCTTTGTGTCCATTTCCAAGGGTTCTGCTTTCGTCGTGGGACTCGACATGTTCACAACATGATGTTCTTCTACTATCATGGTGGTTCTCCTCCTACTCTGAACTTCGAATTGTCTCTGAAAATGTAGGTGATGGTACATGCAGCTCACCAACAGCAAAAACACGAGCATCGTAGCCTGTAGCGGCCACACCTTCGGTTTAAGATGAGCCATCCCGCAGTGCGGATGTAGCCATCATATTATATAGTTTTGCGTTACATTATCTCTTCGACACACAGTTTGTCAGGGTTATCCTGCAATAAATATTGTACATTATAGCATATCCTAGTGTATTTAAATTCACCACCTTGCTGCTACTGTTTGGATGAACGCCCCTGCTGCGCCCAAGAGGAAGCTGATCATCAACAGTGGCGACATCAGCGATGCAGATGGCTTTTACGCGATTGCAAAGTATGCAAAGGACACGGATGCCGAAGGGAGCTGTATTTTGTGGAGCTAAAGAGGGGTCGGCCCTTTGGTATTGTGTACAAAATCTTTGTGGGGTTTAGGAATGAGATTGGAGGCGGCTAACGGGCCACGAACTCCGACAAAAGAGCGCCACTGCACTCCACCTGAGACTCTCGAAGAGGCTGTTAAGCTTTTCAAGTAGAAGATTTTTCAAGTGATTCATCTGCCAGGAGGATGGTATTGAAGATGTATCTGATTGCTGGAAGGCTAGGGCGAGGTCGGAACATTCTGTCGGATGCTTCTGTGGCTGAAATGACAGGATTCTAAATAGGATGCATGGAAATTTCTCGCAGGATATACAGGATAAGGGACGTTTTATTTATGGTGGTTTTGATTTCTCAAGCTGCCATACACACATCTCAAGTTTCCTTAGAGCATCAACAATTTCTTTGTTTGCTGTGTGTAAAGTGTGAGGCTGAACACGATCGATCCTACTATGTATGCTCTGCAGCAAATTCAAGATATTTTCCTTTTTTCTGTCATAAAGCTCAGGTGTTTCAATGGGAAACTGCTCTACATACATATCTAAAAACATATAAAGCAAGGGCAACAACGCCTCCATGAAAACTCCAAGGGTGCGTTGGTCGTCTTGGTAAAAGTCTATACAGTTTCGTGTAGTTGTGTAGGGCACGCCATGCAGATGGGGAGTAGATTCTGCAATGTATATCCAGTGATTGTATTTTTGCCATTGGGCCATGGGTATCATCATATCACCATGAGCAGTATGTTGTGGTATACTTTTCACCATGCAAAATGTATAACGCATAATGTCTTCAGAAAATTTAAATGGCATTGTATAAAGATGGAAAAGGGGTAATTGATCAGGCAATACTCTGCGTGGATATTCTGTTGTAAGAATAGCGAAAAATTCATCGTCTTTGCATCTGCCTTGTGAGCGAATGTGCAAATAGTCATCTATATGTCGCCCATCAGCTGCTAGTCTATTAACAACGAAATGCCCTGGATACTTTTGATTAATGTATTCAGTCACACTTCTTTGAACAAAATCGATGCATTCTATAGCAGGTGCCATCAGAGAGACAAATGTGCAACAGCATATTCTCAAACTTAAATACGACTCGCTGAGGCATGGATCAAGATGCAGGTTATTTTTCTTGAGCCCTTCTCCTTTTTTTCGATAAATTAAAAATGAATCTGACTAGCGCTTTGCAAGGGTGGGCTGCAGCTCCTGCTCCATGACCTCGCGGATGGAACTAAGGAGATTGGAGGCGGCTAACGGGCCATGATCTCCGACAAATGAGCGCCACTGCACTCCATCTGAGACGCTCGAAGAGCCTGGCTTAAGCTTTTCAAGTACTCTGCATAAGGACTATACACGCAGTCTTGCCTTATTGAACTTCCACTAGAGGCATAAGAATTATATATATCATAGATAGCCTATAGACGTATATGTCATCCAAAATAGAGACCCAAAGTGATACAGCTCCTGAGGGCTGTCTTCGCGAAGACGACCCTGCTGTAGATATGATGTACGCTGCGCGCACAGGCAATATCGATTTCTTGAGTAAGACAAAAAACCTCTTGCTTCTTGACGAGCGAGGCGACCATGTGGTGAGACACAGCATCAGCGCGGGTAATATGACCTCTCTCCGCTTTTTGGCGGAGGAACGTCCTGGGATTTTTCACGTACTCTTACACATGCATGGACCTGATGGCATCTACCCCCTGTTAGAGGCAGTGTTTTCGGAACGAGAGGATATGGCCCTTTATTTACTGAATCACGGCGCGCGAATCCTGCTTTCGACAAGAGCGCACGGGACACCTTACCCACCACTCCACCAAGTTATCTGTATGGACTCGCCTTCCTCGTCTCGTTTATTTTTGAAGATATTACTGAATGATCTGTGTATCCCACAAAAGTACGACGACCAGGAGCGGGAATACATCCTCTCCGCCCGTACAACGGTGGATCTCTACGACAAAAGCGACCCACCCAAACAAACGCATTCATACCCGATGATCACGCCGTACGATTTTGCCATGGAGTACGGCAACCATGAAGCAGCTCAGCTCCTCCTTCAGTTCGAGCAGCATTTCACGTCATCGATGCATATTGGAGCGAAATGGACAAGGCAGAGCACAGGCAGCTTAAACGCACGGGGCGCAAGCAGCGGTTCGCCCCCCATGCAGTTGGATGCGCAGGGCAACACTCTCTTGACATACGCTGTAGTCAATGCACACTGGATGGACAGCTTGATGGCACAGGGGCCTGTGTTCGAGATCCTGCTGCATATGCACGCCCCAGGGGGCATGTATCCTCTGCTGAACGCAATAGCCAAGAGAAATCTTGATGTAGCTAGGAAGCTCCTGCAGCACGGTGCCAGGCTTTTGCTCCCTGGTAACGCGGAGGGTACCCCATTATCCATCCTGCACTGTGCTGTCACCCAGGGTGGGCTTCAGCTCCTGCTCCAGGACCTCGCGGATGGGACTAAGTACGACAGCGAGGAACAGACATACATCATCGCCTTCCGTGATGATGGGGGGCGCACCGCTCGTGAGCTGGCTGTGAGCCATGGTCGGAGGGACGAGGCTATGCTGCTCCAGGAGGCCGAGCGCTCTCTCTCTCTCTCTCTCACAGCTTGCTTCCAGTCTATCCCTAAAAGTAAAACTGCATATGGGGTGTAGAGTAAATACATCAACACCAGGAGCAGGCAATCACCCATATGCCTGAAGGCTTCAGAGCATTAGCCTTAGACGATGGGCTCCTGTCCAGAAGTCAAGGTGCTTCTGTTGAAACTCCTTGCTATTACACTCATACATGCTGATAGACTGTTCTGCCTCATTGACATGGTACTATTTAAAACCAAGTTATATTTGTACAATAATAATAATAATAATAATAATAATGAAACAGGAGCGATCCGCTGCAGCCATCATCTGCCTGATGATAACTTGCGTCCTCTGCCTTTCGCTCCTGTTATGCTATTATTACTACTACTATCCGACAACGGACGAAGTCTCATTTACTGACGACAGGAGGATGGAGCGTCTGATGCTCTTAGGCAATAGCTCGGCTACACGCAGTAAGCCATCCAGCATGATGACCACACAAATCACCATGTGCACTATGCTCAAGAATGAGGCCAAGTACGTGCGAGAGTGGGTGGAATTTCACTCGCTCCTGGGCGTGAACCGCTTCATAATTTTCGACAATGACAGCAGCGATTCTCTAAGGGCTGCTCTGAATGGCACCATAGCAGAAGCCATCATCATTCCGTGGCCTCCAAAGCATTGGCTCCCTGGGAACCCACATGAGGAGCGGTGCCAGGGCTACAAGGACAGGAAATACAGGGACGACTGGGCGTATAGCTACTGCCAGACGGCGGCGTTCCACGAATGTCTCCGCTGGGAGCGCGGGCGCAGCCGCTGGGTCGCAGGCGTGGACGTGGACGAATTCTTCATGCCGAGGTACAGCGCAAACGGTCTGCACACGCTGCAGGAAGCCCTGAAGCCGTACGAGCACATGCACGGGATCAGCCTGGGCTCCTTTACCTACGGTACGAGCCATCATACGCTCCCCATTGCAGCAGGAGACCTGATGATCGAGACGCATCTCCTACGCGGAAACGACCCAGGTGTTGTAAAAGAGTTTGTGGACCCGCAGAAGGCGGACACCTACCACTGCGTGCACTGGGCGCACTACACTGACCCTTTGTGGAACACCCTGATCATGCGCACAGTACCGCGGTGGCGCAGCGCAGTACGCTTCAATCACTTTCCGTTCCGGTCGATCATCGAGAGCCGACACAAGGTCTTTAAGAACATGAATCCTGGGATCTACCAGGAAATCGACAAGTGGGACAAGGTCGATATCGAGGACCTCTTCCTGGTCCCCATGGTCCCTTTGATCCGACGCCGACTCACCGGCGAGCGCATCTGGATTCGTCACGATACTAGCATGACACAGTTGGGAAACAAAGGCTGACAGAGACTTTTAAGCATGCTGTGCTCACAGGCGCTAGAGGATGAAGACAAAGAACCTTTTCCTCTTTTCCTGTCACATATTCTTTTTGGTTCTGGGCTCTGTGTATTATTGGGACCGTCTGTTGCCCCATGCTAGCAATAGTCTTGCAGAACTACCTCCTCCTCCTCCTCTTCCTCCTCCTCATATGATGATTGTGGACCTGTGCTCAGAGGGCTGCGGGCTGGGCAATCAGATGTTTCGTTACGCTGCAGGACTGGGCTTAGCCTCGCAAAATCCAAATTATACCGCATGTGTTTTTGGTCTTGAGGATATCGGGCATTTGGCATACGAGCATAGTGCATTTGTGTTGGATGTTTTACCGTCATGGAGGCAACTTGATCCATGTCCACCTTCCATTTCCAGTCATAGGCTCCCATATTTTAGGAGGGCTGTGGACTTTTGGCCTGATATGATGCATCGGTTTAAACCGCCACATTCGACGTTTCGGGAATTTCGTTTTGATGGCAGCGGTCCTGTATTGGTTGCGGGACATATGCAGTCCTTCAGATACTTTCAGCATCTTCCTCATCCGTTTTTCAGATTAAAACAGCAACATTCAGCACGAAAGTGGTTAGCTAAGCATGGTGTTTCATCTGTGGTTCACGTTAGAAGAGGTGATAAGCTACATAACGGTTCCCCTGTAGTGCCTTTGGCCTACTATGAAAATGCCATTGGGATGCTGGGCACCACACGCGTCGCCGTGTGTACAGATGACCCGTCGTGGGTAGAACAACAGGCGGTGTTCGGTAATGCTGTGATTTCTCGACACCATGACCCTGGCTTTGATATGGCGGTGCTAGCGGCAGCAACGGAGGCTGTGATCATAGGCATAGGGACCTTTGGATGGTGGGGCGCCTATCTTTCGAAGGCAAAGCGCAAATATTTCTACCCTGCAACGTACATAGGCGAGTTGGCTGCGGGATACAACGAAAGCGATTACATTCCGTACGGTGTGCGTGGCCAAGGGGATTGGATTCCTGTGTATCCTTAACTTTCCTCATAGTTTTTGCAACTTTGAGAGAAAAACTGCAAATTATTTCTTATTTCAAACTTTGATATGGTGTGTGTGCAAAATCAGTGTAGACGCGAGACTTAAATGCCAATGGACATATGTGCTTTATCAAACCACAAAAAAATCAGCAGTGACGAAATGCGAAGGAACGTCATACCCGCTCTAATCGCGCTTCTCATCATGGGCTGTGTTCTTATTATTGACAGAATTCTGGTGCCTCTTCCTCCATCAATACCAGGGAGCACAGTTAAGTGGGTGCAATGGGCTCCGCCCGGCAATCTGGTCCCATGGAGTCTGATGCCCGACCATAAAAATATCACATCAGGAGTAGCATTTGTTATCATGGCCTCCTTGGCCACGCGAGACCTGCATCTGTGGCAAAGGCGCACGTGGCTCAGAGGCGCCAAGCACGTATGGGCGTTCTCCGACTATGACGACGGAATCTTCACAACCACGCTGCCCTCTTTGAAAGGGAAGGGCACTTGGAAGGATGCGCAGCACAGGCAACTACGCGGTATGCAATGGCTGAAGCTGCCTGCCGAAGTCCAGTGGGTGTTCATGATCGACGATGATACCTGGGTCAACATGCCTGTCCTGCGCCGCTTTCTAGGGTGGCTTCCGTCCGACTCTGAGCTTATGTGCGGGCACATAACAGGAAACACCATGTACAACGGCGGCGGCGGGATACTCATCAGCAGACGCCTCTTTGACATGTTAGTGCCCAAACTATACTCTGAACAGTGCCCGTTTCTGGGCGTGAATGACGACACCGTCACTGCATGTGCCCGAACGCTGCCTAATGCGACCCTCATGCACAGCAGTGCGTTCTCGTTTTATCCGGAGGCTATCCACCATGCCAACGATTTCATAGGGCAGGTCACAATGCACCCGGTGAAGAACCTGGCCCTGATACAGGCAATGACAGCGACAGTGTCTGAGTTCTACAAGGAGCAGTAGCTTTATTGAAAGCTTAAGAATTATATATATCATGGATCGCCTATAGACGTATATGGCATCCAAAATAGACGTCCAATGTGATACAAAACCTAAAGGCTATCTTCGCAAAGACGACCCAGCGATAGATGTGATGTATGCTGCGCGCAAAGGCAATGTCGATTTCTTGAGGAAGGCGAAAAATCTCTTGGTTATTGACGAGAAGGGGGACCATGTACTGAGACACAGCATCAGTGCTGGCAGCATGCCATCTCTCCGCTTTTTGGCGGAGGAACGACCTGAGGTTTTTAACATACTCCTGGATATGTACGGAACGGATGGCATCTACCCCCTGTTAGAGGCAGTGTTTTCGGAACGAAAGGATATGGCCCTCTATTTACTGAAACACGGTGCACGAATCCTGCTTTCGACCAGAGCTCATGGGACGCCCTACCCGCCACTTCACCAAGTCATCTGTATGGACTCGCCTTCGTCATCTTTTTTATTTTTGAGGATATTACTGAATGATCTGTGCAAGGGGGAAAAGTACGACGACCAGGAACGGGAATACATCCTCACTTTTCGCACAAATATGGATCTCTATGATAAGAGTGATTTATCCAAAAAAATACGTTCTTACAAGATGTTGACGCCGTACGATTTCGCTGTGGCGTACGGGAACCATGAAGCAGCTTCGCTCCTCAGATATACGTACATTCACACTAAGAGGGGAGTCTTCTCCTTTACGCATAAAGGCAATAGTTCTTCTTCACTCCCACATGAGTTCTCCTCCTTTAAAAAGTGAAGAATAGTGCTTTTTGGACACTCTTCATAAAATAAGAGCCTACATATTATTATAGGCATCAATGCATATTTCATTAAAAAAGTTAGACTAATATTGTCTGCTCTATCCTTCTCATGTTAGCGCGGGCTTTAAGACCCATCTTCTCTGTTAAATTTGCAAAATAGGCATAAAATGCACCCAGCTGTGGCACCAGATGCATGAAGTCAAGTGGAATCCTTTCGGTGATTTTTTCTCCTGGATAGAAGAAATTATATATATTGGCGGCATCATTCTCTTTTTCTCGTAGAAACGCCTCGTATGTTTCTAGAGTTTCCAATTGATCCACCAAGAATTTCATAAAGTTCACGCAACGTACTGGATTTAATGGGGATCTGACTGGAAGATTCAAAAAGATAAAATCCATGGCTCCTTCCCCAACCTCCTTCATAAAATCCTTGATTATTTCCCTATAGTATTGAAACCCCGTCCTAGCAGTGCCCTGAAGAAAACGCAGCTTTATAGGGACCTCCTTCTTGTTGAGAATGAGAATGAGAGTGTGTAGCGCTGCTCTGCCCCAGAACACACATTCGTAAACCAACCATGCAAGACATACTTGGGGCTCTACATATTCGATAAAACCTTTCCATCCAAGTATATTGGAACTGTCAAGTTTTTGCCACAAGCGCTTGGCTTGACGTATATCGTCACGTTTAGTGATTATGTGTATGGGGTAAGCATCCTGAGCACGATTCTTTTTTTTTCTTTTTGGATTGGGTTTATCCATACAATAACAATGAGGGTTTAGGGTTGAGTTTAATACTACTACTTTAAATATACTGCATGTGATGAGCACCCACGTTTTCTTAGAGCTCAGAGTCCTATTGTTCTTATCTAACTAGAATGGCTCTATGCTGATCCACCTCGGATAGGTCTATCATCAAGGCTCATAGAGCTACTTTGCCCCACTGAATCAGCTTGCATTTCATCTTGCTCATGAGCCCCCAGATCATGGCCTCGAGCTTCAACTTCTTCGAGAAGTTCTTTTATATGCATATGGCCTCGATTAAATCGTTTCCATGGGTCTTCATCCCCGATCCCAGGCCCCTTCATTCTACTACCTTGCCCGTTAATTACTTCGGCCATAGCCCCATCTCTATGCATTGTCCAAGAAGTATCTTGCTGCCCAGCATATGGGCTGTTTATAAGGCCAGCCTGAATATCCCCAGCTCCATTTCCAGGGCCATATTTTCTCTTAACTCGTTGCCTCCTTGTGAGTATAGGATGGAGCTCTTGAAGTAGCTTGTCCACAGCCCCTTGCATAAGACTAATAGCCGGAAGTATAGCCTTATGATGATGGTTTAAGACCTTCTTGCCCTCTTTGCTATGTCCACCCTGCTGCCCAGTCATTAATGAACTACCAGGTCCAGGATTCTGATAGTAGGTTTGAATATAGTTTTCCCACGGCTGTTTAGGATCATGTTTGGCTTGGCTCTTTGCCTCATACCACGCTGCCTTCTCCTCTGCTAATCTGTCCCTGTCGATAAATAGACCCTGAAACTTATCCACCATCAGAGCAAGTCTACGCTTGCATTCTAACAGAACATTTTCACTGTTGAGTTCTGGGTAATCACGTTGATAAATTCCAATGTTTTCCTCTATCAACTCATTAATCCAGCCCTTTGCTTTTTTCAAAGACACTTTCGGTTTGCTATTCTTGATTGCATATAAGCATTGCTCTATGACCAATGAGGTGATACCATCCAGCCCTGTCTGGAATATTGACTTTTCCTCTAGCTCCTGATCCGGTAAATGCATATTGGGGCTCTCGTGGTAATTAAAAAACCGCTCTTGACCGCTACCATGGCTGAGCTTTGACTTATAGCCAATATCACGCCCAGGCTCATCACCCCAGCTAAGCAATGCTTTCTTCAATCTATCCCTATTATTCAGTTTCCTTTTTTCTCTGTTTGCATTACTCCTTGCTATTTCTGCATTTGACGCCTCGGTGATGAGTTCATCCTCATCCTCATCCTCATCTTCATCCTCATCCTCAGCATCCTCATCTGAAAAGTATGGGTAAGGGGTCCTTGGCTGATTCACACGATCACCTTGTTGGTCTACTTGCCCCTCCTTCTCCTTCCCGACTGCATCATAATCACTAGCAGTGTTGTGAATAACTCTAGCTTTTATTTCACTTTCAGGTCCGTTTTCTTTCTTAAGCTCTATTGTAATCTTCAAAGGACGATAATTATTTTTACCAAAACCGTTTTCTTCAGTTTCCTCTAAGCGTCTCTCCATATCCAGTCGTTTTTTTCGCGAAGCGCCTGCATATGACCCCCATCCTCCATGTGACTGATCAATGGCTGAAGCCACATCTTGTTGTGAGGCAAATTGGCCATATAAATCAGGCTTTCTCAATTGTCTTCTTGTAGCAGGTTCTCCATTGAGATCATCCATCGTTTTGAAAACAAGATGCCACCACGAGCCTTAAATATCTCTGGACAAGCTATCAGCGAGCCATGTGAGATTGATTTGCGGGTAATTCCTTGGCCTTGATCCTTCTCATCTTCATTCAACATAAAGCCTTGATCCTAGCATCCGCACACTTATTTAAGCAAATACTTTATGCAAAGAAGAGCAACATATGCTGGGTCTGAACGCGACACCATGGGGCGCAAAGGAGGAAAAGCTCACGGCTATCATCAGCACGCTGGCCATGCAGTCCAACACAGAACGCGATACTGACTTTGGTAAGCCACGCAACTGCCACATATTCGCTATATTTACGCTTCCCTTGGAGCTGCCGTACACAGTAGAGCGCTCTCCACAGGCCATGCAGTCTGGCATGATGAATTTGGAAAGCGCTGGTTATATGTCCAGTGCTCGCGACAGGGCCACTAAATTCGGCCTGTACGCTGAGCTTCTTGACGTTTTGGGTATTCCCACCGATATCCCAGCTGTCTATTTCTTCCACGGTTCTGCATCGCCCCCCGATCAAATTCTTCGCGAGGGCGTTGACGTGGAAATGCATGGTGACCCGGATGCGTTCCTAGGAAAGAGGCTCTATGGAGCCGCTGCAGGGCGTGCCCTGGACTATGCACGTCCCTACTTGTACCTGTTCATGATGCTCCTCTACGATGAGCAAGGTCAAGCGCGCAAGTGTACCAGGGTCGATGGCCCCGGGGAACAGCCCAGTGCTGAGGTGGCTATTATACACACTGACACCGCTACACAGTACAAGACAGTGTACGGATACGTAGGGAGCACCGAGGTACACGTCCACCAACCCACCTTTCTGTGGCCAGAGCTTGCCATCGCCCCTCCTCCCCCAGGCTTGACCATGTTTCAGCATGGGATCTTTCCTGTTGCCTGCTTCATGGTTGACACAGGCGCTACGGAGCAATATCCTGATCTATCCGAATTAGCCAGAGAACGCATCCCATTCGAAGTAGCCTTTGGCCCCAGACAGGACCTTTTATGGAGACACGTAAACGCTGCGGACTCGGATCTTCTATGGCAAGAGCAGGAGAGAATCCTTGGACCCGCAGCATATGAACAATTCCGACGCGCCATGGCACGCAAAGCGATCGACGAAAACGCACAGCAGATTGAGCTACGCCCCAACCGCCCTTAAGAGAGTTTCTACAGATAAAGAGCCATGTGCCTACAGGGGCTAATGTTGATGGCCTTATCTGCATACAATACCCTGAGCAGTCAAGAAGGCTTGAAGAGGAGGAGGCATTCAGCATATATATGACTCGATGCAATGGGCACCTTTTAGTCAAACATCATGTATATATACCATGAAAATAAAATTCAGTCTTTTCTTATTAATATTATTATGAATGGATTTTATCGGTGCTGAGAAGGAGCTTGAAGATTATGGACATAAACAAGGAAGAAAGATTTCAAAGACTGGATTTTTAGGGGCAGTAGCCCTGGGCACACTTGCAGTAGGAGCCGCTGTTAATATTGGAGCAAACTTGACTACTGACAGCATAAAGGAGGCAGGAGCCACCAAGCATGTTGGAAAAAAACTACAGGAATGGCACAAGGATTTCCAATCAAAATGGGATAAACATGCACAAAGATTGAAGGATGCCCATGAAAAAAATGTGCAATTCTGGACTGGCTTGTTTGTCGATAATGAGCCCCACTCTCACTCCACCCAGCCAGAAAGGAATTCGAACAGTGAAATAAATGTTACTCCAAAAAGGCATGGGGCTTTAAGTGATTCGTCTCATGAACATAGAAGAACACATAGTTCTGACCCCCCCTCCTCCAAGCCATATTAGATCAAGAGAGAGGCAAAGTTCAATAGTATGAATCCCACAGCCTCTACATTCAAAAGCACAATTTTTATTACAGATGGAAGGCGGAATCCTTCCCATAGGCCATGCCCATGGCATGAAGTTGCTATTGTTTTTGATATCCCAATGGACACAGTCTGAGTGATTCAGGGCGAATATCACTAGGGAGCAGACCCTATTCACACACATATACAAAAAGTGCCTGACAAAGTTCAGCCAGTTCTAACAACAACTTGAGCAAAGATCATAATTAATTTATATCACCTTGATTTAGTATGTATTATATGCATGAGTTCAGCCCAGGTCATGTTTTGATTTCCAATAAACAATTTTTTCAAAGCACGATGTTGTTGAAGCTCCTTTAATACATTTGGTGATATTTTAGAATCAGGATTTATTTCAGCTCTCAGTATAGCTGCTACAGTTTCATTTGATATATTATGCACAGAAAGCCACTCCTTAATCCTATGTGAAATTTCCCGAGTGTTTAAAGGCCTTTCTAGCAAAAGAGGGTGGTTCTTTCCATCAATGACATCTGACCATGTATAAGATTCACGCCCAATAACGTCAAATGGCAATAGTCCCCGCGTTGCCAATTCCGTCAGAACTTTCTGTGGAACAATTTCGAAAGGCTCAAAATTTAATGCTTGCAATATTGCTTGTACTTGGTGAGTGAATTTGATATCCATACTAAGCCATCTTGATACCTTTATTTGTGCTCTCTCCTTAAACCCTACATAAGGGTATTTCTCATAATGGTCATATGGATTTCTGGAGCTATCAGGTCTATCTTCATCCCTAAACGATCTACTATCAAATGGAGAGCTTTGTTTGTGATCCCCAATATCGTCCTCTTTCGACAAGTTAAATGTTCTTATAAACTCATTGAAATCATAGAAAACTTGTAGATTCTTCTTATCCTCAGGCTCTGCTATTTGAATATTAATCCGTGATAAATGGATGGAGCTGTGGCTGTGATCTTGTCTTCTGCCTCTCCTCGCCGAAGTTACACTTCCACTGATGATATGGAGAAGGATTTCAGTAAGTTTTTGCTGCATTTTTTCCAAATATCTGAAATATTCGGTGTTTTCAATGTGTCCTTTTGGCTGTATTTGAGGAGCCCTGCCAAACACTTTATCCCATGATTGTATTAAAAGAACACTTGTTGATGGATCCCAGCGATACCCGTTCCCCTGCAATGTTTTGGCGTTGCTTCTACCATTTGCAATTTTCTCGTGAGTTTCAGGAGCAAATTGCACTGGTAAACCCTTCCAACATTGGGCTAGAAGTTCCCAAAAGTCTTTCCATGCGTTCTGTTCCCCATTCTCTTCGTCATGGCCCTTTGAATGTGGTGGATGATTCATAATGAATTAAAAAGACGCTGTTAGTCTTTATATATGTATCTTATGTTAAACATATCACCAGTAAAGTTTATTTGCAGTCGGCAGACGTCAAGCCCAAGGTATGAAGTTGCAGTAGTTTTTGATATCCCAATGGACAGACTCTGAGTGAGTCTGAGCCTTTAGTAGTAGGGGTCTGCCCCTATTCACATAAAAATGCCTGACCGAATTGCAGTGTTTCCATTCAGTTCTAATAAATTGAGCAAAGCTTATAATTAAAGACTATCTCTTAAGCTAGCATCTATTACATGGTTAAGCTCAGCCCAAGTCATGTTTTTATCTTGGATAAACAATCCGTTAAAAGCATGATTTTGTTTGAGCTCATCTAATACTTTCTGGGGTATATTAGATTCAGGATGCCTTTCAGCATTCCGTATAGCTGCTGCAGTTTCTTTGGATATTTTATGCTTAGAAAGCCACGCCTCAATCTCATGTGAAAGTTCCCTAGTGTTTAAAGACCTTTCTGGCTGCTTGCTTTGTTTTTCTCCTCCATCAATGAGTTCTGACCATGTATGAGATGCATCTTGGCCAACAGCAAATGGTACTAGTCCCTCCGATGCCAATTCCATCAAAACATTTATAGGAACTTTTTCTGAAGGCTTAAAATTTAGTTGTCTTAATATTTCACGTGTTTCCTGAGTGAGGGGAGGCCATTTATCAAGCCATTCTTTTACCTTTTGTCGTGCTCTCGCCTTAAAAAAGACTAGTGGCTCAATCTCAAGTTGATCATGGGGTTTTCTGGAAATAATAGGCCTTTCGACCATCACAAATGATGCACTATCAGATTGAGAATTATGTTGGTGACCCCCATCAATATACTCGTTCAATGACTGAAATAATCCTATGAACCCATTGAAATCATCGACAATTTGTAGGTTCTTTAGAACCTCAGCCTCTGTTATTTGAATCTCAATCTGCGATAACAGAATAGAGCTGTGGCTGTGTTCTTGTCTCCTGCCTCTCCTCACCGAAGCTACACTTCTACTGATGATATGGAGAAGGATTTCAGCAAGTTTTTGCTGCATTTTTTGCAAATATCTGAGATAATAACTATTTTCAAAATGTCTTTTATGAGGAGGAGGTCTGCCAAATACTTTATCCCACGATTGTATTAAAAGGACATTTGCTGTTGGATCCCATCGATACCCATTCTCCTGTACTGTGTTTGGGTTGCTATGGCCATTTGCGGTTTGAGATGCTGCATTCCTTTGCACTGATAAACCTGTCCAGCCCATGGGTAGAAGTCCCCAAAAGGGTTTCCATCCTTCCTGTTCCCCATTGCCCTTTGGTTGTGGTGAATGATTCATGTAGGGCTTGAAAGGATGCTGTTGGTCTTTTTATATAATATATGTATGGTTAACATATCAGTAGGAAATCTTTGTATTTGCCCAAGAATAAAGCCTTGTTCTTGCAAGCTCTTGCCTTATTTATGCTTCTTCATTTCTTTAGCAGAAGCATTCTTTTGCCTTCTATACATATGTCTGTCGCCAATCGCGATACTACGCTGTCGGATTCAAGCCTTTCTCATATGCTCTCAGGCTTGAGCCTTCAGAGTGGAACTAAACTGCAGTCCAGAGTCCCGCACACAGCCACACAAGTGGAATGGTACTATCAAGGCAGACCATGCCCAGCGGATATGCCAGACGACGTAAAAATGCAGAAGATTTGGTCAGGGGAATTGGTCCCCAAAAGGCAGTATAGATCACCAGATGCAATCACATTTGAGCAACCCGGAATCCCTGTCATGTACATGGGACAGCAGACTCGTCCCAATGAATATCGATGGTATGATATTGAGACTATGGCAGAGCATTTGAGGTCTGGTAACAGGAATTTCAAGGATCCATTCAATGGTGTTACTCTGGGCCACTACCATCCAAGCAACCTTAGGCCTGTATTGGAAGAGAAACTGGGACCAGAAATACCTCCTGGCTTACCGGACGAGGAGAGAGAGCAATGGGTGACACCAACTAGAGCAGAACGCAGAGAGATGAATAGGGCTGTAGCACAATCCAACGAACGCATACAACAGGAACTAAAAGATCTACAAATTACGGATATACAGATCAGGCTGGGAGAAAAAATCGCAGAATATTCCAACACTGCATGGCACAGTGAAACACAAAAGGGCGACGATATCAATGAAGCCATGTTTTGTCTGGCGATGGGCAAAGAAATCACAGAGCCCTTGTTCTTTCATGGCCATGAAAAAGGCAGAGCCTCATTACTTTTCAGTAACGTTGTCATCGAGAGTCTCTTTGAGATCTTCAACATAGAGGTGGTTTTTGTCGAGCTATTGCGTGGAAGAGTCGTGGAAAACAGCTTAGCACCTAGAAGGCGGCCTGCACTCAGCGATGAACCAGGAAGAAGAGTGGTTCCACGTATTGGTAATGGGGTTCCCAGCGATTCCAGGGCATTGCTGAGAGCGAGCGACTCAGATTCACTGAGAGGAATAGACGAGTGCGAAACCTACAGGTTTGCAACGCCCTACAATCGAAAGGCCTATAGCGTTCGCTTCACGATCCATACAACAGGTAAATGGAGCCAGAAGTTTTGGATTCGTAGCATAGCCTATGACGAGGCCTTATTTGGACGCACACTTAAAGAATGGCCGCCTGCTGAGGAGGAGCAGGAGGTGCAGGCCCCTCGATTGCGTGATTACATGGAATCGTGTCTTCGTAATAGGGATTATTTCATACAGAGATTCCTACCTGTTACGCAGCCCGAAGACGTACAGATAATGAATGAAACACTAAGATTATTAATCCTATTCGAAACTTTTAGAACGCCCATGGTCTTTCTCAGGCAGAAAGACAGAGGACAAGGCAGCAGCACATACTATCAGCTTTACAAAGAGCTCTTACACATACTAATCAACGCACTGTCTCAGTACAGAATCCTATTTTACGGAAACAGAAGATTCGATCTTGAAGGCGGACGCAACACTCCAGATCACATAGTAACCAAGTACAAGATTCTTTGTCTCAGGGCAATAACCAGTGACGGTACACCGTGGAACGAATATTATCTTGAACAGATTCAAGACTGAGCCATATAACCGGCTGTTCGAGACCATAATGGCAGAGCTGGTAGTAGTAAACGGCTACGATAAAAACAACACGCAAGTCTACCATCCGCGCCGCGAAAACGTGATGGTAATCGCGCCATTCTTTTAGGGTTTAGGGTTTAGGGTTTCAGGGACAATGATGCCGCGCAATCTAGGTGCGCCGAGTACAAGCCAAATGGTCTATATATCTGCCGTCACCGCATAGCAGCGCTTGGTCAAAATAAAATACTTTAATTATGATACATGTCCATGATGGGGGCCTATTTAGCTCATCCGAATGTGCTTGCTGAGTGCTGATGAGAACTGCTAGAGATCTGTAGCTTCATGCTGTGTCATTTTTGGATTTGTCTGCTGTGTTATTTTGGCTTCATTTGCTGACCGTGGAACGAATATTATTATCTTGAATCTGTACAAGACTGGGCCATAGCCTGATTGGTATTGGGGGCTATGCCTAGAGTTATGCCTGGAGCTATGCCTAGAGCTATGCCTAGAGCTATGCCTAGAGCTATGCCTAGAGCTATGCCTAGAGCTATGCCTAGAGCTATGCCTAGAGCTATGCCTAGAGCTATGCCTAGAGCTATGCCTAGAGCTATGTCTGGAACTATGCCTAAGGCTATGCCTGGAGCTATGCCTAAGGCTATCATTTAGTCTCAAAAGTAATTTACATAAAATAGTGTCCTCAGGCAGCACTTCTGGACACTACTTAGGCCACAGGTAAATAGTATCACCTTAATCTTGTCACTGTATGAACCCATGGCCTCTGGCTTGACTTCTTCGCACTCCCTTTAATATTCGTTCACATAGCAAGCACAATTCAATATTATCACACATGATAGGGGCCAAATAGACTGCAAGTGAGGCAGGCTGGTGCCTTGGCTCTCAGTCTTAGTGCATCCGCTGTGGGAAATAGTTCAGGGTACCTGTATTCGTGTACCATCCGGCGCCCCGCCCAGAACAACAGCATATCAGGGGCTGGTACACCATTAGCATTAAGAATACTCCGGATCTGTGGCTCCAAATCACTGAAAGTAGAGTGTGCTACATAAGCAGTTAGCAGTTCCTTTGGCACACTCCATGCACTTTTTCCACATTCAGAACGCTCAACATAGACACGCGTGATATGCAGTCCAGGTGGTTGCAAGGGCCTGCACATTTTGCACTGTAGTAAATATAGTTATGCTGTGGTACATATAGATGTGCTGTAATAAATATCGCACATATTGCTTGTATTTAATGATTGGAACCATTAAAATCAGACTGCTTGCTGTGACATCAAAGCATAGCAGGACGGCTCTGGACTTGAGTGGATCTACTGTGAAATATATAAAGACATATATATGTATGCAGCCTTCTTGTAGTTTCGATGGAAAATACGCACAGAGCAGATAGCCCTTCACTAATGCATGCATACTTTATCAGAAAGCAAACAGAGCAGCCAGGATACTGGGATAGCCTGATGCTGAATAGTCTTGGCGAGCCATACTCTGAAACAGTGCATGGCCCAGATCCGCTTGGCAAGGGCTTTTCCTATTGCGCACCATGGTCTGGTTTCTATGAATAGATCAGCATGTGTTGATAGTCTTGTCTGCATCATGGAGAAAAGTCTCGTCATCGAGTGTGAGTAGCTTCACCTTGCAGCCTATCTCTGAGCCATCTTTCAGTAGTGAAAATGCATGATGTAGAATATCCTTTTTATGGCTTGATGTCTTGTGAATCTCGATGAATGCGAGGTCGACATCACATAAGGCTCCTTTCGCTACGAGGTGAGGCAGAACTTCATATTCTGAGCCCTCTATATCGAGTTTCATAACGATCGTAGAAGCTATGGGCTTGATCTCGTGGAGAATGAAGCTGGCAAGGTCTATAGCACGGACGCTGACAGGCTCTGAACTTCTATCACTGCGAATAGTGGAGGCTCCCCATTCATTGTATTGAAACTGGTTGTCTGACCAAAAAACCGTCTCCCCGTCAAAGGTGCTAGCTGCAGTGCCATTCATTACATGAAACGCGTATCCGCAAGTATGTTGATAATGTCGCTGAAGCGCAAGGAGTCTAGCATCGTGATGCGGATTCATTTCCACGCCAATGGCGCAGAGGCCTTTATCTTGATTCCTCTGTGTGCCGAAATATTCATCAAACAGGGGCAGAACAGGGGCATTGGGGTAACGCGAGGGTTCAAAGAGCTTTCGCACTTGGACCCCAATGTTAGAACCAATGTCTAGATAAAAACGTTTGCACCTTTTCTCAGGCCTATGTTTCATGTGGTCTCTGACAGCGCTTATTCTTGATTGCCTAGTAGCTTGCTTGGAGTCGTAGGATATCAATATTAGGTTGACTGCCAATATCACAAACGGAATAAGCATGAAGCGATCAGGCGACATCTCTATGCTCTCAGGCTTTAAACTGGATCTATATAAGTAGGATGCTACTGTTTTGTGTAGAATCACACTCATATAAAGGCACTTCCTCTTCTTCTGCTGCTGGTTTGGGTACCACTTGTGGTCCTCAGGGCAGTGGATTGGCTAAGCGCTCCTTCTTCACTCTGGTCGCTCAGCGCTCTTGCTTTACTCTGATCGCTCAGCGCTCTTGCTTTACTCTGATTGCTTAGTGCTCTTGCTTCGCTCTTAAGGCTCAATGGTCTTGCTTCACTCTGATCGCTCAGTGCTCTTGCTTTAATCTGAAGGCTCAATGCTCTTGCTTCACTCTGATCGCTCAGTACTCTTGCTTCAGTTTCAGCCTGATCGCTAAATGCTCTTTCTTCAGCCTGAGATAATCTCCAGTCAGCAGAGCTAAGGGCAGCCTGGCTCTGTGTGCTCCCACTAAAAGCGCTTCCCTTTTTAGATAGCCTTGAGCTCCGTCTGAGAGTAGCTGGAGCTCTCTTCCTGTCTGCAGGCTTTATGTATTGAGCGACTCCAAACATGTCCTGAGATCCTATTTTAGCTATTCGTGTCCTGATCCCAGCAGTCGATATCTCGCATCGCTGGCTCTTGCTGTTTGTTATCAGCTCATCTCCAAACGCCCTATCGAGCACCTCCTTTGTCCTTACCACGGGTTTATTGACAACAAACGTGGCATCAAAGAATAGGCAGTTGCGCAGCAGCTCATTGAGGAAAATCCGAAAGAAGGCAAAGCCCTCTGCGCATGGACGCAGATAGACCTCTTTAAGAATGATCCTTTTCTCTAAAGTCTTTTTCTCGATACGTGCGAATACATCAATATAGATAATGTCACCCAAATAGGCTAGATTGCATTGGGATGGGCCTTGGGTGCCATCGCCAAAGACTCTCAATGCCTCCTCATGAATCAAATAGAGTAAATCTTCGAAACGAGAAATGTAGTTCTCGGGTATATTCTCTCCACACCTTTTCGAAAAGATTTCCATTTCCACATTCTTAGGAGATATCAACCATCCTCTCACAACAGGATCACTGTATTCGATCTGGTATCTGGAGAGATAGGCTCCTGTTTTCGCTAGTTTGACCTCTCGTTTCTCCATTTTTGCTCCTTTTCCTGTATTCATTTCTTCTGCAGTGGGTAGCAGGGTTTCATCCAGACAAGTACGCAGGAAAGTCATAAAACTTCTTCTTCTTGAAAATACATAATGATGGCTTAAATAGTCGTGTGTAGCTTCAAGGAACCTTAGGCAACACAGCAGAGACTCTTTCGTTTAGGTTTGCACAGGGTCTTATCTTGGATGAATCGAACAGCCTGAGGATAAATCTTTTCGTAAGGAAGTGGGTCTAGATTATACCTTTTCATGAGCATATCTATAATGATGGTCTCCATCCTCTTCTTGAATCCCTCAGATAACCTGGAGCTCATGCTCTCATAGAAGCTTCTGTCATGATACCAATTCTCCAAGGCCTCCATGGCATATCCCATGACAGTAAAGCCTCTTGCATCCTTAGCATATACGTCTGCCAATCTACGCTCCACAAGCCATCGGAAGCACTGTGAGTACCCATGGCTAGCAGCGTACATGAGAGGTGTCTGCTTCCTCTCCAGCTCTATAGGGGTATTCACATCACCTCCGAATGGCAAATCGAGATGCAATGAGGGTGGAGGCGGAGTCAGTAAAGAGGCCATAAAATAAAATCCAGGCTTGTCAACTCCCCAAAAATGGCCTCTCAGAATGTCAATGGGTCTCCTGCCTAACTCCAATCGATATGGGTCTCCTCCAAACAATAAGAGTGTTGCAATAGCCTCGCATGAGCGCTGATCAATTGCAAGGCTCAATATAGCACTCGGGACGTCACCCCTTTTCTTCAAGGCATCCTCTAAAAGCGAAATATTGTTATGCCTAATCGCCATTTCCATCATTGACATTGAATCCTGAGGATCCATCCTGCTTTCATAATGCCAGTCATCTGTATCTGTTGCTAGGAGCATGAAGGGCTACTGGCAAGTGATCTATAAATACTCTTTTGCAAAGTAGCAAGTTAATATTTGAAGATCATGATATTAAAATGGTTCATTATTTTGATGATCCTCACTTGGAAATTCCATGCTGGTAGAGGGTGGTTCATAATAATGATAGGTCCTTTCCATGATCGCATCCCATCATTCTGGATTGGACTCTGGAGAGCAAAATGCAAGTTGATCTGATCATAGTCCAATAAGCTGTACAACAAGGGGAGGTACTGGTTTATCAAAGTATTCAGATGCCTTTACACTGCCAAGACTCATCAAAGATGATATATTCTGACTGTACATTATGCATACTTACCTTCTCATTCTTATTGTAATAATAGCCCCCAATTCGGAGTTGTAATTATAAAAACGCAACGTTTCATCGAAACGGTGTGAGTTATGTTCTTATCAGGCCTCCCGTAGGCCTCCCGTAACCCTCTTAAAATGTTTTATAATTATTTTAAAACTATTTTAAAACTCTTTATAATACTTTAAAACTCTTATAATACTCTATAATACACTTATAATATATTAAAATATGTATATAATAGATAAGAACATGGGAGGCACGGGAGGGTTGGGAGGGTCTGTGAGTCGCTGGAATTTTGAGGTAAAAGTGAAAAACGCAACGTTTCGAAGTGTTAAAAAAAACTAGGCCCAACCGGTTGCACTAAAAAAAAACACATACACTTTGGCTTCAACAAGAGCAGAGTGCCACCGATTTCCAAGGCCTCCCATCCCTCCCAGATCACGTCCCCTCATTTCGGAGCAGCAATTATAAAAACGCAACGTTTCATCGAAACGGTGTGAGTTATGTTCTTATCAGGCCTCCCGTAGGCCTCCCGTAACCCTCTTAAAATGTTTTATAATTATTTTAAAACTATTTTAAAACTCTTTATAATACTTTAAAACTCTTATAATACTCTATAATACACTTATAATATATTAAAATATGTATATAATAGATAAGAACATGGGAGGCACGGGAGGGTTGGGAGGGTCTGTGAGTCGCTGGAATTTTGAGGTAAAAGTGAAAAACGCAACGTTTCGAAGTGTTAAAAAAAACTAGGCCCAACCGGTTGCACTAAAAAAAAACACATACACTTTGGCTTCAACAAGAGCAGAGTGCCACCGATTTCCAAGGCCTCCCATCCCTCCCAGATCACGTCCCCTCATTTCGGAGCAGTAATTATAAAAACGCAACGTTTCGAATATTATATAATAGGCCCAACCGGTTTGCACTAAAAAAACACATACACTTTGGCTTCAACAAGAGCAGAGTGCCACTGATTTCCAAGGGCTCCCATCCCTCCCAGATCACGCCCCCTCATTTCGGAGCAGTAATTATAAAAAAGCAACGTTTCGAAAAAATTTAACTAGGCCCAACCGGTTGCACTAAAAAGAAAACTCACACACCTTGGCTCGGACTGAGGCAGAAATATCTATATAAATGGAAACTTGAAGCATAAGGGACGGGATGACCAGCCTTTTGCCAGAGTTTAAGTATCGAGAAAACCTAGGCCTTTTCATCGGGTGTGCCTCAGCGATGATTGCTGCACATACTGCCTTCTGGGTAGCTGAAGAAAAGAGGCAGAATCCATTTAGCACTAATATTTTTCACCCCAATCTGTGGTTGGACTCCTTTGGAAAATCTGTAGTGTATGATACGGTGCTACTCACATCGGCACTTGGGGCGTACTCCTACTACCAGAACCATAAGAAGCTGGGGACTTAGCAATGTCAAGGGGGGCTACCTACATACTTCACCCATAATCCGGATGGCACTTGATCTTTATCTACAGAGGGGGCTGAATCTATGATCTGTGGATTTGGTCTGCGAGACTTAGAGTTTGGTTGAAATTTTTGAAACGTTGAATAACGCTTTACTAGTTCGTCATACTTGAGGGGCCTGTCTTCATCAAGAAAGGCATCTAAGATATCTGCATCATAAGGTATAGTAGCCAGAGCAATTTCACCAACATCTCGAGAAGATGTTCTCTTATCAATTAAATCTGCTACTAGTACTTGTATCTGTTCCTCGGTGGGGAGTATCTCCCTGTTTTTGTTCTCCCAAATAAATTTTGCTTTTTCATAAAAGTAATTATTCTTCACTTTCAAAACAATGTTTTCATAAGCGTTTTGAACCTGCTGGATAGTAGGCTCTTGTATTCCATTCTTGACAAGATATCTGTAAATTCTTTCCGTTGTCCTTGAAGCATTGTGTGTTTTGGTGTAGGATACTACACTGTGCTCTCGTATGAATTCTGTCATTCTGGCTTGATGCATAGCATTGAATGATATAGTTCCCCTACACCTCTCTCTGCGCTGTTCACTGGTCATGAGTTCCAATAGCCAACTAGGTAACTTCTCCATGTTGTAAAGATAGAATGCGTCCTCGTCTTCTCCAAGTGATGAATCGAGATCTAACCTCGGAAGCTCATTCCGTGAAACGGTCTCTCTGATAGACAGAATCTTTCTATTTGATTTCACTTTCGGAGTATCACTTGCAGTAGTTTTAGTATGTGATTGACGACTTGGGGCAGAGCAAGGACGAGCCCTCTTCCTATCTTGCATAGTGGAGAAAGTTGAGAATTGCCTCACTAAATCTTCATAAGGAAGCCCATCTAGAAAGGGATCTAAGATTTGAGCATCCTTAGGTATATCCACGAATACAGTTTCATCTCTGTATTGAAAGTCTTTGTTGGATGCCTGCAATCTCTCTGCTAGGATTTCTATCTGCTCCTGTGTTGGATCTGTTGCTGGATACTTCTTCTGCAAAATAAGCCTTGCCTTTTCATAAAAGTACTTGTTCTTTACTTTCAAAACGATATTTTCATATGCTGTTTGGACTTGTATGAAAGTAGGCTCTCTGATTCCATTTTCAACGAGGTATTTATAAATTTTTCCTGTTGTACTCTCTGCATTATGAGTTTTGGCAAAGGATGACACCAGGAACGCACCTACAAATTGTTCCATTCTGGTTTGATCATTGTCATCAAATGGGATGGGACCCTTACAACGATCTCTGCGCTCTTGTGGTTTCATGAGTTCTATTAGCCAACTGGGTAGTTTCACTATGTTGTAAAGATAAAGTGCATCTGGGTCTTCTTGGAGCGAGGCGTCAAGCTGCAACTTGGGAAGCTCTTTTCGTGAAGGCCTGTCTATAACACGCAGACTAGATGTTTTTGAATCCAAAACAAACAATTGTTTTCTTTTATCACTAGGACTACTCATATGGAATAATTTGTATATGTGTTGTTTATATAAATTTATGCCTGATAGCAGCAGTCTAAAGAATCACACCCAGAGCGCTATTCATGCTACACTAGAATCCAGCAGTAGACCTGCTGATGGCCTGGTGCTTGTGGCTACAACAGAAGCCAGGAATAGATCTGCTGATGGGCTGGCACTTGTAGTTGCATGAGGAGCTAGAAGTAGAGTCCTAAGCCTAAAGATATGGACTGTCAAGGCATGAACAGAGGATCCAGAATCACAATCTTTGTGAACCATAGAATGAAAACGGAGGAAAGGGCCACTAGGCATAGACCCATAGAAGAGCTGTAGCTCTTTGTGTGCCTGGCAAAAACAGACTCGTCCTCTTCCATGGCCTGGTACCTTTTCTGCCGAAGGAGGAGCCCTAGCTTTGCTGCCGTACGATCAATCGAACGGCTTTTTTTTGCGGAAATCATATGGGCTTGTTCTGCTTCAATTCACAGGCTTTCAAATTAAGCTTTGATTCACAGGCTTTTAATTCAAGCTTCAATTCACAAGCTTTTAATTCAAGCTTCAATTCACAGGCTTTCAAATTAAGCTTTAATTCATAAGGTTTTAAATAGATTGAATTTTGACAGATGCCATGACCAGTAAGTACTATATAAGACCAGAGACGCCCTCCTCTGTATATTATGGCAAAGAAAAAAGATCCTAGAAGTGCAAGAAGATCATCCAGATCTTCCACAGATACAGATGGAACTACGCTATCGCCACCGTCAGGTAAAGAGTCTGAGGAAGGCGATGCTATAGATCGTGATGATGCAGCATCCGAAATAGAACCAGAAGCAACAGCAGCAGCAACAACATCAACAGAAGCAGCAGCAGCAGCAGCAGGAGCAGTAACTGAACCCACCAACAGTACGTGGGACTGGATAAAGGGGGAGGTTGTTGCGCATCCCTGGTGGGCCGCCGGATTGTTCATTGGAGTGCCCACTGCAACCGTGCTGAGTATTGAGCAGCTGATGGCCATGCGCAGGGAGAGGAGAGGCGCAGCGTAGTGGATGGTAGGAGATTGTTTTTGAGTTATCACATATATGGATATCTTCCAGTTTTTGATAATGAATCTGGGTTAGTTTATATTGATGAAAAAGATCGTAGATGAACAATTATCTTTAGGATATTGGTGAAGATACGTGGTTTGGATATATATAAAACTAAGAGCCCCTTACGATAGATTAGATGACAGGAAGGCACCCCCATCCTCCATCAGAGCCAGTGCACCACACATCAGCACATTACAATAGTGAACATCCTCATAAGCATCATCATCCACAAGACACAGAGCACTACACAGAACATCAGAGTGATCTACATCCCCCTAATCATACAACCTATCACAGTCAATATTCAAATGACAGAAGCTCCTATGAATACGCACCCATACTGTATCCCGAATCCAAGTCCAGGCAATCCATGGAGGATAGGGCTCAGAAATGCTGTGACCCGTTTTACATCTCATGTTTTTTGCTTCTTCTAGGCTTTGGTTGTGGTGCAATAGGAGGCTATCTATACTTTAAAAATGGTGGGGGCACACAAAGCATGCTTGGATATGTTGCAGCTGGAGGAATACTCGTGTTCCTTGTAGGAGTCTACATAATGTATGAATACACCAAGGTATGCCTATGCTGTCACAGAGCACCTGATGCGTAACACCACCACCCGCTAAAAAGGGATGGTATGAGACTCTGAATACTATTAAAGCCAAGATATGCAAAGAGCATTCTATGATGCTGGGCAGCCACAGTACACCCATCATGATGGGCCTAACACCTCACGGCCAGCAGCAAACCAAAGCCAAAGGCCCTGATCACTGGCGGAGCAGCTTGGACAATTTGTTCATCGAGTTTCTAGCGTCGCTGTTCATCATCATCAGCGCCGTGATGTACGACGGGCTTTCCCAAAACGAGGCTAAGAAAACTGTCTTTGAAGACCCCTGGATTCAGATTATTCCGTCTTTCGTAATCTGCGCTGTGATGCTGTGCCTGAAGGACGGCGACTGCTTTTTCCCTGACGCGACGCCGACCGTCACTCTGCTTATGTGGTCAGTGGGAGCCTACGACAATCTCCTGCAGCCAGCTGCACGGGTGACGGGCCATAGTATTGCAGCAGGTGTGGCGCTATGGATGTGCCATATTGTGTCCACGCCTCCGTATGTGAGCCTGGGCAGGGCCCCGGAAGCCATCTTTGTGTTTGAGATGATGGCTACGGCCATTGAGCATATGGGCGCCATCTACCTGTTCATCCCAATGCTACCAAGCGCTAACAGCAATGGAGGAGGGGGTCATCGTGTGCGCGCTAAGACCCATCACGAAACCGAGGCGCCCATGTTGGACGAGGTGATGCATGCTGCCCTCGCGTTTGCCGGGATCCACTGGTCTCTCCGCATTTGCTTCATGTGCGAGATGAATCCTCTGGTGACCCTGGTGAAATACGCCATCTGGAATCAGGGGTGGGAGGAGTGCCTGATGCAGGTGTGGGGCCAGATCCTTGGTGTGGGGATCGCGTGGGTCTACATTGCGAACTACTACTCGCCCCGAAAGCAAAGCTCAAGAGCTAGGAACGCAAGATAAAGCTCAAAGATTGGATACATTAGCTAAAAGCAAAAGCCGAGAGCCTGCTCCGCCAGGCAAAGCCTTTGAGCCACCCTGCTAATTGGAAGTAGCACATGAGAATGGCCAAGATGAAGAGGCTGAGATAGAAGATGGGCTCTGTAGGCAAATAGCACTTGAAGCAGCCCTCCCAGATGGTCGACATGCGTATGTAGTGAAGATGGGCGATATTTTCGCGAGTCCAGTACATCCTAAAGTCTGGGTTCAAGGAGGCTACCAGGGCCACCAAGGAGTCGACCTGGACGGAGATGGGGAACGCGTGCCGTAGCAAGGTCTGGGCGCCTCTGTAGGAGGCAAAAGGCCATTAGCTCTACAGCAAATTTCGAATTATTAATATCACAGCCACCACAAGTATGAATCACCAGAACGAGGCTGGTTTGAATCTAATAATCACAACCCACTCAAGTGGGGCGTTGTGTATGTATTAGCTCTAGAATTACTATGGCTAAACAGACCTGTATGTGAGGAGGTAGCCCCTTGTACCAAGCCATGAACATGGCTGGCGCGCGCATGTGGCCGCCATCTTGCCCACAGCTCTCCACCTTCGAATGCGCGGGTGTTAGGCTCTTTAGCTCTTAGCTCTTAGCTCTTTAGGCTCTTAGCTCTAGGCTTGAAGCTCTAGGCTACAAGCTCTAGGCTCCTAGCTTTAGGCTCTTAGCTCTAAGCTAGAAGCCTTGGGCTACAAGCTCTACACTAGAAGCTCTAGACTACAAGCTCTAGGCTAGAAGCTCTAAGCTATTGGGCTACAACACTCACTGGCCGCTGGCCACGACGGAGCCAGACTCAAGCATGAGGATGTCCCAAGGCACCCCCTCGAGATCACGGAGCAGGTCATTGAAACGCGAAGACGAGGTAGAATCGAAGTACGCATCCTCCTCGAAGATGGCAATGGTCTCGTTCGGATGCACGCTCGTATTCCACAAATGCATGTGGCTGAAGAGGCAGCCCAGCATTGGGGCGTTCGAGAGCTGCATATGGTCATGGCGACCCTGATGATAATAAAGGAGGTACTGTGTATAGATGGTGAGGTGCTTGGTGAAGGGGGAGAGCAGGGCCTGTGTTGCATTGACGGCTGGGAACAGGGTGACGTTGGAGATGTTCAGATACTGGGCTATAGAGCGCGCTGTGACTTGCAGGGCTGGTCTGTTGGTATCAAGGGCAATGATGTATGCATTGGTGAGCATCTCTATGGTGTGTGGACCGATACAAAAGTATATATATGCTGTTTTTTGGCATACTTGTATGTTGCATAGTGTTGGTCAAAAGGTGGTGTCTGCGTTTAGCGCCTTGAACTTTTATACCAAGACAGAGGACGTAGTCATGTATGATGCCATGATGGAGGTGGAGGAACAGCCTGAGCTATGGCAGAACACGAATAAGAAGACTGGCTATGGATTGTTTTGAAAACCGTGAGGGTATATCTATATATGTTGATTCAAGGGATATCCAACAAAAATGCTCTGGGATTCAAGAAATGAGCGAGAGCGTGAAGGAGGATACTATCTTGATTATGTTCCTGTTTATGGAAGTGATTATGGGAATTACCATAAGATAGCTAGAACTGGCCCCAAGATTAGCCCAGTTAAGGTAAACCAAGACCATAGTCAAGATAGCATATTTGATCACCTGGATACGGCTCAACGAGGTGTTGATGGTGCAATCAAGCATATCAGTGGAGGTTTAGTTAATGCTGGTGCAAATCTATTGCAAGCATTAAGCAGGCATAGCTCAGATATTGGAAATCCTCCTCCTGCATCATCTACAGCAGTTGTTGGAGAACGTCGACCCTCATCGAATGTGCATAAAGCAGATGCAGCACCAACCAGTTCTCGAAATCAGAGTGCAGGAGACGAGGATCTTCCGCGACCAATAAGTCTACCAGCAGCCCCAGTAGCAGCAGCCCAAGTAGCAGGCCTAGCACAACATCCACCAGAAGCCAAAGCAGCAGGACCCCAAGCAGCAGCAATGTCAGCAGCAGCATCAGCAGCAGCACTAGCACCCTCACCAGCACCACCTGTCGTGCATTCGCCACAACCTCAGCACCCTTTAAACAAAGCAGGAGCAGCAGCATTAAAGAGAGCAGGCCATATAACAACAGCTCCAAACAGGCGAGCGCCAAACAAAAGCAGCGAAGGAAGAGATCGTCATAGTTCTGCAACAAGAAGTTCAAGTACATCTTATGAAAGCCACACCTCACGGAATTCCAGCGGCAGCAAGTCAGAGTCTCGTTACTCTGGTAGTAGCGATGAAGATGGGTCAGATGAGCAGGAGAAAGAATATAAGACAAGAAATCTACAGCACTGGGTAAGGGGAATTCGGAGGGCTGAACCAGCCCACCCTAAACGCAGTGAAGTCAGGTATTATCCCCCCCAAGAACAACCACGAGAATATGATCGTCCCCAGCAGAACATGCCACCAAGAGACTTATTCCCAGAAACACTGATCAATGCAGATACAGATAGAAGTATTACACAAGATCAAGAGCTTATAAACTTAGCAAATGGAACCCCCCAAGAACGGCTCGAAAAGGTAGTAAAAGTCATCAAGAACACTATTCTCAGCATTCCATTTGATGTTCAGAATGATCTCTTCCAATGGACTCAATACCTACCCTTTTGCGACTGCTGTTACGAACGACCAGACCCTCAACACGAGAACGGTTGCATGAAACAGTACGGTGGATGCTGCACCTCCCTCCTCCTCTTGATTCTATTTTATTGCTTTGGGCTTTCTCTTTTCCTAGTGCAAGCGCAAGGAATTTCGAATTGCGAGAGTGGTCTGGTGAATCCCAATGCACATCTTAACGTTTCATGCCGTGGCTTGGCGTATGAATGCCAAGTGATGCCTGGTGTGTTCAGCTTTAGGGATTACATCACGTTTAGGATTTTGGCGTATATTAGTCTGTTAACCCCCTTCCTCTACATGCCATTCACTGTGATCCTTTACGTGAACATGCAGGCCTCTAAAATATCGGATATGTTAGAGGCCATATTAGAACCAGATTTAGGTGCGCTCCAACAAGATGCTCAAAGAAAGGCAGAAAGGGATGGTAAACTAAAGGATTTGACGTTTCGTGATCCCAGTGTTAGTCGTTTAAGTATTATGCGAGAATATATCTACGATGAACTCAAAATCATGAATAAGGAGGGGCACAATGCCTGGGTGTTTCGACTCTTTGTGGTGTTCCACGTCCTCTTCGGTATGCTCTCAATCACCTTGGACGGGTACTTTGCCAAAATGACACAAAACGGGATGGACACTGCATGCAGCAACCTGCAGAATGGAATCCTGTCCACCACTGATCCCAACCTGACGCATTTCGGTTTTCTTGGGATTTATCAGCTGATTTTCGGGTGCTTCTATTTCATTGTAACGCTTCTATACCTTATCATTCAGCAGTTTGACGTGTGCCTCACGGTTGTAAAGCAGCGAAGGCGTATGGATGCTGAGAATGCCCAAGAAACAATCGGAGGAAAACAAAGACAAAAACTACTTGAGTCAACAGTGAGGCAAAAGCTTAGAAATGTAGAAGCTAAAGTATCACAGATAGTACACGGAAATAGTAATAGTTATAATGGACCAGATCAGTGGTCCGGGGATCAACCTCCGGAATGGGGCCAAGGAGGAGGATGGGGCCAAGGAGGAAACCCAGGTTGGGACCAAGGAGGAAACCAGGGCTGGGACCAAGGATGGGGGAGAAGATAGTAAAATTGAGCCACAAGCTCATAGCCTAAAAACTACAACCCCAAGGCCCAAGGTGAGGCCCACTGAACAATTTAACTCAAAAAGTGAGGTCGTAGACCTAATGCAAATAGACCTAATGCAGATAGACCTAATGCAAATAGACTGAATTCAAAATGTGAAGGCATATGCCTAAATCAAAGTGTAATGCTATAGACCTCGTTCGTTATGTTCATGAGGATCTCATATACAGTGTAGAGCTGAGACAACTGAAAGTTGTCAAAAGGAATCTTTGTCTTGTCTCCAAGCGAATTTAAAAACGTGGTGTTCAGCAAATCATGAAAGTCAGGCAGGATCGCTGACCATCGCTGCTGTATCTCAAAGAAAGGTGATGAGAAATTATATTGGAATAAGTTCACCGGCTCATCGTGATAAAAATTAAAGTAATGAAAAATGTAGAAAAGGAACTCCTTCATCTGGCCAGCGTTTATGCCCATATCGGATCTGGCGGACTGCACTGCCTCCTTGATTTTCTCAAGGGTCTGAACCCTGTATGTGCCAATTTGTCTTTTTGCCAAAACTCCTATGGAACTGAAATCCTCAGCAAAAAGCAACAGGGCATATTGTCCCATGAACTGTATCAAGATCATTATGAAAAGCTGCGGTTGCTTCGCTATGAGGCGCGTATCAAAGTTTTTGATGAAGTTATAAGGAGTGAAATAGGGCGAGACTGCATGCACTGCGGCGTAAGTAGCTCTGACCCTTGCGTGTAAAAAATCAATGGTGTCACTCTCCATGAATTCGAACAGGTGATTGCCTTTGAAGACTTCGATAAGATACATACCCAACTGCTTCTTTTCCGCTGCATTCATCGCCAAGAGACCCTGAAGGGAAGAAACCCTTGGCGACATAGCCTGAAAGGCTTGGCGGTACGGCATAGGGTTCAAGTGAATAGCCATAGCCAATGCAGCTTCGTTAAGACGCTCCGACGACATATCTAAAGACCTGCCAAGGAAAAACGCAGGGCTGAATTTCCATAGCATCTCCATTCGTGCATGTAGGTCATGTTCGGAATCAGAGAGAATCCTTTGATGGATGGATTGGAGCAATATTTTCATCTGTGGGTCCTTCAGATTGAGCATGGCAACGGTGTATGCCTTCTGCATGGCAATGTGCGCCCCATTCGTGAAGACTGGGCTGGTTTGGGCTGAGTGGAGCCTTGCCGGAAGTGTGTAGAACGAATTATTCACAGTCACGTCCTTGTATAGCAGAGAGAAAAGAACAGAAGGCAGGACATGAAGCCCCAATGAATCTGCGTGTCTGTTCTGTGTGGCTGGCAGGTGCAGGGTCCGGCTGATCTTGCCAAAGTGCATATCCATATCAGCAGCGAAAGCCTCGATGGATACTTCCAGAGAGGCCAGTTGCGCGTCGCTAAGGCTTGTGATGAGGCTCTCACTCACGTTGACTGCCGCAACAAAGTGTTCGAGTGAGCCCTGGAGCCATATCTCCCTATTGGGCACATGGACATATACGCCCTGATTTGCAAAAGAAGTAGTGAGGAAATCGAGGTTCCCCTGGGGAACAGCACGAACCCATTTCAGCACAGTCGAGTTCACCTCTCCCAGCATGGTATTGGCTATATTGGTGCCTATCTTGAAGAGGGTAACTTGATGCGCATGCATCTGCTCGTTATCGTTCTGAAACCCGAAATTAATAAAAGGGGCATTGACTACAGTACTGTGTGAGAGGATACGCGAAAAGAGGTGGATCCAAAGAGGCTTGATGGCCACAAAGAGGGCCGCGATCTGTGCTGGTTGTATGTATTCGGGGATCTGCTCGTAGTCAAACACATGAGTGGAAACCTGTCCGTCATATAACATACTTTGTCTTGCGAGCTGGACTTGATTCGCGTTCATGGATCGGATATTGAGCTCGTTATCGTTCCGCATCTGGATCCATAGATGAAACTGTCTGAAAACCCAGGTATAGTCCAACGACGCGACCATGCGCGAGAGCAGGCGATCACCCGCAGTCTGGAGCAAGGTTTTGGCGTTTTGGTAATTCACTCTATGCATCATGTAGGCATAGGAGAATTCGCCGATACCATGCAGACTCTTTGCCTCCCTAGGAGTGCTCCAGTCGATCTGGGAAGCGGTGGAGGTACAGACATTGGCGAGTTGGTGCTGAGTCGAGGAGGAGGAGGAGTTTGTGTTTCTTGAGGGAAATATCCAGTAGGCGAGGGGTTCAGCGTATTGCTGCAAGTGCGAGGTGTAGGATGCGAGCGCGAAATGTTGAAAATCCGTGCCGCGTAACAGCCTATACTCATGATGGAGCGAGGCATAGGATAGTACGAGGATGATGGTATTCAGAGGCAGGAGGCGAGCTGCCAGAGCGCTGTCGATATAGACCAGATGTAGCAGGAAATGCGCGGATATGAAGAAGAGGTAGAGATCCGGTAGAACAGATAAAAACGAAGCCTGGTGTCCTGTTAAGGTGACTAGGGAGGGCCTTCCGCTCTGGAGTAGCAAGAAGGCCACGTCGAACCATTTGGCCATCCGTGTATAATTTGAGCGTGTCTGTATCAGGGAGTAGAGTGCAAGATCTGTCACCACCATCTCAGTGTCTATCTGGTCTCTGTAGGTTATGAAATACATGACCCTCAATGCGAGCCATCCGCTCGCGATGGAGGTATGCAGGAGCATCTCTCGTATATTCTTCTTAAGGTAATAGGAGGCGAATTCCCGACGGGAAGAGAAGACCAGCTCACAGCCCTGTGATAAATCGGCAAATAGGATGGGAAAATCGTTCTTCAGCAGAAGAACCAAGGCCTCTACCTCTCGTCGCTCCTCGCTCTCTTCCTCCAAAAGGAACTTTGCTCTGTAGGTGCGGGAGAGGATCAGGGCCAGCTCTTGCTGCTTCTGGAATGGGTTCTGTACGGAGGGGGCGCATGCCTTGGCCAAGACGTCCCCCATGGAAAGTGTCCTGTCTGTTCTGAACTGTTTGATAGACACAAAAAGGGAGACCCATAGTTCATGTATGATTTTGAGCCTCTCACACATGTCTGCGCAAGCATCGTTGAATCCAATGCATCTGTCGAATGCAGTAGTAGGCCCACCTTGGTAATAAAAGTTTTCTGTGAGCAGGACCGTATCATCATTACTGGCTTGAGGTAACTTTGAGAAAGGCATCTTGAGATAGAAGCTCTGAATCGTTGCTGCCGTGAGATCCTTAACCTTGGCCAACAAGTCGGCTCTGTTTTCTATTTTGTAGGTGTGTAGATATTCTTCCACAAGGGTTTTCCTCAGCCATGGCCCCGGAGCTCTCTTATCATCTCTTGAAACCAATCTATATTTGAGGGCCTCGTACTCTGTGTTTGTCTTGTAGCCCTTACTAGAGATGAGCTTTTCCACAAGATACGCCTCTGCATTCTGTGATGCCATGGCTTGGTGAATGAAGGTTCATCCATTTTTATAGTTAAACCCCGTGCACCAAGAGATACAATTGGCTCCCCCTGGGGACAGCCATGGCCTGCTGCACTGTGTTTACACATCGAGCGTCTATGAAGGCTTGGAGCACGAGCTCTTTTGTGATTTGGGCATCACTTGTGCTTAGTCTCTGGGTTATACGTTCAATATGGTATTTCATGTTGGCCTGTATGGTTTTCTCAAAGTAATCCTGCAGTGTGCTGTGCTGCTGCTGCGGCAGTAAGACTGGAAACGTCTGCATCCATTGCTTGAAAAAAGAATTCTTATCGCGCGAGGATCGAAAATCAAGGTACAATGTGGAAGCCCTTTCCAGGAATACGACATAATCAGTAAAAACTCTTTTTTTGTCTCTTTCTATGGATCTGATGGACATATTCAAGTCGAAGCAGTAGTCGTCTCGTAGTATAGCCAAAAGCCTTTCCAGAACGCTCTGAATACTATTCTCTGAAAAGATGAATTCCACATAACTCCGCTCGTTGGGCTTCAGGCGGCGTCTCCTATGCTGCTCCTGGTTAGTGTTGTAGGCTAAGATGAGGGCCTCGTTTCTCCTGGATCTCCAGGTGTAGTACAGGCCGTACATGGCAGCAGCAGAAGCGAGGAGGAACGTCTGCTGGCTCATTCACGTTTTACTTGCGCTGAAGAGTCAGCATATATATTGCTAATGCATTGGGCAGAAGCGGAAGCTAAAACCTACTGCATTTGGCAATATTTTCTGAGAAGGCGATCATTTCCTCCGGGTTCATGACGGCTACCTTATCAGTCTGTGTTTCCTGTTCCTTGGAGGCTCTACGCTGATGATAGTACGAGGATAAATGGGCAAAGCATCTGGAGAAACAGTCGTAGGCGAAGCACTGTTGGACGTCTGAGTCCACAGCAGTGATTTCCGAGGCTGTATGCTTGGCTGGTATATCCTCAGGCGAGGACATCTCTGAGCTCCGGGCTCTGGACTCTAAGCTCTAGGCTCTAGGCTCTAAGTTCTAAGCTCTAGGCTCTAAGCTCTAAGCTCTAAGCTCTAAGTTCTAAGCCCTAAGCTCTAAGCTCTAGGCTCCAACCTCTAGGCTCCAAGCTCTAAGGCCCAATCTGTAAGCAGACAATAAGCTATAAAGGCCAAAGGCAATAAGCTATAAAGGCCAGAGGCAATAAGCTAAAGGCCAAAGGTAATAAGCTAAAGGCCCAAGTCAGAGCCGTCAAAGAATGAAAAACTGTGTGTGCTATATATATACTTTGGATGCTTTGTACTTTTATGGTGGTTGAATGAAATGAGTCTCCAGAGTGCCCTTTGCCTAACACTCATAATGCTCTGTATTCATAGGGGGGCTGCACAGGTATTGGGTGTTGTGATGGATTCCAGACGACTTGCTGAGATTTTGAATGCCACTACAGGCATTTCTCAATACAATGATAAACTTGCCCAAATCTGCAGCAATAAATCCAGAGTCCAAATATGGGGTTTTGTCTTTGTGTTGAATAGTAAGGAGGGGCATTCCATACTAAGCCAGACAGCCTCTATCCCGATTGTCACCTCGATCTCAATACTAGAGCAAGAGGGAACTACCATACAGTCAACTAACCAAACCATATTGTCAACAACAAGTCAATGGCAGAATGACACAGCCTCAGTAATGGTACAAGACATGCAATCACAAAGCCAATTACCAGTGGCATGGCTGAATGGTACAGCCTTAGCAATGATCCAGAAATTCTATTCAACAACAGTGCCGGAGACAACAGGCCAGAGCCCCTCATCCTTGATAATGAGTCATAGTGCTACAGTGCCAGAGACAACAAGCCAGAGCCCCTCATCCTTGATAATGAGTCATGGTGCTACAGTGCAGGAGACAACAGGCCAGAGCCCCTCATCCTTGATAATGAGTCATAGTGCTACAGTGCCAGAGAGAACAAGCCAGAGCCCCTCATCCTTGATAATGAGTCATGGTGCTACAGTGCAGGAGACAACAGGCCAGAGCCCCTCATCCTTGATAATGAGTCATAGTGCTACAGTACCAGAGAGAACAAGCCAGAGCCCCTCATCCTTGATAATGAGTCCTAATGCTACAGTGCCAGAGACAACAAGCCAGGGCCCTCCATCCTTGATAATGAGTCCTAGTGCTACAGTGCCGGAGACAACAGGCCAGAGCCCCCCATCCTTGAAAATGAGTCCTAGTGCTACAGTGCCAGAGACAACAGGCCAGAGCCCATCTTTGATAATAAGTCCTAATGATACAGGAGCAGAAACAACTAACCTAAGCCCATCCTTGATAATAAATTCCAGTGCTATAGAAGAGGAAACAACAACCCAGAGTCCCCAATCCTTGATAACGAGTCCTAGTGCTACAGTGCCAGAGACAACAAGTCAAATCCCATCTTTGATAATAAGTACAAATGATACAGCAACAAAGACAACTTTGTGGCCAGGCCCAGAGGAAATAACGACAAGCTATGCAGCGGAAGAAGATAGCAATGAAACCTCATCATTCTGCTGGCTCTACAGCAGTGAAGGAGTCTGCTCTGGGGGGGTGGGTCCCTATTGTCTTTGTATTCCTGGGTATTTCATGGGGGCTCATGGGCTATGCCATCCCTGCCATGTTGGCACGTATAAGGAGGTCTACGGCTTTGAGGCATGCCCCACATGCCAAGAAGGATCCTATGCTTCTGGTGTGGGCTCTACATCCTGTTCCCAGTGCATGCAGGGCCAGTATGTCCTGGACAATACTTGTACTGAATGCAGTACTATGAATGCACAAGTGCAATCCATGGATTACCTTTGTTTAGTAACAAGTTGTAAGCCGGGATACCTTCCCACTTTGGACAGATCAGCCTGTGTGCCATGCCCAGAAAACTGGATCTTGGTTGATATTGCTACATGCAAACTGCTCAGCAGTATGGAGGATCAGTGCTTTAGAACAGGACTGGTACCTACTGTAGATGGCACAGCCTGTGTTCCCTGCCCTGAAAACTGGACTTTGGTGGCTGTAGCTACATGCAAGATGCTGAGCTCTATAGAGGACCAATGCTTCAGCAAAGGACTGGTACCTACTGTAGAGGGCACAGCCTGTGTTCCTTGCCCCGAAAACTGGACTTTGGTGGGTGTAGCTACGTGCAAGCAGATCAGCTCTATAGATGGGGAATGCTTCAGTAGCGGACTGGTACCTACGGTAGATGGCACTGCCT
>Ga0208872_1000254_pt1 | contig 46045 bp, 62 predicted proteins | sample CryBogCBH12Aug08_FD_185508 | JGI IMG/M metagenome (GOLD analysis project Ga0208872, IMG submission 185508) | Freshwater microbial communities from Crystal Bog, Wisconsin, USA - CBH12Aug08 (SPAdes) | ecosystem: Environmental > Aquatic > Freshwater > Lake | place: Crystal Bog, Wisconsin, USA...
AGGCTTTTGCAGGAGGAACTCCTGCGGCAGCACAGGTGACTTGCACGACTGCGGGAACGGTGCAGGTTTTGGCAGCGGTCACGACATCATCTGCGGGACGATTTGTGTCGAACACGTCAGGCTCGACAATTTATCTTGGCCCGTCAGGGGTGAGCAGCACAACAGGTTTTGCTCTGCCATCTGGCGTTACGCTTGATCTTACGAAGTCTACTTCTGCCTTGTATTGCGCGACATCTACCAGCACTGCGGTTTTGACCACATTGCAGTATTAAAAGGTATTCGGAATGATTGCCTTCCAAGAATTTCCCGGTGGATACCGGCTGATAGATGGCAACCAGCTTAATGACGGGCTGGCGTATCCGCTTTGGGCTTATTCGGAAGGTATAACGGCAACTGCAGGTGGGAATGTTAATAATTCCTACCAGATTTCAAATACCATCACGAATGTGACGAGTGCGGCGTCTGGCGCGGGTGTTGTGCTGCCGCAAGCCCTTCCGGGCATGATTATGATTGTGGCTAATCAATCTGGCCATGACATTACAGTGTTTGCTTCGCATGGATCTTATATCGGGGCGATTGCTGGAAGCGTCGGTATTGTTCAAACTGTCGGTGTTGCCACTTTTTACATTTCAACAGCAGTTGGACAATGGATCGCACTTCCGATTGATATTGCTGGGGCCACAATTAAAGTTACGAAAAATCAGTTTTTTGATGCGTTGCCGTTGATGCCTACTCCGGCTGATCCGAATTTGTTGGTGCAGGCGATTAACCCGGATTGGGCAAATGCTGCGACGGTGCAATTTTACACAAGTTCGTATGTTGTGGTCGGAAGTCCACTTTACGCACTTTGTCAGACGACTTATGGTTACACATCTGGGCAGATGGCAACATTGATGGCGATTGCTGCGACCTTATCGCCGTGGGGATAAACATGAAGAAATTCTTGGTAGCAGGTGTTAGTCTGATTGCTTTGCAGGCCGCAGTTGCTGCGCCTAACATGACTCCGCAATGGGGTTGGGATAGCACTCAGACTTTGCCGACAGGCACTCCGCTCCAATATAAAATTGGCACGACTTGGACGGCTATGCCGTTGTTGGCACAGAATAATGTTTGGTCAGGGACACAGTTATTTCAAAATAATGTTGTCGCCCAAAAAACATCTACGGCTGCAAACAGCATTTATTCAGCTATTTATCCCAGCGTCACCTTTAGCGATACAATTCAAAGTGTTGCAGATATAACTGCAGGAACAACAACGATAAACAATACAGGATTAGCTGCTTATGTTAAGAATGCGTCGGGAACAAATGGCGCAGGACAAGGAAATGGCGTTGGATTATTTGCTGCAGTTCAATCTGTTGCTAATAATTCTTCAGTTTGGGGTGTAAACACTCTTTGTCAAGATGCTCCTACAAGAGCCATTGCTTCTTTAACAGGTAATTATTGCATTGGAGCGGAACTGGACTTTAATATCATGTCTCCCGCTACACAAGTTATTGGTGTAAGTGTTGGTGGCAATTCATTAAGCCAGCCTACAACTTCTAATGCTTTTATAGTTAATTCACTTGGAACAGGAATTAAATGGGGCGGAGGTTTTGTTAGTCTTAGTGGGACTACAAATACTGGCTTGTCGTTAGGGGCAAAATCCGCTTCTGGGACAAACATTGAAAGTCAAAATTTACAATTAGGATGGTTTGATGGATCAGCAACGGCACAATTAACTTTGATTAGAATGACAAGTGGATATTTATCGATTACCAATTCTGGAGCTTGGAATGGTGTTGCTCTTGCTGGAAATTTAACTGTTCAATCGCCTTATTCGGCTATATTTGCTGGCGGGGCGTCTATAACAGGCGCGTATGCGGGCTCCTTTACAAATGGGGTGGCCGTTGATTATGTGTCTCCATTTGTTCGTTTTAGTGGAGGCGCAGGAGACTCATTTGTTTGGTATAATGGTGGAATTGGCGCAGCGCAATTGATGTTGTTGTCCTCGACAGGCAATCTTTTATTGGGCAAAACCTCAACAACAACTGGCTCACTATCTCTAGCAAATGCAAGTTCAGCTTATACAACTACCCTACAAGCTGGCGCAAATACCCCTGCATCTTGGACTTTGACGCTTCCTCTTGCGGTTCCGGCAGCAAATGGTGCGATCCTGACCGCGACAACTGGTGGCGTCTCATCATGGACCTCAATTTTGCCGGTAGCAAATGGTGGCACGAACTGCTCTGCGTCTAGCATCACATGCTTTAACAACATCACAGGTTATACCGCGACAGGCGCGACCGGCACTACCAGCACCAATTTGGTGTTCTCGACCAGCCCGACCATCACGACACCAACAATTAGCGGGAATGAAACTTATACGGGAACGGCTGGACGTATTCTTGCTGACTTCGACAATGCGACGGTCAATAGCCGTAGAGCATTTCAGACAAGCACCACAAACGCTACAACCGGCATTTACGCCCTTCCAAACGGCACATCGACTGCGGCAAGTTGGCAAGCAACCAACAACTCTGACCCCACAAACGCAAGCAAGATTTTAATCGCTACAAATGCCAGCACAGATGTGCAACTTGTCTCCGGCATCAATGGCACAGGCACCTATCTGCCGCTTTCCATCTACACAAGCGGTGGGCAGTCGGCGCAATTTAGCACTACAAAAGGCACATTTACGCTTGGTGTAGCTGGCACAGCTACCGGCGTGTTGAATATGACCGGCGCTACAAGCGGCACGGCAACTATCACAGCGCAAGCCGCAGCAGGCACACCAACACTAACGCTTCCTAATACTAGCGGAACACTTGTCTCTACAGCATCAGCGCCACTTTCAATTAGTTCAACAACTGGTGCGATCTCGATTACAGGTGCGGCAGGGCAGATCCTTGCAGGTGCGACACCAGCCTTTACAGCGACACCAACGCTCGGTGTGAACGCCACAACGACAGGCCAATTGGGCCTTGCAAATGGTGGTGCAACAGGAGCAACGGTCACTGTCCAGAACAATGGTGCAACCACAGCCTACAATTTCAACTTGCCTACAACCGTCGGCACGGCGGGATATTTGCTAACGTCGCAGGCCGGTGGCGCTTCCGCCATGACTTGGACAAGCCCGACAACAACGGTCAATGGGCAAAGCTGCACACTCGGCTCTACCTGCACGGTCACAGCTGTAGCTTCAAGCATTCCGTTCCCTGCCACAGTTAGCGGCACAGTTACAAGTGGCGGTATTCCGTATTTCTCCAGCACAACTGCGATGGCATCTTCAGCATTGCTGGCACAATATCAACTTGTTGTTGGTGGCGGTGCAGGTGCTGCTCCAGCTACATTGGGCGCTACAGGCTCGGCAGGTCAGCATCTTCAAAGTGGAGGTGCTGCGGCCAATCCATCTTGGACAACTGCAACATTCCCTGCAACCACAACGGCAGGAACGATCTTAGCATCTGGAACTGCAAATACTGTCACAGCAACTGCAACTCCTACGCTCGGAGTTCAAAGCACAACGGCAGGCACATTAACACTCGCTAATACTAATGCAGGTGCGTTTCCAACCACTCTTGCTTCTTCAGCTTCTTCAACGGCGGCATGGACATTAACACTTCCTGTTGCCACGCCCGCAGCTAACGGTGCTGTTCTGACTTCAACAACTGGTGGTGTATCGTCTTGGGTCACATCGCTTCCTGTTGCCAATGGTGGCACGGCCTGCACGGCGGCAAGCATTACATGCTTTAATAACATTACAGGCTTTACAGCTTCCGGCACTACGGGAACAACTTCCACAAATCTTGTATTTTCGACATCGCCCACACTTGTGACTCCAGTGCTTGGTGCAGCTACAGGCACGTCGCTTGCTCTTGGTGGAGCTACAATCGGCACAAACGCGCTCGCAGTTACAGGCACAACGGCTCTTAGCAGTACATTAACAAGCGCCGCGCATACAATCACATCTTCATCAGCTAATGCTTTAGCTGTAGGAGCAAACGGCACCACAAATCCGGCGCTTAATGTTGATGCCTCTACTGCATCTTCAGCAACTGGATTGAATATTAAGTCAGCGGCGGCAGGCAATGGTGTCGCGCTTTCGGTAATATCTAGCGGAACAAATGAAACTCTAACTATAGACTCTAAAGGCACAGGAAATATTACTATAGGTAATAATTCTACAGGAAATATTTATCTTCAAAGATCAACTACGGTTAGCAATGCGTTTAACCAAATTACATCTACACAATATCAAGGTTACATTCTAAGTAACGGAACATATAGCACGGTCACATTCAATGGACTTTCTGCTACAAATGATAATGGAACGATGCAACTTTTATCGGCAGGGGCCGCTAAAGTTAATTTTAGTGCCGACGCCGCAATTTCAAATTATCTAACAAAAGCACTTGCAAATTCTTTTTCAGTTGGCCCTAACGGCACAACCAATCCAGCATTCAACGTAGATACGTCCACTGCATCCTCTGCCACAGGCCTCAACATCAAATCTGCAGCTGCAGGCAGTGGCGTGGCCCTTTCGACCATTTCGTCCGGCACGAACGAAAATCTGACCCTTGATGCGAAGGGATCTGGCACAATTGGAATTGGCGCTACATCGACAGGAAATGTTGGAATTGGCACCAATTCGCCGTCATATGGTGTCCAGATTGTAAAATCTATACCAAATCTGATTTTGTCAGATAATGCCGGAACAAACACCACAAAATATGCAATGATGGGCGTTGCAAACTATTCTGGTTTGTCAGGAACGCCTGTAGCCATTTTTGGCGCGTCATCAGACGCTACAAATAACATTATAGCATTTGGTGGCGGGTATTCACAACAATATGCAGCTACATCTATTCAATTTAATACAGCCGCCAATACTACTACGACTATTGGCACGAATAGGATGGCTATTAATAGTAGTGGTAACGTAAATTTATCTGCAAACATTGCCTCAACTTCAACTTCCAGTGGAACTCTTACAGTATCTGGAGGTATAGGCGCGTCAGGGGCGATTTATGGCGGCGGCGTTATAAATGCGGCTACTTCCGTTCAAACTGCCGCAGCATCACCAACGATTACCACTTGTGGCACATCGCCATCCGTAACGACAGGCAGCAGTAATAATTCTGGTCAGATTACTACAGGATCAACTGCGACAACCGCCTGCACTATTACTTTTGCAACGGCTTATCCGACTTCAGCTTATTGCACAGTAAGTCCTGTAAATGCTGCAAATTCTGGTTTGTATATATCGGCCCAAAGTGCATCAGCGTTTACGATCACATATACAAGTGCGACGAGTGCTAAATTCCAATACACCTGCTTTGGTAACTAATTCAAGGGAATTGATCGGGCAGTTCTCTTGTAAAACTCTAACCTCCCGAAAAAGGAAGCCAAATGAAAAAGGTAATTATTGCATCTCTGATTTTAGCGTCTTTCCCAGCATTTGCAGAGGATGTAAAACCTGCTGCTCCAGCAGCTGCATCTGCACAACAGCAAGTCGATCCAAACACCCCAATCACCATCACAGTTGGTGAATTGCAGGCTCTTTTACAGGCCGAGCATGATAAACTTGCAACTGAGGCTGTAGCCCAGAAGATACAGGCGCAGATTAAAGCCAAAGCAAAATAGGAGCGCGTAAATGGACAGGGCATACTTTTTCAACAGAATTAGACATGCCCTGTTCGGCGGGAAACTTACGGCTGCGCAAGTAGACGGCATCACGCGAATTCTGGACTACCGTGATAGCAATTATAAAGGCGTGACCGACGACCAGTTGGCCTATATCTTTGCGACGGTGAACTGGGAAACTGGGCATAAAATGGTGCCGGTCAAGGAGCAAGGGAGCTTACGCTACCTAAAGTCAAAGCCTTACTGGCCCTGGATCGGAATGGGTTTGGTCCAAGTGACGTGGGAGCGGAATGCAAAGCTCTTTGGGGCCGAAAAGCCCGAAGATTTGCTCGCATGGCCAGTAGCACTTCGCGCTTGTTTTGAAGGCATGACAAAAGGCCTTTTCACGGGCAAAAAGCTCGCAGATTACATTTCCGCAGGGAAATGCGATTATGTCGGGGCGAGAAGAATTATAAATGGTCAGGACAAGGCAAATTTAATCGCGGGGTATGCTACCGCATTTCAATACGCCCTTAAACGTGCGAATAGGGGGTCGTGATGGACAAAGATTGGCGAATAGTGGCATTCGGCACGGTAAGCTGGATGGTGCTTCTCTGCACAGCATTAGGGTTCTTGACAGGATGCTCTCAAATCGAAGGTGATGGGTTTGTGAATGACGGCAAACCGCAGCCTCGAGTTGTGTGTAAAAAGATAACTCCTTCTCTCACAAGATGCTATAATCGATAGGAAAGGGTGCCAAATGGACGTAGTTATTACATGGCTGATCGCAAGATTAAAAGAACCGTCCACATGGGCGGGCACAGGCTTAATCGCGTCAGCGGTTCACAATTATATCCCCGGATCAATGGGTGATAACATTATCTCCACGCTGCAGGGGCTTGGCGGTATTCTTGCGGTGATTTTGGAGGAAAAATCTAAAAAGGTTGCACCAAAATGATGAACGCAGTTTTATCAATTTTAGGGCTTGCACCTTACCTTCAAAACGCGCAAACGATTGTAACTGTTACAAAAGATAGTTACGAAGCGATCAAGGCCGCGAAGGAAATGCTTGACGGCCCTGACGGACAAAAATTCAAAGCGGCGATCCGAAAGGCAATTGACGCTGCGGAAGCGGGCGCAAAGCAAAGTGTCGAAAAAGGTGTGGAGAGGGTTACAAAAAGCGTTCATCCTACCGTTGAATATGCTGCAGGTAGTTACGAATGGGATGGATTTGAAGGTTGGGTTTGGGTGCCAAAAGGAGCAGAGCAATGAGCTTATTCTCATCAATAACGAGTTTCTTTTCGAAAGCAGCGGTCGCAACAGAGGCCGATGTTGTCACATTTAGCACGAAGGTCTGGGCGGAAGCGCAGATTGTGGAAAAAGACGTAATCGCGGTGGCGAATTGGATTGTCAATGAAATCCCTGTGCTGACCGCAGGTATTGCCCGGATTACTCCACTTGTCGATGCGATTGTTGGCCTTGCTGATCCTACGATTGCGGCAAAAATGGCTGCATTAAATGCCGCGATGGCAGGGCTAAATGCTTTTGCTGCGTCCACAAAAGCTGGAACACTTACGCCAGATCAAGCGGTCGCGGGATATTCGTCGCTTAAAGCTGCAAGCGCTGCCGTGCAGGAATTGGCTGCAACTGCATCAAATATTATCGCCGTAACCCCAGCATCAAAACCATCGTAGGAGAGAAGGATGTCTATCCACCATGACAGCCCGTTTTATGACATTCTAAACACCCTTTTCTCGACAACAAGTGAAAAAGCAGGGGCGTTAGTGGCGGCAAGTATGATTTCTTCACCCCTCTGGTTACAAACAATTCAGCCGGTGTCGGACGTGGCAGCGGTTTTTGCTCCAATTCTCGGCTGCACATATCTGTCCATGCAGATCGGGCTTAAAATATGGGACAGGTTTATTAAAAGGGGATTGTGATGGATAACATGTCAGGCGCAGGTGGAGCTGCTTATTTCAAATCTCAGCATGAAGGTGAAGGTTGCCATCGTATGGGCGAGCATCACGACATGAAGAAACTTACGAAGTCTTCAGCCATGAATAAGGCTGAGATGAAGACAGTGAAACATTCAGAGGCAAAAGAAGTTGCGACGAAAGATCGTGAACTTGCTGCAAACAAAAAAGAGTCAACAATGTATGGCATGAAAACCTCAAAGAAACTGGGTGGCAAGTAATGGCAAAAGCTCCTCCAAAAAAGATGTCCATGAAAGAGTGGGAAAAATCCCCGATGGACAAAAAGATGGACAAAAAACTCGCCGCAAAAGGGATCAAGGAAGGCTCGAAAAAAGAGCAGGCCATGGATCGTGCGGCGATGAAAAAGTATGAGAAAAAGAAATAGTTAGCCCCATTTTGGATTGAATATAGAATGGACCTAACCGCACAAAATGCCCCACAGGCAAAGGTTGTTGAATGGCCGGAAAAGCTCCAATGCTTGTTCTGGCCAAAGGTCAATGATCTGCCTGTGAGGTATCGGGTGCTTTATGGCGGGCGAGGTGGAGCAAAAAGCTGGGGAATTGCACGGGCGTTGGTGATTTTGGCGGCAAAGCGGGAATTGCGAATTTTATGCGCCCGTGAATTGCAGAATTCAATACGAGACTCGGTGCATAAAGTGTTGAGTGACCAGATTGACCTTTTAGGTTTGTCAGGATTTTACCAAATCGAGCAGGCGAGGATTTTTTGTCCATCGACAGGGAGCGAGATCTCTTTTGAAGGGATACGCAACAATGTCACCAAGATTAAGTCATATGAAGGTGTGGACATATGCTGGGTTGAGGAGGCGAACAAGGTCACGAAAAACTCGTGGGAAGTTCTCATTCCGACGATCCGTAAAGAGGGCTCTGAAATCTGGGCTTCGTTCAATCCAGAACTTGAAACTGATGATACTTATCAGCGGTTTATTTTGTCTCCTCCTAAAAATGCGATAGTTCAAAAGATTTCGTGGAGAGATAACCCGTGGTTTCCGGGGGTCCTTAAACAGGAAATGCTCGATCTCAAGGCCAAGGACCGCGATGCGTATCTGCATGTCTGGGAGGGGGAATGCAGAAAGACTTTGGAAGGGGCGGTTTATGCCGAAGAACTTCGAGATTGTGCGGAAGAAGGCCGGATCACGCATGTTCCACATCATGCTTCTTCTGCTGTCAATTTGTATTGGGACTTGGGTAGGAGTGACCATACAGCTATCATTTTTGAACAATATGTAGGAATGCAAAGACGGGTCGTGGATTATTACCAAAACCGTCTGAAAGGCCTTGACCATTACATTCATGTGCTGCGCACACGCCGGTCGGGCACAGGAGAACTTTATGAATACGGGACGTGTTGGTTGCCCCACGATGCAAGAGCTAAAACGCTCGGATCAAAAAAGTCCATCGAAGAACAAATGCGAGACGCAGGATTTAGGGTCAGAATTGTCCCGCGTCTTTCTAAATTCGACGGCATTGTCGCTGCAAGGAGCATATTCCCCACTTGCTGGTTTGATGCCGCAAGATGTGAAAAAGAACTTCTTCATGCTCTTCGCCATTATCACTATGAAGAAAACCCTGTGACGGAGGTTTTGTCGTCAGAACCTGTGCATGACTGGTCATCACACGCAGCTGACGCTTTTCGGTATATGGCGATTGCCTCGCAAGGGGGCGAGACAACGAAACATCGGCATGTTACAAGTGCCTTGAAGAAACACGGTCTGATGGGCAAAGTGCAGCAATTTGGCGAAAGCCTTGGATGGTTGGGATAAAACATGTCAAATCCTACAAACGAAAACATCGAGAAGTTTCAGAAAATCTTCAAAAGAGCGCAAGATCGTTTTCGGCGTTGTGAGGATTGGGAGAGCTATGCAAGGCGCATGTTTTTGGATGATTTGAAGTTTGCTAATGCTGACGCAGACAACAAATACCAATGGCCGACAAGGATGTGGAACGACAGGCAAAGGGACGAGCGCCCCGCGCTTACGATTAATAAGACCCGTCAGCATAACTTGAACATTATTAATGATGCCAAGATGAATAAGCCGGGGATTAAGTATCGAGCTGCGGGAAATGGTGCGACCGCAGAGGCTGCAAGAATTTGGGACGGAATTGCACGGCATATTGAGTATCAGTCAAACGCCCCGGCCCATTATGATGTTGCGACCACTTTTCAAGTCACTGCGGGGCTTGGATTTTTGCGTGTGATTACAGACTATGTGTCTGAAGATAGTTTCGACCAAGACATTTACATCACGTCAATTCCAGATCCGATGACGGTCTACATCGACCCGGATGCAAGGGCTCCGGCAAAAGAAGACATGAGATTTGCTTTCATTTTCGAGGACATGCCGAAAGACGTTTTTGAGAAGAAATATCCGCAGTATGTGAAGTATATGGGGACGGAAGGTCTTGTTGGTGATCGTGGCTGGCGAGATGATGACCATGTGAGGGTCGCGGAATATTTTGAAGCTGAAGATGTTGAAGATGAATTGCTGATGTTTGACGGCCCGGACGGACAACCGGCTACAATTCTTGCGTCAGATTTGCGCAAGGTCGATCCAAAAAGCGCAGTTTTTATTGACCCAATGACAAGAAAGCGCAGCGTTCAAAAGCGAGTTATCCATTACCACTTTATCATCGGGACTCATATTGTTGAGTCTGAGGAAAAAGAGTGGATTGGAAAGACCATCCCGATCATTCCAGTGGTTGGGGAAGAAATCATTATTGAAGGAAGAATGGATCGTAAAGGCCACACACGGGCCATGAAAGATCCGCAGAGGATGTATAACTACTGGGCTTCGAGTGCAGTTGAGTATGGTGCCTTGCAGTCAAAGACTCCTTGGATTGTGGGTGTTGAAACGGTCGAGGGCTTTGAAGAATACTGGGCGACCGCAAACCGTCAGAACCACGCTTATTTGCCGTATAAATCTGTTGGTGATGATGGCAAACCTTTGCCTCCTCCCGCAAGAGTTGAGCCCCCCGTTCCTTCGCCTGTTGCCTTGAAGGGAATGGAAGTCGCTGCAATGGAAATGCAGATGGTTTCCGGGCAATACGAAAATCAGATGGGGCAACAAGGGAATGAACGAACTGGAAAGGCGATTGCTGAACGTCAGCGTCAAGGTGATCGTGCTACTTACCATTTCATTGATAACCTTGCGATTGCGATCCGGCAGGTGGGCAAGATCATTCTGGATCTGGTGCCGAAACTTTACGACACAAACAGGATCGTGATGATCTTGGCTGAGAATGGTGAAAGTTTAGAGGTCAAGCTCGATCCACAACTCAAACAGGCTCACATGCTTGAGTTGAATGAAAATAATGAGGTCATTACAAGACTTTTGAACCCTGCTATCGGGCAGTATGAAGTGCAGGCAGATGTCGGGCCGGGATATGCGACACGCCGTGAGGAGGCGTTTAACGCACTTACCCTCATCCTCACGCAGTCCCCAGCGCTCACCAATATCATCGGTGACATCATGTTTAGAGCTGGCGACTTCCCGATGGCAGAGGAAGCAGCCGAGAGACTGAAGCGCATGGTCCCGCCGCAGGCGCTTGGTCAGGGTCCGACGCAAAACGAGCAAATGCTTGGAATGCAAGTGCAGCAATTGCAGGATGCGCTCAAGGCTACGATGGACGAGTTGGCGAAGGAAAAAGGCAAGACGCAAGCACGTCTCGAAAAGCGCGAAGTCGATGTCTACGACGCGATCACAAAACGTATCGATGTGGTTGGCAAGCAAGGGCTTTCTGCGCTACAATTGGCAAAATTGCAAGACGATGTTGTTCGGGAAAGCGAAGACGTTCCGATCAGCGATACATACGAAGGTCACAAGGAGCAAGGGTCAACTCCGGGGGCGGAATATGCCTCAGAGCGCGATCAACAAATGCCTGCTCCCCTTGAGGATCATGAAATGCCGGAAGGGGCTTTTAGAGGCCCAGATGGTCACGTTTACGGCCCGCACCCGGAAATGCCGGGGACGATAGCACGGATTACACGGAGAGGTTAAATGGCACCGAAGCGCACACAACAGGAAGAAGCGGTAGCTGCGGGTGAACGCAATGTGGTGCCGGGGCAGTCATGGCTTGCGGCTCTTATCCGTGGTATTGGTAGAGAGATGGTTGAGAACTCGATGGGCGGTGCGCCTTTCGGGCAGGCTACGCGAGAGGAATTAGGTTCCCTCGGTTACGAACAGATGCTGCGTGAGCAATATCCCGAAGAATTTGCGAGAGGAAGACTTTATGGCTCCGAAGCGTTTCCGACAGATGTGGCGTCGTTCTATGCAGCGCGTCCCGGTCGTTCAGCATTTACACAAATTGCAGGACGTGAAGCCGGAGCAGCTGGTGGTCCTCGCGCTATCGGTGGCGCTGGCGCTCCTGCATTAAGTTACGAGCCAGTCGCAGCGGCCCCAAGAGGCTCGTTTGATGCGAATATGATGGAGGCCTATCGGCGCGGGGCGGCAGGCTCAAGGGCTCCGGGCAGACCACAAGCGTTTAGACCAGAGGATTTCTTGGCCATTGAACAAGGTCCTTTGCCTACAAGCAGAAATGCGTTTGAGGCAAATGCTGTGATGGCGCAGCGTCGTGGGATGCCAAGTCCTGCACCTGCGGCTTATGATTATGAAGGTCCTGCAGGTCCGGGCCCTTTCATTGATCGACCTCGTTCTCGCTTTGATGAAAATACAATGGCTGCTTATTACAGGAACCAAGGTAAGGGTGAATACGGCCCTTACGTTCCTGGCAGACGAACAGGTCCGGGGGCGGTAGAACTCGATTACACCCCAGAAGAAATGGGGCAGGGTGTTGCACTTCGTCAAGGCTCAATGCCAATGGCACAGCAAGGCGGTGTTCCTGCCGTTCGTGGGGGCCTGCCGACATTTGCGCGTGGCGAATATCAAGCACCAAATGGAGCGTATGGTGAGTTTCGTGATGTGACCGGGAATGTCCTTTCCGGCCCGCAACAAGGAACCGCGATGATCCCTTATGGGGAGGCTGCAAATGCGCTACGTTCCGGCGGAATTCCTTTTGGTAAAATTGCGGCAGGTGCTGCAGGTGTGGGTCTGCCCTTTATGGCAGCTTATTACGGACGCGATGGTGGCGCTCCTGCTGTTCGGGATGTTGGCGGTGCTATGGCTACACCAACGGCAAGAGGAGCGCAACAACTTCCGCCGATAGATGTTTACGGTCGCCCGCAACAACGTCCTGTAGGATCAGAGATGGCTGAGCCAATGGGCGGGGCAGCGGGACAAAAGGCTAAAGGTGGTAAGGGTGGTAAGACCGCGCCTATGCCAACCAAACGTCCTGCAGAGGTTGCTCCGGCAGATGAATGGGAAGGCAACTTAAACTACAAAATCACTCAAATGTTCGACAAATTGTTTGGGCAGGACGAAGCAGAACGCGGTCGCAAAACCCAGCAATACTACGAACAAAATAGATGATGAGGGTGAGATGGCGGGGGAGATTAAATACAACTACGAGCCAATCGATAGAAACGCGATAGCGGAATATCTGTCGGATGAGTTCTACAATCCTCCACCTCAAGGGGGCATTCCGCTGCCCCCAAGACGGCCTGTCGAATATTTTTCGTTTGAGGGAATGCCTTACACGTTTACCCCAGAAGAACAGCGGCAGGTGAATGAGGGTTATCAACGGCAGACTCTACGTGAACGTGCGTCGAACCTTTATCCGTCAGCAATGCGGGCGCAAATTGGCTCGTATTTTGGAAATGAAAACCAGATCACTCAACATAATTTCTCCCCGTCTGAATTGAATGCCTTGCGGGAAGATTATTTACAAAAAAGAGCCGATTATATCGGAGGGTTTTCGACTAATCCATTGACAGGCTTCCAGAATGAGCGCATTCCTGACGTAAGCCGGTTTGTTCCTTACGAGCAATTTTCACAAGAAACAACAATGCCGAACATGCAAGGTTGGGGTAGCATGTTTGCCGGGACGAAGCCGTTTTCGCAAGGAGCTTATTACGAACAATCACCAGAGGGAACTCGTTTACGGAATTACTATGTTACCCCGTATAGCGAGCGTGATGTGAATGTGTTGTTACCATTGGAGCCAAGATGAGAGAGCCGTTAGTTAAACTCCCCGGTAAAGGGGCACATGCGCATAAGATGGTCGCGGAAACCGCGAAGAAGATGGCAGAGGAGGTCTACGAAAGCTGGGCCTCAAGAAGCAACGAATTTTATGCAGAACACCGCGATCTTAAAACTTATGTTTCGTCTTGCTGGCCGCTTTATCTGGACGCAGCAAGAGCTACACTTGCACAATTACTTACAACAAATATGGATGATGTGTTAAAAGATGAGATCCATGATGCTTTAGTCAAGGATGCGACGTTACGTCGAGGGCGTGAGGGCGTCTTACAAATGAAGAAAGGTAAAGGAGCCTAACATGAAAACATTTTACAACACCATAAACCGTCAGGCCGAGGGCGAGGCGGGGGCTGCTCCTGTCGAAGCGCCAGTAGCTGCACCAGTTGTAGAGGCTGCAGTTGAGGCCCCGCAAGAAGCACCGCCAGAGGCACCTGTCACACTCGAGACTGAAAACAAACCGCCGCAGGGCCTTTTAGATCGCATTGGCCAGTTGACCCGCCAAAAGCGCGAACTTGAAGAGCGCCTCCAAGCCATGGAAGCCCCGCAGCAGCAGTATTATGATGCCCCACAGTCTGCTGGTGGTGTTGACCCCCGCCAAGTCCAGATGGAAATTTACCGTCAGGCGCAAGAACTGGCAAAACAAAACGAGTGGAAATCCACGACTGATAAAATCTGGAATGAAGGGCTGGCTAAATATGGCGATTGGGCTCCGCAGCTTAACAACATGGCTCAGATCCTTGGTGGAATTCCGACTTCGCTCACGGAAGCAGCGATTGAAACTGGAAACCCACACGAAGTCCTCTACCATCTGGCTAAAAATCCTGACGAAGCTGCCCGAATTGCACTCTTGCCAACCGCCAGACAGGCTGTGGCAGTTGCTAAACTCGCATCAGCAGTCACCGCACCGAAAAGAGTGACATCCGCTCCGCCCCCGATTTCTCCGAAGGTTCAAGGGATTGGAAGTGCCCTGGCAACACTTGACGACCCGAACATTTCAATGGAAGAATGGGCAAGACTTCGCAATGAGCAAGCTATGGCTCGTCGCAAAAGGTAGGCGAGGACACCTTAAACGTCCTCCCCTTGCTGATCGCAGGGTAAGCGATCTGGGTTGCCTGTCAAGAGACGGTCGCAGGCTCCGTCAGATGAACAAAGGACTCCCTTTGTATTTTGACAATACCACTGCGCCGTGAGCGCGTAACCCAGAGGACTTAGAGATGTCAAATACAATTTTAACAATTAACATGATTACCCGTGAGGCCGTGCGCCTCTGGGTAAACACCAACTCCTTCCTGCAGCACATCGATACGCAGTATGATGACCAGTTTGCTGTGACCGGCGCGAAAATCGGTCAGAGCCTCCGCATCCGTCTGCCTAACGATTACACGGTTAGAAATGGCCCTGTAGCGCAGATCCAAGATACGGCGGAAACCAGCACCACGCTGACCCTCGCCACCCAAAAAGGCGTTGACGTTTCGTTTAACAGCGTTGAACGCACGATGTCTTTGGACGACTATTCCAAACGCATCCTTGCGCCAGCTGTAAACAACCTCGTCGGCGCTGTCGCTGCAGACGTGATGTCAGGTGTTGAAGGCGGCGTTTCCAACCTTGTTGGTAACTTTGACGCTGCTGGTAACTTGCTCCGTCCGACGCTTGAGACGTTCTTGAATGCAAAAGCACTCTTGAGCTTACGCTCTGCGCCTACGGACTCCCGCAAGTTCATCCTCGATCCTGTCACGATGGCTCGCACGGTCCAGAACCTTTCTGGCCTGTTGAACCCAGCCACGGAAATCTCTGAGCAGTATCGCAAGGGTGAAGTTTATAACGCGATTGGCTTCGACTGGTTCGAAGACCAGACGGTTATCAAACACACGACCGGCGCATACACGGGCACGATGACGGTTTCTGGTGCAAACCAGACCGGCACGACCATCACCACAAACGCTCTTGGTGGCCCGCTTGCACAAGGCGACATCATCACGTTTGCTGGCGTGAGCGCCGTCAACCGCATCACCAAAGTATCAGTTGGTTCGTTGCAGCAGTTCGTTGTAACGGCAGCAGCTGCTGCGGGCGCGACAAGCATCTCCATCTATCCTGCGATTGTTCCACCATCTGGCGGTTCAACGGTTCAGTATCAGACGGTTACGGCTTCTCCTGCTAACGGTGCAGCGATTGTGACCCTGACGTTGGCAAGCAGCGTTTATCGCAAGAACCTTGCATTCATTCCAGATGCAGTCACGATGGCGACGGCGGATTTGGAATTGCCAAAGAACATGCAGGAAACGGCAAGAGAGCGTATGGACGGCGTTTCGATGCGTATGGTGACAGGTTTTGACATTAAGTCGGACCAGTTCATCACACGTCTTGATGTGTTGTATGGTTATGTCTGGGTTCGTCCTGAGTGGGCGGTTGTTGTCGCAGACATCATCTAATCACTAAAAGGAGAGGGCAAAGTGCCCTCTCCCTTCACTCGTAAGGAGCAAGTAAATGGCTAAAGTTAAACCTTATCTCGGTGTGTATGAGAGTATGGAATTTCCAGAATATAAATTTCAAGAATATCCGAAGGTTGTCGGATATAAAGATGAGGGTAAAACTGATCCGATCTTGGTCGGAGATGCGAAAGAAGAAATCGACTTCATCACCAAAGGCGGTCCGGGGGCCTTTAAGACCCGTGAAGATGAATTACAGGCTGAGTTGGAACGCAAGGCTGTAGAATTAGAACTTGCGAAAACTCAGCTTGCAGAGTTGAAGGCACAGAAGGAACTTGTTGAGTCTGCAAAGCCTAAACCTTCATCAAATACTCCTGTGTCTTCTTTGAAAAAGGACGCTTAACATGATCGCAGGTATCAAAAACTTTTTAACTTTGCTGGTTGCATTGTTGTGGGTAAATGGTGCCTGCGCTCAAACCTATAACCAGATGACTTGGGGATTTACCTTACCATCTGGCTCGCCTTACAATTTTGGGGCGAATATTCAAGGGAACTGGTATAATTTAGGAACTGTAAGTTCTGCGGGTGCTTGGACATTAACTCCTAGTATAATTAATGTAACAAATGCTGGTGCTTTTGATAACACACAGCAATATGATTATGTTGTTTCAAATGTCGGAAATATAAATATAGGCCAATTCTTTTCATCATTTTGGGGCGGTTATCATGCTACTGAAGCTCTTGTAGGGGCAGTTATAGAGCCAACAACTGCTACAAATCTTCAATCAAATGCAGTTTCTGGATATTCAGATTGTGCAAAAGATTGGACTGGAATTTCACCTAGAGGTGGCTGCGTTTCCGGGTTTTTTGTGGCTAGAGCCAGCGGAAATGGGGCAAATTTATTTGGTATAAATACTTGGAATGGTGATGCAGGGATTACAAATGTTACTGAGCAAAATGAGTTTGATTTTGACTCAAGAAATGCTTCGACTATTGTATCGGGATCAGTCGCGTTTCTTTCTGGCACTATACAACCTTCGTCAGCAGTAGCTTGGACGTGTAACGCCACGACAGGATTAAAGTGGGGCGCTTGTTTATTTTCAAGAGACGGACAAGTTTATCGTGGAGCGTATTTTGGAACTAGAGCAGTTGGTAACGGCGTAGATAGTCAAGAAATAGCGTTTAATGGTATTGATGCTGGTGGGGTTAATCGAACAGCCCTTATTTTTGGTTCGCAATATGGAAATATAAATTTACGTTCTGGGCAAAATAATTTTCCGGTTGTTATTCAAGATTATAATAATGGAAACGGAAGTAACATTGCTTACTTTGGGGCAACTGCTTCTTTTATAAGTTCTCCATTAACCGTAAATGGGACCGCTATATTTAATAGTGGAATAAATGTTGGAGCAGCTGTCGGTGTATCTTGTTCGGCAGGCACAGTAAATACATCAACGATGGTAATAACAAACGGGATAGTGACACATTGCTGACACTCAACACAGGTCTTAACCCATGACCGCAACCGTATCACGCGAGCAATTCTTCTCCGCAATAGCGGATATGGCGAATTTGGAAACATTTTCGCAGGCTGTTTTGGCCAATCCAAATACGACCGCGTGGAACCAGTTTAATTCCGCGACGTGCATTTCGTCCACAGATGATATTGCCCTGTTGGTGCGAACCACGTTCAACTGGACGCAGCTCCAACTTGACTCGCTTTTCACCCTCGCGGCGACACTTCCGGGTGGAGATGTAGCTTGTGGCGCGACGGTTGTGCCATCGACTGTGGCGGCGGTTTCAAGGCAGCAGTTCTTTGCGGCCATTGCCATACAGGCCAATGTGGAATTGCTGTCGCAGGCTGTAACGGCAAACAAAAACGACACGCTTTGGATACAGTTTAATTCTGCGGTTTGTATTTCGATCACAGATCAATTGGCGCTTTTGGCTCAGACCACATTTGGCTGGACTTCGGCCCAGTTGGTTTCGTGCTTCTCGCTTGCAGCTACCCTCCCCGGCGGCAATGCCTCTTGCTCTGTCCAGCCGGTCGATCCTGTTTATCCGACACCTTTCGGCGGGGCGACATTTACGGCGCTCGATATTATCAATCTTGCTTATAAAGACGCTGGCGTGTTGGGTGTTGGTCAGTCGCTTCTGGCAGAAGATGTTAATGACGCCTTGACGCGATTGAATATGATGATTGCTCAGTGGCGGATGAAACGCTGGTTGGTATGGCACCTTGTGGACAAGAGTGTGGTGTCAACTGGGGCCCAAAGCTATACGGTCGGCCCCGGCGGTGACATAAATGTAGCAGCGCGCCCGGACAAACTCGAAAGCGCGTTTTTCAGAATGCTGGCGGGCGGAAGCGGCACACAGGCGGTGGACTATCCGCTCCAGATCCTTTTCTCAATGGAGGATTATGCAAGAATTACGCTCAAGCAATTAGTGTCATTCTCGCAATGCATATTCTATGACTCCGCATGGCCTTTGGGGCGCATTTATCCTTGGCCGATCCCACAAGCAAACCTTTACGAAGTCCATATCTTGCTCAAAGATGTGTTGACTGAATTCAACAATCTAACAAGCCCTTTCATATTTCCGCCCGAATACCTTGCAGCTATCCACTACAATCTTGTAGTTCGCACCCGCGCTGCATACCGACTTCCACCAGATCCGACATATGAAGGGCTGGCGGCAGATGCGCTCCAGACGATCCGTTCTGCGAATGCACAAATACCTAGCCTTGTGATGCCGGATAATCTGGTCCGTCCGAGTGTCTACAACATTTACAGCGACCAAACGAGGTAACTCAAATGGCTATACCTGATCGTCTTCCCAATGGTTACGCGCTTCAAGACGGATATACTCTTGAAAATCTTATGGCTACTCCACAGTGGCAGACAAACTACGGCATCACAGCCCTTGCTGGTGGTGGCCTTTCTTCTTCTACTCCAGTTCTTGTCAACGGCGTGAATGTTGTCACGGTTGTGGGCACGGCTGCTGACAGCGTTGTGCTTCCAAGCGCAGTTGCAGGCACCATCGTCTACTTGCTGAATGCAGATAGCGCAGACGCTGTGCAGGTTTTTGCGCAGGGTTCTGACACGATCAACGGCACAGCTGGTGCGACAGGTGTTTCTTATGCTGCAGCTAAACGTGTGCTTTTTATCGCTGTGACGAACAACGTATGGATTGCTAACGTAATGTCTGCTACGTAAGGGATGTAGTGAAGTGGCTCAGATCCAACTTGTTCAAGGTGCTTATGAAGCGCGCTCGGTAATAGCGAACGCGCAGAGGTGCATCAATCTGTATCCAGAACAGAACACGAAGGATGCTGAAGTTCCTTACACGCACTACTGCACTCCGGGGCTGACGCTTCTCGCGCAAGGAATTGTGGCCGAGGTGCGTCAGCTTTACACAGCGTCCAACGGGCTGCTTTTTGCGGTCATCGGGAACATTGTTTATTACGTGCCAGATAATTTTGTGCTGCAACAATTAGGCAGCATCACTTCTCAATCTGGTCTTGTAAGTATGTATGATAATAAGTTCTCGCTTATTATTTTAGATGGCTCGACGCAGGGATGGAGTGTTAATCTTACATCGCTTGAGTTTAATGTTTTTAATCCGACCAATTTTGTTGGCGGAAATCAAATTCGCTACATTGACACGTTTTTAGTCTCGTCAACTCAAAACGCCAACATTCAATCGAGCAACTCGAACGAAACAACTTACCCCGACCTTGGCGTTGCCACGATGTCTGGAGACGCTGACCGACTCCAAATCATTGACGTTGTGCATAAGGAAATGTGGAGTTTTGGAAGACGCACAACGGAAGTCTGGACGAATGTTGGATCATATCCGTTTCCGTTCCAGCCCATTCCCGGTGTGTTTTTGCAGCACGGGATCGCAGCTTTGCGTTCGCTGGCGAAGTGGGGGTTGAATATCTTCTGGCTTTCGGAAGACAACAATGGCCAAGCTCTCATCATGCAAGGCACAGCTTACAAAGCTGACATTGTTTCTACCCCCGCCATTGCAGATGCTATCGGAAAATATGATAAGATTTCTGACGCTATCGGATTTTGTTATCAGCAAGGTTCACATATTTTCTACTTCTTAACCTTCCCGTCAGCAAACGCGACGTGGTGTTATGATCTGTCAACCCAACTCTGGCATGAGCGTGGGTATTTAGATGAAAACGGAAACCTTGTAAGACATCGTGCGAACTGCGTAGCTCATGCCTATAACCGCACAATTGTTGGCGATTGGCAAAACGGTAATCTCTATACTTTTGATCTCAACAATTACACAGACAACGGAAATCCGATCTTACGTCTTCGCTCCTTCCCACATCTTGTGTCTGACGGAGATCGCGTAAGCTATACAAACTTTATGGCTGACATCGAGGTCGGCACAGACCTTGATCCTTCCGAAGACCCCCAAATCACCCTTTGCTGGAGTAATGATCGCGGGGTGAGTTTTGGAAATGGCTTACAACAATCGTTAGGTAAATCCGGCGAATATCGTGCAGTTCCCTCTTGGAGCAGACTGGGATTTGCGAGAGATCGTGTGTTTGAATTGTCTTGGACTGCTCCTTGTCCTGCAGCCTTGAACGGCGCGTGGATACAAGTTGAGAAGATGGAGACATAACGTGCCAATTTTAAAAAGCGTTCCTAACTCTACAACACAGCTAATTGATGAAAATGGAAAGCCGACACGGCAATTCCAATTGTTAATGGCCGCTTTGGCTGAGCCCGGAAACATCACGTCTTATGATATTGCTGATGGTGCTATTATCTCAGTAAAACTCGCCAACGGATCGGTTTCGACTGACAAACTTCCAGATAATGTTATTACTGCGACAAAAATTTCCGACAATTCAATCACAACTTCAAAGATTTTGGCCAATGCCATCACGTCAAATTTGATTGCAGCTGGCGCGATTGTTACGGATAAAATTTATGCGAACTCAATCGTTACTCAGCACATCAGTATCGGGGCGGTTACGACTCCAAACATCGCATTAAATTCTGTTTCGTATGCTGGCGGGCAGTCGTCAAGTGGTTCTTCTGCGACGATCAATCTTGTGCCAGTAGAGAACTCGATTGTCTGTATTCTTGGGACGTATGATGGAACGGCTGCAACAAGTTCCGGCACCATCACAATTTCTGTCAACGGAACGCCCATCGACTCCGGCACAATTCCGGGCATTTACTTTACATCGATGGGTTTGTCTCCGGGCCCTAACCCCGTCTACGGCGGCGCGTTTTATGGTGATACGTCCAACCATACCCAAGTTTATAGCTACGCCCCTGTAACGACTGTCGCGGTTTATCCTCGAACACTTCAAACCAATTATACAGTTCAAAATACCGACACTGCTTTGGCCATAACCTGTTCTACAAATGTAGGCGGGCCGGTTAGCGTGTTGGCTTGGGAGCTTTCAAGATGACCAACAAAATGTTTATTCACTACGATGACCAAGGGAACATCGACTCCTTCACCCATGAGCATGAAGTGTTTTTTGAGATGCGGAAGGCTGCGGGTGAAAAGATTATCGAAGTCGAGCGTAAGTTCGATTATAAAAGTTTTAAGGTTGATTTAACGACCTTGACTATTGTGCCGAAGACCCCAGAAGAAATTGCTGCGGCTCAGCCAAAACCCATTGCTATTCCGATAGTTATTCAGCCTGTTGCTCCAACAACTTCTCCCGAAACCCCTATCCCTTCGGGGAGTTAAGTATTATGATGTGTAGGCCGGATTTGACATTTAGGAGATTAATATGGACCCCGTAACTTTAGCCATGATGGGCGGCGGATTGCTGGCGGGAAATCTCCTAAAAGGATTTGGGGGACAGCAAGCGTCCAACATTCAAGCTGGTGGTGCGCAAAATGCCGCACTTTGGCAGGCCCTTGCCGCAGGCCAAGCTCAACAAAATTACGCCCAGTATTTTAATCAAGCAAAAGCGGCCTTGAACCCTTACGTTCAAGCTGGCCAAACTTCCATGAACACCCTGCAAAGTTATTTGACAGGGAATGCTGCAAAAACTGCAGGTATCGGCGGGGGAGGTGACACGTTAATGTCCACCTTCCAGCCTACCCAAGCGCAGCTTGAAAGCACTCCGGGCTATCAATGGGCGAAAACACAGGCCCTTGGAAGCATGGCAAATTCTGGTGCAGCAAAAGGCCTTGGCACATCCGGCAATCTTGTGCAGCAAATCGGCACGACAGCAACAGGGCTTGCGTCACAAACATTCCAGCAACAACTCCAAAACTATATGAACCAAAACCTTCAAGCCTATAACATGCTATTCCAGCCTTCACAGCTGGGCGCACAGGCGGCAGGGCAGTTGGGGCAAGCGGCTTTACAAACTGGCCAGTTGACTGGAAATGCGATGATGGGTGCAGGCACGGCACTTGGTCAAGGTGTGATGGGTGCAGCAAATGCACAGGCCCAAGGAACAAATGCGCTTTATGGTGGGATTGCATCTGGCCTAAGTTCTACCGCATCTCTCCCAATAATGGCGCAGTTGGCTGGACAAGGTGTCATGGGCGGCGGGAATGTCAGTCCTTCCGGCCCAGCAGATTTGTGGAATTTTGCTACTGGCAACACAAGTCCATTCCCTTCAAGGGGCTATCAAACCTCTACAAACGCTTTAAACTATACCGGCGGATTAAAATAAGGAGCCTCAGATGGCTGGCGAAATTCCATACCCACAAGCTCCAGAAGGCCCAAGGTTTACAGAAAGTAATCCTTTGGAAATGATGTCGCAGATGCAAGGCATTGCTTTGCGGAATGCTGAAACTCGCCGTGCAGAACAAGCGGCAGCTATTCAACAACAACAATTTGTTGCAAAGCAGGCGCTCGGCCAGTTGATGCAGCATCATGTGGACCCAAAAACTGGGGAACTTAACAACGAACAATTCCTAGTTCATGCCTCTACTGTTCCAGAAATCCGCCCGATCATGGGCGAAGTTATGACGCTCATGCTTAACAACCAGCATGTGCATGAACAAATTCTTGGCCAACAGTTAATGAATGCTGAGAAAAAGTTAGATACAAATGCTGGGATTATATCTTCTATTTACCAAGAAAAAGTGCGGAAGGGTTTGAAAGGCCCGGAGGCTGATAAGCAAGCTGCGGCGGATTTTGTGGCACAACAAATTGCAGCTGGAACTTTAGAGCGAGGCCCGCAATCGCAACAAGCATTGATCCAGATGACAAAAGCGATTGACGGCGGGCAAAAGTTTGATGACTTTGCTCGCACTTTTGCGATGTCAGCGCCAAGAGGGATTGAAGGTATTAAGGCTGCAGGTCTGACATTGGGGCAGCTTACCGCTCCTATCGAAACCTTTGACGACAACCCTGACTCTCCAACATACGGACAGAAAATAAAGGTTCCTGCCTACAAGGTTCAAGGTGCGCTGCCAGAAGGTGCTGCCGATCTTATGGGAGAACCAATGAATGCTGCGCAGGGCGGGTCGGCTCCTCCCGCTGCTGGCGTGGCTCGGCAGGGGCCTCAACCCTCTGGGGCTCCTGCCACCCAATACAAATATCTTCAAGAAGCGCCTATTGCTGCGCAGCGTGAATCTGCCTTCCAAAAGGGTGAAGGGGATTATGCAAAACTTGGACAGGAGATTGGCGAGGCTGCACAAAGTGCAACTGGAAGTCAGCAAGCCATCTCAGAAACAAGAAGTTTGTTGAAAGACATTGAAGCTCTTGGGAAGTCAGGAACAGGACCAACTGCTCCAATGCGAAAGTCGGCAACTAAACTATTGATAGATGCTCAAAATGCTATCGGAGGAGAAGCTGAAGACTCTCCTATGCGGAAATATGCAAGTAAGTTGCTAGAAAAAGCTGGCAAAGTCGTCACAGGATCAGATAATCCAAGAGAATGGGTCGGCGCGGCAGAAGCCTTTGAAAAATTAGCGGCAGTTTCGGCAATTGCTGGATTACGAACTGCAGTAGGTGCTTCCAATAAAATTGGGCAATTGGAGACTTTGAAGTTTATGGATATATTTCCGGGGTTAGCTTCTTCTCCCGGCGGTATTAAGCGTATGTTAGACTATGTAGAAAAGGTCAACACATCTGCTCTTGAGCGCCAAGAACATTTCAATCGTTGGAATAAAAAATACAGAACTGATCGTGAAAGAGGTTTTGTGGCGAATAAGTTCAATGAAGACTGGAATAATTATCTAAAAGAGTCGGGTAGGATAAAGTTTGAGGAGCCAGAATAATGTCAGCTCTCGACGACTACTGGAAAAAACACCATGAGGAAGGGGTGGACACTTCTTCAATACCAGCCCCTGCTCCTTCTGCATCTGCCCCCATGAGTGCCTTAGATGCTTATTGGGCTGAAAAGCATGAAGGCTCGACGGCAACAGAGCGCCAAGCCCAACAGGCGAAGGCCAAAGGTGAGCCATTAGGCAATGTCAATATTTCGTATTTAGGGGAATATGGGCGTCCGAAAGCGCAAGGTCATCTTAGCCCTGCACAACAATATCAGCACCTTTTGAGCCTTGGAGCCTCTCCTAATGAGGCACACTTACTAACATCTGCCGCTGCATCCGAAAGCGAGTTAAATCCTGCCGCACATCACGACCAGAACACAGGCTACGGACTGTATGGCCATCGATTAGAGCGCCTCGACGCTATGCGGAAGTTTGCTGGCGCGGAATATCCTTCTTGGCAACAACAAAATGCTTTCGCCTTACAGGAGTTGCGCTCAAGGCCAGAATACAACCTTGTGCAAAATGCTAAAAACGCCCGTGACCTTGCTATCGCACAGATGCACTTTGAACGTCCGGCAGGATATTCCCCAGAGAACCCATCCGCTGGTCACAACTTCGCAGGGCGTCTTACAACCTTAAACCAATTCGCAGGGCTTCGCGGAGAGGATCGTATTCCCCGTGGTGAACTTGCGCCAGAATGGGGAGTTGGTCATTCCCTTGCGACCGGCGCGACGTTAGGTTTTGCTCCACAAATCCAAGCCGCTTTTGAGGCTGGTTATAATCCGTTTGTTGGTGGCAGACATGCCATGAACCAAGAGCGTTACCAACAACGTCTTGCGGAACTCCAAGAACAACGTCGCCTTTACAATTTAGAAAATCCACTTTCTGGCTATGGCGCGGAAGGTTTGGGCTCTGTTGCCACAACCGCGATCCCATTGGCAAGAGCTGGGCAGGTTTTAGGTCAGGTCGCTGAACGGGTTGCCCCGATGGTTGCCCCTGCGGTCGCACCTTATGTTCCACAAGCAATGAGATTTTTAGGCGGTGAGGCTGGTCAAGCGATCCCGCAAGTGGCTGAACAAATGCCAGGACTCGCCGGGGCGGCTACAAGGCTTGGGTCTGCCGGTGCGCAGGGCGCAATTCAAGGTGTGACGCAAACAGGCCTTGAGGCTGCAAGTCGTGCGATGGGTGGATCACTCGGTGATACAGAAACCCCGTTGATGGAACAATTCGGAACAAGCGCGCTTTTAGGCGGAACGCTTGGCCCTGCACTTTCGAAGTTGGTTTCACCACGGGCTGGTGGAGCGTTAGCCCCGGAATGGGAAGCCGGTCCACGTCAAGTCGGACAACAGGCGCTTGAAGAATTCAATATTCCTGTCTATCCCGGCCAATTTGCAAAGGGCGAGGCTGCAGAATTCTTTCGACAAACTGCGCCACAATCACTTCTTGACCAGCAAAACAAAAGGTTCTCGGAAGAAGTTTCGAAGATCATCGGATCAAAAGACCTTACCCCTGCGGAAGTTGAAAAAGCTGCACAGGATGTTGGAAGTAAAATGAGCGCAGTTGCGGCAGGTGTGGCCCCGCTTCGTGCAACTCAAAAAGCTGCGACAGACCTTTACAATGTTTATACAGACTCCTTTACACTTCGTGATGATAACATTCGGAAAATTGTTCAAGGGATCATTCACGACATTGGAACTGATCTTGCAACTGGACAATTAAATGGAAAAGTATTTCAGAAATACACTCAGAAAGGCGGCATTATTGATCGCCAACTTTCCGCCGCATCAAACTCCATCAAGAAGTTTTATGGCGGTGAACTTCGAAATGTGATGTTTGATCTTCTTGCAGCAAACGATCCAAGGGCTGCAAAAGAATGGGCGGGCTTACGTTCACGCTACCGCGACATTATTAATGTCGATCCACACACCACCACCAGCGGGATTGTTGACCCAAGAGCTATTGCGAATGCTGTTGGAAAGAAAGGCTCGACTTCACGTCTTAAAGACCTTGCACCTGTAGGAGAATTCTTGCGCGGCACTGAGCCTTCCGGCGCGGCCACACCATTTTCTCGTGGAGGTGGCGGAATGAGCCCCGGAGAAATCTGGCAAACCCTTAAACAAAATTGGCGTCCATTGACATTTGGTGGATCTGCCGCATCGGTGTTTGCTCCGGGCCTTTCTGACATTGCTGCTGCCGGTGGCCCTTTAATCCAATACGCCCTTCCAACTGCACTTGCAGGCGCAGCCACAACTTTTGCGGCGCGAGATTTGGCGACAAAACAACTTCTAAAAAGTCCCGCAGTTCGTAAGCAAGTTTTTGCCGGGACTTTTGGTAAAGAAAAGCGTAGAGCTGCGCGGAATATTGTGAGGGGCGCGGTTTCACTTAATCCATTGGCAGGGGAAGAATGATGAAAAGAACAACAGCAGGGCTTCTTGCCTTTTTACTTTCAAGTTCAAGTCTGCACTCTGCTACGCTTTTGCCTAACGGCCAACAACAATTCGTTGATGGAAACGGTAAGCCTTATGCTGGTGGCACGGTTACATTTTATTCAAACTATCCTGCCTGCACGGTTTTGAAAAATACTTGGTCGAATTCTGGCCAGACCGTTTTAAACACAAATCCTGTGGTTTTGGACTCCGCTGGTCGTGCGACGATTTTTGGGTCAGGAACTTACTGCCAAGTTCTAAAAGACCTTAACGGCAACACGATCTGGACAAAAGAAACAGGCGATGCTGCAAGCACCTCGACGTTAGGCTGGGGCTCGGTAAGTGGCGGCACGGCGAATGCGCAGACCGTAACGGTTTCGGGCTTTGCCAGCACCAACGGCCAAACCTTTTACTTTGTCGCAGGGGCAACGAACTCCGGGGCGTTGACGCTTTCTGTTAATGGCGGCTCACCAATTTCTGTCGTGAAGCCAACGGCTGGCGGCACAGCGATCTTGACAGGAAGTGAAGTTGTTTCTGGAAACGTCATCGGTGTGACGTATTATTCCACGACAAGTCAATTTCAGCTTGTCACCAACAACATAGCTGTTTCAACACCTCCGGGTCAGGTTGCGTCCTATGCAATGGGAAGTTGCCCTGCCGGTTGGCTTGCCGCAAACGGTGATCCTATTTCACGATCTACTTATGCAGTTTTGTTTTCGAACATCGGAACGGCTTGGGGAAATGGTGATGGCTCGACGACGTTCAATCTCCCCGATCTTCGCGGTATGTTTGTTCGTGGCACTGGCACAAACGGGACATATCCTACAGCCATCGGCGGAACAATCGGCACAACTGGGTATCAAGCTGACACGTATTTAAACCATAACCATCCTGCAACATCGACCGACTCCGGCCATACGCACGGTTATACCGCTACATCATCAGCATCGGGTCCGGCAGCGGGCGGTTTAGGTGGCCAAACACCTTCACAATATTCCGCAACAACCGGCTCAGGCACTGCCAACATCACCACAACAGTTGCGGACTCAACAACGGGCGGCACAGAAACAAGACCGAAGAACTATTCAGTCTTGTATTGCATTAAATATTAGGCCCATTCGAGACTCAGTATAGAGTGGGTCTAAGCAAGGCCGTGCATATTGCGGGCGCGAGGGATGTAAGTTTCCGTGCCCGCCACACGCTCGAAAATGCCGGACTTTTCCATTAAGGACAAAATGCGTTCGGCCTTTTCGGCTGGTGTGCGTTGGGCAAGAAAGCGCAGGATCTGGGCCGAGGCCAAAGGCGTCCTGTGCTTTAAGTAAATCTCGAAAGAATACTGGAACACTTCTTCGATGACTTGATCGTCTGAGCGCATAATCATGTCGCGGAAAATGCAAGGCATCAAAGCCTCAATTTCTAACAACCAACCTCTTGCCCTCTCAACATCCTGCAACCTAATGGCAAGCGTCTCACCTCTTGACATTGCGGCGACCATTGCGAGCTTGACCATGAAGATCGTCCCGCGACGTGGAAGATAGTTTGCGAGTTTTGGATGGTCAGGAACCGGGGCCCATTTGTCTTTACGCCAGCGTTCCATCTCCGCAATCGCGGATTGATCCCATTTCATTTCACCATAATAATCTGCGACTTCATCGAGCTTTTTCACAAGTCCCGACATGATCTTGTCTTGGTTTTTGTATTCGCCAAAGAGCGGAACATCGGGGGCAGTCGAACTGTAAACCATGAGCATTCGTGAGGTCCAACCCATCGTCCATGCAGCGTCGGGCAAAAGGGTGGCAAGAAATCCCGGCTGTGATCCCACAAGAAGAGTTGTCATGGGCTTTGGAATGTCGATAGGGTCTTTGAGCGAATGTCTGCGTTCTTCCCGGTAGGAGTCTTTGTGGTCAAACAATTCGTTTATGATGGAAAGAAAGTTTAGATCGTGAGTATTTAAGAACACTCCGAGTTCTGCAGCGAACACGAAGATGTGATGGTATTGTAGAAGTTTGTTGTCAGGGAGAAGCACAGTCCTATGCGCCTTGACAAGTGCATCAATGAAGCTTGCAGCGGTCACGCTGTTTGGTGCGATGTTGTATTTCTTTGTAGACTTCAACAACTGCTCTGCAGGATTGATTGCTTGTGATTTGCCCACACCCGGAGGGGCCACAAGCATCACGTAAAGATTTGCGAACTGTGGACCTGCTTTGGTCATCGTCCAGACGCGCTTTTCGAGCGCACCTGATAGCGTTGTGATTGCGGCCCACTTACGGAAAATTTCCGGGCTTGGCCGTTCTTCAGTAAACTTTACAAATTGATCTACAAAATCCACGACCGGCCCCAGTTCTGAAAATCAAAGTCTTTGTGAAAGGATAGGCGTTCGCTTGCGCTCGTCCTTTTTGTTTTTGAATTTTGCCAAGCCGTCAGGATTGATTTTGGGATCGAAATTTCCCCAATTCCATCCGACCTTGGCTTCTCCGGGGACGACCAACTTATGCCCGGAGTGTTCGAAGGCTATGTCGAAAAGTGACAGGGCCTTTTGAATGATCTCAACTTCATCAGCACTTTCACGGTATTGGAAGTATAAGGCGTCATGGACTTGGGCGATGAGCTGCACTTCTGGCATGTGATACCAGACTCTCCACAATACCAAATTCAACCTATCCGCCGTCGCGCTCTGCGGTGAGAACGCAATCGCTTCCCGGAGCGTCGTGTCGTCGTTCGCACGACCGAAGAAGGTTCGCTGGCGTCCGAGCGGCGTGGTGATGCTGTGGGTTGTTTGGAGTTGTTGAGCAACCCATCGGTGCCACTTTGGTATTCCCGCAAATCGCTCGAAATAGGCTCGTTGGAATTGTTCGGCTGTGGCGGTGGGGATTTTTGCGTGTCGAGCCATGGTCGGGGGAAGGCCTCGGTAATTGCTTCCATGGCCGAGTTTCTTTGCCATATCCCGGTAGGTGAGGTTTCGGTAGAACGGTGTGTCAGCGATTTGGCGATTGCGTTTCGGATCAGAGCCCCATCCGAGGGAAGGCCAAGCTGTCTGTGCAACAAGGGTATGGAGATCACCACTATAACAGGCGTCAAGGTAAGACCAGTCATTGCAAATGACGCCAGAAAGCCATCCAACTTCACGGCTTTCAGCTTGTTCCAGATCGATCCCGCAAATCTTCCAGCCGGGATCTGCGATGAACATTGTGCGGAGAGACGCGGTGATGTTTTGTAGGTTTGTGCCAGTGCCAAAAGCGTTTGTTGAACTGCTAAAGCGCCCCGTCTCTGTGCCCGCAACATTGTATGAAGTGCGCATTCTACCATCTGGATCGACCTCGGTGCGAAGAACTGAAAGTTGTTTAACGGCGTCTCTTATGGCCAGAATAGTCGCAACAATTGGCCTTGCATGATAATAGTTGTCGAGCTTTTCGAGTGCCTCTCGGTCCATTGATAGTTTTCGTTCACCCTTTTTTGAGGTCCAGATTTCTGGAATTCGCATATGGATGAAGAAGAATTCTTGGAGCATCTTTGGTGAGTTTGCTTTAAGGGGCTTGTCCCAAACAGCATCTGCAAGACGGTCCAAAAGGCATGTAAGGCGCTCAATCTCGCGCTCGAGTGTTTCGATGCCTTTGGATCTTTCATATCCATCGATCTTAAATCCTCTCTGCATCATGTCGAGAACAGGGGCCTGGAGGGCCCTTGCGAAGTTGTAGATTTTTGGAGCATCGCCAAGGCCACGTATGGCCTCAAGCACTTCGTGGGTAATACAACAGTCGAGGCCGTTATAGATTTGTTCGTTTTCTGGAAGGGTCACGCCTTCCTGCAGCATGGAGGTTTCGATGATGGGCATGATTATACAAACATTAAAATGATGCAGAGGAGAGCAAGCCAGCCCATGAACGCGCCTTCATAACCTGTAAGGATGTAATAAATGAATGACCCAGCGGCCATCGTCGCAATAACAAACATCACAGAACTCCTTTTGTATGGAGGTGATTAAATATCCTTCGGCAGATGTAACTTCGAATTATGCTAATGATCGTGAAGATTGTGGTGATGTAAAAGTTTGCTGCGAAGGATGGGTGGAGGTCGAAAACGGGAAATAAGAACTCTGTAACTACAAGGGAAATTACGAAACCAGATGCCGTGTTGATGATGGCTTCGAAAAGGGAATGCTTTCGGCTTTGCATTTTGTTAAATCCCTCGCACGTTTGTGTAACAGTAAATGGTATGCCTGATTGGGGCAGATAACTAAATTAAATGGTGTAAAATTATCAGCAGGTTTTTCATTCATGTGATGAACAACTGCTTTTCTTGGCAAAGGTTTGCCTAAAGCCTTTTCTGCTAAATAAACATGTTCATAAACTCTTTTTCCATTTACCGTCAGAACACGATAACCATTTGCATTAAGGGAACCTTTTCCACTTTTTGCTTTCACATTACTCAAACGACCGTAGCGAGTTAAGCGTAAATGGTGTAATTTGCAGTAACCTTGCGAGTGATCAAGTCTTGAACAAGACTCAACAACGCATTTAGTTCGCTCCATTTTTAGCAATGTAGTTGTAGGGTTTCCGTGTCTCCACTGACGTTTATAATGAGTTGTGCAAAGACCTTTTACATAAGAAACTTTTTCACAATTTTCGATGAAGCATTTAGTTGTCATCTTTTTTGAACTCCGTCATTTTCTTTCCGCGCATATGCTTCCAGCTAACTTCTTGTGTATAAATTGAGCCTAAAAAGCCAAGGCCCTTTTGCATTTCGGGATAAAGAGCGTGATGATATAACATAGTATCTTCACGGCAACCTCTCGGTCTATATCCTTCTTTCATAAGATACTGAAGGTCAAATAGGCCGTTTTGGAAGATTTTTGTTATGGACGGATTTTCTAAAAGGCGCTTGACCACACCTCTTGCGTCGGACTCAATGCGTGACGAAGCCCAGTAGTTTCCGCCTTTTGACTTGTCCCAGAATGGAACAACCATGGCGTCGGTCGGGCTGGCGCTAAAGCCAACCATCTCGATCATTCCGAACTTTGTCTCGATGTCACAGGCACATTCGGAGCGCACGTTGCGGTCGATCCAATCATGGCATTCAGCGATTGTGGGGTTGACAAGAATTCTGCGGGAGGGGCGTTTGATTTCTGGGTAATCCGCTTCGCGCTTGGCCTTGATTAAATCTGCGATGGCGATAGGTCGCCATGCCCAATTCCGTAAAACCCCAGAGGGATGGTAAGTTGGGAGGACCTTATGCGGAACGAGAGTTGACGTTGCAACTGTTCCTCGTAAAGCGCCAATCCCATTAGTAGAAAGCAAAGCCCAACAAGCAGTGCCACCAAGAGCGATAATAAGGTTTGGAGCCACGGAGGTAAGTTCATCGCGTAACCGATCCAACTCAGGAAGGTATTCTGGTTTTAGATATTGCCCGATTTTTCCCAGATGGGGGAGGGCATAACCCTCCCCGCAAGAAGTTTTATTGCAACAAAGTGCTGCGAGGTCGTTGTTTGGTGGGCGCAAGGCCAAAACATTTGTTAGAAAGCAGTCACGTCTGGAAAGACCTGCCTCTTGCAACATGCGGGTAAGTTCCTGCCCGGAATAACCTTGAAATGGTTTTCCGATGAGTGCTTCTTGCTCACCCCATGCCTCCCCCACAATTGCAATCTTTGCATCCTTGGGTCCAGAAGAATGTGCGAATGGAAGTGTGGGGGAGTAAGACATTACGCGCCTTCTTCAGCAGCGATAACAAGCAACAGCAAGCTGTAAACAACGAGATCATCAATGCGCTCAGAAAACGGTTGGGATCTGTGCCTTGATGTATTGTTGCGAGTGTCGATGACGTATTGCTGGATTGAGTCGATGTGCTTTCCGGCAAGGAACATCCATGCAGTTGACATCGGAACACCTTGTTGTTCTGCGAGACGACGGAAGTTGCCTAGAATGTCTCCGCTATCGCCATACTCGGAGTTCTTTGAAGCGAACAATTTCTCTGCGCGCTTCATGCCTTCTGCAATGATTTCGAGCTGCGGGTTGGCGGGGGCTTGTTGTGTCGTCACAATCTTTGGCCTTGCAGATGGTGGAGGAGGGGGAACGTCGCCAATTTGGTGATAGGCGTTTTCTAAAAGATCAAGATCGAGTTTGTCTGCGATTTTAGGATTGCTCATTGTTTTGCTCCTTTTGAATTGAAGATGCTTTTTGGTGAATACGGAAATGCTGCAGCGCCCTTCTCGCGTTCGCAACGTATTCGTCGTTGATCTCGAGGCCAAGAACATGGTCGGCTCCGAGAGCTTCAGCTACGCGGAGGGCCGAGCCTCCACCACATGTCGGGTCTAACAGGCGAGTGTTAGAGTCCACAAACATTGACAAGAAATGTTTTAGCACTGGTTCTGGTTTGGTGTGCGGATGATGCTCCTTGTTTGTGGGATGGGAGATTGCATTGCTAACGGGCTTGACTAAAAGGCGATCTTCCCGGCTGGCAATTAGTGCGGTTTCGTAAATGCGTCTGGGCTCACGCTTTGGGTCTGGGACAATTCCAACATTGTCACTCTTGACCCAGACAAGTGGGAAGTTGCAGAACGCGAGTTCTGGAGCGAGTTGGGAAAACATCTGTAAAGTTTTAGCTTGTATCGTGATGTCTCCGGACAGCCAGAAAACCAGATGCCCGCTATGTGCCATGATGTTATCGAGGTTCTCGCATAAGCATGTGATGAGTTTTTCATAGATGTCTGCCGTATCCTGGTATCCAGATGTCGTTTGTTTGCCTGACCACTTTCCACCAAACACGTTGACCCCGTAGGGGAAGTCACAGTGGATTAGATTGAAGGGCTCGCCCTTGTAGGCTGGGGCCCAGTCGAGGAAGGATTGCTGCAGGATTGAATTTTCAACCGGCGCAATGGGTGGGATGTTTCGGGCGCTTTTTGCGGGCGCATTGGCGGGCTTTTCCGGGGCCGTGGATGCGTTCAAAAGATCATCTAAGGGATCAATACCCCCTTCCCCGTCGAAGGCCTCATTGGCCGCTTTTGACGCCGATGATAGGATGTTACTAACAGCATCCGCCGCCACCCGCTCGTCTTCACGGGACAGGAAATTGTAGGCTCGCGTTGCCGTGTCCATTGTTCGGACGTTATCGCGGTGGAGTTCCTTTGCGATCCGGCAGCATCTTTGAACCCATGCCTGACCATAGCCGATGTTTTCAGCGGTCTTCGCGTAAGTCCAATCGGACTCGGAATGTTGCTGGGAAAGGACATCGTGAATTGTTGCGATGGCGATGCACTGGTCCTGCCAACCCAGATCCTTCCGGCGCAGATTTTCTTCGAGTTCCACGATGCGTTGCTCTGTGGGGGAAAGGTCTGTCAAGAGCCTTGCAGGGATGTCGGGAAGGCCGAGCTTCCTGCTGGCCGTGTAGCGCCGTTCACCAGCAATAAGTTTGTAGGGTTGTTCTGCGGGTCCGGGCTCGGCCACCACAATAATCGGGACCAGCACACCACGTCTGGGAATGCTTTCGAGGAGATCATCAATCACAATCTCCTTCCGCTGGCGGGTGCCGCGATCAATCCAAATGTCTTTGAGAGCAATGCTGGTCATGTTGGCCTTCTGGGGTTTGAGTAGAGGGGGCAAATGGCTCCTCGCCCCCTCTGTGATTAATAGGCGTAAGCCTTATGCCTCACCTTTTACCGACTTGATGTTGTTGCGTGGCGGATCATCAGGGCGTTCTGGATTGAAACGCTGCGTGACATACGCGATCACGCTTTGACCAACAGCTTCCGGGATTAACTCATCAAATGAGCCCCCGTCAGTCTTGAGGCCGAGAGAAACAAGGAATTCCTTGAGTCTCCAACGGGCGTCTGGTGTGAGGTAGAAGTCCGTGGAGAGCTTGCGAGATGCGAGGTCGATGTCTGCAAGGTCCTTTGGATCTACGTCGTCTGAGGTTGAGTGGAATTTAAGAGCAAAACGAACGTAAGGGGTCTTATTCTTATTGTTGTCTCCGTATTCGAAAGAAGAAATTGTGCCGTGGTATGTGCCTTCTGGAAGGGCTGATGGTGCTTTTACGTCATCGAGTTTGGTTGATAAGAGGTCTTTGAAGTTTACTGACATATATTTTCTCCGTTAAAATAGACCCAGTGATGGGCCGGTTTTCCGCATTTGACTGCGGAAACTTGTGACTACAACGCAGTTCCGTTGTAATTTAATTCTTTCTGCCGTAAATGAAGCAGCATGTGGTATGCTTGGTCTGGACACACTACTAAATTGCAATTGCGATTATCTGCTGGATTTCCGTTCACATGATGAACAATTGCTTTGAGAGGTAGTTTCTTGCCCAATGCTTTTTCAGCAATAAGTCTATGTTCAAGAACTTTTTCTCCAGCAACCATAAGTTCTATGTAGCCCCCTTTGTGTATTGTCCCAGATCCTTGTTGCCTTCGTAAAAGAGCCGCACCTCCTAATGGCTTTCCTGACAGATGACGATGGTAGTGCATGTTGCATAGACCAAGTGCTCTTGCGTCTTTTCCGCAGTCCATCACTTCACAAACCATATTAGAAGGTCTGCGAGATCTGTAGTTTACGTCACCATGTTTAAGAAAACGCCTATAGTGCAAATTACACATTCCTTTTCGGGAAGGAGCATTTTCACAATTTTCTACAGAGCATTTCATCATTTTGTCTCCCTGATTGCTTTGAAGTAATCAGCCAAACCAGTCTCAAGCGGATATGATTGTGGGACTTTTGAAGGGACGGTTGTTTTACACTCCACAGAACCTTGGGATGTTGTAAATATCTGACGTTTAATATTTGCACCTCTGCCCGAAGACTGGGCAAGAAGGACTGTGTTAAAATATCTACCAACTTTGGGGGGCAACGCTTTGCCTAGTGTATTGGGATAGAACTTATCAGCCCCATTATCGTCCCCCATGGGCTTGATGTGGCAATTTATAATCACATTGCACTTGACTCCCTCGTCGTAGAGCATTCGCAAAAGGTTCTCGACCAATGCTTGCGCAAGGCCCCAATCGGCTTGATGTGGGTGCTGGCCAAGGCGTCCGTTCATGGCGAGAATGTAGGATAGAGCGGCATCGGAAAGCATGGTGAGACTGTCGATGACAAGGACTGTGTTGTCATCCCATGTGGTGATGGAGCCAAGGCTGCGGTCGCCGTCCTTCCAATCGCCTAGCATCCCAGCGACACGCTGCCAGACAGAGGCCTTGGCGGGCACCAACTTGCCCCCTTGGTTCTTCATGGGCTCAGTGATGGTGACATACTCGACGTTCTCAATGGCGTCTTTTGAATATTTGCCGTTGGTGAGGAGGTCGCGTAGAACGTCTACTCCGTTGTCAAGGTCAAGAATGCGAACCTTGAACCCGGCAGATGCGAGGCTGGCAAGTGCGCCGGTCTTTCCTGCTCCGCTATCGCCAACGAAAAGCAGCTTTGTGGTTGTAGATGAATGATGTTGTGAAAGTGGAGGCATGTTATTGGTTCCATAAAGCTGCGAGGGTGATGGTGATGACGAAGGTTCCTACGAGGAGAATTATGAAATCTGTCAAATGTCACCTCGGACCTGTAAGGGGTCCCAGATCCGTTGGGTGAAGTCGGCCTTGAGCCATTCCTTTCGGACAGAAGGCGGAAGGCTGCATATTTTGCGGAACGGGCAACCGCCATACTGGCCACAAGATTTGTCGTTCATCGGCCAGTAGCCATTGGCGGCATACAACTCGGCAGTAGCTAAATACTGCCCGAGGTCATAATACCATTCCTCTAGGACTGGTTCGGACCTTGGAACTGTGCCTCGTAGAAAGCGTGTGAATGATTGTGCGATCTGCGCGCCGTCAACAATGATCCCCTCGATCTGGATGTTGTAAACGACCTTCCCGGCGATAGCGTAAAGGGTCATCTGGTTATCGGGAGAGAACTTGTCAAAGAATGAAGAATTGATTGTGGATTTTGTGGTCTTGCGGTCAAGCACGAAGGCTTTACCATTCAGCATTGCTAACCTGTCTAAATGCCCGCACAATAAAATGCTCTCGCCTTGTGAGGTGGTGTAACCACTGTCAAAGCGGAACGAAAGTTCGACTGCTGGTTTGCCGTTGGCGAGGCGCACCGTTTCAATAGGGTCATCTGCGAATTGCAGCAAATACCAAATGACCGAGCGCAAAAGTGTCAGCCTGTTTTTGTTTGGATCGTCTGAGATCCACGGACGATTTTTCTTCTCGTCCCATGTAATTGTCAACACATACTTCACGACTTCACGAAGTGCTTGGTCGTAGTCCATGCCGCCAAAACGCAGATGATCGTATTTCTCAAGGGCTGAATGGAAGTGTAGGCCGAAGGTTAGATGAACGCTGATCTCGCGTGGTTGCCACCCTTCAAGTATCGAAAGCTGATACAAGCGTGGACACGTCTTGAATGCGCCGATGGATGTCGAGTCCCAAGCGATTTGAAAGTTGGGGGAGATTTTGGAGAGTGAATTGTTAGTGGTCATGGGGCGTCCCTGACTTAGTTGGTGGAATGTTGGCCGCTGCCGGTCTGAATGAACCGATAGCCTTGCTTTAATTTTGCGTCGATAAGTGTTGAGCGCTCGTGGATTTTTAATGTGTATTGAATAAGTCTCTCGAGTTGCTCACACGCCTCGTCCCCCATCCACGTCCCTGCTTGATGGCGCAGAGAGTCAACGAGTTCTTGTAGTTCTGAAGATGTCATGCCAAGGGCTCCTTTGGCGGTTTAATCTAGGCCTGAGAGTAATTCATCAACGGATAGTTTTGGTTTTGGGCCTTTTGCGGGAGCCTTGCGCTCCTTCTTGACTTTTGGCGTTGCCTCTTGCTGCGCAAACTTTTCCCTCTGGGCACGAAGATATGAAATGATCTGATCAGCTTCGAGGTCGGAAATTTGCGGGGCGCGGTTCATAAGTTCTTCGAGGGAGAATTCTGATGCCTCCTCGAGCGGATCGCCGTCAGGCAATGATGTCTGCGATTGTTGGGTCGAATTTGACTGGTTTGGCATTTGATTTCTTCTCCAGATGCGAAAGGTAAGAATGGATGATAAGGCGAAGGGCCTTGGAGCGTCCGACCGTGCGATGCCCCTGTCGGCAAAAGAGCGCGTCAATTCGTTCAAGATCCTTTGAGAAAATATGGAAGTGAATTTTAGTCGTTTCGTCTTCGAGCCTCGCGCCCATGTTAGTCATCTCCGAGAAGGTCGGCTAGGGAGTAAAGAGGTCCGTCGCCTTGGGGGTTTTGTTTAATGGTCTGCGCCTGTGGCGCGTTCGGATGGCGCAAAGTGTCGTTTTTAACTATCCAGATATGATTGTGAGATGAGGGAGATTTGAAGATTTGGATGATTTCGAGGTCAGGATCTTTACGTTTTGCTGCGTATAGTTTTTGCAGTGATACTTGGTAATTGCCGAGAAGCTCGACTTCTATTCCAAAGTCGGAGTGATAGGCTTCGTAGAGGAGTTCAGCTTCACGCATTTAAGGGCACTCTGTTTTCTAAAAGGAGGGAGCAAAAAGATAGGTGCGCTTTTCGCTCCCCCAAGTGCAGGGGCGGGAGGTATATGCCCCTGTTTTCAAGGAGTCGAACCTTGAACGAAGACCAACACTTGAGCTTTCGCATCAGCGGTGCTGGCCGTGTTTCCTATCATGCCGCCTCGTCAAGAAGATCGTCCAAAAGATCCCCGGCGATTTTGCGGCTTGAGTCGATGCGTCTTGCAGCTTCTTCCATGATTTCTGGTTTGTGCTGCAGAACTTTCGTGACGTATTCTGCAATTTGCTCTGCAGAATAGTCTGCAGGATTTCCGCCCTTCTTGCGGATTGCTGCGAACACTTGTTCCTTTGCGATTTTGTTTGCCTCTTTCGCCACGGGATCAGCTGCGTTTTTAGGTGTGCGGATTGAGAAGGCGTAGTTGTTAGCGAACTGCTGGAATTGCGCTTCCACCTCTGCATGGTCCACGCTGTCGTTGTCGAGCTTCTTTAACTTCGACATCAAAGATGTCCTAATGCTATCGGCAAAGACTTGGTTGAGCTTTTCAGCTTCGGCTGCGGTCAACACATAGCCTTCTTCGTAAGGCTGGGCGACTGTGACTGAGATTTCATGGGGGAGATTAAGTGTGCGCATCAAAAAGGCTCCTTTGTTTGTGCATTGTATATAGTGCCATAAAGTTAAACCCATTGCAAGAAAATAATCGCGCGCTGGGGGAAAAAGTTAAACCCATCTTATACTGAGTCTACAATGGGCCTAAAGCCCATACCACTTACACATCATGTAAACTCTCCCCGGCTTTTTCTTCTCGACACGGCGCTCAAGCGGCGAATGGTCTTGAGGGAGCTTTTTGTCACCTTGGGGAATTTCCCTTTGGATTTGTGCTTGGGCTTTCCGGGTTTCTGCCTTTTCGTTTTTCTTCTTACGTCGATACGCAGCACGTCTGATCCTCTGGGCCTCTCGGTATTCTGGGTCATTCGCCATTCTCTCTCGATGTGAGGCGTTTCGGCGCAAGCGACGGCCTTCCATTAGCGCCAACTTGCGCTCCGCTTCTTTTTGCTTTGCGGAGTCGGTGGATGCGTCCTGCGACGGCGCATCTGGAGATTGAGAATTTGATGGCGATTTGGGTGTAAGAGAGTCCATTGTGTATGCTCCGCTCAAGCTCTTCGTCGAGTTCGGGGGTCCATTTGATGTTGACAGGAACGCGCTCAATGTCTTCTGGGGTCATGGGTGGGCTCGACGGATTGCAGACGCGATGTTGTTGGTGGGGTCAAGCGCCTCGGCGTAACGGGCACATTCCTCACGGATCTGTGGCTCGATGTAATCGAAGGCGATCTCCGCAAGGTCTTTCATTGTGAAATACGTTGGCGCATCGTCGAAGAAAGTAGCGAGACGCAGAATGAGCGCTTCCTTTTCACTTTTGGTCATTGCACCTGCTCCATGCCGCGAGTTTGAGCTTGTGGTTTATGATGGTGAATTTGTTCGAGATCGTGTTGATGCTGGCTTTGTAATGGGCGGCGATTTGTTTGTGCGTTAGGCCGTCGCGCTTTAGATCGAGAAGGGCTTGCTCGTAGTCTGTAAGTTCCGCAGGGTCTTTGTAAAGCCGCGACTGCGTGTCAGTCCTGACGTTGTTCATTTGTGAAGCTCCTTGATGGCGGCGATAAGTTCTGCCTTGCGTTCCTCAATCTTCATCTTGCCCACAATGTATGGATCGTAGGGAGCAAAGTTTGCGATGACCTTGGCAACTGCGTGTAACGCATCGTTGTAACCTGCCTCGTAGAATATTTTGAGAAGTGCGCCTTTTGTTGATGCGGAGTTTGACATCAATAATCTCCGCTTATAAGCAGGTGCGCAATGTAAGCCACACCCCCAGCAAAGAACACAATCGCGGCGTAGATAGCGATCTCGTTTAAGATTGCGTCGTTGATCATTTCAATCTCCCGATGGTCATCTTCCAAAGGGCTCGGAACATGAACAAGCCCCAGAGGATTGTCACGATGGCGAAGGGGATCTCATTCCCCGTAAGGGGCTGCGATTGCGGGGCCATAGGATGCTCCTTCATAAGCTCCAGAGGAGCCATAATAACTTGTTGCGCCGTAATTGCTGTAGGAGTTCCCAAGGTATGCCCCCGATGGTCCGTAGTAACTTGTCGATCCGCTGTTCGTGTAAGCACTGCCTTCGTAAGCGCCAGATGGCGAGTAGAAGGATGTGGATTGCGCGAATGCGGAATTGGATAGCAAGAGTGCTGCGATTGTGTAAAGAGTTTTCATTCTAATCCCTCTAAAAGTTCGTCGAAGTCTAACGGGCTGAGCGGTGTAGGTGGTGGCGCAAGGGTGCGCACAGGTGCGCTTTGCATTGGCGCGTCTGCGGGTTTCCATTGGAAGGCTTTGCGGGCGCAATCCTCTGGATCAGAAAGCCAGTGTTGCCAGAATTCTGGAAAGTCACCCACAGGGATCTCGGTCACAAAGCGTGAAGAACGATTTGCGCCGACCGAAAAGAAACCTGAGATCTCGATGGTATCACCCCCAGAACGTGGGGCGAAGTAAAGCGCGGGGATCACTGAGATCCCCACACCCTGTCCCGGTGCGAATGCTGGTAAGCCCGATATGCGCGGGCGTGAAGGGTCGAAGAAGTCCATGACACAAGGCTCCTATTGTTCGAAGTCAGAAAGGTTTGCAAGGATGAGGGTGTGTTTTGTGCGAGTCTCGAGGACGTAACGTAGGTTTGCTTCTTGGCGTTGCTCGCTTTCGGTCTTTGCGTATTTCGAGGGTATGCGCCAAGGATCGAGGTGGATGACGTTGTCCCATTCGAGCCCCTTCGCTTTGTGTCCAGTTGCTAAAATGACCTGCCCATTGTTTTTTGCGAATAAAAAGGTAAGCTCCTCAATAAGCTCTGCGACAGTGCGGGGCTTTTTCGCGGAGATGACTGCGATGATGCTTTCATATTTGTCAGTCGTATTGGCAGCTTTGGTGCTATCGCCGTTTGCTTCAGCCTTGGACTTTTCTGTTTCATGCCAGTTTGTGAGAAGCGGCAAGAACTGATCGACCTTGGTTGTTAAGTCAGGGCAGAGCTTTTTGACGATTGTTGAAAGGCCACGTCCTATCTCGCGTCCCAACATATTCACGCCAATACCCTGACGGATCAGCTTGAAGGCCATAGAAATGAGCGGCGCGTTATTGCGGCAAAGCACTGCCGTGTCACCTGCGGGTATGGCTTCCCATGTCCACTTTTCACCAGACAGATCGTAGATCGCGCCGCGAGGATTGCTTTCTGCCGCTCGGTATTGCGGGGCGTGATTGTGCTGGCGTTCGACGACGCTTAACGGGCACCTGAATGTGGTGTTGAGGGGGAGTTCAATCCACTCGGATCGCAGGGCTTTGATGGTGTCCATGCTCGAACTGTCTGCGCCTCGGAAAGCGTAGATCGCTTGTCGGGGGTCGCCAACGACGATGAGCCTGTTAGCGGCGCATTTACGAAGCATCTGGTGGTTGAGTGGGGAAAGGTCTTGGGCTTCATCGACAAGGACTGTGTTGAAGCGAGGAAAGTCGCCTGTGAAAACCACGGGGAGGTAGATCTGGTCATCATAGGTTATGACTCCTTTTAGGCCTTCTTCGATGCTTTCGCATAAAATGCGACGGGACAATTTGCACTCGTCTGGGGTGAGCAAAAGGTCGTAGTCAGATGCAATCTCCTGCCATGTATCCGGCGTATCCGGCAAGAGCCCTTTGGCGTTTTGGAATTGGGTAGGAACTACGCCTCTCTGCATGGCGTAGACGACGAGTTGTCTGATCTCGTTCCATGAGCCCTTGCTGGAAGGGAAGGCCTTGAGCGCCTCTGTGGTGAGCCTTCCAAGTTTCTTGTCGTCGATGAGCATCTTGGGCTTGTTGATGGTCTTGCCCCATGCGCGATGGCCGAGTCCATTCATGGTCATAACTGTAAAGTTCGAAGGGAACCGCTTTTCGAGTTCCTCTTTGATCTTCTTGTTGAACGCGAGCGCGAGGATAGGTTCTTTGGGGAGAACGGATGCGAGCATCTGCAAGGTGGTGGTCTTGCCGGTGCCTGCGAGGGCGTTAATCATAATGGACGAAGGGCTTTTGGCCGCTGCGATGATGTATTGCTGTTCTGGGGTTGGAGATAACATGTGAATACCTTTCGAATACGGCGGGAGGGCCTAGATGTAGAACGTGACTTGGTATGTGCCAGAGGGGGTGAAGGATAGCTTGGCCTCGAGGCCGTCCACGAAAGGCCCGTTGCCGGAGATCATGGAGTCAACTTTAAGGGACTCAAGCAGAAGGCCAATGGCCTCGATATGTAGGGCCGCTTGTTCCTTTGCCATGTAGCCAACGTGGAAGTCGCGCTGCTCATCGATGCTTTCGAGGTCAAAGCCGGTGCCTTCGAGGGTTTCGGCTAGTTCCTCGCGGGCCTCGGATGGTAAGGTCTTGGTGTCGAGCCAGACGGCGACGGCGTTGGGATCATATGGGTTCTCGGGTTCGGGACGAAGCTCGAGAGGATGTCCGGCGGGAAGACTTGCCAGTAGCGCCTTGGCTGGTGGGCGGAAGTGTGCGCCTACAAGGGGGGCGTGGTGTATGGGCATGGTAGTGGCTCCTGTGAGGTTGTGGGCGTGTTGTGCCTATTGGGGGGTTGGGTAGGTGTTGGTGAAGATCTCGGCGGCTTCAAGGGCCGCTTCGATGTTGGGGCCGCTTTGCTTTAGCACATCGGTAATCATGGCGAGCGTGATAGCGACGGGGTGCTTGTGCTTTGTGGCGGCATAAGACGCGATGCAAAGCATTAGAAAGCCAGCTTGAATAGCGTTGATCGATGCGACCGCGAGAACGTCAGGATTGGACTCGTGAAGATCGAACTGATCTTTGAGAAAGTCGTGGGTTTTCTGGTATGCGAAAAGCCCAGCGTCTTTGAGGATGTGGTCAGGAGTTGACATGGTTATATCCTTTGAGTTCACGGATGCGCTCCATCATCTCGTCGATGATTTCGGCAATTTCGAGTTTAGAAAAGCGCCCAGCTTTCCCACGTTTTTCAACGTCGTTGAGGGAACGAGTCCATTGGGCGATGAGGCGGCGGTAGAGTGCGAGCTTTGCGTCAGGGCTGGAGTTGGTGGGGTGGACGCATAGAGCGTCCACGGCTGCAAGGTATTGGGAGACGATGGGGGACATGGACATGACGGGCCCTTAGAAGTTGATCTCGCGTTCTGGGGTGGCGTCGATTGACAGGAGAGGGATCTCGAAGCCTTTGGAGAAGGTGAGGGTGTTGACGATGGCCTCGACCTTGCCCCAAGCGGCCTGTAGTGCGTCCTCAACATCTCCACCCGTCCCGCGAGCTTTGAGCTGCAGGTCTTTGGCTTCGTGTTTGATCTCGATGGCTGCAGTCCAGCGGTCATCTGAATACTGGTATGAAGAACGGAAGAGCGAGATCTCTGCGTTCATGGACTCGAGACGTGCGATGATCTGGGCAAATGACATGATAGGCTCCTTTAGGTTAGGGCACGTTAGGCCCATTGAATACTGAGTAGAGAGTGGGTCAGAAGGTGAGGTCTAAGAGTGCGTCGAGTTCGGCTAACTGATCCTCCTTGCTTTTGTGCTTGAATCGCTCGGCATCGGCGCGTTGCTTTGCGCGCTCGAGTTTGGTGGCGGCGTCGGGGGTTGAGCGCTGCCAAGCGTCCACGACGTATTGGATCGGCATGGACGGCTGCGCGATGGCGACTGGATGGGTGTAGGAGTAGACCTCGCGCTGGCGAAGGACACGCAAGAGAGACTCAGCGCCTTCGGTGGTAGCGGGGAAGGTTAGCTCGGAAGTGTAGCCTTTGGGGGCTGGAAGGTGGAGATGGATTTTGTCACCTGCTGAATAGACTGTGGCGGAATGTGCTGGAATACGTGGCATTGGTTAAGCTCCTGATTAATAAGGTATAATAGCATATCGGTGGGTCTAAGTCAATCACAAAGTTGTGCGCTGGATGCGGCCTATTTGTTGTGGAGTATGGCGGAAAAGAGCCCGTTAGGGCAGTAGCGTTTGCGTTCGTCGGGGCTCCAAAAACATGTGTAGGAGAGGATGAGGGAGAAGTTGAAGAAGAAGTAAAAGAGGCTCCAAAAGAGGAGCCACGATACTGTGGCAGAGAGGAAAAAGAGGAGCGCAAGGAAGTGCATGGATTAGTCCTCCCAGCAGGCGTCATGTGCGCGCTGGCGCATCTCGTCGCGTTCACGATAGTCCTCGCGGGAGTAGGCGATGTCGTCCCACTCGTCGTCTTCGTGTTGTTCTTCCAGTTCAACGATGTGGTCGAGGATCGCGTCATCTACGGAACGGAGAGATGAGAGGGTGTAGAAAAGTTCGCCTGTTGCCTCAAAGGCTGGGCCGAGGCCGTCGAGTCGCAGGACGAGAGTTACAATGTCGAAGTCAGGCTCGGAGCCTGGGTCGTAGTTCTCAGGGGGCCCGTTGAACTGGCCGGACTGGGCGGTGCCGAAAGAGCGAACTTGGATTTCAATTTCGAGTTCGAAGTCAAAGCCCATGAGGGAGACGTTGGCGTGTGTAGTAGACATATTTGGCTCCTATGTAGTGTGAAGGTGACAGGGCGGTCGTTAGACCGGCCAGAAGTAGGGAAGGTCATCACGCTCTGTCCAATTGAATTGAGCGTAGTGAGATCGGTCTTTACGGAGAAGATTGGAGCGGTGTGAGGCGTGGACTGCCTCAAGGCCGAGCCAATAGGGTTTGGCGGGGTTGGAGTCGGAGGAGTCGAAGAAGGCTGCGATTTTGGGGCCGGTGTTGTCCTCGTAGCCGCGCTTGAGCCACTCACGGCACATCTCGATGCCGTAGGTGCAGAGGAGTTGTGTGCAGCCGCGCCACATGTTGACGGCGGGATGTGACTGCCAGCCGTAGCGGGGGTTGGTGAGGGCGTTGAGGATTTGGAGAGTCTCGACGCGCTGTTTGCCGAGGCGTTGGCGGTCGAGGCAACGGGCGGTCTGGGTGAAGTCAGCGTAGGGTAAGAAGGTTTGCATTGGGGCTCCTAGTATGTTGTGCGCAGGATGTATTGGCGCTCGGCATAATCGTCGAGCGCAGATTGGAATTCGGACAGGGCTTCTTTGAGAAGAGCTGCGTCGAGTTGGTGGCAGTCTTCCATGTAGAAGCCCATGAGCCTGCAGACCTCCTGTAAGGCGTGAGGGTCGATCTCGAGTTCGATCATGCCTCTGACTCCTCAAAGCAAGCGTCTTTGAAACGATCTGGTTTGAACGTGCTGGATGCTTGACTGCAAATGTAAGACATCTCGTCCACAAGGTTGAGGTAGGCATCTGGAGTCATGTGGGGCCGCGCAGCGCGGAGGGCGTTGGCGATGGAGTTGAATTGCTTTTTGCTCATTGTAGATGCTCCTCGAAGATTGGCAGGGCTGATTTCATGGTTTCAATCCAGATGTGGAGGTCGCGCATGGCGTCCTCGGTCTGGGTGCGTTTGTATTTTTTGCCAGTGATGTTGGTGGTCAGGGCAAGCATTTTGGTAATGCCCATCCCGCGAGTTGGGATGACTCCACATGAGCGATAGAGTTTGATCGCAGAGCGGAGGGTGATGGCTTGCTGGAGGCGTATGGCGTCGGGGCCGGAGAATAGCACACCTCCGGCTGTGTGTTGGATGAAGGAGTCCATTTTAGAACCTCACTGAGATGCGGAGATCAGCGTTTTCGACGGCGCGCTCGACAGCCTCTTGCGCGAGATCGTCGAACTTGGACTCGTCGAATTTTGACTCCACAATTTCGTGGAATGTGTCGGAGTGAACAAAGTTCTCGAGCGCGTCGAGTTGGAACTGCAGATTTTCGATGCGCGCTTGAAGTGCTGCGATTTGAG
>Ga0208872_1000255_pt1 | contig 46019 bp, 49 predicted proteins | sample CryBogCBH12Aug08_FD_185508 | JGI IMG/M metagenome (GOLD analysis project Ga0208872, IMG submission 185508) | Freshwater microbial communities from Crystal Bog, Wisconsin, USA - CBH12Aug08 (SPAdes) | ecosystem: Environmental > Aquatic > Freshwater > Lake | place: Crystal Bog, Wisconsin, USA...
TGGTGACGGTCAGCGGTGCAGTGTAGATGGCGTTGTATGTGGAATCTATGTTCCACGGCATGCCTGCCTGCGGCAGACTGCTGGCGGCAATCCACTCGCTCGCGCCGCCGGGCGGCACCCAGATGTTCGTGTCCTTCTGCGTAAACCCGCTGGTCACGCAATTGGAATAAAACGCCGTGGTGGAAGCGCCGTTGGCCAGATAATAACTGCCGGCGTAACTATCCGCGTTCGTAATGCTGTTCAAGATGCCCGGCGTGGCGGGGTTGTAACGCAGATCCCAGACGCGTCCCAGCCATTGCAGCGGATAGGTGTCATCACTGATCGTCGTGTGAGAGGCACCGTATTGCATTGTCGTCGTCCAATACAGCCCGTAGGTCGGTCGGAAACCGTAAGCGGTCGCCGTGATGGTGCCGTTGAGAGTGGTGGTGTTCGCAGTGCGCACCGCAGTTTCAATGTCCGTCTGCCGATAAGGACCAGAATCCAACTGATCCGTCGGATAAAACACGGGAATGGCCTTGGCGGCCGCAATCGTATAAGGCGTGGCGAGGTAATTAAACGAATTGCCGTGATACGACAGGCAGGCGATTGTCCGGTTGGTGCCCAGCGCCCAGCCGAAATTGATCGCGCCGGAAGTGCCGCCGCGTGAGAGTCCGACGAACGCCACCGGCAGCGCGTTGTTGGTCAATTCCAGATGGCCGCTCCCGTTCGTGGCGACGTAGCGGAGCGTATTGGTAAAGATCGTCAACCCGTCCGCTACGTTGGCCGGAATGCCTAAAGTGTCTTGGTTCAGAATGAGGAACAGTGCCAAGCTGCGGTCCTGCGCAAAATTCCGCCACGCCGGGTCGAAATACACATTCGCCCCGTAGTTGAACGTCACGATCACGCCCTTGATCTGCGTCAACGAGTTATCGTAATAGACGTAGTTCGTATAAGCCGTCCCGTAATAATTATTGGTGTAGGCGTATTCTGCCGCACGCAGGTTTAGCGCCAGCAAGAGTCCAAGCAGGCAACAACGGATTGATAACATGCTTCCAGTCCTCACAGATTATTGAATTTTGGCAAGTTTGGGAAAAACTAATGGTAGCTCACGGCGAGCGCAGGCGATAGAAAGTTGCGGGTAAGTTCAGATTCAACGGATTGGTGAAATAAAAACTCCCGCCGGCGCCAAGCGGATTCGTTGAGAGAATCATCCAATTCGCTAGCGGCGTGGCCAGATTCGTCGCGGTGAGCACCAGATAGTTCGCGCCGGCCACCCCATTCGTTCCGATTAAAATAAGATTCTGACCGACGATTTGCATCCCGCTCAAGATCGGTGGCGTTGGCGGAGTGATGACGCTAGCGAACGGCTCAATTTGATTTCGATAATCCATCACGTTGGTCGAGCCGCGCGTGATTTGAAATTCGTTCAACGCCACCGTGCGCCCATCGGTGGTCGTCACGCGGCGCGGCGCGAAGGTGAACGTGTCCGTCTGGTTGCTAATGGCGACGGTGAAAATGTTGGTTGCGGTCCAAGTGTTTGTCGGAACTGGATCGCCCGCCGCGAACGGATAGAGCATGACCTTGAACGCGGGCGCGACGTTCGTGGTGATGACGACGAGCCGGTAAAATTGCTCGGAGTTGTAAGTCGCGTTGGAAACGGTCTCGGTATAAGCGGCCCAGTTAGTCGGACTCATCACGCGCACGAGCAGGCTGCGGTTGCCGTTGGTCGCGGGTTCGGAGAGGACGCAGTCGGTGTTTGTCCTGAAGCCGGCAGGCAGCGCCACGCCGGTTTTGAGCGCGAGGTCTTTCGGGATTTGCAGCAGCCATTTGTAAACGTGCGGCGAGTTGTCCTTTTGGATGTCGTCAGCGACGAAGACGTAGGGCTTCACGCCGCGCACGAGGCCAGCGGTACGGATGACTTGTTGCATGGGGTTGAAACTCGTGCGCTGGATACCTTCGAAATAGCCGGGCGTGTTCCATTGCGGGAACGAAACGAACGGCGTGTTGCCAAAATTTTCAGGGACGAGATTGTTGCTGCGGCGAAAACTGTTGAGGCAATTGGTTTCCGCCTGATAGCCGGAGTTTAGCGTGACGTTACCGCCGCTCGGGTAATTATTCCAGATCCACGCCCAGATGTAAGCGTAGGTCGAGTCACACGTTGCGAAAAGCGCGTTGGGCTGGCTGCTCCAGCCCGCGAGTTTGGCGGGGATACGCATCTTGTAGCCTTCCTCCAGCGTGACCGACATTGCCACATCGTCCACGAGAATCATGCTGCTAAAACCGCTGTCCTGGCCGTAGTTCAGCGCGTAGGGAAACCAGACCCAACAGCGACCGAGGCCGCTGATGGAAAAACCGCCGCGCTCCGCAAAAGTGTGTCCGCCCAAATCCTGCCGCGTGTGAAATTGAAACGAGACGGAATTGGAATCCGTGCCGCTGCGGCCCACGATGGTCGAGCCGAAGGTATCCACGAAATCGAGATTCGTGCGCACGGCGGCGTTCTGCACATTCCAGTCCACGTTCGTCACCGGGTCTTGCACAAACAGCGCGGCTTCCAGCAAATCCTGTCCATACACGGAGCTGACGACAAATTTGCTGTCGCGGAAATCGAGAAAGAATTTGTAATTATTCGTGCCGGTGGCGACGCTGTTGGAAGTCCACGCCGTCATTACATAATTGCGCCAGAGAAACGCGGCAGCGGGAATATTGGTATAAACATATTGCATCGCGATCTGGTCTTCGGCGGTGTAAAGACGACCACCGCGCAAATTGTCCGTGCCTTCGCCGCCGATCAAATCGTAGTGCGTCCACGAGTAGCCGAACGGTTGCAAACACGCGGGCCAGACATTGCGCGTGAAATTTTGCAAATGCGGGTGGCCGAAGAAATTGTAGCCGCGCTTGGCGAATGCGATGTGTCGTGCGCCGCCGAACCAGCCTTTGCCCATGCCTTCGAATGGTTCGCCGGACGGATGCCAGCCGTAGGTGATGAAGTCATAGAAGCTGCTCATCGCATTGACGAAGTAGGCATTGAAATAATTCGTGTCAAAACCCTCAACCGCCGTGCTCGTCTCGCCTTCCAACGCCAGCGCCATGATGAGATTGAAACCGTTGAGTGAGACCCAGTTGGATGTGTCTGCTTCCGGCGATAGCCCCACGCCTTGATACGGTGCGGCATACATCACGCGCGCAATTGCGGTGCGGACATGCGCGCACTGCGCGGGAGTCATCGCCCAAAAATTAAAATCGTATGCCTCCGCAAATGCGCCGCCGCCGCCGATCATCCAGCGTGCATTCGCACTGGTGTAGTCGCTGCGCGAAAGCACATACGTCGCCCAAGTGTCCATGGCCACGGCGAGATTCGTTGCCCGCGTCTGGTTGGTGGGCACGTTTTGAAAGACCCAGTTTTCTAACGCCTCCAACGCAATTTCTCCGGCCAACGTCCGGGCATAGGTTCCGCCGTTGACATTGGTCATCATGGAAAAAAGGTTATTCGTCTGGCCGGCAACCAGGTTGGTAAAATAAAATTGCTGATCGTAAAAACCCTCGTTGCCAATGCGCGCCGTGCCGTCGGGCATGTAACGAACCGTCGAATAATTTGGCAAGGAGTCGTAGCCCGCCGAACGACCGAGGCGCATGATGGCGGTGTAACGCTGGATGTAATTCGTGAACAACTCCCTCCCTGACCAAGTGTTCGTGAGGCGGTTACAGACCTCCGCCCGATCCGCCGGGCCGATGAAAACACGCGGATGCACGCCGATGGCCGGCACGGCGGAAATCGGGCGCAAACCGGTGTAATTCCAATTGACCTGCCGCTGCCCGAGGATGCTGGCCGAAAAACTCGGCGGCGTTTGCGCCGCAACGGAAAATAATCCGGCCAGAACAATTACCGCAATCAAGTAAGGCCTCATGGATTTTTAATCTACGCACCCTATGCGGCGCGGCGTCAATGGCCCGGCAGCCCGCCAGCCCAAAACCAATTCCACGGGGTGGATTCATCATGCACTGCCGGTCGCACCAGCGGGATCATGCCGATCTTCGTGCCGGTCGGATCCGGCTTACGCGCCTCGGAATGGCCGTCAAAGAACACAATGACGCCGCTGCCATCCGCATAATAATTTCCCTGATCAGCGGCAAATCCCCCCGCGATGGTTTGTAATGAATGGCCGCTATGCGGACACAGCGGATAATAGCCGGCGTTAAAACCGTCCACAAATTCAGCAAAATTGTAGCCGCCGTTGTTCCAAATCGCGCCGGCACAAGTCATCAGGCACGTTTCAATGGGTTTGTGCGACGTGGTAAGCTTGACGAGAAATTCGTTTTGGCCGGCTTGGGTGTCTGTCGGGAACCACGGGATGTTGCGGTTGCCCGCGTAGGACGGGATGTTGGTCGCAATGCCCGAGACAGAAAGCAGGCGTTGATAAGCCGCCGGACATTCTACCAAGCCGCCGAGATTCGCGGTTTTCCAGCCGATGACGCCTTTCCAGTAATCGAAACAAGCGCCATTGGGATCCTGACTGGCAGCCGCGCGCCCGGACATGCAAAAAATCGGGCAAATCGTGTCAGCAAAATCACTGGCATACATGTGCGCTGCAATCCCCATTTGCCGCAGCGTGCTGGTGCACTTGATTCGGAGGGCTTTCTCCTTGGCCTTGCCCAACGCGGGCAGCAGCATCGCCGCGAGGATGGCGATGATGGCAATGACCACCAAAAGTTCGATTAAGGTGAAGGCTCCCCGTCGCCGCCGACTTGCTGGAAAGTTGATATTCATGTTAGCAAAGCACAAGCGCAGCCTATTCAGGCAGAACTGTGGCTCAGGTTAAGACTATGCCGCAGTAAAATAACGAAGCGAGGGGTTTTGTTGCATCGGCGCGGGGCGAAATTACGTCGGCATCAGGTACCAAAGTTTTTGTCGCCAATCTTTTTTATGGGGTCCGCACTGCGCTGCCGCCCAGCGGTGGCTTCCGTCGGTAGCGTCCGGCGAAATGCATCCGTAAACAAACCGATTTTTTCAAATGGAATCCGCTCGAACCCAGGAATTTGCTGAGTGATTGCCGTGTCTGGCCTCAGCGCAAAATTTCCTTTGGCGGCGTCCACAAAACCCGGATCCGTCGCCGTCACAAAATTGTTGGCGGCAAAAAACAAGTTCGTGTCCGACTGCCGCGCTTTCGTCATTTTGAGCGCAAACGGCTCGTTGGTTTTCATCACAATTAGATTGCGCTCAAACTTCGTCTGCTGCGGCAACTCGGGATGCCGCTCCAGCAAGTTCGTGATTTCTGGAAATCGCGTTGACCACGGCGGCTGGGTTGGGCGAATGGCCATCACCGCTTTAATGAGTTTTGAATTGGTCGCGTAGCCGCGTGCCGCGCCGCGATCATCCATGCCGAAAACCGGACCTTCGTCCTTCACGAAAATATTGTTGATGATTTTGTGATCCGGACCGGACGCAATCCACACGCCCACGCGGTCGCCGGCAAAAACATTGCCGTAAACTAGATTACCCGCCGCGCCGTCATCGGGATTCACGCCCCCGATGGTGTCATGGATAAAATTATAACGAATGACCACGCCGCGAATCGTCCAGTCCAACCAGGAATAAAACGCTCCGACATCCCCGGACTGAAAGCCGCAGTTGAAAATTTCGTTGTATTCAAAAACATTGTCCTGCCCGCTCACCAAAACGGCATCGCGCGGCGCGTCGTGAATAAGGTTGTTCGCCACCCGAATGCCGACCGCCGTGCCTAAGTCGAAGAGCGCATCGTTCGGCCCGCCGCCGAAACTCAGGTCCACCGCTGCCGAATACATCGCCTTCAAAACGCCGTAGTGGTGCATGTGATTATTGACCACAAAATTTTCCGACGGAATCAGCTTCAACTTGTCGCCGCCGCCGATACGGACACAGCCTTCGCCCAGATTATAAAAATCACAGCTTTGCACCCCGCTGCGATAGCCGTTCAAGCGCACCCCGGTCTTGGCCAGATTGCGAAAAGTGCAGCCCGCGATCAAATCTGATTCCGCATTCACCGCGTCCATGCCGTCGCCCAGCGAGGCCTCGAACGTGAGACCGATCCATTGCAAATGCGCGGCGTTGTTTAGCGAAATCATCGGTGCTTCGAGCTGCGAAACCATCAACTCGCCTTCCGCATTTGGCGGCCAAAGGAAGAGCGTTTGCGTGTCAAAATCAATGGCCCATTCCCCGGGCTGGTCGATTTCCTCGATCAGATTCAACGCGCACCAGGGTTCTTTGCCGTTGCCGGCGGGCCGCGTGTATTTGTTGCCGATGCCCAACGGTATGCCGGCGGCAAAAGTAATGTGGTGATTCGCTGTGTCTATTTTCGCAACACGAATCGCCGGGTCTTCCCACGGCACGCGCCACTGACCTTTCAGCCAGATGCTCCGATTTTCCAGCCAGCGCGACGGACGCTCGTCGCGATATTCAAACGTGCCGGGATTTTTCGCGTCGCCGTTAACCACCGCTTGTTTCATGGTCGCCCAATCTTTCGGGTCGGGCGAATTCGGCCAACGCGATAGCGGCAGGCGCTTACCATTCCAGAATAATTCAAAAATGCCGCCGCTGTCGCTAAACACCGGCGGAAACGGCCCAGCGTGTTTCAAACCGAGTTTGGCCAGCGGCGCCGAGATCACTTTGCCACGCGCCGCCGAGTCGAGCCGGGAAAGAATTTTTCCGTCAGTCACGGGCCCAAAATCAGCGAGCGCCAAAACTTTACCGCCAAGAATTGCCACCGGCTGATTTTGATACGCGCGATAGCTTATCGGCGAATTGGATGTGCCGGAATCGGCGGCGGAGAATTCCAGCGGCGCCACCAAACTATATTTCCCTCCGATGATTTCCACGGTGATACCGCCGTCCGGCATTCCACTCGTTGCCTTGATTTTGCGAATTTCATCCCGCGCCCGGGCAATGGTTGCGAACGCCGTAGAGACCGATCGGCCAGAGTGCAGGTCATCGCCATCGGTAGCGACAAACAAGGCGGTGGGGCCAGCTACCGACAGGGACTTGGTGACGGAAAGAAGTAGGACTATGGTGGCGGCGATTTTAAACATAATGGCGATGAAGCATTAAACAACGTCACCATGAAAATCGGAAGCTGCCAATCTGCGTCACACGGGGGGCGTTTTTAGTCACAACAATTTGACCTTAACGCAGTCAAATTAGTAGAAACAATTATGCTCATATGAAAACATGGCACTGGTTGGGATCATATTCGGCCTCACAAACCGCGTCCGCATATAACTCGGCGTCACCACGGACTAGGATTTCGCCTTTTTGAAAACGCAATCGGTCCTAGTTAAGTTAACTGCCTTGCTTCGACAAACCCACGATAAGCCGGAAAACGAAACAAGTTAGCGCATTTTTAGAATCACGTCCTTTGCCTTGTCAATTTCGACGATGAACTCTTAAAAATTCTTTGCGCCGGGAAGCTTCAGGGTTATTGGTGCTGATGCGCCGGACATCGATTGCTTTAATCCCTAGCTATGTCTGGCAAATAGTTTTAATAGCTTCCATCCGATGCAGCATGGCCGAAGCCTTGAGCGGGGTGCTGCGTTGATTCGGGTTTTGAAAAGCTCCACGTACCCCCCGAAAGTCATACGGCCTTTGTTGGTGGAGTCCTTTTTTTCTGCCGCCTCACGCTATTATTTTTCGAGATCAACCAGCCTGAGCTTGGCCACCGAGAGCACGTCCGTTTTGAGCGACTGACGAATCAGCTTGCCACGAACGCGAAGTCTTGCAAAATAGGTGTCCGACGGAACGTACTGGATTAGATTTGAGGACTGTGTTTTTGCCAATCGTTGTCTGGTTGGCCGGCGTTTGATAAAAACTTGCTCGATTTTATGCAAGTAGTATCAAAAAGCAGTACAGATAGTTAATCCGGCGAAATTCCGGGCGAGATAAAACGCCAGTAAAATCAATAGGTTTGGAGAGATGGCCGAGTGGCTGAAGGCGCTGGTTTGCTAAACCGGTATACGGTCAAAAGCCGTATCGGGGGTTCGAATCCCCCTCTCTCCGCCACTTTGATTTTAAAGTGTTTTGTTGAAAATAGGGTCCAGTAACAACAGCTAGTAACAACAAATCTACCCTTGTTTGGGGTGGTTTGCCGGTGTCAGTTGAGGGTAGCTTTCGATTTTTTTTCACACTGTTCGATGAAGGCTAGGATGCTGGCCAGATGGAACAGGCGAACCCCTTTAATCCGGCCAGGCTCACGGATGGATACAGACCGGATATAGTTTTTGCCCGCCCATTCGTAAAGCTTCGGCCGGGAACAACCGGAAAAGAATTCATGCCCTAGCTTTGGAGCCCGGACCCAGACAGGCAAAGCCCCTTCCCGTTCGGCCATCCGTGCCGGCAATTCCCTCGCCACGCCGGTTAACCGGGTCGTTTGCATCAAATCGTCTCTCATAAATTTCCTCCCTTGTTTTCAATCACGTTCTTAGCCGCATCCACCAGCCCGCGCAACTGCCCATGCCGGTGAGCAAAAAACCAGACGCCGACCGCCGCGCCGACGCCACCCAAAATCAGCAGTTCATTTCCGACGATCAGCGACGGCAACACCATCAGTGCGATGCCGCCAACCAGAATTGCCACGCTGGTCGTCACACTGCCGATGATGAGTTTCAGCGGCGGATAAAAGATGGAAGCCAGCCCGAACAGAAACATGGCGACGCCCACCCACACAATGCCCTTGAGGCTCGCCAGCTTCGCGCTCAATTCGCGCGCCGTGTCCTTCTGAGCCGCTCCCAACTCCGTGGTTGCTCGCGTCTCCTCGTGTTCGGTAACGGCCATCGGCGCGCTGATTACCAGGGCCGTGGCATTGGTGGCGGGCGCTCTGCCCGCGTCGGCGACCACATGAGTTTCCACAATGCGCGACCCGGTCGGCACAGTGTAGGATTTTGTGCGGATGGTTTCCTGATTTTGCCGCGAGGCTTGGGCCGGGTTGTCGCCCTGGACAACGGATTGCTCAATGCCTTGAGTGGGTTTACTCATCGTGCTGGCATGGCCGCCCTTGAGCGGCGCGATGGCACAGCCGGAAAATAAAACCACCGCCAGCATCACAGCCACCGCCGGCGCAACCATCTTCAACGGGCCTGCGGTTTCCTGCCGCTCGTTGAGTTTCGCAACCATGCCTTCAGCCTGAGCCTGTGTGCAGCCAACGCACAGCAATTCGGCGGACGGCTTCACGCCCTCCACCATTACGCCCCAGGTGTGTTCAGTTGCCCAACGTGTTCCAACATGAATCGGTGCATATTTTTTCATTTCGTTTCTCCCTTCATGTGTTGATCCAGCAAAATGCTGATGCGATCCACCGTCCGCGCCATCAGCGCCTGATTTTCGGTCAGGGTGTTGATGCTCGTCTTCAAATCGTGCCGTTCCTCGACGGCGTAATTTTCACGGACTTCCATCGCCGAAATTCGCTTGTCCATGTTCACCCACATCCCGATGACTGCCGCCGCGATGGACAGCAGTTGCAGCACGTTGCCGAGCGTGATTTCCGGCGTGAACCGGATTTTCTTTGGATTTGGAATTGGTTCATTCATACACGCATGAGTTTCACCACGCCGCTATGGGCGCTGATTTGTGAACCGTATTTCGCCAGCATCACTTGGGCGACCTGCGAAAGCACCGGCCGGCGATCGGTCTTGTCATAACCGGTTTGCGTGGTGCCCGCGTTCTGATATTTCAATCCCTCACCCGCTGGCGCGACCGTCCGGTCAGTGATCAAAAGTTCCCGCGCCATTTCGCACGTTGCCTGGATAACCGCTTTCGGCACGGTGTCATATTGAACGTAGTCGTATGGAATCGGCAGCAGCACGGAGATCGGCACATGAACGTTGTCCGGCTCCGGGCACTTCGCACGCGGCCACTGCATTCCTTGCACGGCGTTCGTGCGCGTGCCGTTGAATTGAAATTCCGCGTCAATCAAACGCGAAGCCATCACCAGCGCGACTGCCTTTTGCGCATCCGTCGCCGCCGTCCACGCCGTCGCATACAGATGGCCATCATAATACGCGTTGCCATCGGTCAAGTCCGCGTAGGCATTGGCATCCGGTTTGCCGGTGCCATCTTCTTTGATGAGCGTGAGAGCCATAAAAATTACAGACCATCAGAATGAACGGCGTTCGAATAAGGCAGCACATCGTGGCCATCGAAATCGCAAAGGCAGATGCGGAAGTAACCCGCCGTGCCGCTGCAATCACGACTGCCGGACGCCAAGTCCCAACCATCGTAGGCATCGGCGCCCCAGAACACGCCGTCATCGGACTTGTAAATGCTGATGCTGTCGTAAGGGCTGGTGAAGTTCAGCGACCAGGTCAGACGACCGTGTCCATCCGACGTGAGCAAGATGGCTGGCGGGGGCGTAGTCGCTGACGCCGCCCGCGACCGGCGACGCTTCTGCTCCTCCAGCGCCAGCCAGGTCCGCCGCTGTCCAACCGTCATCGGCGGATTACTCGGATCCATTTTGCGGAATGTTTTCGACATGGCTCGATGCTGGTTTTTCCAGGACGGGTTCAACCGGCACGGATTCAACCAGCGGCTTTGCAGCCACTCGTTGAACCGGCGCGACAACGGCGGGCGGAACATCCTCAACGACCAGAGGACGCCGCTTGCGCCGAATGATTGGATACATTCCAGTCATGGCTTAAATGGCGTTGATGCCAATGGCGACCTGCCGCCAGTTCGTGCCATCGCTGACAGCGAGGCACGGCACGGAGCCCGTGCCGCCAGCCGTCAGGTAGATGATGCGGCGCGGATATTTCGCCGCCGTGACGCCGGCGGTAATTGCCGCCGCGTTGTTTGCGAAGGATGGAATCTGGATCTGTTCACCCGAACGAATCCGCTCAAAACCGCGAGGTAGAATTTTACCCATAATTTTAGTTGGTAAAGCGGCGTGCCGGCGCGAACCGGCACGCCTTTGGTTTAGATGTTGTGAGTGACCGCCACGACCGGGACGTTCTTGTTTTCCCAAACACGAACCCAATTCACGGCCAAGGCCAGTTCAGCGTTGGTCGGGTTGGCGCCGGCCACGCTCGCGCTGGTGAACTTCACGCCACGGGGATGCAGGATGAACCGGCGACGATTCACCAGGAATGTGTCGCTATTGAGAGCGTCACGCGCCGTTTCGCAACCTTCCGTGCCGTGACCGCCCTCAACGGGCGCGCCGTTCAGATCGGCGAAACCCATGCCGAAGGAACCCGGCCCGAACAGATACGAGGTGTAAACCGTGCCGTCCGTCGTGCCTGCCCGAGAAGGACAGCCATCATCCACGATGACGCGCCGGCCCTGGAACGTGCGGATTTGCGCCTCACCCTGGCTGTCCGGGATGAAGTCAATCAGGTCGAGCTTACGCAGCGCGGCCTCCGTCGCCGAGTGCATCGCCACAGCCACGAGTCGGTCGCCACGGTCGCCCAAACGCTGGGTTGCATCCACGAACGTCGAACCGTTCAAACGCGTGGTGGCCGACTGGCCGGCGCTGCTTTCACTGTGAATCGCCAACAGGTTGCCCGCCATGCTCGCCGCAGCGAAAACGCCGGTGAGCGAGTTGATGAGCATGTATTGATTCTGGCGATTCCAGTAATCCGCCATGAAGTTGGCGAGCGCCAGCGCCGGATCATCACCTGCGACCACCGCGGCCAGATGATTCCACGACCACGCGTTGCCGTCGTTGTGGATCCGCGCAATGTCCTGGTCAGCGACCAGTTTCGCCGGCACCAAGGGAGCCGAGTCGGAAAGCGGCTGGCGGTTGCCCGTCAGGTCATTCCAGTGGGGCATGTTGACTTGCGTGCCGCCCAAACTGGCGCGCTCGTCATAGTCAGCATTGCGCACGACAATGCCGGATTGAAACAAGTCGGATTTCTCCGCCGTGCGCTGAAGAACGTAACCAGCGAACTGCGCTGGCACGATAATGTCTGCAAGTTGTGTCTTTGCCATAAACTAAGTTTGGTGTTGTGATCCGTCAGACAGCGGCCTTCAGGCGCGCGGCCAGAGCGGGATCGTTTTTTTCAATTTTCATTGCCTCCGTGAGATTGAACGTTTCCTTGCGGAACGGATTTTTCACGGACCGGTTGCCGGCGGCACCGCCACCAGAGCCAGCAGCACCGCTGCCAGCGTTTGCCTCGAACAAGTGAGGTGCGTCGGACACCAACGCATCCACCCATTCGGCCAAAGTCATCGGGGATGTCCCATCCTTGCCCATGCGGGCAGTCTGGCCGTCAGCCTCGAAAGCCTGCGGCACGCCATTGACGAGCTTGAACGTCTGGCGGGCGCGGGCGGTAATATCAGTGAGCGCCGTTGGGCGCAGACCACGCTTGGTTGCTTCCGAGACGACGGCTTGATCAATTTGAATGGCAGTGAGCCGGGACGTGAGCGCATCACGTTCGGCCACCACTGGCGCATGGATCTTGTCCATTGCTTCCTTGAGCCGGGCAGCCAACACCTTGTCCACCTCGCCAGCCTTGAGTTGCGCGGCTTCCTCGAGCTTGAGTTTCTCATCGGCGAGTTGGCGAAAGGCATCAGGGTCAATGCCCTCAAATTTCTTAAGCTGATTCGTCAGCGTGATGTTGTTCTGGCGGAACTCATCCAGTTTGGATTGGCTCACGACGCCATCGGCATCGAGCAGCCAGGCGCCATCGCGCTCGACATAGAAGGCTTGTTGTTCAACAGGAATTTCCTGCTTGGTGGCATATTTGAATTTCAGTGGCATAAATTTTATTTGATGGTTACCGGCGTGGCATTCACATCACCGGGGCCGGTCGGCTTTACCGGATCAGTTGGTTTGTTCTTCTTATCGGTGGCCAGGAGCGCAAGCTCCTCATCGTTGGTGCGACCAGGCGCGATGACTTCACCGGCACGGAATAGATCGAGCATGGTGGCCTGACTGATGGCGCCGGCCTGCCAAGCGGCGACCAGTGCGGTGATCTCCAGCGCCGACATGCCGGTGATGCTGAAATCGTTGTTCAGCGTGACCAAGACCAGGTCGGGACCAATGGCGTCAGGGATCGGCTCGGTCGAGTTCCACCAATAAACCCATCGAAGCACTTGCGTCAGCGACGAGCTGATGCTGAGAGACACGGTGTTCAGGATGGAATTCTCACCACTCTGACGAAGCTCGATGGCAGCGGCGGTTTCGCCAACCCGCTTGCGAGATTCCAGCATCCGTGTGCCGAGGACGGCCATGAGTTGCTCGTCACGATCCATCGCACGTTCAAAAGTGGTCAGACCTTGGCCGTGAAATTCGAGATAGCCAGCCGTGGCGCCAGGAGCTTCAGCCACCCATGCCGTGCTGGAGCCAATGCGTAGCGAAGCATTTTTGTCGAAGCCACTGACCCAAGCCGTGGGCAATGCCGTGAAGTGCATCCCATGTTTGTAGTCAGCATCAAGGCGGTAGTGATCCAGATTTTTGGAGATGATGTCGGCCAGTGGGATCTTGTCCACTTCCGGCAAGGAATGCCGTGGACCATGAAACACAAAGGGAATCAGCGGCAGCGGTTTCCCGAGACGAAGCGGCGTGACCGTGTCCACCAGTTTCCATTCCTTGTTGGCGGGAGTGGCTTTCTGACCGTTGCCAAAGAATCCATTCCAAAACGAAAAAGTTGTGAGGCCACTACCAGAGCCTTGGCTTTTCGGAAGCAGTTGCCAGATTTCGACGATGTAAGACCAGTCGGCTTTGGTGTTGTCGGGCGTGCCTGGCGGCGGCACGAGTTTCAGCACCCGAAGTTGCTGGATGGTTTCCGGGATAAAGGAATCAGCATCAGCGGCAGGTTTCTGACAAGTTTCCTGAAGCACAACCAGCGTGAGGACGTTGCGGCCATTCACCCGTTCGCTGTGCCAGTTGATGATGTCTTCGGCGGAGTAGGTGACAGCGTAAGCACGTTGCTCGGCTTCCTCATTCCAATCAATCAGCGTGCCGGCACGGCCGACGTTGATGATTTCCGTGACGAGTTTTTTGGAAAAAGCGGAAAGCGACGTGCCCAGCATGTCGGCATCCTCGACAAATTCGGCGAGCGCATCGGCGATGCCGCCAGTTGCCGGCAATTTGAAAGTCGGTTCACGGCGGAAGATCAGACCGACGAAGCCATCGGCGGTGCGGGCGGAGGCATTGAAAAAGGAAGCGCGATTTTTGTAGGCGCGATATTCGGTGTCATCCTGACAATCCAGACGCGGCAGATATTTTTCACCAGCGGCTTTAACGGCATCTTCACCAGCGAAGACATCGCGCGCACGTTGCCATGCAACGATGTTTGCGTCGTAATCAGGATGTGTAGAGTTCGCCGGCACGAGCGAACTTTAGCATCGGTTTTTGAAAATATTTTTTGCGCGCAAATGCCAGACCGCATATCACCACCAGTGAAACCACTAGCCCCGCATCCACCCGCAAAATATTTTTTTTATTCGCGCTTGACGGTTTTTATATTCCACATCACGACAATTTTCACCACGCAACAACGTGCAAACACAAAGTTAGTTCGCTTTGCTCAACAGGAAATTTGTTCGCGTTGCTCAACAAGGACGAATCGCGCGGCAAATTCACGGTCTCCATTCACGAATGCCATTTCCCGCGCGCGGACGCCGGCGCTCATGCTGGCGGCGGCGGCTAACGCCACCGCTCCGCCAGCACCGGCCAGCCATCATTGGTTTACGATGCCCACTGACGGCTGGCCTTTCGCTGACAGCGCGCGCGATTCGGACGCGCTAGGTTCGCGAATGATTTGGTTCCAAGAGAACCATTTTGATTCGCCATGCTTTACCGCGCTGTCCGGCGTTGAACTCCTCGTCGCTAACGCTCCTCGTCGGGGTTGGTCGGTCACACTTCCGGCAGCGTGACCGAAGGCCGCGAGACTTCGTCCGGCCAATCCAGCAATACGACGCGAGGCGTTGCCTATCGTCGAGGACCAGCAATAGATGATTTGCTCCCTGCGGTCGGAGTTGGTTCGCTCGCTGCGCTCGAAAGGTTGGTTGAAAGTTTTTTGTGTCGGCAGCTTCGTTTTCAGATCCCTTTTTTTCTGCTCGGCGTCCTTCTCTATCGCCCTCACGGCCTTGCCCAATCACACCAGCCCGCCTCGCGCGGCTCCTTCTGAAGACTACTTCCACGCAGGAGGGCTGGGGGCGCGGCTTTTTCGTGAAGGGCGATAGACCGAAGACGCACAGCAGATCAGTAAAAAAAAGATCATGAAAACTACATCACAAAAAAAGACCATCGAGGCTCCTGAGCCGATCCGCACATCTGACCAGTCTGCGACAGCGCAGCCGAAGCAAGACACCCGACTTCCGATTGATTCGGAAGCACGGATGAAGAACCGCACGTTACCGACTGACAAGGTTTTGGCCTTGTTGCACACAGTCAATCCCGACCTGTTCAATCTCGCCGAGGTTGTCGGCAAGTGGATTTGGGTTTCATTCAAAGAGCAGCCCGCCGCAACTTTGCGGCAGCAGTTGGCGCAGCTTGGTTTCCATTGGAACCGTGAGCGGCAGGCGTGGCAGCACCCTTGCGGCGCATTCCGTTTGCGCGGCGCAGGTGACCCGCACGAGAAGTATCCGACCTATTATCCCGGTGACCAGAAGCCCGCATGAGCATAGGAGGTTTTATGATCACCAACATTTACACCCTCAGAGCCGGCGACGTTGTCGAGTATGCCGGCCAGCCCTGCAAAGTTTTACGCGTGACCGAGTCCGCCGCCGTCATCGCGGTGGTTCAGAAGCCGCGCACCATCACGCCGCGCTTTGGTAAGCCTGTGACAATTCAGCCCAGCCCCAAGCACGCTTGGATTTCTCCTAATTCTGAAATTCCCATCCTCAACCGCTGACCCATTATGAACACAGAACAAAATGAATCACCATTCGGCCCCGTCATTTATGCCTACACCAGAGCGCAAGCCGTTGCCGACGGCGTGCAAGTCGAAGTCACCAAGACCGCCAAGGAAGCCGGAATCAGTTTTCCGGTGTTCCTGACACGGACGGTGTTTGACGCCTATGTCGCAGTTCCCGCTGGCGTCGAGTGCCAGGACGAAGCCGGACGGCTTTGGGACATCGTGTGGATGTTGCGCTTTGCCATCCTCCGCAGCCGCAGCGGCCAAGACCGCGTGCCGGTGGCGTTGTATGTTCGCAACGACAACCGCAAAGCCAAGCTCGTGAAGCTCATCGCGCAATGCGGCCCGCTCGACATGGACGACCCGCAACCCGCCATCACCGTGATGATGCCGGACGAAGATTGACCACCCACAACGCCGCGCGTGACAGGCGCGGCCTTTTTCCATGAATCAAGACCTGATGTTTTTTGAAGCCGAAGCCATCGCCGCCGAGGCAGCGAAATGCGAAGCCCAACGCGTCGCCGAGCAGCACGAGCGCGATGCCAAAGCCGCCGCGAAAGTTTTATTGCAAGCCGCCCGCGATAAAATAAAAGCCGAGAAGCAGGCCAAGACGGAGGATTGGCGGCGCAAAACATCGCAGGCCCGCCAATACAAGACACCCGACGAACACGCCATGTGCGGGATTCGTTGGTATTGCCGCAGCCAGAAAGACCGTGACACCGGCTGTTACTGGCACAACTGCCACAAATGCGGCCAGCCCCTGATTTACACCAGCGACCCACACGCCAAGCCCCAGATTTGCAAGGCTGACACGATCTGATGTCAAAAAATTTTTCGCGGCTTCGCCTTGATGGCTCGCCGCGATATTTTTCCCATCGGGGATTACGCATCCCCGAACCCCAACGCCAAAGGTCAGCGCCCTTTGGAATCCGCCAGATCAAATGCTCCCGCATTGAAAGAAACAATGGTTCCCACTGTTTTATCAATTACCCCTTTTTGACACCTTGGGGTATGCTATGGGTATGAAAACCATTGATCATCGCGGTGTGTGGTCAAAGAGACTCTTCAAGTGGTTCAGAAGCCATCCGTGGTATGAACAGATCATCATGGGAATCCCCGCTACCATTATCGCTCTTATGATCGCATTTTTTATATTTACCCTTGTTGTTTTTGGCATCCTTTACGCCATTGATTTTAAGGGTGACAGAACCCATCACCAGCAACCACCACCCATTACTCAACATAAGTAATAACTTCCGCTGCGTGATCGTCCGGGTTTTCGTCGCCCCGCCTCAATCGCCGGCAGGCTGCGGCGAATAGTGTTCGCGTGCGCTCAATAGATACGAACGCGCCTGGTGGCCCACCGCAAGGTGTCCATTGGCGAATGCGGTTGGGCGCGTGCGCGGTGCCTGACGCTCACCATCGCGGCTAACGCCGCTCGGACGGGCCGCTTCACTGGTTTACGAACGTCACTCACGCGGCCCTTGAGCTGCCCGCGCGCACGCGTTGTGCATCGCAGGTTATCGAAAGTTTTCCGCGCCATTCAACCGTTCAGGTTCGCGGATGGTTTTAGGCGCGGGCCAGGCAGGGAAAAGTTAGTGAATTGCTGGCTCGTCGCTGCGCTCCTCGCCTGGATAAAAAGCCCGGCGTCAGCGAGCCTCATCATCCTTTCGCTCAGGGACTCCGCAGCCGCTACGCCCGTCGCTCGGGCTGAATCGGCACGCTTCCGCCGCGCACGGTGGCTGACTCGCCAGTTTGCTACCGGCTCCAGTCCGGCCCGCTGCATTGCGCAGGCTTCATTCCGCAGCCTACCTTACGCTCGTCCGCAAATCTGCCGAGACAGCCAGTGGAAAATCCGTGCGCTCCCGAAAAGGCATCAGCAAAGACCTCGTCGCTGCGCTCCTCGCGCGGCTCGAACCGTCACTGCGTTTCCGGTTCTCGCCGATCGCGCTCGGAGGGCAGCGTAAAAAATGGCCGCGAGACTACGTCCGGCCAGAAAATAATTAGCCCGCGATGCTGCGCACGGGCAAGACGCAGAAATATCGGCGCGAGGCGTTGCCTATCGCCGAGGACAAATGCAATAGCCGCGTGAGTGGCGCAGCTTTCATTGCATGAAACTGGCCACCCCCGCTGGAAAACCAAATTGGTCCGAGACCCCGTCGCTGGACTCCGCAGCCTGCTGGTCTCGGCTGAGGGGAAGGACAAAAATCAGCCGGCCAGCATTCCGCTCCGTTCCATCGGCGGGGACTCGGATTTATTGTCATCGCGCTACCGCGACGATGCTAGGGCACGAGTCCAGACGACCCGACAAAATGACGCTGGCTTCGCGGCTTTGTTGGCATGAAGGAGTGCTTCCGGGACCGCACACAACACACATTGTCCGTCTGGTCGTTCCTCCCACCTTAATTCTTTTCGGCCCGACAACTCCCCGTGCCGGGACCCTTCGGGCCGGAATTAAGGTCAGACAATGTGGCGTTGTGTGCCATCCCGCCGCTGCACTGTCACGCTGATTGCTAATCCGCACCTCGCATTCGTGCGGGCAATCACCGCGCCAGCTTGCAGGCATCCTTCACGCCAACCTCGCCGCTCCGCCCTTTGGAGAGTTTAGTCGGGGCGTCTTTCCCCAAATTGCCCCCGCCCATCCCCCTGTGCTCGTCCCCCTTCCATCCCCAAGGGGGACTGCGCCAGATTTTGATTGGTTTAATGGTTGGCCACACGTTGCGACATTTCGCCAGGCGTTCAGGGTTGGCTTTTAGTCTTAAAACCCGCGCAGCTTCCGTTGCGTGATGGTCCGGATTTTTGTCGCAACCAGATACCGCAGGCAGTCGGCCGCATCGTCACCGCCGATACCATCCTCGTCGGCGTCCACCTTCAGAACGTCTTCCGGCCGATTCGGATCGTGCTGGAGCGCCGGCAGTGTCTCGATCAAGCGGCCACACCGCCGGTGAAAAAACAGTTTTGCGCCGATTTTTGCGTCCAGGTCGCCCAACCCTTGCAGAACCGCAGCCCAGCCGTTGACCCGGTCCATGCTCGCCGGTCGCAAGGTGATTCCCTCGCGCGCATACTGCCCCGCGATGGTCGTGCCGTCGCTTTGGCGGCTGAAAACATCGGCGCCGGCCACGAACCGTTTCAAGTCGCCCAATTCCAATGGCCGCGTCTCGGGTTGCTCCGTGCGCCAACGTTGCGGCACCGCTATGCGATGCCGACCGACCATCGCGCGGATCGCCGTTGCGTGTCGTTGCGGCAGCCAAAGCCGCTCGGCATGTTCATCCACGACGAAGGTGTTCCCGTCGCCATCGGTGCAGCCGAGCAACGCCACGGTGTAATGCGCAAAACCATAATCCAACGCCACAAACCATTCGCGCGCCCGCGTGTCGTCGAAGTCATCAATCACATGCACGTCGCGGCGAAACGTCGTGAAGAACTGGCCGGCGGCGATGTCCCAATCGCCTTCGAGCCACGCGCGTTTCTGCCAGCCGGTCAGACCTTCCAGCACCTTGCGATATTCCGGATTGTTGAACTGGTTGTCATCCACCCGCGCCGGGACGAAAACCGTTGCAGTCTGCCGATTCGCCGCCAGCGGGTTGACGAACTTCGACCGATACCATGCGTGACCCACGCCGCCGGGATTCGTGGTCGAATAAATGCGTGGACGCCAATTCGGTTTTGACGTGCGGCAGCAGGTTGAAATGTCCTGAAATTTCCGGGCGGTAAGCGTCGTGGCCTCCTCGATGCCGATGACGTCGTATTCCAGGCCGAGATAGGCATCAATGTCCTTCTCCGCCTGAAAATGACCCGCAATAATGCGGGAACCGTTCGCAAACGTCAGCACGCCGCGATAGGCGGCGAAATCATGTTTCAAGCTGTGGAAGAGTCGTTTTCTCAGATCCTCGAAATGTTCCATGTTCGCCTTGCCGACCTTGCGGAGCAGCAGGCATTTCAATCCTGGCACGCGCTGGCAGTCATCCGCGCCCATCTGTGCCAGCAGCCAATGCGATTTGCCGCCACCGCGAGCGCCGCCGTAGCCGATGGCGGTCGGACCGTCCGGCCGATCGCAGCGCCGGGCGGCGGCGGACGCTGCCATCTGGCGCGGCTGCAGCAGGATTTCCGCGCGCAGAAAGTTTTCCATCTGGTCTTCCGGGCAGCCCGCCGCGCGAGCCGCCAACAGATAATTTTCAATTTCGGCCAAGCTGGCCAGTCCCTGAATTTGATTTGTCATAGGTAAAAACTTTTTTGCTTAATTCTTAGCGGGATCCACCGGCACGGTCTCCACATCAATGATGGCCGGCTCAGTGATCCGTCCAGCCTCCGGCTGGCCGTAGACTTTCTTGAGCGCCAGGGCGAACTCGACCTTGATGGCGCCGCCGTCATCGCCGGTGACTTCGGTTTTGTCGGTCGCCATGCCGGAGGCGAGCCGGCCCATCTTGCTGGCGACCTCGACCATGCGGGCAATGTCGGCCAGGTTGGCATAAACTTTTTCCCGCGCCATGTAAGCGGCCAGCCCGCGCCGGGCGGCGGCAATGCACTTTTCGTGCATGTCCCACTCGGCTTCACGCAGGGCTTGCTGCCGCGCCAGCCACTCGTTTGCTTTGGCGCGAACCAATCCGCCAGTGGCCTCGCGCTCCAGTCCGGCGAGGTATTCATTTTGAGCTTGGACGCGGGCCGCCCAGGCGTGACGTTTACTCCAGCGTTCAATGAGCGTATCGCTCTTGCCGAGCTTGGTGGCCACGGCCACCAGCGACCGCTGCGGGCCGAGACTCAGATAAAGGCTGAAGGCGGCAAATGCCCTGTCGGTTTCCCGTTCCTGTTGTTCGAAGGGGAGCGCCAGGGTGATCTGACCAGCCCGGTCTGTTTGTTCCATCGTGTTCATAAATTTCCTTTCAACTGTTGTGCTAACGGCAGGGAGGGAAGGGCAACCCGACCCCAAGGAGGGTTGTCCCTTCCGCTCTGCCTGTCCGGTTTCATGCTGCATATTCATTTAAGGGATGTTGCAGTGTTGCAGTTCACTCGGTTCCGGCCCAATAAAGGCCACCCGAGTTTTTGATTAAACCCTTCTCTGTGAGCCGTTTCAGATACGTCGCTGCCGTCCGGACGCTCATTTTCAGGCAGGATTTGGCGTCTTCGGTGATTCGGCCGAAGGTTTTGCCCTCGCCGGTGATGATGGCGTCCATGAAATCCTTGTCCGAACACACCTTGTTTTTGGACTGTGGCCGGCGAAGGGCATCGGGATTCAAGTCGCTGGCGACCTTCATCAATGGAAAATCCAGTGTGACGACAAAGTCCGGCAGTTGCGGCAGGTTGCGGACGATGCTGGAGACGGTGAAACAGTCCGGCTCCTCGTGCGGGGTCAAAACCATGATGGTGTCCGGGTCACGCGCCCAGGCACCGGCACCGCTCATGCGATCCATGGCGGACTTGGCGGTGCTGTCGCCTTTGGCGAAGTGATGCGCGATGACCACGGCGGCCCCGGTGGACTGCGCCAGCGATTCAAATTCATTCATCAGCCCGGCGATGTCGCCGTTGGCGTTCTCGTCGCGCGACCCGAGCACCTTGTAAGCGGGATCAATGATGACCAGCCCGAACTGCGTGCCGGCCAGTTTCTTTTCCAGCCGCGGCCGGAGCAGCGTCATGTCCGCGTTTTTGCCGCGCAGATTCCAGATCGCCAGCGTCTTCGGGCTGAACTTACATTCCGGCCGCGCGTGGCAGAGCAGCGCCAGCCGTTCATCAATCGCCCACGGCTGCAGCTCCAGATTGATGTAGATGACGGGGGCCTTGATGCACCGACGACCCCACCAATCCTGACCGCTGGCGACCGACATCGCCATGTCGAGCAGGCACCACGACTTGTTCGACTTGGACGTGCCGCCCAAAATCATTTTGCAGCCTTGATGCAGGATGCCGGCAATCAACTCTGTTGGTTTCGGATGCGGATTGCTGGCGATGTCCTCGATGTAATGCCAGTCCGCCAACTCGTCCTGAATCGCGCCCAAGTCCACGGCGGGATCCACCTGGTCGAGGGGAGAATAGTTTTTGATTTCCATGGCTATTGCTCCAAGGGTTTTGCCACCCGGCATTCTTTTGGACGGGAAATCCGAAACTTGTTTTTGCATTCAATTGCCACGGCCAGCCGCTTTCGGGCTTCATTGACCTCCGCCGAATCCTTGGCGTATTGCTCGGCCCGAAGCTCTTTCAACTCCGCCAGTTCCTCGCGGGCACGAAGTTCCGCGAGCTTGGCTGCCGCCATGTCCCGCTGCCAGTTCAGAACTCCGCAATCCCACAGCGGCCACTGGAGCAGCCGCGCCAGATCCATCAGCGCCATTTCCTCCGTCGCCCCAAAACCCGTGTAGCCAGGAAAAGCCGGAAGCTTACCTGCACCACCGCCTAGTGCCATCGTGAGCCAGCGCTCCGGGCTGGTTTGAAGTGTCCAGACGCCGCGCTTTTTCTTCCAAATCTTCACCGCATTATTTGTGGTCTTCATTGAACCTTTCGAGTTGTTTAATTCTTAAGCCAGACAATCCGTTGCAGCCGCCCATCCCGAAACGCGCCGGGCACCCGGACCGGCTGGGAGTAGGTGAAAAGTTTTGGGTCGCAGCCAAACACGGTCAGCACCGCCTTGAGCCGCATTTCAATGTGCCGGTCGCGGGGCGCATCAAACCAGCCGTGCAGACTTTTGCCGGCGGTATCAATGATGGCGTGCAGGTTGAAATGCAGCCGCTGGTTCAGATAGGCGAAGATGGCGCCGACGTCATCTTTTGGCAGCGTGTCGGATTCAATCACCATGAATCGCGTGCCGTCGCAGTTCGCGTTGCTGCGCTGAAACGAACCCGGCTTGAACGCCGAACCGCAGGTGAAATTTCCCATGACGGGGCCAATCTGATACCACTCGGCCACCGGCCGGAAATGCGTGCGATGCTCCGGGCGACCCGAGGAATAAACGTCGCCGATCCAGACGTGACAATGCGCCGGCCACAAACGAAGCCAGGTGCGGAATTGTTCATCGGCATCACGCTCAGAGACGAGAAGCGGCGAATCCGTGACAATCTGCGCGAACGGCCAGCGAAATTTTTCAAACAGCTCCGGCCTGAAGCGGTCAGCGACAACCTTCAAAGTTTCCAGCGCCAACTGCTCGCCCGCGTCGCGACCTTCGGCGCGAGCGCGGGCCTGGACGACCTCGCGCGGCAGCACCGTGCCGCTCGATTGCAAAACATCGCCGCTCCGCAGCACGCGCCCGCCGGGCAGCGTGATTTCCCACGGGCTCCCACCCATTTGTTTTCGCAAATTGAAATTGGCCGAGGCCACCGCCGGCGCGCACGACGAATGAAAACAATAAATCGTCGGCGCACCGTCCACGTTGACGCGGCAATCTTTTTTGCCGGTCTTGTGGGTGTGCAGCGACTCACCGGGGCAGCGACAGAAGCCGGAAACTTCCGTCTGCCAGTCCACCGCACCGACAATGCCGACGGCAATTTGTTTTGGATCAGTCATATTGGGTTGGCGAAAAATTCAGTTGGCGCTATGTTCAGGCCGGTCGCATGAAACCATCGCTGGAAAAAGCCACCATCCCGCGCTGGGTTGTGAAAACAGCTTGGAGTCTGGCCATCGGCCTTCCGCTCTATGTGCTGAGCATGGGGCCGGTTGCCTGGGCCGCGAATGATGGCGGACACCCGGCATATTTGCCGGAGCAGGTTATGACCATCTACCAGCCGCTCGTTCCGCTGATGCGGATCGAATGTGTCAATGATGCTCTTTATTATTACACAGCGGTTATCTGGCATGGTTTTCCCTACGGTTACACAACGCTTTAGAATTTTAATTCCGGCTCCGCGTGGTTTTTTGCGGCGGTCAGGAAGTCCGCCGGCCGGCGGATGATTTCGCTCGCGGCCTTCGGCGGGACGTAAAAAAGGTTTTTTGCCCCCCAGCGAAATGCGATGTAATCCAGCACCATTTTTTCCACGCGCGCATCGCCGCCGACCAGCCGGTGCAGATGTTCCACCACCTGCACCGGTAGTCGGCCCGTTTCGGGATTGAGGGCGATGTCCATAATGGCCAGTTGCCAGTGGCGCTGCCACCGGCTTCGCACTCAGTTCAGGTGGTTGCGGCTGGAGGCCATCAACCGCTCGAAGCGGCGTTGCTTTTCCCGCTGGCAATGCGCGCAGGCTTGCCGAATCGTCCACCGATGGATAACGCCAAGGGCGCGGAACCACAGCTTGTCGAGTTTGCGATTCATGGTGGCCTCCTCAGTTGCTTGAGCTAACCACGACGGATTCCACATCAATGACCGGTGACCCGCCGCAAGGCGTGTAATCGTTCTCGATGTTCCATAATTCGCGCGCCGCCATGAACGCACGCAGGCCCGATTCCATTTCCGACTCGGTCCAGACGTGTTCCACCGGCATTTCCGGCGTGACCGAATTGACGATCAGATTCAGGCAGGTGGCGCGGACGCCCAGCGCGGCCCGATACGCCGCGAGTTGGTAACACCAGGTCGAATACGGCTTGATCCGGTATTTGGGATTTACCTTCATCGTTTTCAGATCCACGAGGCAAAGCCCGTGAGCCTGATGTTCGATTAGCAAATCCGCCGTGCCGGCGTAGCCGAACAGCGACGAAACCGCGCGCTGTTCCGTCCAGAGCACGCGGACGCAGTTCGCCTGAAACCAATCGCGATACAGCAGGAGCCAGCGCGACAACGAATCGTCATGATCCACTTCCAGCGACTTGGCGACCTGTTCCGCGCCGTGATGAAACGCCGTGCCAAAATCCGCCGCGCCATCGCGCGTCGTCAGCGAGTCTTCGACCACACGCCGGGCAAAAGCATCTTCGTTTTCGCCTTCGATTCGTGGTAGCGTGAGCGCCGCCAGCACCGCTTGTTCCTGCAACCAAGAAGTGAGCCCCGGCTTGGCGATGACGCCCAGGATGTTGGTGACACTCGGCAGCAGGCCGAGCTTGCGGGCGTCGCGCAAAGTTGTCGGGCGCGGCTCGCCCTTCGCCGAAAGAACCGTGTGCAACGGCGAACCGTCGCGCTGATACCAATGGGCCGAGTCAGGTGCGAATAATTTCATGAGCGTTTTCCTTTCCGATGTTGGGCAGGCTTTCGGGCCGCCCGTTTTTTTCTGCGTTGAGGTTTTTGTTTTTTCGTTGGCTTGGAGCAGCCAATGTGTAGGCCGGTGGCGATGCCACCGCGCCAGACCGCAGCACCGCCTTTCGTTCTGACGAGGCAGTGGTTGATGTTCCCGCGCCGCATATCCGCCAGGATGTTGTCGAGCATGGGACGCTCCTGTGGGAGCAGATAGCCGATGGTCAGCGGGCGCAAACCCGCCGCCTCGGCCGTTTTCTTAGTCAACAATTTCAAATTTTTCATGGAATGATGTCGAAAGATTCTCCCGCTCCCTCCGACAGCCGGAGGGAGACGGGATGAGGTTTAGAAACCGACTTCGGGATCGAAGTCATCAGGGTCAGTGCGGCTCGCACCGGGCGGCGTGGTCGCCGCGCCACTTTTGACGGGAGCCGGAGCCGCCGGCGCTGGTTGCGTTGCAACGGGAGCGGGAGCGGTGGGCGCTGCCACCTGTTTGGCTTTCCAATCGGCGTAACGCTGACGAGCCGCCGCCGGATCGTAGGTGCCGGATGCCGTCACCTTCTTGGTCGGCTTGCTCACCGCGTCAATGCTGGCATAGGTTTTGCCGGCCAGATTTTTCTGGTGACTGATGACCAGCGTGCAGCTCGCGCCAATGAGTTGCTGGAGGTTGATGGATTCGCCCGGCGCAACCGGTCGGCCGCGCCACTTGCTCAGGAACGTCGAGAGGTTCGACTTCGGATGCAGCGACGCGCTGAAGCTGCGGAACACCGTGCAGGGTTTGCCATCATCGGTTTTCGCTTCCGACTCGAAGGTGATCTTCACCTTGTTGACCATTTTTTTCACGCCCTGGAAATCCGTCTCGACGAGACCGAGGTCCATGACATCCACGCAAATGGCGGGGTGGATGCCTTCGGGATGCGGCTTGAAATCGCCGCTGTCTTTGCAGGTTAATGTGAGGTTGTTCATACTTTTTTACTTTCAGTTTCTTGGTTGTTGTTGTGTTGTTCCTCGCGTTCAGAACGCGGCGCCACCGGCGCAGTGCCCTGGAGCGGAAGCTCCCCGCGAAGGAAATTGAAGAAGGTTTCGGCGCGCATCGTGATCAGCCACGGCGCGTGATTGCGGCGATGCGCCACAATCCACGGCTTGCCGCCGCAATCTCCTTCGGCCTGGACGCAGGCATCGGTGAGATTCAGGTTTTGCACGCGCTTCACCTCGACGTGCAGCCACGCCAGCGCGTCGCTGACCACGTCAGGTGAATCCGGCGAGCCGGAGAATTGCTGCCCGCGCCGGGCGTCAAAACCGTGTTCGCGCAACAGCGATGCAAACTCGCGCTCGCCAACCTTGCCTTTGTTTCTGGAGTTCATAGTTCAGTTATTGTTGAACGGGCTGACGACGCCCCGAGGGCTGACCGAGAAGTGGGTTTGCAGATGGGCGAGGACTGTTGGCCAATAGAACATCACGACCTTGGCCACTTTGATAAAAGGCAGATAACCCTCGTGCTGCCAGTTTTCGATGGTGCGGACTGCCACCTTGAGTTTCGCGGCCAGTTCCTCCTTGGTGAGCATCCCATCGCAGCACGGTTCCGGAACCGGCGGTGTGAGGTGGACTGGTTTGTTCTTTTTCGTTTTCATTTTTTAGTGGCGGACGCCTGTTGACTGGCACTGCCACCTGTAAACGGAAGAGCGGTCATTTTGGGCGTCCCTTAAAATGCGAAAACGCCCGTCAATGCAGGCGTTTGTTGCGGAAATGACCGGTCATTTTGACGGTCATTTTTAATCCGCCGAACCGTCCGACTCGGCCCCGTCCACCAAGCCGCGCCGGTAAATCTCCCGGGCGCCGCTGGTGTCGTAGTCATCCGCCATTTGCTGCAAATGGCCGGACATCGCGCGAAATTGTTCGGGCTTGGTGTGGGTTACCGATTCGATAAAACGCAACCGGCTCATCACCGTGCCTTTCGCACACCGACATTTCGCGGCGACCTCATCGGCGGACATTCCATCGGCGCAGTAAAACCGGAACACCGTGAGCGGTGTCGGCGACTTTTGTTTTCCTTGGGCATCCAATTTTACGAGCAGGGCAAAAGCCGCGCGGGCCACGTCTTCGCTAACGGGCGCGGGTGGTTCGAAGGCCACCGCCGCCAGAATCTTGTCCACGGCGGCAAACTGTGCCGGCGTCGCGTTCATCAAACGCAACAGCAGATCAGTTGGAATCGCCGCTCTCATCTATATATAGAACTGCAAAGTCAATTTATGGTCCGTGCGGCTCCCCCCTGGTGCCCGCCCGGAAGGGCTTTGCAAAAATCTGCAATGTTGCGTATAATGCATCCCTGTGAGCAAAAAAATAACGCGCCCCATTCGGAGCGGTTTCGTATCAGCCGACCATCGGCTCGCAGCCATTTTCGTTTCATTTCAAATTTCAGCTTTTTCTTTATGAGCTATTTGTCCATCGCCCTTCAGCGCCGCGCCGAGCGCCGCCAGTTGAACCAAAGTGACCTTTCGAAGCTCAGTGGCATATCGCGCAGCTACATCAGCCGCTTGTTCAGCGGCGTGTCGAGCGAGCTGTCCGATGAAAATTTCATCGCCGTGCTCAAGGTGTTCGCCGCCGATCCGGCGGCGCAGGCCGAAATCATCGCCGCCCGCTGCATGGACGCCCGCGTCGGCCCCGGCTCGGAGCTGGTTGAGAGTCAGGTTAAGGCTGCCGAACCCGGAGCCCATAAAATTGCCCCGTCCGGGACGGACTTTCCTGATGTGAAATTGAGCCATGAGACTGAGCGCGCGTTTGCGTGGTTGCGAAGTCAATGCCCCCTCAACCCTGATTTGGAGAAACATTTGGTTGGTTATGCGAAATTGACCGGCATGAAGTAGCCCAGCGGTCGCAGGCCGGATGCGGCGGGAAGCAACGCAGACACAACTGCCGCCGGGTTGGATCCGCCGCCTTCGATAATTGGCCGGCGCGGCAGGCGCTCATCAATCGCACCTTGATGAAAAAGCCAATGCCGCGCTCCCATTTGATGGCGGCCCCGGCCACGTCATGCGAATGACTTCGCTTCGCCCCGCGCAACATTCGCATCACGCAGCAAATTAAATTCCGTTCCCCCGCCGTGAGCGACTCCCAATATTGCAGCTTTCTGACTCCTGACTCCTGACTTCCTTCTTCATTGTTATTTTTCATGTCCCCATTTTACCCAGGGGGGTGGGTCAAATAGAGGGGCAGGCCTCAAATAATTTCAGAAAGTTATTCACAAAAACCGCCCCAAACAAGATCCACAAAGCCCCAGGCAAAAACGGTTGACCGGCCACAGCCGGAACCGCCGCCGGTTCAAATCATAGGCCGGTGCGGCTCGCACTGGCACTGCCCCCATGCAACACCATCGGCCCGCCATAGCGCTGCCAAAGATCCTCGGTCGTCTTGAAAAGCCGGTCCCGCAATTCAACTGGACGAATCACCGTCGCGCGTGTGCCCCAGCTTAAAACCCATTGCTCGATCTCTTCCAGACAGCTCAAACGCATGGACAAATGAGCACCGCCGCCGGGCAATTCTTTCCAGACTTGCGACGGATGCCAGTGCCGGCCGCGCAGGATGTCGGTCAGCCAGGCATCCAACTCGATGACCACCTCGTAATCCCCGGTGCCCGTCATCACGCCCAGGCTGCTCTCAAAAAATTTCTTTGCGTCGAATTTTTTCGGCGCATCAAACCATTCTGCCGTCAACTTCGTTTCGCGCATCCGGCCCAGCACGAACTTGCGGATGGCCCCGCGCTTGCGGTCATAGGCCAGCAGATACCAGCGGTTGGTGAACTGCATCAGGTGATACGGATTCACCCGCCGCCCGTCGGCGGTTTTTTCGCCCGGTTTCCGATATTCAAACTGCAAAACCTGACGTTTGCGAATGGCCTCGGTGATGATTTCAAACAGGCGCAAATCGGGATCCTCCGGCGCGAACGGGCGGAACGACAGCACGTCATCCAGATTTTGCAACGTGAACCGTTCCTGATCATCCAGTTGTCCCATGCACTTTTGAAACGCCAGCTCCAGTGGTTGCTGGAGCGCCGTCCCCTGATACTGTTCGATGGCCTTGTGTGCCACGCACAGGGCGAACAATTCCTTTTCCGTCACCGGCACGCCGGGAACCCGGCTCACCGGCGTGGTGAAATAATAACCATGTTTCAATTCATCATACGCAATCGGCAGTTCCCAGCGGTCGCGCATGAAATCAAAATCCCGCCGTGCCGTCTTGATGCCCACGCCGAACTCCTTGGCCACCGACGAACTGTTCGGATACTTCCCATCCTGGAGCAGCCCGAAGATTTTCTTCATCCGCTCCAGCGGCGGCCGGTTGCGCCCGCCGCGTTCTGCCTTCTGATTTCTGCTTTTCGTCTTTTTCATAGCGTTAATTTCAGCATTTTAGCTTTCCGCATCTCAACTTTTGGGAATGAGGGTAACACCGGGGGTGGGACATTTACAGGGCTACCCTGCCGAAAAGCCAAGGTTTTATTTACCAGTCCGATGGTTCCCTCACCAGCGGGCGCGCAAGTGTCCCATGGACTTTGCAATTGCCTAAAATCTTCTGCCCTTTACCTTTGATCTCAACTACATGGGCGACTCCGCAAAAAAAGCATTGAGCGAGCGCGACATCTGCAGCAAATACATCACGCCGGCGCTGGTGGCTGGCGGCAAGTGGGACTTGATGAGCCAGATTCGTGAGGAGGTCTATTTCACCAAGGGCCGGGTTTTGGTCCGGGGCAAAAAATCCAGTCGCGGCGAAGCCAAGCGGGCGGATTATCTCCTGTCCTACAAGCCGGGCATCCGTCTCGCCGTGATCGAGGCCAAGGATAATAATCATCCCGTCGGCGGTGGTATGCAGCAAGGCCTGGAATATGGCGACACGCTCGACGTGCCCTTTATTTTTAGTTCCAACGGCGATGCTTTTTTATTCCATGACCGCACCGGCCAGTCCGAGCCGGTGGAACGGGAACTGACGCTGGCGGAATTTCCCTCCGCCGAGGATTTGTGGGCGCGCTACTGCGTTTGGAAGGGGCTCACCCCACCGCAGGCGGCGGTTGTGGCGCAGGATTATTGTCTGCAAGGGCCGGACAAGGAACCGCGCTACTACCAGGAAATCGCCATCAACCGCGTCATCGAAGGCATCGCCAAAGGGGACGACCGGCAGCTCTTGGTCATGGCCACCGGCACCGGCAAAACCTTTGTCGCGTTCCAGATCATCTGGCGCCTCTGGAAATCCGGCCGCAAAAAACGCATTCTGTTTCTAGCCGACCGCAACATCCTCGTGGATCAGACCCGCGTGAACGATTTCAAGCCGTTCGGCGGCAAGATGACCAAGATTGAGGGTCGCAAGGTGGACAAGTCCTACGAAATTTACCTCGCGCTGTATCAAGGCATGTCGGGCACGGAAGATTGGGCCAACATCTACAAGGAATTCTCCCCGGACTTTTTCGATCTCATCGTCGTGGACGAGTGCCACCGGGGCAGCGCGGACGAAGATTCCAACTGGCGCAAGATTCTTGAATACTTCAAAAGCGCGGCGCAAATCGGCCTCACGGCCACGCCCAAGGAAACCAAGGAGATTTCCAATAGCGATTATTTCGGCGATCCGGTTTTCACTTACTCGCTCAAGCAGGGCATCGCGGATGGATTTCTGGCCCCCTACAAGGTTATCCGCTACGACCTCGACAAGGACATCATCGGCTGGCAGCCCAGCAAAGGGCAGCTCGATAAATACGGCCAGCTCATTGACGACCGGCTTTTCAACCAGCTCGACATGGATCGCACGCTGGTTCTGGACGAACGCACCAAGCTGGTCGCTTGGAAAATCACGGAGTATCTCAAGGCCACGGACCGCTTCGCCAAGACCATCGTCTTTTGCGACCGGGTGGACCACGCCGAGCGGATGCGGCAGGCACTGATTTTTTGGAACGGCGATGAGGTGTTGAAAAACCACAAGTATGTCATGCGCATCACCGGCGACGATCCGGCCGGCAAGGCGGAGTTGGATAATTTCATTCTGCCGGAAAGCAAATATCCCGTCATTGCCACCACTTCGCAACTGATGAATACCGGCGTGGATGCCCGCACTTGCAAACTGATTGTGCTGGATCAGCACATCGAGTCCATGACCACGTTCAAGCAGATCATTGGGCGCGGCACCCGCATCCTGGAGGAATACCAGAAATCCTGGTTCACCATCATGGATTTCAAAGGGGCCACCCGACTGTTTCTTGACCCAAAATTCGATGGCGACCCGGTCTCGATTTACGATCCCAAGCCCAAAGACCCGCCGGAACCGCCTGACCCGACCGGTGGCGATGGTGGCGGTGGTGTCATCATTGATCCGCCGCCGCCCGGCACCCGTCCCGTGTTTCATGTCGCCAACGTGCCGGTATCGGTTCTGCGCGAACGCACGCAATTTCTCGGCGCGGACGGTCAGCTCAATACCGAGTCCGTCAAGGATTACACCCGCAAAACCGTCCGGCGGAAATTCGCGCTGTTCGATGAATTCCTGAAATTCTGGTCCAAGGCGGAGCAAAAGCGCATCATCATTCAAGAAATGGAAGAATCGGGCGTGCCCTTGGGCGCGCTGGAGGAAATCGTCGGGCGCGACTTCGATCCGTTTGATTTGATTTGCCATGTGGCCTATGACGAACCGCCGTTGACGCGCAAACAGCGCGCCGCCAAGGTCCGCTCGGATAATTATTTCACCCGTTACGGCGCCAAGGCCCGCGAAGTGATGGAAGCGTTGCTCGATAAATACGCCGACCAGGGCATCGAAGCCATCGAATCGCCGGAAGTGTTCAAGGTCGCACCGTTCACGCGCTTGGGCACCTCGGTTGAAATCATCCAGTCTTTCGGCGGCCGCACCAAGTTTGTCTCCGCCTTGCGCGATTTGAAGGAACATCTTTATTTTGCCAACTAAAATGCCATGCCCAAATCCAGTCCCACGTCGGCGCCGGACATTCTGCAATTAAATCTGGTCCGCATTTACTTCGATCAAATTGCCTCCGGCACCAAGAAAAAGGAGTTTCGCCGTTGCACGCCCTATTGGGCGACGCGTCTGGCCGAGCGCAAATATCGGGAAATTCATTTTCGCAACGGCTATGCCACCAAGGCACCGTGGCTGCGGGTTGAGTTCAAGGGTGTGAGCAAACAAGGGCGCGGCCAGTCGGCGGAATATGTGATTCGGCTCGGCAAAGTTCTGCGTTTCGGCAATTATCGTCGCAGCAAATAATTTATGTCTCTCTCCGCCTCCATCAAATCCATCCAGGACATCATGCGCAAGGACGTCGGCGTGGACGGCGACGCCCAGCGCCTGTCCCAGCTTGCGTGGATGTTGTTCCTGAAAATTTTCGACGCCCAGGAAACCGAACTGGAAATGACCCGCGACGATTATCGCTCGCCGTTGCCGGCCAAACTCCGCTGGTGCAATTGGGCGGCCGATGCCGAGGGCATCACCGGCGATGGCTTGATGAAATTCATCAATGACGATTTGTTTCCCGGCCTGAAAGAATTGAAGGGCGCATCGCCCCGCCATCAATTGCTTCGCAGCACGTTCGCGGATGCCTACAACTACATGAAGTCCGGCACGCTCCTGCGGCAGGTCATCAACAAGTTGAACGAAGGCATTGATTTCAACAAATCGGATGACCGCCATTTGTTCGGCGACATCTACGAGCAGTTGTTGCGCGACCTGCAAAACGCCGGCAACGCGGGCGAGTATTATACGCCGCGTGCTGTTACGCAGTTTATGGTCGAGCGCACTAATCCCAAGCTCGGTGAAATCATTTTCGATCCCGCCTGCGGCACCGGCGGCTTCCTCACCTGCGCCTTGGAGCATGTGCGGAAAAATGAAGTGAAATCTCCGGCGGATGAAGAGAGGCTGCAAGTGTGCGTGCGCGGCGTGGAAAAAAAGCCGCTACCGCATCTGCTTTGCACCACCAACATGCTGCTGCATGGCATCGAAGTGCCGGTGAATATTCGTCACGACAACACGCTGGCCAAACCCTACGCCAGCTACACGTCCAGCGATCGCGTGGATGTCATCATCACCAATCCGCCGTTCGGCGGCATGGAAGAAGACGGCACCGAGAAGAATTTCCCCACCACCTACCGCACCAAGGAAACCGCCGACCTGTTCCTCGTGCTCATCGTCCATCTGCTGCGCGATGGCGGCCACGGCGCGATCGTGCTGCCCGATTCGCCTCCGGGTCAGGGTGTAAAGACTAGGATCAAACAGGAACTTTTGGAAAAATGCAACTTGCACACAATCGTCCACCTGCCGAACGGCGTCTTTGCTCCCTACACCAACATAAAAACCAATCTCCTTTTTTTCACCAAAGGCGAACCGACAAAGGAAATTTGGCACTATGAGCACCCATATCCGCCGGGTGTAAAGAACTACAACAAGACCAAGCCCATCCGAATCGAAGAATTTGAGGTTGAGCGCAAATGGTGGGGCAAGCCGGGCCAGGAAAAGAAGCGTTTGGAAAATGAATACGCTTGGCGCACATCGGTTGAAGATATTGCCACAAATGGATACAACCTTTTTCCGAAGAACCCGCACACCGTGGATGCCGCTCACCGCAACCCAATCGAACTGCTCGCCGAATACCAGGCCGCACAAACAGCGGTTGATGAAGTCCGTGAAAAACTTCGCCGCGAACTGGAAACTGCGCTCACCCGTTGATATATGGAACGCACACAATTACTTCAACACTTCGGAACTTTAACAGAATTGCCAGATGCGGTTGAGAAATTTAGGAAACTCGTGCTCGACTTCGCAATTCGTGGTTGGCTAGTGCATCAAGATTCTGGTGATGCTCCATCTATTGGGCTCGTTCAAAAAGCAAAATCCGAATTGGATAAGCGAAAAAAAAAGAATACAGGAGGCGATATTGATGCAGAAAAACTGGAACCTTTTGTATTACCAGTAAATTGGTGTTGGACGTGTCTTAATGAACTCGGAGATACAGCGCCACGCAACGAACTTAATGACGATATTGAGGTTGGTTTTTCACCGATGCGGCTAATCAACGCAAAGTTCGGCGAACCAATTAAGTTCGAGCTCAAATCTTGGGGCGAGGCTCGCAAGGGATTCACACACTTCGCAGAAGGCGATGTCGTCGTGGCAAAAATCACTCCGTGTTTTGAGAACGGCAAATCTGGCATCATTCGTGGGGCACCAAATGGATATGGTTCAGGCACGACTGAGATTCATGTATTTCGTGCAGTGCCTGATTGTGTTCTATCAGAATATGTCTTGGCTTTTCTAAAATCGCCGCACTTTCTGATAAATGGCGAGTCACACATGACTGGCACCGCAGGCCAAAAGCGGGTTCCATGGTCTTATTTTGCCAAGACACCTTTTCCACTTCCACCATTCTTGGAACAACAGCGTATAGTGGCGAAGGTGCAGGAGTTGCTGGCGTTGTGCGACAAGCTGGAGGCGCGGCAGACCACCGCGCGCGAACTTGGATCAAAACTCCTGGACTCCCTCATTTACAACTCGCTTAACTCATGAGTCAGGCTTCGCCAGAAGAACTGAGGGACCAAGTTTTGCGCGCATATCTACAACGCAATTTTCAGCGTCCTGGCCGGATACGTCTGATGCCGGAAGGATACGAAGAATATGGCCCGAGTTTGATCAGTTTGGCGAGTTCCACACAGCCACTCATTTTCGAAACCAACCTAGAGGGGACAGAATATGGAATAGCGGGAACATGTTTTTTGGCGCGCTATCGCGGAAGACTCTTCGCAATCACAGCGAATCATTGTTTATCAGCACAAAACGGGAATGACGTTCGCATTTCAATCTATCAAGGTTCTAAGTCATTTCTTCCTCTAAAAGAAATTCATCGTGCAAAAAGTGATCCGCCAAACCAAGACCATACCGACTTTGCGATTTTTGAAGCTCAACCTGAATTATTAAATGCCGACGAGCGTCAACGTATTCAGGCACTGGAATTGGATGCCATGCGAGTTGCTAAAATGAGTCAGGCGGTGAAAGTTAAACTGGTTGTGCCTGGATTCCCCAAATGTCTCAATGAAGTGAACTATGAAAGACTGGTGATTCACACACAGCGTTACCTGCCAAGTGGCAAGTATCAAGGCGATGCTGGGAGATTCGGAATTTACTCAATGGAATTCGATGAAATCGATCAAATAGATCATCCCGACGGTATGAGTGGTTCGCCCGTGCTAGTTGTTGAAGAACATCCTGAAGCTCATTTCGTTGGTTTTCTTGGCGTAATGATTAAGGCATCGAAACTACTTAAAACGGCTGAATTTATTTCCGGTTCATTGATATTCCAGATGTTGGACCACATCACCGGAGCATCGCCGCAGAGGCAGAGCCGGCAAAAATAATATGAATGGCGTCAATCAACCTCGGATCATGTCCGCCACCGTGATTGGCGATTACCCAAAACGAAACCTCGCCGCATGAAAACATTGAGCACAACCAAATCATTTTGCCGTGAATGTGGTCAGGCCACCTGGCACCACATTGTTGCCAGTCTTAACCGGAAGGAAATCGAAGTCGACGAAGATCCCCCGGTTCCGCCGGTGTGGGCGGACGTGGTTTATGATTTTCTCCAGTGTTGCGGTTGCGACTGTGTCACGATGCGCAGCACCTTGACTTGTGAGCAATTGTATCAGAACGACAAATTGGTTCGTCATTTTCCGCCGTCAACGGCGCGGCGCCGACCGGCGTGGGAGGCGCAACTGCCGCCGCCCGCACAATTTTTAATCCGGGAGATTTACAATGCTCTGTATTCCGGCGGACTGCGCCTCGCGGTCATGGGCGCGCGAACCTTGGTGGACATGGCCATAATTGACAAGGTTGGCGATCCTGGATCCTTTGAGAAAAAACTACAAGCCCTCGAAGACGGTGGCTTTATCAGCAAACGCAATCGCGAAGTGCTCGAAGCCGCGCTCGATGCTGGAAATGCCACGGCTCATCGCGGCCACCAGTTTGATTCCGAATCCGTCAATCAAGTGATGGACATCGTGGAAAATCTCCTGCAAGCCATTTACGTCCTGGAACCCGCCGCAAAGAAAATCAAGACCGCGACTCCGCCGCGAAAGAAAGCCGTAAAACCTACTTAGCCTTAAAACCGATGGTGGCTTTGGCCGCCGCCGACCATTTTTTGATTTTGCCCAGCAAAACGGAACCGGGTTTTTCGCAAAAATCCACGATCCGGCAGCGATCAAAAAGTATCCCGGAATAGACGCAATGTCCGACCCAGCGCGCCCGGTTGACCGCCTCGACGACACAAAAGGCCCGGACCGGATCGTGCATATACGGTTCGCTCATCCACCGTTTTATGAAATCCGACGGTTGCAGTTGCGTGACCATCCCACCCCAGTTCGTCCCCGTTTTGCACTGGCCGAAGACCACCAGTTGGCTGCGGGTTTTATCCGCAAATGGCAGCCATGACACGGTGTCCAGCTTGTCATCGTTCGCGTCCACCGAACCCGTGTCCAAGGTTCTGAAGGAACCACCTTCGCCCAGCTCGCGACACAGGCGGTTGATCTTGTCCTCAAATGTTCCGGGGGCGGCGGTTCCAAATACCATTGACCGGGCGCGTTGCGGGCCGAGATAGCAACGCACCGTCTCGGCCGAAATTTCCTCCAGTAATCCCGCGCCGTCAATCTTCGCATGCACGCGATCCGTCGTCATGTTCAGCCGCGTGCTGAGCAGCAGGTAGTGATATACGTGGGTGCGGTGGTCTTTGTTGTCAGGCGCGTGACGCAGAACCGTTCCCTCTCTTTCCAACACGAAGGGATAGCCGCCACCGCAAGCGACCGCGCGCCGCTCAATTTCGTTCATCACCTCGTCCAATTCGGCAGCGGTCTCATCGTCATTGTCATCACAGCCGAAATTCTGGTCGTTTTCACCCAGGCGGCTGAGATACGCCTCGATTTCGCGGGCGGAAACCGAACCTTTGTCCCAGGCTAGAAGCTCGGCAAAGTCGGCCAGCTCGTGACACTCTGCCTGCGGCGACGGCAAATTGGGCAGCTTGAACATGTCAGTCTTCGGTGCGACGGATTTTTTTGCTGCCAGGATTCTCCCGAAGTTGCACCTTCTTTTGCTTGCGCTCCATTTCCACGTAAATGTCATCCGCCATTTCCGCCACGGTGCCGGCGATTTTCAGCAGGGCTTCGGAATCATCATAGCCGGTGGTGAGATTGCTCCGGGCGGTCATCAAGTCCCGTTTCGCGGCCAGCAGCGCCTCCTCGAACACGGCCGTCGGCGGCCGGCTCATCTCAAATGCTTTGGCCAGTCCGACTCCGGCCCGCAGTGCCGCCACGGATTCGCGGTTGGCCACCACGGCATTCAATTGCCGTAAGTCTGGATTTTGTGATTCGACCACCGGCACCTGTTTTTCCCGCTTGCTTCCGTAGAGCCAGACGCAAAGTTCCCCCAGTTCCTTGAGCTTGTTTTTGGGAACCGGTTCGTCCGTTTCTTTTTCTTTGGGGGCGATGTTCAGGAAGGAGCCGATGCCTTCGTAATCCAGACCCGTGTAAAGATGCGAGAAGGCGAGGCGTTGCCGGAATCGGTCTTCCCGGTCATAGACTTTGGCGCGTTCCGCCTGTTCCAAAACCATCAAGCCGCGATAGAGGCGCTGCACTGTGTTGTGCCGGTCGCCAATCTGGTTGGCGATGTCCGCCAGCGACACTTTGTAATCGCGATGCACCTCGGCGATGTAGGCGGCTTTGGCATAGCTGCTCCATTTGGCCGGGCCGTTCACATGCTTGAAACCCAGGTAGCGCCAGGATTCTTTCCGATTAGAGAGGATGGCCGGCAGCTCTTTTAACTGACTCAGCTTGTCGGCGGAAAGTTTTGGAACATCCCAACCGTTCTCCGTGGCCAGTTTCGGTGCCAACAGCACCTTGACCGCTGCCAGACGCCGGTTTCCTTCAATGACCACCAATTTTCCAGCCTCCTTCGTTACGATGATCGGCTCATGCGGAAAATAGCCGCTGGCGGAAATGGATTGCACTAGCTCGCGCACATCCATCGCGTCCCATAAAATCTTTAGGATTTCATCATCCGAGGTGGTGGCGGTGATTCCATACTCGGCCAATCGCGGATTGAGATGGTCGAAGTGCAGGTCGGCCACCTTGAGCGGCGTGGCGGTGGAATTGGTGCTCATGATATTCAGCTTTCAGTTTTCAGAACCGCTTCTTTCCCTTGAAGCTGGCAGGCACTGGGCAGCGTCAGCCGATGCGGCGCGATGATCAGTTCCTTAGCGCTGCGCTTCGTTTGTAACGAATAGTGAATCGGCAGGGAGGTTAATTGCTGGTCGCAATAAAGGCCACGCACCACGTCGGTGTCGTCGTAGGACATGATCCACGGCAGCGTGCGCTGCCCTTTGATGTAGCGGGCCAGTTGCGCGTGGTCTTTGGTTTCGTAGGAATTGAGATACAGCCGCTGGCCCTTGTTAACGTAGGGCGGATCCAGATAGACAAAAACCTTTTTCCGGTCTCCGCCCAGCGGCAGGGTGGTTTTGAGAAAATCAATCGCGTCGAGGTGGGTGATATGGATTTGCTCCCGGACGCGGGCCAGCTTCAGGATTCGCTCCGCCAACGGCTCCCGGCTGAAACGCACATCCAGTTTCCATTGGCCATCTTGTTCCAGACCGCCGATTGGACCCGCGCCGGTTAATACGCCGGAGCGGTTGCAGCGGTTCATGTAAAAAGCGGCGAAACCCACATCAAAGCGACGGTGCGACTTGGGATTGGCGCAAACTTTTCGTTGCCGATACCATTCGTCCATGGTCAGCGGGGTGGACAGGATTTGATCGACGAATCGCTCGCTTTCGTCCAACGCGGAAACCCAAAAAGCATTCACCCGCTCATCGGCATCATTGATATGGATTTCAGACACCACGCCGTCCCGCAGCAGGCTCAAGGCCGCACCCGCGCCACCGGCGTAGGGCTCGTAGTAGGCGCCGCCACGCAGATCGTTCATCTCGATCACGTCCGTCAGAAAGCCGGTCAAACAGGCCTTTCCACCCGGATAACGTAATGGACTAGCAAATCTCATTGGATCAATAAAATAAACCGCATTTCACTCCACGGCGCCAGCTCCCGTGTGCGGGGTGATCAAATCATATTGCGCCGGTGAATTTAAGCAAATCAGGCGGACGCACGCAACCCCAAGAAAAAAATGTTCCGGTCAATCCTGTGTTTTCACACCGCCACCGCCACCACCATGTTTTGAAATTCCGTGTTGATCTCGGCGTGTTTTGCCTCCAAACACTTCGCCACCCGCTCGTTTTTTAACAGGGTTTTGACGCAGGTGTGCGCGGTTTGCTTGCGCACCAGATTGGGATGTCGTAATTCTCCTGCCGGCATATTGTCAAAAATGCATCGATGGCCGCGCACATAAAATCACTACACCATGCCAGGTGGACCAAGGCCGAGCTGAATCGGTTTCGGCAACGCCCGACGCCATCCTCGCGCGCCGCCTGGGTCGCACGACCAGGCAAACAGGCATTGGACGTCAGCTCGGGGGAATAAAATGAAAACCCCGCTGCGCCGCTGGACTGCACGCGAAATCAGTATGTTGGGCCGTTATGCTGATGCAGAACTCGCCCGGCGATTCCGGCGGCCGGCTCTCCAGGTGTGGCGTCAACGCACCGCCCTGCATATCCCGGCCCACCAGTTAAAAACAATTGAATGGACTTCCGCCGAGGAAAAGTGGCTCGGCACGGCCACCGACAAAGTGATCGCCGCCCGTCTGGGACGCTCCCTTGCTTCCGTCAACACGCATCGCAATCAACTGGGAATTTTGCCGCACGTTTATCGAAATGTGTGGACGGCGGAAGAAGATGCCTTGCTCGGCCACCTGCCCGATTGCGAGGTTGCCAAAAGTATCCACCGTTCAGCGGGGGCCGTGCAGGGTCGCCGCTCATTACTCGGAATCCGGATCCTTTCCAAACCTGAATTCAAGTATTGCTCCTATACCGCGGCCGAGGACAAATTGCTCGGCACCATGTCCGACGACCAACTGGCGTTGCAGTTGCGACGGACGATGTTTGCTATTCAGTCCCGCCGCATTCATTTTGCCATACCCAAGTTTCAGGACCGAAGGCGGAAATGGTCGGCCAGGGAAATCGCCTTGCTAAGCAAACTGCCGGATGAGGAAATCGCCCGCCAATTGGATCGGACGATGTCTTCGATAAAATTTTGCCGGTATAAATTAAAAATTCCCAAACTGAACCCAAGGTTTCGACTCTGGACCCCCGAGGAAGATGCTTTGTTAGGCACCATGCCAGACACAGCCGTGGCCAGTCGCCGGGGTAGCTCCAAGCTCTCGGTGTCGCTTCGTCGTCACCGGTTGAAAATAAAAGATCCATCCAGCCGGCCATTTTGGACACCTCGGGAGCATCGCTTGCTCGGCACCAAGCCCGATGCGGACATTGCTTGGGAAATCCATCGCACCGTGAGCGCGGTGAAGAACCGTCGGCTTTTATTAAGGATTCCAGCTTTGAAACCGGACCGCTTTTTGATCCAGTAATACTGCCGCCGGCAACTTCATACCAAGGGCCATTCCGGTGGAACGTGCGAAATTATTTCGCTCCTCGACGCCCGCTCAAATAGGCTGAACTTCTGCCACTGTCTCCGACGCCGCAATGGCTTGCAGTTCCGTGTGTATTTCACCGTGCTTCGCTTTCAAATACCGGTCCACGCGCATGTTCTCTAATAGGGCTTTGATGTAAGTCTTCGCGATTTGCAGGGTGAAGATGTTATCCCGGTAGGTGCTGGCGATGTCTTTCATGCCGATTTCCATCGTCTCAGTCTCCTGGGCCATTTTGGCAATGGCCTCGGGGGTCATTCCCTTCTTTTTTGGAGGCTCATCCGTCTTGGCCAGTTGCTCCTTGTTCGATACCATGACCATCCCCTCGACATAGCCAATGCAATAATTATTGGCATTAATCAACAACTGCGCGATTTCGATTTGTCGCGCGCCGGTCACCTTGGTGAGCATCCGGAGGGTATGAGCCGAAATGGGTTTGTCCTTCAACAACTCCACGGCTTTCGGATGAAGCCCGCTTAAAAGATTCATCGATGCTACCACCGATGTGATCTTCATGTTCAAAACGGTGGCGATGCGCTCCCGGCTGGCGCCGTTGTTGACTGCCCGAGTGATCATTCTGTGTTCTTGGATGGCGGTGAGTCGGTTGATGCGGGCATTGTAGGTGAACCGTTCGTCTTCGGACGCAATCAGGCAGTCGGCGGTGGCCATGCCTAATTCTTTCATTGCCAGGTAGCGCATGTGGCCGTTCAACAGAATATAGAATCCCGGCTGGCCTTTTTGTGGATATACCACCAAGGGTTCGACCAGCCCGACGGTTTTCAAGGTGTTCAGGATGACATCGTATCGGCCAGCTTTCTTTTTGGCCTCGGTTACTTGCCGCACCGGGAGGATGTTTTCCAGCCGCAAATGAACCGTTTCCATCTTGAATCCAATTTTCGCCTTTGCCTCGCCCACGGGAGTGGGAGAATTGTCAGGCCGAGGTTCGGCTGGCCTCCGGCCGGATGCGGGTTGTTGGGTTGATTTTGATTTAGCTTCGCTCATGGGGTTGCCGGGGTTGGTGGGGTGAGTTTGGACCATAAATATTTCGGCATTGTCTCCAGCGTTTCCGCCCGTAAAAGCGTCATGAAATGTTCGTCCGCCAGCAGCTTGTTGAAGGCGGAGATCACTTGCCCCAGCCGCTCTTCGCAAATCGTGGATTTTTTGATCATCAACTTTTGCCGCTGGGTCTCTTGCTGGAACACGGCCACGATTTTTTGGGAGTGGGTCCGGCTGGTGCGGGAGCCATCGCCTTTTTTCTTGCCCAACAACCGCCGCTTTTCTATCAGCCGCCGGATCATCCGCAGGGATAGATAATTTAATTGTTTGCTCTCGAAGCCTTCCAGTAGTTCGCGCTGCATCTCCGGCGTGTCCGCTTTCACGATTTCCATTGCCACCCATAGCGGTATGGTCTCCGCGAGGATCGCCGTCAGCAAACGCTCTTCGCCGGATTTTCTTAACAGCAGCAGGCCGCTGACCGTCGTGGCGGCAATGTCCAGTTTTTCCCCGATTTGCTGTTTGTTAAAGCCTTCCCCGCGCAGCCGCTCGATTTCGCGGATCAAATCCAGCGGGGAGGGATTGCGGCGGGCAATGTTCTCCACCAGGCTGAGCAGCATCCGTTCTTCTTTGGGTATGGCCACCACCTTGGCCGGTATCTCCCGATACCCCAGCGCAATGAATGCTTCCATCCGGCCTTGGCCGCAGACGAGGTCATATTTTTGCCCCGCCGGTTCATCCTCCGCCCGCCGGCTGACTTTGATCGGCATTTTTAGACCCTGATTTTTAATGCTGTGCACCATTTGCTCGAACTTTTTCTTGTCACGTTGGCGTGGATTCAAGACGTGAATCTCATCAATGGGGATCATATATACTTTGTTATCCGTGGGAGTTCCCATTTCAGTGCCGGGCGCTTCCGCCATGCGTTGTCCTGCGCTTGTGGGTTCCGGCACGGCAACTCCATCACTTTCACGAGTATCGCCGCCGTTCATTTTTTCATTTTCCATTTTGTTCATAATGCCTCCTCGAATTTAACCCGCTCCGCCATGCCGTAGAAATCCTCCAGCGTGTCGCAGCGGTAGGTGTCCAGATAGATGCCGTTGGCTTCAGCCACGCGCAGGTTTTCCCAGGTCATGTCCAGCCCCGGCAGCACATAATAATCGCGGATGCCTTCGTTGTTGGCATCCATGCGCACGGCGATGGTGACGTCGGGCCGGGCGCTGGCATCCAGCCGGATCAGCCAGCGCGACGAACCCGTGGCCGTCTCGGTGTGCCGGCAAAGGACAATGGACACACGCATCTCGTGGTTCACGTCCAACAATTCCGACTCCTTGTTCCACTCCGCGTGTGCGCCCAGCGCCTTGATTTGCTGGATGACTTCGGCGACCAGCTCCGGATGGCGCTTCCGCAGCCGCCGGTTTTCTTCGACGAAACTGAAATCAATGCCTGGATTATAGCCCACCAGCCGGTAGGCGTTTATCAGCGTGCCGAACCGGAGACTGAACGCCGTGCTGGAGGGCAGGCCGTCCATTGCGTCTATCAGGATGCCTGAGATGCGTCCATGTTTGCTGAGCACGGCGCGCAGATGGTCCAGCATTTCTGCATCGCTGTATTTCCGGCTCCGGGCCAGGATGATTTCCTGCACCTTTAAAAATAATTCGGGTGCCACGATGCCCGCATAGGCGCCGGCCGCCCGCACCCATTCCGCTGGCGGATTATCCACGTGCTTCTTTTTCAGTTTGCACGACGTCCGGGAATAAACATTGTTCCCGATGTATTTTTCGTTGGTCAATACCTCATGCACCGTCCCCCGGTTCCAGGCTCGCCCAAAGTCAGTCACAATGCCTTGAGCGTTCAGCCCGGCAGCTATTTCGGACTCAACTTTTCCATCCGTGATGAACTGCTGGTAAATTCGCTGCACCACTTCGACTTCCGCCGCCGGTCCGGCCACCAGCACCACGCGATCGGTCTGGATGCTCTTTTGTTCGCCCATTTTCAGCTCTCCCTTTTTCACGTTGTTGGCGTCCAACAATAACCGGCGCAGTCCATAGCCCGCCGTGCCTCCCTGCCGGAATCCCATTCTCACCAGTCGGCACGCGCCTTGATAAACCTTCGTCGAAAGTTCCCGGCTGTATTCGCCCGCCATCGTCCGCTTGATGCTTTTGATGATGGTGGAAACCGGGCTGCCGTCATTTGAGAATTGTTCCGCACAGTAGTGGACCATCACGCCGGCCTGCTGGCAGGCGTATTCGTAATAGGCGCTCTCGTCCGGGTTTTGGAACCGGCCCCACCGGCTAACGTCATAGACCAGGATGACCGAATATTCCGCCCGCCCTTCCTGCACGTCGCTGAGCATTTGTTCCAGGGCCTCGCGTCCCTCGATGTTCAACCCGCTTTTGCCTAGGTCGGAATATTCTTTGACGATGGTGAATCCAAGATTCTTGGCATAGACGCAGATCACATCCATCTGGTTGCTCGTCGAATACTGCTGTAGCTCCGTGGACATGCGCACATACACGGCCGCACATTTCGGCCAACGATCTTTGTTGGCCCGGCTCATGCCGTGTGCTGCTGGTTATGATTCATGGCTTCGTGATGCCTCCGGCCAAAACCCGAAAGGCATTTCACCATGATGACAGATGTGGGCGTAAAAAAGCTATGTAGGCGTGTAACCTGACTGGCCCGACGGCCACTTAACCCAATGGTATCAGCCGTTTATCAGAGAAACATTTTTCCGGGCTGGCAATCTTGAAGCCGTGTAAAAGTTCATGTTAACGATCCGACCCAATGGGATTACTAGCCGTGAGCGTGGCTGGAAACAGATTCCAGTTTGGCAGCATTGCGTTTCTTTATGCGCCAGTCTTGGGTTTTTTTGACGTATTTGGGTTTACTCCAATGACCCGGATGTTCGGCCAACCAACGTTTTTGGCGGGCGGATTTCCTCTCCTTTTGGCAGCGAATTTCCGAACAATAACACTGGCGCGGATGGCTGCGCGGATCAGGTTTGAACCATTGTTTGCAACAAAGACATTTTTTGGGGCGATGCGTGGATTGCATCCCGCATTTTCAACCGTTCACTTTTGAATCGCAGCTTTGTTTGGGATTCTAATTGAATACGTCCGGCAGCTTGTTCGCCGCCTGCCGCAGAGTGTCTGTCGGAATGTGAGTGTAATGCTTGGAGACCGTCGGCGAATCGTGGCCGATGAATTCCCGCGCCACCGCATCCGATACCCCGGCGGACTTGAGCAGCGTGGTCGCCGTGTGCCGCAACGAGTGAAAGCTGATTTCATTCTGTTCGCGCGCCGCGCTGCGGCCTTTCCCATCCTTGGTCTTATGATGGCTCCGTTTAGTGGCGTAACCGGCATCCACCAGAATCTTGTGAAACTGGTTGCTCAGATTCCCGGCGCGGCCTTGCCGTTGCCAAATGCCGTTGGCGCGTGGAAACAGGGGAGCGGCCGGATCGTCACCGGCCGGAAGTTTTTCCACAAATTTAAGCAGCGGCCCGACGAGCGGTAGAATCTGCCGCCGGCCCGTCTTGCCGGTGGTGAGGCGGATTTCTTCGCGAGCCAGGTCAATGTTCTGCCAGGTCAACGACGCGATGTCGCCCAGCCGTTGGCCGGTGTAGAGGCCGAATAGAATCATCCCGCGCCACTCATCATCGGCTTTTTCCAAGATGCGTTTCAATTCCGGCATGGTGAACGGACGACGTTCAATGGCATCCTTTTTGCGTTTCAAGATCATCACGCGCTCGGCGGGATTATCGTCCATCAAACCTTCGCGGCGGGCGGTGGCGAACACCGAGCGGAGAATCTTCAACATCAGGTTGGACGTGCCCACGGACAGACGTTGGGCGGCGGCATCCCGGAAACCGGCCACATCCGACGCCGTGACCTTCTTGATGTCTGCGCTGGCCTTGTGCTTGATGTGTTCGAGGAATTGTTTGACGACGCCGGTGTAGCGATCGTGCGTGCCCTCATCGGCCTCCAGCGATTTACGGGCGAGCCACGCCTTCATAAAGGCGCTGGTTGTGGAATTGGGCAGCACTTCAGTATTGGCCATCGCGTAAATGTCTGCGATAACCTTCCGGGCGCGGGACTCCACGAAGCGGCCCGCCCCCGCCTCGCGGGCGGCGTCCTCGTATTTGAGGGCGATGGTCAACGCCTTGCGCCGGTCAGCGGTGCCGGTGGAGCGTTGCGTGCGCCGGCCATCCGACAGGGTGTAGCACGCGAAGTAGAACGGAGACCGGGGATGTTTGCGTAAAGAGGCCATAACAGTAACAACAATAGTAACAACATTTGCCGGTGTTTGGCAAGCTTTTAGATGTCAGAAGGCCAACAAAAATGCATATTTGTTAGGTGGAGTGGTATCGGGGGTTCGAATCCCCCTCTCTCCGCCACTTTCAATCAGTCCCAATTAAACTAATCTTTCGGTGGGGAAATTTTAACCACCGACTGATGCATCCTTTGCCTCGTCTTCTGACGGCTGCTAAAAGTTGCGTTAAAATATTTTCACCGACGCCGTCCGCCCGCATATTGTGGTAAATGTCCGTGGAACTCAC
>Ga0208872_1000256_pt1 | contig 45962 bp, 26 predicted proteins | sample CryBogCBH12Aug08_FD_185508 | JGI IMG/M metagenome (GOLD analysis project Ga0208872, IMG submission 185508) | Freshwater microbial communities from Crystal Bog, Wisconsin, USA - CBH12Aug08 (SPAdes) | ecosystem: Environmental > Aquatic > Freshwater > Lake | place: Crystal Bog, Wisconsin, USA...
ATTGCTGCTGATGGTGAGCGTGCCGATGCCGCCTAAGAGACCCGGGATCAGTGTGCCCTGCGCATTGATGCTCACCGAGGCATTCAGCGTGCCGCTGCCGGCGAGCGTGCCGCCGTTGATATTGATGATTGCGTTGGTGCCGTTATAGCCGCTGATAAAGCCGCTGTTGGTGATGGTCAGATAGTTATTCGTCGTCACGTTGATCGTGTTGGCATACAAGCTGCCGCCGACAATCACGCCGTTGTTGTTGGCCGTGCTGTCCGCGCCCGCGCCCACGGTCAAGGTGGTGATGTTGGTCACCACGCCGCCGGCATCGATGGTGAGGGTGTTGCCCGTGCTAAAGGTCTTCGCCGCAGCGTAGGCCGCGCCGATCTTCAAGATGTTGGTATTCAGATTCCACAACGAATTGGTCGGGCCATTTACCCCACCCACATAGATGAAGTTATTGTTGTCGTTGGTGGTTCCGCCAACGTAACTGGCTCCCGAACTGAACAATTGACCACCATTGGTGATGACCAAACTGTTGCCATAACAATTAGTATCCCCAACGTTACCACCCACAATGACCTGGCCCACTCCGATGATCTGGCCGTTTTGCATGATCCATACTGAATTGTTAACCGCGAAGGGTGAAACACCGGCCCCGGTGGCACCGACCTCAAGACCGCCGGAGGTGTTGATCGTCGCCAGATTGCCATTGGCATCCGCTCCCGCCACAATGACTGTGTTGTTGGTGGTGGTCCCACGACCCCAATTAAATCCGCCGCCACTCCAACTGGCCACATAACCGCCGTTGGTGACGAGAAGGAGAGCGTTGGCACTGTTTCCAATCTGAACAAAATCAACATTAGTCAGAAGACCACCCTGATCCACTTGCACAAAGTTGCCAAGGCCGTAACCTTGACTGATTTTGAAGCGGTTACCGCCCACATCCCATACTGATTTGGGCCCAGACAGATTGGTGTTGATGATCAGCACACTGTTGGATGACGCCAACGTCCCATTGCCGATGATGACATAGACGTTCCCGTTCTGAGTGTCACCGGTATAGAGCTGGCCGCCATTGCTGATCTGGATCTGGTTGCCGTTGGCGTTGGCCCCGTAGCCGAGAACCGAACCGCCACCGACGTTGGTCACGATGCCGCCGTTGATCGCGAGCACATTGTTGCTGCTGCCGTTGCCATAGCCGATATCGAGCGCGCTGTTGTTCGTGCCGGAAGTGAACGGCTGATTGCCCAGACTCCAGACCGCGTTGCTGTTCACGGTGATCACCAGACCGCTGTTGGCGGCCGTGCTGCCGACCAAGACAGGCTTGCCCACTAGAATGTTAGTTACATTGTAGGTGGTGGCTGAAGTCTGCGCCGCTTCCCAAGTGCTGATGATGGTGTTCGTGCCGCCGTTCATCGTCCAACTGGAGTTGACGGCAAAGTTGACATTGGACTGCACCAGGATGCTGGCCGCCACCCCGTTGTTATTGGAGGTCACCAGCGTGCCGCCGTTCAGATTGGCCAGCGAGTTGATCACCGTGACGTTGTTGTTCGTGGCCAGCAAGGCCGCCACCGTAACGGTGCCGCCCGCACCAATCGTGGCCGCGCCGTTCACTATGTTCAGCGTGGCCGCCGGTGAGTAGATGGCCCCGCCATTGGTGACCACCAGCGCGCCGGCGTTGATGGTCGTGTTCCCGCCGTAAGTGTTCGCGCCGGTGAACAGCACCGGGGCGGTGCCACCCTTCATCACCGTGGTCCCGCCACTGATCGGCACCCCGATGAAATAGGGGAAGGCGCTATTGTTGAAGTTCACCGTCGAAGGCGTCGGGCTATAGCCCCCGACATTGGTCACGGTATATACGCCGAAGTTGTTATTCGCGTCGTCAAAGGTCACGGCGTTATTTTCCTGGTATTGCACTTGCGCCGAGCCATTGGTCCAGTTGAAGGAGCTCGTATCCCATGTGCCATTCACGCCGGCCCAGTATAGGATGCCGGCCAGCGACGTGTCGGCGGACACTTGCAGCACCACGCTGTTCGGGCCGGTCAGCAGCGTAAGGTTGGAGAGATAGTTGGTCAGGCCGTTATTGAACACAAAGGTTCCGGCACCCGTGCGGGCGACGGTATTGGTCACCAAGGTATAATTCCCGGCAGGTATCACGCCGACAGGAGCGGTAAGATTGATGGTGCTGTTTCCATTCACCACGAAGTTACCGTTGGTGATATTCAACTGGTCGTAGGTAAGCCCGGCCTTGTTGGCATTGGTCAGGACAACATTGATGCTGCCGGCATTAATCGTCAATCCATTGGTTAGGGTCAACGTGCCGCAACTGGTCAAGCCGCCCGGAGTCAGGGTGCCGCCCCCACCGACGATCACATTGCCGCCGATCACGCCCACGCCGCCCACGTCGCCGCTGTTGACATACACCGCATTGGTGGCCCCGGAATCATCGCCATCAATATGAAGGGTGCCGATACTGTTCGTGGTGAAACCGCTGTAGGTATTCACACCAAGCAGCAACTGGGTGCCGGTGCCGACATGGTTCAGGTTGATTTTTGCGGTGCCGCCGGCATCCTTGATCTGGCCATTAAAGGTATAGGTTCCCGCGCCGCCCAGGGTCAGGGTCGCCGCCGCAGCGCTCGCATTGGTCACGAGATCACCGCCACTGACATTGTCATTCAAGCCGGCAATGACTGAACTGCCCGCGACGTTAAGGATGGTCCCGTTGTTCAACTGGACACTGTTGTTGGCGCCCAAGGCCGGTCCCGGGATGTTTTCCAACTTCAAGCAACCGCCATTCACCACCACCGGTCCGGTGTAGCCGGCATTGTTGCCGGCCAGAGAAACAAATTGGCTGATGTTCGCCACACTGCCATCATTGGTGATGGTCAACTGGCTGGAACCGGTGATCTTGCTGCTGATTCGGATTGAGGAGCTGCCGGAGGCGGCAGACAAGGTCAGCGGCTGGTTCAGCGCCAGGGTGTTATTGTTTATCACCGAAGTGTTGTTTTGGTAGTTTGAAATCGTCAGGGTGCCGGTGGTCCCGGCTTGAACCACAATGGGGTTGGTATAAGTTCCACCCACAGCCAGGGTGGCGCTGGCGCTGCCGCCGGTGTTGCCCAGATAAATCGTGCCCTGGCCCAAGGCCGTGGCGCTCGTCGTGGCGATCACCGTGCCGGCATTGACATACAACCCGTTGGTAAAGCCGTTGGCCGCCGTCAGGGTCAGCGCCCCCGCACCCACATTGGTGATCGGGCCGCTGCCCACGATAATGTTGGTCAAAGTCTGGCCATAGGCGCAGGCAATGGTCAGGCCGCCGTTGTTCGTGACATAGCTGCTCGCCAACTGGCCGTTGCGCGCGCTGTTATCGCCCAGCTGCAGGTTGGCACCGGCGTTGATCAGGGTGTAACCAGTGTAAGTATTGGTGTTGACCAGCGTCAGGGTATTCAGACCATTCACGGTCAGGCTGCCGCCGCCGCCGATGCCCGCGCCGGAAATGACATAGCTGTCATTGGTCAGATTCGCCGTCACGCTCCCGGGATTCACCGGCACCGTGTTGTTGACCAAGATCAGCGACGGCACACCGAGGTTGGCGCTGTCATCGAACACCACCGTTACTCCATTCTGATAGAATTGGCCGGTGTTGCCACCGATGGACCAGTTGGGCGTGGTGAGAATATCCCAACTGCCGCTGTTCGTCGCCCAGCTGAAAATGGTGCCGGCGGGGAAGGGCGTGATTTCCAGATTGATGGTATGGCTGCCGGAGTCGTTCAACAGGTAGGTATAGTTGCCGCCGGGAACGGTCACCCCCGGCAACGTCACGTTCAGGTTGGTGGTGGTGAAGCCGTTCAGCGCGCCATTGTATTTGACCAACGGATAGATGCCCGCCGCCAGCGAGCCACCCGATACGTTTTGGACGATGACGTTCGCGTTGGTGAAGTTGAGATTGTTCAACAGCAACAGCGGGGCCGTCGCGCCGGGCGTGACGGTGCCGTTAAAGTCGAAGACCAGCGTGCTGCCGTCAACCGCCGTCAAGTTCGTGCCGACCCACTGGCCGCCCGCCGTGACAACCTGCACGCCATTGGTGCCGGCCGCCAGAACCGTGACCGGGCTGTTGGAGGCCGAACCGCCGGTGATCCAGAGGAGTTCACCGTTCGTGATGGTGGTGGCACCGCTGTAAGTGTTTGTGCCGCTGAGAATCTGCGTGCCGAAGCCGCTCTTGGCCAGAATCAAAGTATTGATGGGATTTTGGGATTTGTCATCCGCCAAGGTGCCGGCGAAACTGCCCGAGCCGTTGGCCACGCCAATGGACAGGATTTTTGACGCATTGTAGCCGTTTGAAATCGCGCCGCCGCCATACAAGGCGTCAAACTGCACCCAACCCTGACCTTGGGCTTCGACGCTGCGGAAAGCCGAGCCGGCATCCACCCGCAACGACCCCTGATTGGCCGTCCAATTACCTTTGGTATTGGAGCTACCAGCCACGTTGGCACCGCCGGTCACCCAGACCAGCCCGCCGGCATTCAATGCCACATAGTTGGTCGGGGATGAAGCGCTGCCAAACACGAAACTGCCACTGGTGTTGATTTTGAGCGTGCCGCTGCCCGTGAACCGGTTGGTATTGTTGTTATAGGTGTTCTGCAAAGACGAACCCGCATCGAAGGACAGGGTTGCACCGGAGTTGATGGTGTAAGTTCCCGGCGGAATGATGTTCTGGACGGAAACCGTGCCGCCGTTCACGACCGTGCCGCCGGTGTAAGTGTTCGGCCGGGTCAGCGCCAGCGTGCCGGAGCCGTTCTTCGTCAGTGCGCCCGCATTAGTAATGAGGCCGCTCAGGGTCAGCGTCTGGCCGCCGCCCACGCCCACCACCGAACTGACGCTCAAGTTCACCGCGTTGGTCAGCGTGGCCGAAACATTGTTCGACAACACCCCGCCGCTCAAGGCGAGCAGGCCGGTGCCGAGGGCATTGTTCGTGTCCGCCTCCAGCGTGCCGCCGTAAACCAGCGTGCCACCGGTGTAACTATTGGAGGTCGCCAAAGTGACGTTGCCGGCATTCCACAGCGTGACCCCGCCCGATCCGCCGATACTGCCCGTGCCGGAGATGGCATAAGAACCCGACGTATTGCTGAAGTTCAAGCTGATGGGCTGAACGATGGTGTTCAAGGTCACACCTGGCTGGCCTAAACCGCTGTTATCAAAGATCACTGCATCTCCGTCAGCGTAAGTGCTGTTGGCACCGTTGTTGGTCCAGTTCGCGGTCAGGTTGATGTCCCAATTTTGATTGACCTGGCCGGCCCAGTAATCCGGCGCCGTATGGGTGGCCAGAATGGTGATGTTTGTTTTGGCGGTGGTGCCGTCCGATGCCCACACGATGTTGGTGGCGGTATAACCACCCGCAGCATAAATGTGACTGGCCCCGACACTGCCCAAGGTCGAATAGGCGGTGTTAAACGCATTGGTGACCGCCTGACCATCGCCAAATATGATGGCCCAATTGGTGATGGCACCCACGGAATTGTTATTGGTGAACGTCACCGTGCTGCCCACCGGTGCCGTCGCGTTCTGCACCAGAACAGCGGCCGTCAGCGCGGCATAGTTGGTGAGCACCACCGTGTTCCCGTTCGTCACCACGACGAAGCTGGCACCGTTGAGACCGCTGGCACCAATCGCCGCCACGCGACCGTTGTAAATGTTGTTGAACGAAGCCGTCAAGCCACCGGCAACATAGTTGCTGACAATGTTGAACTGGCTGGCGGCCACCAAGGTGGTCAGCGAGGCATTGGTGCGCACCAGCAAGTTGCCGTATAACACCGTCTGGTTGGTGACCTGCAGGCGGTCATAGGCCGCCGGGCCGGCGTTGGTGAATGCACCAGCGGATGCAATGGCTGCCAGCGTGCCGTCCACATCGATATCCAGCGTGCCGCCGGTGCCCTGACCATAGGATCCACTAACCGTCATCAAGCCAGGGTAATTCGTGTCACCAGGGCTAAGTATACCGGCGGTGTTGGTCAAGGTGCCATTCAGGATGGCACTGCCGGGCATGTTGAAGTTCGTCGTATAGATAATGTTCGCCGCCAACGCACCGCCCGTCCAGTTGAAGCCCACCAAGTCGGAGGGATCCGTGCTATTGGTCCACGAGCTAATTGTGCCATAGACCAGCAGTTTGCCGCCGCCCAGCGAGTAAGACACCACCTGATTCGTGGTGTAAAACGTGTAAGATTGCGCCCCAGAGACATTAGCGCCAAAGGTAAAATTTCTGTTACCAGTACCACCAGGGCCGGGGGTCACGCCGAATCGCACCGTGCCGCCGGTCTGGATAATCAGGTTGGAGGTAGTCAATCCGCCGGTGCCAGCTATGCCCGGGCTAATGACCGTTCCGTTAGCGGCATCACTATAGACATCCAATAAACCGCTCGACACGTTAATGATATTCACACTGTTGGCCGGGGCGCCGTTGCCGAATTGGAACTGACTGCTAGTGGCGCTGTCGTTACCACTGGTTTCGAACAGCAAATTACCGCCATTGACCGTGAAATTTCCCCCAAAACCACGCACCTCACCGATGCTCAGGGTGCCGCCGGAAACGGTTACTTTATTGGTAAAACTAGAACAATACTGCTCATACCAATAACCACCGCCAATGATCAGGTTGCCGTTGGTGATGGTTGAGATGGCCGCAGGGGTGCCAGTGCCGTTGGTCCAATAGACATAATTGGTTGAAAGCGCGCTGCCCGTCAGCAACAGGGTGCCGCTGTTATTATTGATGATGTTGTTGTAAATGTTGATCCCATTGGCCGCCGTCAACGTGTTGGTGCTGCCCGCCAGCGTGGCCAGGTTCGTGATACCGCTCAGCACGCTCGCACTAGCAACGGTGCCCGCCGGCGTGTAATTATTCGTCAGGTTATACACGAGCGAACCGCCATTCAAAATGATGTTGCCGGCGATTGCGCCGTTGCTGTTGTTGATGCCCAACTGCAACAGCCCGTTGTTGACATAGGTGTTGCCAGTATAAGTGTCCACGCCGGTCAGCACCACCGGCTTGGCACCGTTCAACAGCACACTGCCACTGCCCTGGATGTTGGCTGCCACGGAATAAGGGTTGAGATTGTTGTTAAACGTGACGTAGCCGGGGGAAACATTGGCGTTGGTGTTGATGGTAAAGAGGCTCGCCGTGTCATCAAACGTCACGAACGCCCCGTCGGCATAGCTGGTCGGCTGGCCGTTGAACCAGTTCTGCGGGCTGGCGGCCGTGTTCCAATTGCCGTTGGCATAGCCCTTCCAAGTGAGATTCGTGAACAAGGAACTCCACACCGTATCGCCACTCGCCGTCAACATTAGGTTGGTGGCATTGGTGCTGAGCATCAGGGTGCCAAAGTTTGTCAAACCATTCGGGAAGACAATCGTGCCGGCACCGCCCTGGCCGCCAGCGTAGGTGATCAGTGTATAAGTGCCGTTGGAGATCACGCCCGTCTGCGGATTGAGCAGGAGATAGTTGGTATTGTTGAGCGTCAGCGTGCCCGGCGTGCCGGTGATGTTGATCTGATCATAACTCCCGACGTTCGTGCCGGCCAGGTCAAAGACCAGCGCGCCGGCACCGTTCACCGGCAGACCGCCGTTCAAGGTCAGATTGGTAGTGATGGTCAGCGTGCCGACGGTGTTCGCCCCGCCCGGCTGCAGCGAACCCTGCGCACCGATGTTGACAATGCCGTCCAGCGTGCCGCTGCCGCCAATCGTGGCCCCCGTCGCCGCCGTGATGGTTTTGGCAAAAACATAGCCGCCGTTGGTCAAGAGCAGGTAGTTGTTACCGTTCACCACCAAGGTGTTGGCCGAGAGGAAGCCCGCGCCCAGCGCGCCGCCACCGACAATCACGCCGTTGTTAAGGGCGGAGCTGTTCACACCCACGGTCAGGGTGGTGATATTCGTCACCAAACCGCCCGAAGCGATGATCAACGTGTTGGAGGCGGCCCCCGGATTTAAGTTATTTAAACCGCCATTATTACCCAGCGTCAGGGTCGTGTTTTTCAGATTCCACAGGGAATTAGTCTGGCCGGACGCGCCGCCGACATAGACCCAGTTGCCAATATCAGAGTTGGTGAAACCAATGTAAGAATTGCCCCCGCTGAACACCTGACCACCGTTGGTGATCACCAAGCTATTGTTGACCATATTTACGTCAGGGACGCCAGAGCCACCCACAAAGACGGCACCGATATTGGTGACCAAACCGTTCTGTCCCACCCAGCAGGTATTATTTGTCTCAAAACCCTGACCGGCGGTGCCGCCGCCCGCAATAACAAAGGTGCTGGTGCCATTGACGCCATTATAAGTCGCCAAATTCCCGGCGCCATCGGCCCCGCCGATGTAAAGCAAGTCTCTGTAGCCACCCTGCCGCGGATACGTCAAACCCTGGCTATATGCCACACCGCCGTTGGTTATGGTCAGGGTGCTGTTAATCCCCCAACCAAAAATGGATCCATTCGTTATCATGCCACCCGACCCGACGTAAGCAGAAGCATTATAGCTGCCTACATTGCCAACATAGAAGCGCGCATTGGCCAACATGCCCAAATCGAGCACGGATTTCACACCGCTGCTGTTCGTGCCCGCGATCACCATGGAGTTATTAGTGGTGCTAGCGTTGCCAATTACCGAGACAGCGGTTTGACCATTGGGATCCGCCAGGAACACCTGCCCGCCGTTGGTGATGATGAACTGATTGTTGTTAGCAGCGGTCTGAGAACCCACATAGAATACATAGGCATTCGTGAACACGCCGTTGTTGACAATCACCTGATCGCCGCTGGTGTTGATGTAAAATTGCAGGTCGTTGGTGGGATTTCCCGTGCTGGAATTGTAACCCAGCCGGAACATGGCATTGCTGTTCACCGCGAGGGTCACGCCATTATAGATGCCGCCGAGATAAACGGTGGGATTAAAGGCGTTATTCGTGGCACCCGGCGGCGTGGTGATGATATTGGTGCCGCCATTCATGAACCAACTGCCCCCGATGGTATAACTCACATTGGAGCCAATCAGAATGGTGGACGCCAGGCCGTTGAGATTGGACGTGACCAACGTGCCGCCACCCCAGGCAAGCGTCGAGTTGGTGACAAAGTATTGATTGTTGGTCGCCAGCAAGCTCTGCACCGTCACGGTGCCGCCAGCACCGATGGTGTTCGTGCCGCTCAGAATGTTCAGCGTCGCGTTGGGCGAGTAGATGGAACCGCCCCCGCTGACCGCCAGATTGCCGCCGTTGATCGTGGTGTTGCCGGTGTAGGCGTTCGTCCCGGTGAACGTCACGCTGCCGCTGCCGTTCTTCGTCAGCGGGATGTTGCCATTGATGCCCGCACCGATGACATAGCTGCTGCCGTTGTTAAACGTCACTGAACCCGGCGAATAGCCGGTTGATCCCACCGCGTTGGTCACCGTGAACTGGCTCGCCGTATCGTCAAAGAACACATTGACACCATCCGCATAGGGCGCATTGGTGCCATTATACCAGTTCAGCGTGGTCGTATCCCAGAGGCCGCTGGTGGAACTGCCCTTCCAGGTGTAGAAAGGTGACGCGTAGAGGTTCACATCCGACGCTGCAGTCAGCAGGAGGTTGTTGGCGTTGAATGTCAGTTGCAGACCGTTCCAGTTGGCGGAGTTGTTCGCCGGGAACACAAAGATGCCGCTACCGCTGTGGGCGTTGAGGTTGGTCACCAGCGTATAGGTGCCCGCCTTGATGATGCCGTTATTGGCATATAGTTGAACATAGTTGGTGCCGTTCACCACAAAGTTGCCATTGGTGATGGCCAGCTCGTCATAAGTAAGCCCCGGCGTATTGGCGTTGGTCAGCACAAATGACAGTTCCCCGCTGTTGATCCCCAAGCCGTTGGTCAGCGTCAAAATTCCGCAGGTGTTCGCGCCGCCGGGGGCCAGAATGCCGCCGGCCACATTGGTGACAGTGCCGCCGACCGCGCCCTTGCCTCCCAAAATACCGCCGTTCAAGGACACCAGCCCGGTGGCCGGGGAATCATCGCCGTTGACCAACAAGGTGCCGCTCGTGATGATCGTGTTTTTCGTATAGTAGTTGGTGCCGGTAAAGGTTTGCGAACCGCCGTTAGCCAGCGCAATTGTCAGCGTGGCGGGAAGGTTGGTCAGATTGCCCGAGAAAACATAGTTGCCCGAACCCGCCAGAGTGAGGCTGTCGTTGGCTCCGCTCCCGCCGATAATCAAGCCGCCGGTGGCACTGGCAACATCGTTGAACCCGGCGAAGGTAAGATTGCCATTTAACGTGCTGCCCAAGTTGAACTGGGCGCCATTGGCGATGCCAACGGACAAAACCGTGTTGCTATTCACTTGGGCCGTCGCACCGGGCCTAACCTGGCCAGCCGCTATGATCAAGGAGCCCGTCCAGTTCGGACTGCTCGGCCCCGTGAAGTAAGCGATCTGACCGCTGGTGTTGCTCACCGTCAAATTGCCGCCGCCTGAGAAGGTGCCGCTGACCGTGTTGCTACCCGCACCGGTCAACTGATAAACCACGTTGTTGCTAAGCGCAAGGTTGGCGGAATAGATTGAGCCGCCCGTCGTGTTCGCGGCCAGAATGCGCAACCCCGCCCCCGGTGCCACGGTGATGTTATTGCTGATCGTGTTGTTGGCACCCGTCAGCAGCAAGGTCGCGTTGGCCCCCAATGTCTGGCTGCCGATCGTCACCGGGCCGGTGCCCAACCCGTTGGTGACAAAGGCGGCAACGGTGCCCGCATTGATGTTGAGGCCGCCAGTGAAGCTGTTGGTCACCGTCAGGTTCAGCGTGCCCGCACCCACCGTGGTCAGGGCCAGGGTGTTGGTGATGCCGCCGGCGAGAGTAAGCGTCTGTCCGCTGGCCACACCCACCGTCGTATTGGCGGCCACATTCACCGTATTGGCCAGACTGGCGCTCAAATTGTTGGTCAGCGCGCCCCCGTTCAAGATTAACAGACCGGTGCCCAGGGCGTTGGTGGCATCCACCTGCACGGTGCCGCTGTTCAGATAGGTGACGCCCGTATAGGCATTGGTGGCCTCCAGTGCCAGGGTGCCGGTGCCGTTCTTGGTCAGCGAGCCTGGCCCCGCTATCGGATTGCCATAGACGGTGTAACTCTTGTTCGTCAGGTTGAAGGTGGCGCTCAACGGCGAGACGGTCACCGCGTTGGTCACCAGAATGGAGTTGTTGGCACCGCTGCTGGCGGTGTCATCGAAGGTCACGGGTTTGCCATCCGTAAAGTTAAGCGGATACACCCCGCCGCTCGTCCAGTTGCCGGTAGTCAGATCCCAATTGCCGCTGTTCGTCGCCCAGAGAAAGCTGGCGCCCGGAAAAACTACCAGGTCAATCGTCTTGCTGCCGGTATTGTTGGTGATGAAGCCCGACAGCGTGCCTGGAAGGTTCAGGGTGGCCGGCACGAGCGCGCTGTTCGCATTGGCCCCATACGCGCTGCCGGTGTATTTGATCAACGGATAATCGCCTGCCGCCAGCGTGCCGCCATTCACATTGCGCACGATGACGTTGGCATTGGTGAAGGCGACGTTGCCGTTGACCAACAACGGGGCCGTCGCGCCGGCCGTCGTGCTGTTGCTGTAATTGAAATCAATCGTCGTGCCGACGTAGTTCGTCAAACCGGCGATGACCCACTGACCGCCATTGGCATAGGTCAAAACACCGTTGGTGGCCGTGCCCGTGACGATGACCGAGCTGTTGGAGATCGAGCCGCCGGTGACGCCCACCAGCTCGCCGCCGTTGATAGTGGTAAGGCCCGTATAGGTATTGGTGCCCGCCAGGGTCTGAATGGAGGTCGAACTCTTGACCAAAGACAGCGGACCCGCATAAGTCTGGCCGTTGCCGATGTTGCCGGAGAACCAGGTGTTCGTGCCGGGATTGTAAGTATTGTTGATGGTCAGCGTATTCGCCGGCCCGCCGGCAGTCCCCAAGTTTGTCAAGGTGCCATACACCGCGCCGCCGCCGTTGGGACCGTCCGCCAGCGAGGCCAAGGTCTGATTAACAGCACCATTGCCATCCATGACAAACATACCACCTTTGTTGATGGCGAGCTGAACGGTTGAACCTAATACATTATTGCCGTTGCCACCGAGGCAGATATTCGTGCCGATCAGCAAGGAGGCATTCTTGAAGGTTGACGAGCCCGCACCCCAATAGAATAGCACGTAATTGGTGGGACTTGAGGCCGTTCTCGTCTCCAAATCCAGCACGCCGTTCGTCACGACCCAACCAGTGCCACCGTTGATGTTAGCCGACTCGACAATGCCAGAGCTGGTCTGCTGGTTCCAAGTCGTGCCGGTCGGAGTAAATGAGTTGGCATTGGAGATAGTTATGAATTTGCTGGTGGTGTTGAACGCAATCGTCCGCGGTGAGCCGCCGCCCAGATCCAGAGTGCCAAAATTCCAGTGGGCGCGACCGTTACCATTGTTCGTGATGTTGCCCTGCAAATAAACGGCCTGCTCATACCACTGGGAGGTGGTCGAAGCATCGTTGTCGTTAAGATACGCCCCTTCCTGCAAGGTCAAACTCCCCGTGCCGGTGGGACCGCTTTGCACCACCCCGCTGGCCGCCTGACTGCTGCCATTAAGCACCAAGGAGCTGCCGCTGCTGACGGTGACGGGACCGCTGAAAGTGTTGCCTTGGACGTAGGCAGTGGTGTTGAAGAAATTGGTGGCCCATTGATTGATACCAATCGTCCCCGCCGCCGCGTTCACGTTCGTGATTTGGGCATATCCCTGATTGCCAAGACCAGTAACGCCAATCGTCGGATAATTAAGGGTTTGGTTGACCGTGATTCCAGCCGCCGTAATTGCCGCCGTGCCGCCTTGCACGTTCAAGAGGTAAGAGTTTCCGACATTGGTGGAAAACACAAGCGCAACGCTGGGGCTCAGGGATACCGCACCCGCACCCGCAATCGTGATCCCACCGGTGTTGGTGATGATGCCGTTTAGGGTGAGCGTTTTACCACTCGGTATCAGCAACGTGGAGGAGGCCGCCTGCAAGTTGAAGTTATTGGTGAGGTTGACGCTGACCGAGTTGGATATACCACCGCCGGCCAGATTCAACGGGCCGCTGCCCAAGGCCAAGTTGTTCTGCGGATCAATATAGGTGCCGCTGTCGGTAAAGCCGCCGCTAAAGGTGTTGGCGCCCTTCAATTGCAGCGTCTGCAGATTGGCGGAAGCGGTGTTGGTGAGATAGGTGATCGAAGCCGGCAGGCCAGCCGTCTCGGTGATGTTACTGTTGAGAACCACCCCGGCGCCGCCCGCGACGGCAATGGTCAGACTGGTGCCCAGCGTGACGGGAGTGTTTAACGTGAGGGTCTGGTTGGCGGTCGCATTGGTGATCACCGGCAGGACAGCATAGTTGTTGGTGAAAACCAAGGAAGTGTTGTTGCTGCTGTAAATATTGACGCCGGCGGAACCCGCCGGCAGCAGCAGCTTATTCAACAAAAATGCCGGCGCACTCGCCGCCAGATCGTTCGTGGACACGGGGGAGCCGACGGCATTCGTGAACACCAGCACGGCCCCGGCCGAACCCGGCGATGCCGGCGCGCCGCTCGGCGCGGCCCAGTTGGCCGCAGTGCTCCAAAAACCGGTGGCGGCCAGATTGGTGTAATAGGCATAGGTTTGCGCCCGGGTCTCGGTCTGCAGGAATGCCGCGGCAAGCAGGAGCAGGAGGCTGCGGCCAAAGCGAGGCAAAGCTAATTTTGCTTTCATAATTAAATCAAGGATACGGGATGGCGAAAATGAGGGGTAAATCGTGTGGGTATGGGTTTCTGATTTCAGTGAAGAATCAAACAATCATGCTGTATTAAAAGGGGTTTTAACCATTTTGAGACCGGCAAAAATTCCACGGAAATCACTTTGTTTTTGAAAACAAAAAAAAGAATTTCTCGCGGCGTTTTTTGACAGATTCGCATGATGATGTGCTTAAAAGTAAGCTGCCATGAAAACTATTGCAATGATTTTTTTGAACCATTTTGCACAATTATTTGTCACGCACTTTTCACACACCATCCAATATCGGGACTCCCCGGCAATTACCGCTTTCTGCGTTTGGCCAAGGGCTTAATAGGTTCCGTTGCATGTCACTTTTCGGGAGCCGACATGACCGTCAAATAGGAATAGTTCCGAACCCCGCCGTGAACCGGCTGAGCGGGCTGATAATTGATGCCGCTCGGCTCGGCCCAGGTGTTGCTTGAGCCAACTTGACCCACATCCACCAAATACCAGACCGAGGCAAGCGGGGCCTCCGCCGAAATCTGGGTAATTTTTATGTTCATCTGGATGATGGTCAGCGGGGGGCGTCGCAGCAGGGTTTTTAGGATAACCAAAGGGATGTGAAAATCTTCACCCGATGGCAGCCAACCGTCCTGCTCATTAAGAAACATGGCCAGCCCAAGATTCACCTAGCGCAAATTGGACATACCGTCGGCCATCGTCGCCTTCTTTTTTGGCGCTGGCCAGCGCCGGCAGCAACATCGCCGCCAGAATAGCGATGACCACCAACAGTTCAATCAAGATGAAAGCGCGGCGGCACGCAAACGACCTTGGTATTCGGATGGGTAAAAATAATTGTCGATGGCATAAGTTTGATTGAGAGGATTTTGCATCATAGTTTGCCATTTTTGAGTTGTCTATCGGTTGTTTCCAGACAGATGACCGGGACGATTTGATCCGGAGCTTTCTGGGGCAGATTTATAATCGCGCCCGTTTCATTTTGGGCTATTTTCAAATCCTGCCGATCAGCCAGCAGATAAGCTCGCTTGACTTGGTTTACGGGCGTCGGCAATTCCAACTGGCCATTCGCCGGCCAATGAAAGAGATGCACATAGATTTTTCCCGGCTTGCCGGTGCAGCGCCACGCCTCGTTTTTTTTGAACGGCCCCGCCGTCGTGCCGTAGATGGCTTCGCCGTTGACTTTCATCCACTGCCCGACTTCACGGAGACGTTCGACGGACGGCGGCGGAATATCGCCCGCGCCGGTCGGCCCGACATTCAGCAAAAAATTTCCGCCCTTGCTGGCGATGTCCACCAGGTTGCGCACCAGCTCGGATGCCGGCTTCCATTGGTCATCGTCCTTCTTGAAGCCCCAATGGCTATTGAGCGTCATGCAGCTTTCCCACGGCAGCGGATTGCCGTTGGCGGGAATGGCCTGCTCCTCCACGGTGTAATCGCCCAAGCGGTTGCCGATGCGCGCATTGACGATGCAATCGGGCTGCAACCGGTGAATCAGCTCCAACAATTCCTTGCTCTGGGCCGGTTTGATCTTTTCCGGCGTGTCGAACCACAGCACGGCGATCGGCCCATATTGCGTCAACAACTCGCGCACCTGCGGCTTGACCTTGCGCTCAAAGTATTTTGAAAAATCTTTTTTGTCCTCCTCGGGGAAATCCCAGGTATTGCTGCGGCTGCCGGGCGGAAACTTCTTCGAACCGGGACTGCCCGTCGGCACGTCGGGATCGTGCCAATCGCGCCCGAGCGAATAATAAACACCAAACTTCAGCCCTTGTCGACGGCACGCCTCGGCGAGTTCCCGAACCGGATCGCGCCGGAACGGCGTGCGCTTGACGATATTGTAGTCGTCGCTCGGACTCTCGAACATCGCGAAGCCGTCGTGGTGCTTCGACGTGAGAATCAGGTATTTCATCCCGGCAGCCTTGGCGATGCCCACCCATTCATCAGCATTGAATTTCACCGGATTGAATTCATCCGCAATCTTCGCATACTCGGCGATGGGAATTTTGAGTTTCAACATCATGTGTTCTGACTGACCATCCCGGCCCTTCCAAAAACAGCCGTCCTGCGCGTAAAGTCCCCAATGGATGAACATCCCGAACCGCGCCTCGCTCCACCATTGCAGGCGCTTGGCGACGGCTTCCGGTGATTCCACACTGATCAATTTATTGCCGGCAAAAGCGTCGCCGGTGTCCACCGTGCCGTCGGCATTGGTCTGGGCGCGCGCGGCAGAAACGGCAAGCGTCAAGGATAGCAGCAAGCAGAAACGGCTGATAAAATATTTCATGGCGAGGCGGGGTTTGAATTTGAACGCGTGTGTTGCAGAACAAATTCCACGATGGGTGCCGGATCTTTCAAGCTGTGCGGGTGATGACCAACGCCGGGCTTGGTGATGACTTTGATTTCGCCGCCCAATTTCTCGTAGCGCTGCTGGACGAGCAGCGTGTTCTCCGGCATCGGGACGACGTCATCGGCGTCACCGCAAACACTCAGAATTGGAACGTGCGCCTGCGCCAACGGAGCGAGGTTGTCCACCGGATTGAGCTTGTAGGCACGCGCCTGTTCATCATCAGTGAGACCATAGACCTGTTTGCATTTTTCCCAATCGCCCTTGGATCCCCTGCCCTTGCCCCAACCCGCCGGCCAGCTTTTGAAATCGCACACCGGTGCGTCCACATACAGACAGGCAACGCGTTCCGGATGCCGGGCCGCCCAATTATAAGCAAACAACCCGCCGCGACTGAATCCTTCCAGCACCGCTTTCGGTGACAGTTGAAACTTGCCGGTCAAATGGTCATAAAAGCAATCCATGTGATCCAACGCTACCGGCGCGCCATACAGGTTTTGCACGTCCATGTAGGCGACATGAAATCCATTTGTCAGCAACACCAGATCCGCCTGCGGCTCGTGGCCGAAAAATTCAGTGCGCCAGATCCATGGTCGCCCCGGCGCAACCACTGCGGGAACAACCAGCAGACAGTTGCGTCCATCCACGACGAAGCACTGCTGCTGGAAACCGTGCCATGAAGAATCTGCCGCTTGCAGTTGTGACCGCGTTTCGCTTTTGGCGCCCGAAGGATTTTGCGCGCCCGCGACAGATGCCAAAATGGTCAGCCCCAAGGCCACCGCAACAACAAGGTGCGTTTTTTTCACGATGACTGTTTTCCAATAGTGCTCGCTGACAATTGGAGATTATTTTTTTGAACTGCCCAACTGAGACAGGATTGCTTTGGCGACCTGCTGGCCGAGAAAATCGTAGCCCTCCTCCTTGAAATGAACATTGTTGGGCAACTGATACTCGGCCAGATGCGGCGTGACGGCCGTGAACAGGTCGTCCACCGGGATATTATATTTTTTCATGACCGCGGCAGCGGCCTGATTGTGCTCCACAATCGAAGCGGCGGTTTGTTTTTGCTTGGGGTCATCCGGAATGGGCGTGGTGCTGGTCCAGATAAGTTTGGCTCCGGTCTTTTGCATCCGCACAACCAGTTGTTCCAGTCTCTGGGTATAGTCGGCGATGGCCAGATTCCGGTCATGGATGCCGAAATTGAAATGGATCACATCCCACTTTCCGTCCCCCAGCCAGATGTCAATTTTCTTCAGCCCGTTGGCCGTGGGGCCGCAGTTCTCGGGCGCGCGGTGGACGTTGGCCTTGCCGGCAAGATATTTCCGCGTTGCCAGCGTGTAACCGCGCGACACGGAATCCCCGATGAGCAGGACGCGGGGAAGCTTGGGATCATCCTGCACAAAGTCCCACGCATTCGATTTGTGGGCAATCTTGTCCGCCTCATGTCCCGGCAAATAAAAACCGCCCAGATTCGATTGCAAAATGAATTCCCAAGCCTGCTGTTCCGCCGGCAAAGTGGCGACCCAGGCCTTGTATTTTTCCGACACCGCCGCATCGTGCGCGGCTTTTCGAGCGGCGGCCTGAGCTTTCGCCTTGGCCTCATCGGCATTCGTGGGTTCCTGACCCTGCTGGGCGTGCGCCGAGGCAACGCAGGTCAGCACGAGAACAGTTGTCCGCAAAAGGTTGTTAATGTTTTTTTTCATAATTGGTTTTTAGCTGTTCAATGTTTCTCCGTCAGCGCGGTGACAATCGCCTTGGCAACCGCCTCCCCCTGCATTTTCATGCCTGCGGGCTTCCAATGGAAATCGTTTGCCTTCAAATCAAGGTGGCTGACCGTGAGTCCGTATAAATCGTCCACGGGCACATTCATCTCCGCCATGACTTTGGCAGCCATCCGGTTGTGTTCGAGGATGATTCCGTTGATCTCCGGGTTCAACTGATCAGGCTTGTCTTTCAAGGTGACCGGCGTGGAACTGGCCCAGATGATTTTGGCCTTGGGACATTTCTGACGGATGACTTCGATGAAGGCTTTCGTGAGCGGCTCAAATTGCCCCGGAGGAATGCGCCCCGGCTGCCAGCCGTGCAACCCAAGGTTGATGTGAACCACATCATACGGACCGTTCGCCAGCACCTCGGCCAACAGACCGTTGAATCTTTCGGACTGGCAATACGGATTCACCCAGGCATCCACATTGGCCTTGCCCTTCAGCGACTTGATCACGCCGTTCATGTAGCCATTGAGAATCGAATCCCCCACCAGCAACACGCGCGGCAGCGTTGCGTCAGTGATCACCGCCTTGTCTAGCCGCCAGGCCTTGCCATTAGCTTGGACGCGCGGATCTTTTTCCACCGCATTATTGATGCCGGCAGCAGCTTGGGCTTTCGCTTTTGCTTCATGAGCAGAAGCAGCGTCAGGGGACGACTGAGCTTGCGTCGGGATCAGACAAGCCAAAGTCAGAGCAATGCCCAGCAACAGGCAGTTGTAGATATTTTTCATACGGGACTAGTTGGTTATTTTTTGGGAATGACAACATTTTTCAATCGCGGCGTGTTGTCTTGCCAGACAAGTTCGCGACAAGAAAGAAGCCAGGTCTTGCCATGATCCGGGTTGCCTTGGAAAAACAAATAACTCCGGCCATCTGCATCCCAGAAAAATCCGGGATGCCCGCTCTCGCTGGAATTCCATTCGCCGGGCCGCCCGTTGGGCAACAGCGGCACATTGGATTGCCGCGTCCAGTTCACACCGTCCTTGCTTGTGGCGACGCCGATCTGCTGCGGATCATTGTTGAATCCGCCGGCATAGAACATCACGAAAGTGTCGCCGCGCCGCGTGACGGTGGGCGCTTCGATGCAGCGCGTTTCCCACGGCAGTTCCGGCTTGAGAATCGGCCGGTCGCAAAGCTGCGTCCAAGTGTCCCGGCTGAATTTGGAATTCAACGGAGCGGAAGCCACGCCCAACTCCTGGGTCTTGCCGGTTGAATCCCGCGTAGCGAAATAGAGCAGCAACCGCTCGCCGTCCGCGATGACCTCCGCATCGATCGCGCGCCCGTTGTTCCAGTCACCCGTGGGATGGAACACCGGATTCGATTCGTCGCGCTCGAAACTGATCCCATCCGAGGAGACGGCGTGGCAGATCGCATCTTTTGGAAAATTGCCGTAGGTCTGATAAAACAGGTGGACCTTGCCATTGAGCACCCGCGCACCCGCCGCACACAAACCATTCCTGTCACACACCTGTGCCGGCCACAGTTCGCCCACCTTTTCCCAGTCCAAAAGATTGGTGCTGGCCGCAATGCCGATGCTCCAGCCGCGCGGTGAGTTGGTGGTGGCCAGCTCGGTGGAAAACGGCGGCAGGGAAAAATACATCAGATAGCGACCGCCAAAACGGATCACGCTCGGGTCTTTCGCAAACGGCCGGCCAAGGCGCGATGAATCCGCCCATCTCATGTCATCCACGCTCCGGACAAGTTGCGCGAATTCCGCAGCATGCAAACTGCCAGCCAACAGCAGCAAGGTGATCAGAAAAATGTTTTTTTTCATTTGCGTCCTGACACTTCCATCATGCCGAACCAAATCCGTCCCACTCAAATGCATGACAGACAAGATTCCGGCGGTGGTGGCATTTTAGCCAAAAGCGCCGAGCCGTCACTTTATTTTATCACCTCGATGACCGGTGGATAGGTTGAGACTGGAGGGCACATCATCATCTGGGTAGTCGGCACGCCGACATACGTTCCCGATGCGTCGGAATCATTCAAGCTCAGGCTGAAAGTGCGGCTTGCCTTGAGCCGGTTTTGCAGATAGGCCGTCAAATCCACCTCGACCCAGCCGGCTTGATCCGGATGAATGGTGGCGATCACTTTTCCTGTCGGCGGCTGGATGTTCCAGGTGATGGCCTTCTCGCCGCGGGCCGTCCAGTTGTCGTTCAAAACTTCCACCACGGAAATGGCGGGCATTTTGGCCTTTGAACTGATGCTGGTGTAAAACTTCAGCCTCGCCTTGCTGAAGCCCTGTTGTTTCAGGGCATTCAAATCAAACTTGAAAAACGGCCGGCGGATATCCTTGCGCGGCCCGGGCGAATTCCGCAAAGCCGCTGATTCGTTATATCCAAACACCCGGTCCGGCTGGGACAAGCTGACGTAGGTATCTTCCACCGGATGAAATTGGGCGTTCGACACCGGCGGAATATTTTCAGGAGCTGCTTCCCATTCGCGCGTGAGCGAGGTCTGGTCAAACGTGATGACGGCGGTATCAGAACTTAATTTTTTGACAAAGACCGTCGCCTTGTGCGTCCCGACCGGAGGCGCAAAACGCACAAACATTCGAACCCAGCCGGTGGCGTGCCACATCGTGCTCGTCTGCTCTGCGCCGACCGCATCGCGAACGCCGATTTGCACAATCTGCCCCGGAGCCGACGGCTTGACCCAGGCCCAGTAGATATATTTCGCACCAGATTGGAGATGATCCACGGTCTGTTCCAACCCATTGGCCCCTTCGCCCAGTTGGGCGGCGCCCTTGAACCGGGCTTCATCGCCATCCTTGATGCCCCAGCCCAATTTGGCGGACGCAAAATGCCGGGCCGTTCGGGTGCCGGTTTTGACCCAGGGTTCAAGCGTATCCGGCACCTCGAAGCCTTGGTTTGCCAGCAGATTCATGAAGGGAAAATCGGGCCGGACGTATTCAATATTTCTGGGTGCTGCCAGATCGCATCCGGCCGGCCAAAGCGGCTGGCCAGATTCATAGGCACCGATGTCTGCCGGCTTGTCCGGTGGACCGCTGGTGATTCCGGGCACCGGAAAACCACCGCCAACGGCCGGCGAACCCGGCTTGAGGGTAAAATCAAATTTCCACGGCTCTTCCAACGTCTCCAGTTTTTTGCCGTTGCGATCATTGAAGATTTTTTCCGGAGCCAACGACGAAAGATTGCCGGCGTAAACCAGTCCGGGAAACGGATGCGCCTCAAAGGCGAAGAGATTGTTCACGAACAGGGTGCCGGCATAATCCTGAAGATCGCCATAAGGCAGTGAATTTCGGGTCGCATTCACGGGAAGATCGTCGTCGCCGTGCGGATTGTAATCGGAGAAGCGATAGATCGTGTTATTGCAGACCAGGCAGTTGTTCTTGGGCGCGTTCAGCGCGATGACCGGCACGACATTGTGGTGGAGGATGTAATGCGAGGCCAGATTGTCGAGATAGATGCCGTTCACATAATGCAGCTTGCGATAGTCCGTGAGGCAAAGGTTGTAGGCGATTTCCGTGCCGCCGCCATCGCCACCGGTATGAATGGACGCCGAGTCGCGGGCCAGCAGCGAACAGTCGCGAAATGAGTTATGCAGAATCTGGCAGCGTTCGGCATCCACGCCGATGAAACGGTCGCCGCCGCGATCCATGGTGTTATAGGCAAACAACTGCTCCACACCGCGGATCTGAACCGCGGTGGCGCAACCTTGCTCGGAGACATCATGGAACCAATTGTTGACGATGCGATTCCGAGCGCCGCTGACAAACAGGATTGAACGGTTTTGCGAACAGGCCAGTTCGGAATCGCGCAATTCGTTGTTGTTGCCGCCGAATTTCGAGTGGGCATAAACGATCTTCAACCTTTGAAGCCGGCAATGCGCCGTCTGCTCATCGGTCATGATGCTGGCGGCCCGAAGTTCCAGGCCATCCACTTCGATATGATGTTTCCCCTTCAAATCAATGGCCGTGGAGCGAACGGAGATTTCCACCGAGTCACCGGAAGGATTGCGTCCGCCGGGAGCCTTGTAGTAAAGCGTTTTGCTGGAAGATTCATAAGCCCATTCGTTATCCGCCGTGAGCAGTTGCCTTTTGCCGATGAGGACATAGGTAAACGGCAGCCCCGGCCGGCGCTCGCGCTCCGAATACTCGATGACTTTCGCCAGCGTAACGGCTTTTCTGACCGGATCGAAATTCACGACCCGATCCAGATCCGCCCACCAGCCAGTAAACCAATTGAGATACCAAATGCGCGCTCCCTTCAATCCTTCCGCCGTGAAATTTGGCAGATTGGGATCCATGATCTGATCCATCCCCTTTTTCTGGGCGTCGCTTTTGGCGACGGCCGCTACCGAAGCCCGAGGCGAAATGAGAAAGGAACCAGTGGCCTTTGGCCAGCGTGCTTCCGTGGCGCACTGGCCACCGGCAAACACAAATTCTCCGCGCGCATCTTTCGGAACCTTGGCCTGGTAAACCCCGTCCCGATCCGGTCGCCAGTCGTTCACCGGCTCCAGTCCGGAGAGAATCACTTTCTCATTCGGAGCCGACCGATAAACAATGGGGGCACCTTCTTCACCCGATGCCACAGGGGTCAGTGTCTCGCGGTAAGTGCCTCCTCGCAAAATACAGATGTCGCCGGGTTTTAATTGGGACGAAGCCCGCGCGATGGTCTTGAACGGAGCGGCCAGGGTTCCCGGATTGCTATCGAGCCCGGTCGTGGCATCGACATAATACTGTCCTGACTGCAAATAGCCGGCGAAGAAAAGCCCGAAGAGCAAAGCAATGATTGTTTTCATTTTTGAGGTGGCCACATGAAAAGAATATTCAAACCAAGACGTCAAGCCTATGAAGCTGACTTCACCTCGAATATCACATTTTATTTCCTAACGTCGGTGTGAATGCACTGCATTTGATGAATTGGGCGAAAATGAAAGCGCCCGATTCCAGACTGAGTCTGAAATCGGGCACGCTGTTTACTTTGACCGCAAAAGGCGCCTCTTATCGCCGCCCTTGCTTCAAAGGTCATTCAATGACCCGCTTGGATGATCAAATAAATTCGTTGATCAAGTTTTCCAGATATTCCTGGCGACCGCTGCTGCTCGGATCCGCTTCACCCTTCTTGAGCATGTAAGTTTCCAATTCTTTGAAACCCACTTTGCCCGACTCAATCTTCGCGCCGATGCCGCTGTCCCACGAGGCGTAGCGGTTTTTCACAAAATCGGCCAGACGTCCATCCTTGCGAATCGCGGCGGCGATCTTCAAGCCGCGCGCAAACGCATCCATGCCGCCGATGTGCGCGTAGAACAAGTCAATCGGCTCGAAGCTCTCGCGGCGAACCTTCGCGTCGAAATTCACGCCGCCGGTCTTGAAGCCGCCGTATTTCAGCACGCTCAACATCGTGTAGGTCGTCAGATAAATGCTCGTCGGAAACTGGTCCGTATCCCAGCCGAGGAGTTCGTCGCCGGTGTTCGCATCAATCGAGCCGAGCGCGCCCGCCGCGCCGGCGACTTCCAGTTCGTGCTGCATCGTGTGACCGGCCAGCGTGGCGTGGTTGGTCTCGATGTTCAGCTTGAAATATGGCAACAGATCAAATTCGCGCAGGAAGTTCAGGCACGCGGCGGCATCAGAATCATATTGATGCTTGGTCGGCTCTTTCGGCTTCGGCTCGATGTAAAACTGGCCTTTGAAGCCGATCTTCTTTTTGTAGTCCACCGCCAGATGCAAAAACTTCGCAAGGTGTTCCTGCTCGCGCTTCATGTCGGTGTTGAGCAGCGTCATGTAGCCTTCGCGGCCGCCCCAGAAGGTGTAGCCTTCGCCGCCAAGTTCGTGCGTCACTTCCATCGCCTTTTTCACCTGACAGGCGGCAAACGCAAAGACGTCGGCGTTGCAGCTCGTGCTCGCACCATGGACGAAGCGCGGATGCGAAAAGGCATTCGTGGTGCCCCACAGCAGTTTCACGCCGGTGCGCTTCTGCTCTTCTTTCAACACTTTCGCCACCGCGTCGAAATTCTTGTTAGTTTCGGCCAGCGTCTTGCCTTCCGGTGCCACGTCGCGGTCATGCCAGGCATAATACGGCGCGCCCAGCTTGCTGATAAATTCAAACGCCACGCGGGCGCGATTCTGGGCGTTCTTCACGCTGGCACTGCCGTCGTCCCACGGCCGCTGCATCGTGCCGGCACCGAACGGGTCGCTGCCGGTGCCGCGAAAGGTGTGCCAGTAAACGACCGCGAAACGGAGATGGTCGCGCATCGTCTTGCCTTCGACGATTTCATCGGGGTTGTAATGCTTGAAGGCGAGCGGGTTTTTGGATTTCGCGCCTTCGTAGGCAATGCGGGAGATGTCAGGAAATGCGGTTTTCATGTGGGAGACATTATTTGAATTTTTTTCGGATTTTCAAATTTAATTTTACCTTTTTATTGCAGCCATGTTTTTTCTGACCTCGGTCAACTAGTCATTTCTAGTCATTTGTTTTTAACTCCAACACGCAACGAGTTGGATCACCTCAAAAGGTTTTAAGCTGGCTTTACGATGTCATAAAATCGGAAACGAAACCTAGCCTAATTGAAGTTGTCTGGTGTAGGATTGCGCTTCAGCCAATGACTTATGGTCAAATTTTTCGTCCTAAACACCCTGCTACTGGCCTCGCTATCCGCGATTAGCCAACCTGCGCCTCAAGCCAGTGCAACCAAAAGCAAACCAACCGAAGTTGTGATCACGCCGGACGATCCGGCGAGTGTGCAGAAAGGCATTCAGGCGGCCATCCGGAGTGGCCAACATCAACTGACCATTCCGCCGGGAATCTACAAACTGCCTCCCCTGCCAACTGGCGGCGGCCCGGATGCCTGGCATCTCGTCATCGAGAACGCAAAGAATCTGGAAATCAAGGCAACGGGAGTCACTTTTGTTTTCACGGATCGCTTTCGGGCGGCAATGACGTTTCAGAAATGTGAAAATGTGACGTTTCAGGGAGCGACCTTGATGCGTGAAACCTCGCCGTCGTCACAAGGCCGGATCGAGGCGCTGTCACCCGTGAACAACACCATCGACGTTCGGATCGCCAAAGGATACCCAACAGACGTGGAGAATCCCAAGTCGTTCGAACATGTCTGGCTGCTCGTTTATAATCCCACCACGCGGCAGTGGAAGACGGAGCTAAGATCAAATTCAGCCAAAGACGTGCAAAAGCTGGCCCCGGATCTGATCCGGGTCAAGACGGAGAAACTCAGCACCGCCGGTGTGCCGGTGTCGGTGGGTGACTTGGTGGCGTGGCGGGGAACGGTCTATGCGGATGTGCGCGCCTTTGAGTGCAGCGCGATGAAATTTATCGATGTGACGGTTAAAGGCGGCGCGGGCTTTTGCTTCGCAGACAGCGGTGGTGAAGGCGGCAATGTTTACGAGCGGTGCAAGGTGACTTATGGTCCATGCCCGCCGGGGGCGACCGAGGATCCGTTGCTCGCGGCCAACGCCGATGGCTTTCACAGCGGGGACACCCGAAAAGGCCCCACGCTGGTCGATTGTTCCTTTGAAGGATTGAACGATGACGCCATCGCCATTCATGGAACCTATCACATGGCGTTGGAAGCGGCCGGGAAAAAGGTGATCGCCTTGCGAATCGGAGCCACGCGAAACAAGCTGATAGGCCGGATTGGGGATAAATTGCGATTCTACGACACGAACATTGTCTATGCCGGAGAAGCGATCATCACCGAAGTGAAAAAGCTAACGAATTATCAGAGCACCTTCGATCCCGGCACGCGCTACTTGGCCTTCTGCAGTAAACATAACAACGCCTATATCGAATTGACGCTGGATCGTGAAATCCCCGCGCAAGCTTCCTGGCTGATCTCGAATGAGAACGAAGGCGGCGGCGGGTTTCTGGTGAAGCACTGCACGATCCGCAATTCAACAGCCCGCGGGGTTTATGCCCAAGCCTCCCACGGAGTGATTGAGGACTGCGTGATGGAGTCCACCGGCCGGGCGGCGGTCGAGTTTAATACTGAAACCGGAGTATGGAGTCAGGCCGACTATTCCCGCGACGTGGTGGTGCGAAATAACACTTTTCGCAATGTGTCGCTGAATCGAAAAACCGGTCCACTCCGGCATCCCGGCGCACTGACAATTTTGGCCTTCAGCGGGAGAAGCTATATCCACAATCCGGGCGGACACCGCAACATCACCATTGAAAACAATCGATTCGAGGACAATGACGGAATCAACATCTTGGTCTGTTCGGCGGAAGGGGTGACGATTCACGACAATCAGTTCATCAACCCCATGCGAAACGCCAAGGATTTTGGCATCGACAAAGGCGCGGATCCATCGGCGTTGATCTGGGTGAATGAAAGCTCAAGGGTGAACATCGCGTCCAATGTGGTGGTCAATGCTGGCGCTTACCTGAAGAAGACAGTCAAAGCGACGGCAACGGCCTCAGGAACCGGCTTCGACACCGGAGTGGAAATCAAGTAGCCGACGTGTAACCAGAGGAATCTATGCCTGATGCGTCGACTAGCTTGCAGGTCTTCTTCAAACGCCGAATGAGCTTGCCCCGCACGTAAATTCGTGAAAAATAGACGCCCGATGGAATTTCGGGCCAAATTTGCGCAAGAGGTCTTTAGCTAAAATTTTTTGGTGCGGCGATGCTACCCTTCACACGCACAGCATCAAAAATTGGTTAGTAAGACTCATAAAACTTTAGTGTTTGGCTTGATGATAAACGCGTGGAGAGGTGGCAGAGTGGTTTAACGCGCACGCCTGGAAAGCGTGAATACCCAAAAGGTATCGGGGGTTCGAATCCCCCCCTCTCCGCCACGCGGTTTTAAGTCAATAGAATCAATGGTTTTAGTCATCTCCACCTAATTACACCCCGCTAAAGTCTATGTATTATCTATGTAGATTTGCTCTATTGATCAAATTCCTTCACTATTGATCATAGAGATTCAAAGCTCTCATCGGTGGGATGCATAGTTGTTTTTTTCTTGTGTGCTCGAATCCTAAAATCGGTCTGCCTTGGGCACCTCAAGCCGCCCCACCCTCGGCAACAGCCCCCTACCCTGCCATATTTTTCGCAAGTCAAAGACGAAGACCTTATGCCTCGGTCCGATGGAGAGCGATTACACAGCCGACATCCCCAGTGTCCCTTGGCCTGATTTGACGGCGACACAGGGATCAACTCTTTTTCCACTCTCCCCGTAAAACTTTGACAGGCTCCGGCAATTTGTAGTGCCGCTTCAGCCCGGAATCTCCGAGCAAACCGGCTGGCACTCGGGCGATAAATTCTGGAAAGCTGCGTTCAACCCGGTCGCGGATCAGCTGCTGCCCCGTCTTGGAAGCCCAGAATTCATCCTCGATTTTGGTCAAGGCGATGGCAGCTTCGTCCGGGTTCAGGTTTTCGCGCTTGGCGAGCGCCCAGACCATTTCCGGGTCACCCGGTAACGCCACGGGAAACGCCACATATTTCAGTGTGACTTCCGGCTCATCGCCTGATTCCGGCCCCGGCGGCCGGACGGGAATCCGGCTGTGAAACTGGGTTTCATCCGGCAGCGAAACATCCACCCGCAGGCCTTTACCGTCCTCATTCGGCTCGATTTCCAAATCCGCATCTCCGAAGCCGGCGATGAGCTGCTGCTTCACTTCTTCCAATGTTTTCGGCTCCAGATCCGGCAGTTCGATCCGCTCGCAAAATTTTTCAAATGAATTGGCGCGGTTCTTCACGCGCAACTCAGCTTCGCAGGCGGAATAGATTTTTTCCGCCAATTCCGGATCGGGCGCGATTTTGGGCAGAACGCTGCGCAGCAAACTCAACAACTGGGCCTGTTCATCCTGCTTGGATTTTGCCGGCTTTTTTTCTTTGGCCATAAATCTCTATCCGTTTTTATTTTTGCTCAACGCTGCCGTGAACCAGTCCACCGGCGCGGGCTTCGCCGGTTGTGCCGGACGATTGAAGCCACCACCACCCGGACGCGGTGCGGCTGGCGACGTGCGGATGCCACTCGTGCTCGCGCCGATGACTGGCGCAGCCTTCATCGAAAGGGCGATACGCTTGCGGGGCAAATCCACCTCGGTCACGGTGACGGTCACGCGCTGCGACACTTTCACCACTTCCGCCGGATTAGAAACAAAACGGTCGGACAACTGGCTGACGTGGACGAGACCGTCCTGATGCACCCCAATGTCCACGAACGCACCGAATGCCGTCACGTTCGTCACGATGCCGGGCAATTTCATGCCGGGCTTCAAGTCTTCCATTTTCTCGATGCCGGACTGAAAGGAAAAGACTTCAAACTTCTGGCGCGGGTCGCGCCCGGGCTTCGCGAGTTCGCCGAGAATGTCGTTCAACGTCGGCAGACCGACGGCTTCGGTGACGTATTTCGGCAATTCAATTTTCTGCCGCAGGCCAGCATCACGCAACAGATCGTTGACTGAGCAATTCAAATCCTTCGCCATGCGGTCCACGAGTTCGTAGCGCTCGGGATGAACCGCGCTCGCGTCGAGCGGATGTGCGCCGTCGCGGATGCGCAAAAAGCCGGCGGCCTGCTCGAACGCTTTTTCGCCGAGGCGCGGAACTTTTTTTAAATCCGCGCGCGACTTGAACGGCCCGTTCTCATTGCGGAAATTCACGATGCTCGCCGCGAGCGCCGGGCCGAGGCCGGAAACGTAGGCGAGCAATTGCTTGCTGGCGGTGTTGAGTTCCACGCCGACGCCGTTCACGCAACTGACGACCACGTCGTCGAGGCTGCGCTTGAGTGCCCCCTGCTCCACGTCGTGCTGATACTGCCCGACGCCGATGGATTTCGGATCGAGCTTCACCAGTTCTGCCAACGGATCCATCAGTCGGCGGCCGATCGAAACCGCGCCGCGCACGGTGACGTCGTGGTTCGGAAATTCCTCGCGGGCGACTTCGGACGCCGAATAAATCGAGGCACCGCTTTCATTGACCATCACGATGGGGATCGTCAGCTTGAGCATTTTGACGAACGTTTCCGTCTCGCGACTCGCCGTGCCGTTGCCGATGGCGATGGCCTCGATGTGATATTTTTTGATCATGCTCAACAGCGCGGAAGCGGCTTCACGGATTTCGCCAGCACTGGAGGCGGTGGGATAAATGACGTCGTTGTGGAGCAATTTCCCCTGCCGGTCGAGACAGACAATTTTGCAGCCGGTGCGGAAACCGGGATCAATCGCCAGAACATTTTTCTGACCGAGCGGCGAGGCGAGCAGCAGCTCACGCAAATTTTCCGCGAACACCCGGATGGCTTCTGCGTCGGCGCGTTTCTTGGACTCCATGCGCATCTCGACCTCAATGGCCGAACCCAAGAGACGTTTGTAGGAATCCTGCACGGCGAGGCGCACTTGATCGGCGCCAGGGCCTCGACCCCTGACGAACAGAGGTTCGAGCAACGTCAACGCGGAAGTTTCCTCCACCGAAACACGCATCATCAAAAAGCCTTCGGCTTCGCCACGCCGGATGGCCAGCAGCCGGTGGCTCGGAATCTTTGCCACCGGTTCGCTCCAGTCGAAATAATCTTTGAACTTCGCACCGGCCTCCAACTTGTCCGACAGCACTTTTGATTTCACCACCCCTTCGCTCCAATAAAGCTCGCGCAGTTTCGCGCGGGCGGTGGCATCGTCGCTCACCCGCTCGGCGATGATGTCCCGAGCGCCGGCGAGCGCGGCGGCCATGTCGGGGACGCCTTTTTCCGCGCTGATATATTTCGCAGCCTCGGCCTGCGGATTGGTGGCGGCTGGTTGCGCGAATAACAAATCGGCGAGCGGTTCCAAGCCTTGTTCCTTGGCGATGGTGGCGCGGGTGCGGCGTTTCGGCCGATACGGCAGATAAACATCCTCCAACTGCGTGACGGAATCGGCTTTATTCACAGCCGTTTTGAGCTCATCGGAAAGCAGATTGCGCTCGGCAAGCGATTTGATGATCACGTCGCGGCGATTGTCCAGATCGGCCAGGCTGATCAACCGTTCCCGGATGTTGGTCACAACGACTTCATCCAGCGAACCGGTGGCTTCTTTGCGATAGCGGGCGATGAAAGGGACCGTCGCGCCTTCGGCAAACAGCTTGGCCGTGGCCAGCACCTGACGCGGTTGAACCTTGAGTTCACCGGCGATTTTTTGAATGTGAGCTTCGTTCATCTCTTAAAAGGGCGGATGGTTTAGCGCAGCGGAACCATCCTGTAAATCGGAATCGAAAATATTTGCGGCTTAAGTTTAGCGCACGGCAATAACCCCTCATTCTGTGTTATAAGCCCATGACGAAGACCTTATGTCTTGGTCTGGGGTCGGACTGAACAGGTCAGCCCCACTCATCATCGCAAGCAGGGTGCTTTGCTCGATGGAGGTTCAGGAGGCAACCACCCTCATTCGCTGCACGAATAATCTGGCGTGGTCTCAAAAAAATAAAAAATGTGACTTCTCCAAACAATAACCATCGCCCCATGAGAAATATATTTACCATTCTAATTTGCGCCGCACTGGCGGCCATGCTGGCCAGCGTGCCGCTTTCAATCCACGCAGGCAGCCCCCTGGAAGATGATTTCAAAACGCCGCCCCCACCGGCGCGGTTGCAAGCCTACTGGTTTTGGGTGGATTCAAGTTTTTCCAAGGAAGGCATTGCCAAAGATCTGGAAGCCATGAAATCCGCCGGGTTTGGGGCGGCGCTTATTTTGAACGTGGGTTCAGGAGCCTTGGCCAACCCGCCGTGGCCGGATCAAACCTTTCACAACCAAAAATATTTTGACGCCATCAAACATGCCGCGGCGGAAGCCAAACGCCTCGGCATGACCACCGGTCTGGCCAACGCCCCTGGTTACACCGGAACCGGCGGACCGTGGGTGCCCGAGCCAAGGTTAAGGTCCCCCAGTTTGTAGGAGATGCCCAGCGAACCGAGGGAAGCGCATGGAAAATTGGAGGCAAACGACCAAGCTGGTGAACTTCGGACCGGCCTAAAAATGATCAGTCAAGACCGGGGATAAATGTGGCCCGGCCGGTTAGAACGTTGCCGGGAGTTGAGTCTTCACCCTGTTATTCCCGTGATATTTCAACGGCCGGAAAAGGCTTGGCGGCGGCATAAAAAACGCCGATTTTTGCAGTCGGCACAAGGGATTCTGAGCGAAAAAGTTAGCCCGAAAAAAATTGGTTGCGGGGGTAGGATTTGAACCTACGGCCTTCAGGTTATGAGCCTGACGAGCTACCGGGCTGCTCCACCCCGCGATCAAGGGTTGATATTATTGTCACACGCTAATCCACAGGGCAAGCTAAATTAAAACGGGTTTATGCCATATCGCACACAATAGCCGGGCAGCTTCAAAAATTCCAGCCACATGTGCCGGCCCACGCCGCTGCGTCGCCATTCGTCCGCATCAAAACCGTAATAGGACGGCCGGGAATAAAATTTTATTCCCGGCGCAAAATGCTCGAACGTCATCAGTGCCCGCCGCGAATGATACCACGAAGTTACAATGATCGCGCTCCGCACCTTTTCCGCCTGCAGCCGGCGGATGGTAAATTCCGCATTTTCACGCGTCGTCGTGGATTTGCTTTCCACCTCAATAAAGCGCGGCGGCACCCCTGCACTGACTAGCAGCTGGCGGTTGATCTCGTCATCACCTGCACCGGAAACAATGATGCGCGGCGCGACATGGGCCTTGAACAGTTCCGCCGCGCGTTGCGGCCGTTCGTGCTGACCACCGCCGAGAACGATGATCACATCCGCCGAAACATTCCTGCCGCTGTCCACACATAGGATTTTTTCCGGGTAAAACCTTGCGACGGCCGCCAACAACGCCAGCAGCACCGCTATAACGAATGCCATCTTGAACAGCCAGAAAATCAGCCTGCGTATCACGGCCTCAGGCTACAACAGCCCGCTGTTTTTTGGAATAAAATCAACCGGCAGCAGTCCACGCGGGAAAAAATGAATGAACTGGATGGAAACAAGGCGGCAAAAGATGTTTAGCACATGCCGCCGTTTAAGCGTAAAGTCAGCCTGGATGAATTCAAGATTCATTCAACTATGAAACATATCATCGAAAATCTTCTTAAAATTCAATCGCTCGAAATCAATCCCACGCCAGCCACCGGAACACAGCTCACCAGCCTACGTGCGGCAGTCCCAGCTCCAATCCTCAGTCACTACGACCGTCTGCGGGCTCGCGGAAAAAAAGGCGTCGCCGTCATCAACCGTCAAGTCTGCAGCGCCTGCCATGTGCAGGTGCCTCGTAACACCGTGATCACGCTCATGAACGCCACGGATATCCAGATCTGCGAAAGCTGCGGCTGTTATCTATGCCTACCGGAACATGTGAATCCGGCCAGTACATCTCTCAAACCTGTGAAACCGGCGAAAAAAAGCCGCAAAACAGCGCCCGCGCTCCAGCCCGTCTAAACCGCATTGAGACCAAACAAAACGGCGCGGACATCAATCCGCGCCGTTCGTGCTTTTAGATTTTTCCTCTTCGACTTTTACGCGTAAAGCGGGCCGAAATTCTTGCACGCACGATAATCCGCGCCTTCCAAATCCGCCGTGCCGAACGCCGCCCAACTGCTCGGTCGGAAAACTTTTTCCGCCGCCACGTTGTGCATGTAAACGGGAATTCGCAGCATGGATGCGAGCGAAATCAAGTCCGCGCCAATATGGCCGTAGCTGATCGCGCCATGGTTCGCGCCCCAGTTGTTCATCACGGTGTAAACGTCGCGGAACGCGCCGCTGCCGGTCAGGTTCGGGGCGAACCACGTCGTCGGCCACGTCGGATTCGTGCGCTGGTCGAGCGCGTCGTGCACGTTCGCCGGCAAATCCACCGTCCAGCCTTCGGCGATTTGCAATGCCGCGCCCAGGCCTTTGACGAGATTCAAACGGCACATGGTCACCGGCATTCCGCCCTTGGTGAGATAGCGCGTGCTCCAGCCACCGCCGGGGAAATATTCCGTGATGGACGGATGCCACGTCGTCGCGCCGAGACATTTCTTCGCCTCGTCCTTGGAGATTTCCCAGAACGGTTTCATCGCCGGCTGGCCGTCAATTTCCTGCTGGCCGGTGCCGTCAAGCGTCGCCGGGCCGGAGTTGATGAGATGCAAAATGCCGTTCGCTGCCACGCCATCGAGCGTGTGACCGGAAACGCGCTTCACCGATTCCGGGCTCCAGTAAGTCCGCACGTCGGCAAAAATCTGCGCGGTGTTCGTGAGCAGATGACCGAACAGCATCGAAGCGCCGTTGAGACAATCATTTTCCGTTGCGACAATATAAGGCGCACGGATGCCGTTCCAGTCGAACGAGGTGTTCAAAATCGCTTCGAGAAAATCGCCGTTCGGCTGATAATCCGTCCATTGGCGCTGGCCTTGGAAACCGGACGCGATGGCGTTGTGGCCTTGCGCTTCCTCGCCAAAACCCATTTCGGCGAGCTTGGGATTCCCGACCATCAGGTCGCGCGCGATGAGCGACATCTTGACGGATTTTTCCCATTCGCTATCGAGTTGCGCGCGGGAGCGGATGGTCTTCGGCGAATTGTAATCCTTGCCTTCAGGACAATTTTCCTTCACCCACTTGAGCGCCTTTTTGTATTCGGCCTGATCGAAAATCCCTTTGTCCATGCGGCGGAGAAATTCCGTCATGTCAATCGTCTCGACGCGCATGCCGAGATAATCCTCAAAGAACGGCTGGTCCACGATGGATCCGGCGATGCCCATCGAGACGCCACCCATGCCGAGATAGGATTTACCGCGCATCAACGCCACCGCCAGTCCGGCGCGGGCAAAGCGGAGAATTTTTTCCTGCACGTCGGCGGGAATGGATTTGTCGCTGCCGTCCTGCACGTCATGGCCGTAAATGCTGAACGCGGGAATGCCTTTCTGCGAATGGCCAGCCAGCACAGCCGCGAGATAAACCGCGCCGGGACGTTCGGTGCCGTTGAAGCCCCAGACCGCTTTGGGCACGGATGGATTCATATCCATCGTTTCGCTGCCGTAGCACCAGCACGGCGTGACGGTGAGTGACACGCCAACGCCTTCGCGCGCAAATTTTTCCGCGCAGGCCGAAGCCTCAGCCACGCCGCCAATGCAGGTGTCGGCGATGACGCATTCCACTTTCTTGCCGTTCGGGTAGCGCAAGCTGGAGGAAATGAGTTTCGCGGCGGACTTGGCCATGTCCATCGTTTGTTTTTCAAGCGACTCGCGGACGCCACCGAGGCGGCCATCAATGGTCGGACGAATGCCGATTTTGGGAAGAGAACCTTCAAAGACAGATTGTTTCATGATTTTTATTTTAGTGATCCGTATAACCAATGCTTTTTGGTGAACAGGAGTGTATGAGTTTTAATTCCCACGTTGGCAAAAGGCAAGCTCGTTTGCTACACTGCCGACCGATGAATTTTCTGGCGCGCACTTGGGTGGGTGAATGGCTCACCGGGCTGGGCCGCATCGCGGTGATGTCGCGCGACGCGGTGATGTCGCTACTGACTTTCAAGGTCACTTGGAAAGACTTGCTCTACCAGATTTACTTCATCGGTATCAAATCCCAGTCAGTCGTGCTCGTCACCGGCGCCTTCACGGGCATGGTGCTGACGGCGCAGACTTATTTCCAGTTTCACAAGGTCAAGATGGACACCGCGACGCTCGCGGTCGTCGGCGTCTCGATGTGCAGCGAGCTTGGCCCGGTGCTGACGGCACTGATGGTGGCGGGCCGCGTAGGTGCAGCAATTGCGGCGGAAATCGGCACAATGCGCGTGACGGAACAGATTGACGCCTTGCGCACGCTGGCCACGCATCCGGTGGATTACCTCGTGGTGCCGCGCCTGATGGCAGCGCAAATCGCGCTGCCACTGCTCACCATTGAATCCATTGTGCTTGGCATCGCTTCAGGCTATGTCGTCGGCGTGTATCTGCTCGGCATCGACCCGACCTACCTGTGGTTCAACATGCTGAAATACACCGGCAACATTGACCTCGAAATCGGCCTGGTCAAATCCTTCGTCTATGGCGGCATCATCGCGCTGGTCGGCTGCTACAAAGGCATGACCTGCGGCATGGGCGCGGAGGGCGTGGGCAAGGCAACCACTGAAGCCGTGGTTTATTCGTCCATCGCGATCCTCATCACCAACTTTTTCCTCACGCTGGTGCTGCAGCGGGTGGCGCTGATGCTGTTATGATCGAAGTGCGCCAACTAAAAAAGAATTTCGGCGCACAGCGGATTCTTGATGGCGTGGATTTGCGGATCAACACCGGCGAATCCGCCGTCATCATCGGCCGCAGCGGCGGTGGCAAAAGCGTTTTGCTGAAGCATTTCATCGGCCTGCTCCAACCGGATAGCGGCGAGGTTTTTGTCGACAACGAAAACATCACCCAGATGGACGAGCGCCAACTGCTCCGCGTGCGCGCGAAATTCGGGATGGTCTTTCAGGGCGCGGCTTTGTTCGACTCGATGACCGTGGCGGAGAACGTGGCGTTTCCGCTAGTGCGGCAGAAAAAGTTTACCACCGCCGAAATCGAGCAGCGCGTGGCGGCGGCGCTGGAAGTGGTGGATCTGCCGGGCACGCAGAAAAAAAAACCGGCGGAGCTTTCCGGCGGCATGCGCAAGCGCGTCGGTCTGGCGCGGGCGATTGTTTACGAGCCGCAGATTCTGCTCTACGATGAGCCAACGACCGGTCTGGATCCGATCGTGTCGGACAGCATAGACAAATTGATCGTTCGAGTGCGGGATCACCTAAAAGTGACGAGCGTCGTGGTGACGCACGACATGCGCAGCGCGCAGCGCGTGGGCCACCAGGTGTTCATGCTGCATGAGAAGAAAATTTACGCGAACGGCCCGCCGGAGAAGTTTTTTGCCTCGGCGGATCCGATCATCCGGCAGTTTGTGGACGGCGTGGCGGATGCGAAAGAAAATATTTTTTGACCATGGAAAAATCACGATTGGAAACGAAGGTCGGCCTGTTTGTGTTCATCGGGCTGGTGCTGCTCGCGGTGTTGATGGTGCAGTTCAGCAAGGGCACCAGCCTGTGGCGCGGCACCTATAACTTGAAGCTGCAAACCAGCAACGTCGGCGGACTCAAGCAACAGGCCGCCGTCCTTCTGGCCGGCGTGCAGGTCGGCACCGTTCAGCAGATCCGGCTCGCATCTGACGGTAAAAGCGTCACCGTCCTTTTGAAAATCTATAGTGATTTTCCGATTTATCACGACGCGCGGTTCGTCATTGAATCTGCCGGGTTTCTCGGCGACCAGTTTGTGTCGGTGATTCCAACAGCCAACACTGAGCCAAAACTTGCCGACGGGGCAGACGTAAGTTGTCAGGAGCCGTTCAACCTCCAAGAGGTTGCCCGCAGTGCGGCAGGCTTCATCCAGCGCATCGACGAAACGGCAAAAAAGCTGGACGCCTCTGTCACCGATTTGCGAGCGCAAGTGCTCAACGCCGGAACGCTCGCCAACTTCGGCACCTCAATCACGAACATGAAGCTGTTCACCGAGCAGGCGCTCAACACCGTCAGGGACATCAATGGCATCGTGAACACCAACGGCGCCCAATTCGGCATTGCGGTTAGCAACGCCGTGACTTTTTCCGCCGGACTGCTCCAGTTGGAAAATTCGGCCGGCGACATCCTGGCGACGAACAGCGGAAACATCAACCAAGCCACAAAAAATATTGCCGAGACTTCCGCGACCTTCAAACAACTCGCGGTGGATTTGCAGGCCGGCAAGGGTCTCGCCGGCACGGTGCTGCAAAACCCGGAACTTGCCACCAATGTCCAGACCATCGCCGCGAACCTGGCCGTCACCAGCAGCAACTTGAACCGTCTGGGACTTTGGGGCATCTTGTGGTCGCATAAACCGCCGACCACAAACACCACCACCAACCTCAAGACACCCCGCAAATGAATTCTCTCTGGGTCATCCGGCTTTTATTTCTCAGCCTTTGCATCACCGCCGGCTATGCCGTCAGCCAGGTTCGACCTGAGTTTGTGGCCCAACAACACGGCAGTGTCATCGGCATGGTAATCGGCTTTGGCTTCGGCGGCCTGCTGATCGCACTGGACGAAATGCTCAAAGGCTTTTCCCTGCGGGCATTCTCGGCCATCACCTTTGGCCTGTTGCTCGGCATGGTCGTGGCCCTTTTGATAGACCGTTCCGGCCTGTTTGAGAACGCCGAGGAAAAAGTTCGCTGGCTCGTCCGGCTGAGCCTGTTTTTGAGCTTCGGTTACATTGGCATCGTGCTGGCCATGCGCAGCAACAAGGAGGATTTTTCGCTCATCATCCCTTACGTCCGTTTTTCCCCGCAAAACAAACCGGACAATCTCCTGCTGCTCGACACCAGCGTCATCATTGACGGACGCATCGCCGACCTCATCGAGGCGAAATTCATCGAAGGCCTTGTCGTCGTGCCGCGGTTCGTGCTGCTGGAACTCCAGCAGATCGCGGATTCCGCCGATGACATCAAGCGCGCCCGTGGCCGGCGCGGATTCGAGATGCTGAACCGCCTGCAGCACAACAGCAAAATTGAAGTCCGCATTCACGATGGCGATTTTCCCGAGGAAAAGGGCGTGGACGCCAAGCTCGTGCGCCTCGCCCGCAACATGAACGCCAAGCTGTTCACCAACGATTTCAACCTCTCCAAGGTCGCCAGCCTGCAAAGCGTCAACTGCGTCAATCTTCATGAGATCGGTCGCCTCATGAAAACGGCGCTGATCCCCGGTGAAGTGGTTCAAATCAAGATTGTCCGCGAAGGCCGTGACAAAGGTCAGGGCGTCGGCTATCTGCCCGATGGCACGATGATCGTTGTCAATAATGGCCAGAGCCAGATTGGGCAAACTGTCGATGCCCATGTGTTGAGCACCGTCCAGACCGGTGCCGGCGTGCTGGTCTTCGCCGAATTGAAAGCCTAGGCACAAATGAATCCGGCCACCGTTTATAAGGCACTGAACCCCGCCGATGCCCAGTTGGTCAATTCCCGGCTGGAAGCCGCCGGTTTTCATCCGTTCGTCGCTGATGAAGCCGCCGCGCTGGGCATGGAAGGCTATGCCCTCGCCATCGGCGGCATCCGCGTGCAGGTGCCGGAATCAGAATTTGCCGATGCTAGGGAATTTTTAGACGCGCCTGCCGAATGAATTTTTCCCGTCCACTCCGGCAGTTGAAAAAACTTCTGCCCGCCGAAATCCTGCTCGAACCGGCCACGCTGGAAAAATACTCCGGGGACAAATGGTTTGCCGCCCACCGGCCGGATGCCGTCGCCCTACCCCGCTCGACGGAATCCGTTTCCAAAATTCTAGCGTTCGCGCACCGGCACAATATCCCCGTCACACCGCGCGGTGCCGGCCACGGCTACGTCGGCGGCTGTGTGCCGATGCATGGCGGCATCGCGCTCTCCACCGAGCGCATGGAAAAAATCTTGGAAATCAACGCTCAGGATTTTGTCGCCATCGTTCAGCCGGCGGTGAATACGGCCGAGTTCCAAAGAAAATGTGAGGCTCGCAGGCTCTTCTATCCGCCGGATCCCGCCAGCCGCAAAGATAATTCCCTCGGCGGCAACATCGCCACCAATGCCGGCGGCCCCCGCTGCCTGAAATACGGCGTCACCCGCGACTACGTCCTCGGCTTGGAAGTCGTTTTGGCGGATGGAACCATTTGCCGCCTTGGTGGACGCACGCACAAGAACAAGACCGGCTTTGACCTGCACCGGCTGTTCGTCGGCTCGGAAGGTTTACTCGGCGTAATCACCGAGGCGACGTTGAAACTGATTCCGCTCCCGCCATTCCGGGCCAATCTGGCTGTGGGATTTAACACTATGAATTCCGCCGTGCGGGCGTTGCAGTCGATTTTCGCCGCCGGCTTTCTGCCCTGTGCGGCGGAACTGGCGGATGAATTCACCCTCGCCGCCGCCGCCAAACGCACCGGCAGCAAGAGGTTGCTCGGATGCAAGGCACATCTCATTGTGGAACTGGACGGACAGGAAAATTCCGTGCGCGGCGAAATCGCTGCTGTGGAAAAAATCGTGCGGAAGCAAAAACCGCTGTTCGTCGAGCGCGGTTTTGGCGGCGACGAGTGCGAAAAAATCTGGCAAATCCGCCGCGAATTTTCCTACGCGCTCCGCGACACCGGTTTGACCAAACTCAACGAAGACGTCGTCGTGCCACGCGGAAAACTGGAAGCGCTGTTCAAATTCGCCGCCTCGCTACAAAAGCAGCATGAGCTCCAGCTCGCCTGTTTTGGTCATGCCGGCGACGGCAACATCCACACCAATGTTATGGTGGATTACACGCAACCCGGCGCGAAGGCACGCTCGGAGAAATGCCTCGACGAATTATTCAGCTGGATCATCGCAAACGGCGGCAGCATCACCGGCGAACACGGTATCGGCCTCGCCAAGAAACGTTGGTGGCCGCAGGCAGTCCCGGAGAATTCCCGCAGCCTTCATCACACCATCAAAGCCGCGCTCGACCCGCACGGCATCTTGAATCCCGGGAAATTCATTTAGCCGGCAAGCATCTTTTGCGCGGCGGTGCGGACGGATTCGACGAGTTCCTTCGGTTGTAACACCTTCGCCTCGCCCGCCCAGCTCAGAACCCAGCGCTGCACTTCGGCCAGACTGGACAACTTCATCGTGAGTTCCGCACCGCCGTCCTTCAAGTCGCGCAAGCTTTGCGACGGATGCCATTTCTTCTCACGAATGTAGTCGGCGGCGCGCGGCGTGAAACGGATGACGACTTCAAATTCCCCTTCGCCCGCATGGACACCAAAGCTGTCGCGCAGGCGTTTCTCCAGTGAAAACTTTTGTGTCCGCTCAAAAGTTTTTCCGGTCAGTTTCGCCGATTGGATGCGCGCCGGCGCGAAGGTGCGGAGATCCTTGCGCGCATGGTCGTAGGCGAAGAGAAACCATTCACCGTTGATGTTCGCCAGATGATACGGGTCAATCGTGCGCGGCTCGGCCTTTTGCCCCGGCTTGCGATATTGCAATTCCAGTTGCCGCCGGTGGGCGACGGCATTGGCCAAAACGTCGAACACCTCCAGATTGAGCACCGGTTCGGCGCGGGTGCGGAAGGAGATCGTGCGCTCGATATCGGCCAGGTTCAGCGAAATGGTGTCGGGCAGCGCCTGCTCCATTTTACGAATCGCCGACAGCAACGGCTTCTCGAAGCTGGTGCCGCGATACTGCTGCAGCGCCTTTTCCGCGACGACGAGCGCGAAGATTTCGCCCTCGGTGATCTGCATCGTGGGAAACGCACTGACTTCGGCGGTGTAACGGAAACCGTTGCGGCGGCGGTCGAACTCCACCGGCAGGTTCAGCCGGTCGCGCATGAACTCGAGGTCGCGATGGATGGTCTTGGCGTTGACCTCCAACTCGCGGGCGAGGGTGCTGGCGTTGGGGAAATTGCCCGCCTGGATCAATTGATGGATCCGCAGCATCCGCTCCAGCGGTGGACGCGAACTCAGGGTGGAAATTGGCCGGCTCATCGTTTGTCGCGCTAAGAATATGACTTATTCACCGGCAAGCAAAGGCGTCTTGGGTTTCAAAAGTGCACGCAATTTTAACCGCGCCGGATTTTCGTAAAACCTGAAGCAAACAATGGACGCGCCGGTGATGAGGCCAAACACCGTCAGGCCCAAGAAAAGTCCCGCCGGAAAGGAAAGAATGATTCCCTCGTGATTCAAAACAACCTTCAGATAGCGCAGCGCCGGGTCGTGAATCAGATAAAGCGCGTAGCTAGAGTGGCCAAGCAACACCAGAAACGGCAGGGAGAGAAACCTGCCCAAGCCCCCTGAAACCTTTGCACAACCCAGTATCAGCAGCAATGCCCCCGGAGCATAGGCGCAATAGCCCAGCATAACACGGGTGACAACGGAGATTTCCTCATGGTCTTTGATTGGCGCATCCAGCAAACCGGCAAACGCCAGCAGCAGCACCCCACCAAAAATCATCGGGCCGGCCCAACGCGAAAAATTGAACTTCTGCGCCAAGTGGTAACCTGCGATGCCCAGCAGAAATTGCGGTATCTCAATGTAAGCCGTCCAGTTCAGCCCCGGAAACGCCGAGGTCAGTGCCAGCAGCGCGCCGGTGACGCCCGCCAAAAGGAGCGCGCTGACCAACAGAGGATTTTTCCGACGGGTCAGGAACCAGAACCACAACGGCGTGGATAGGTAAAAGAGGATTTCACAACTCAATGTCCAAGCCGCCTTCACCGGCTGCGAGCCCGCATTGAACCCAGGCCAGAGTTTGTCCGTCAGTGAGAGCAGCCAGGGGAAATTGGCGGCGACTACCCGCGCCGTGTTGCTGTTCAATCCCAGCGGCAATGCCAGCAGGAACATGAGCCAGTGGAGCGGATAAATCCGTGCAAAACGGCTCCCATAAAATTCCCGCGTGCTCGCCGCGAACCGGTGCAACCAGTCGCGATTCCAATAGGTGTGGCTGATGATAAAACCGCTGAGAATAAAAAATATCCGCACGCCGGCTATGCCCGGAAAAGCGTTTTTGAACCCCAGCCATTCGAGGCCGGGCAGCATCTGCAGATGCTCCAACACGACCAGACTGGCGGCAAAAAACCGGAGCGATGTCAGCGGATAGATCTCCCGATCGCCAGGCTGCATAACCGGGACTTACGATCCCTTTTCCATCTTGGCGAGGAACTCGTCGTTGGTCTTGAATTTCTTCAGCGCGGCGGTCAGCGTCTCCATCGCGTCGATGGGATTCAAGTCCACCATCGTGCGGCGGAGCTTGCGGATGGCTTCCAGGTTTTTCGCCGGAAAAAGTTTTTCCTCCTTGCGCGTGCCGGACTTCGGAATGTCCAGCGCCGGATACAAACGGCGGTCGGAAAGCTTGCGGTCGAGAATCAACTCCATGTTGCCGGTGCCCTTGAACTCCTGAAAAATCAGCTCGTCCATGCGGCTGCCAGTGTCCACCAACGCCGTGGCGAGAATCGTCAGCGAGCCGCCGTTCTCGATCTTGCGCGCGGAGGCGAACATCTTGCGTGGAATTTCCAGCGCGCGGGCGTCCACGCCGCCGGACATCGTGCGACCGGAACCGCCATGCGCGCTGTTGTAAGCGCGGGCGATGCGCGTCAGCGAATCCATCAGCACAAAGACGTCCTTGCCGGATTCCACGATACGGCGGCAGCGCTCGATCATGAACCGCGAGAGACGGACGTGCGTGTCAATTTCCATGTCATTGGACGACGCGACCACTTCGGCCTTCACCGAACGCTGGAAATCGGTGACTTCCTCGGGGCGCTCGTCAATCAGCAGCACCATCGCGTGGACTTCGGGATGGTTGGTGGTGATGGCATTGCAGATCTGCTTGAGAATGGTGGTCTTGCCCGTGCGCGGCGGCGCGACGATGAGCCCGCGCGTGCCCTTGCCGATGGGCGTGACGAGGTCGATGATGCGCGTCTCCATCTGATCCGACGTTGTCTCCAGCTTGAATTTCTCAATCGGGTCGATTGAGGTCAGGTTCTCGAAGCGCACCGCCTTGGTGTATTCCTGAAACGGCATCTCGTTGACCTTGTCCACTGCCTTGAGCTGCGGACTGGTGCCGCGATGCGGCGGCTGCGTGGGTCCCTCGATGTAGCTGCCCTCGCGCAAAAAGCTGCGCCGGATGGTGTCCGGCGTCACAAAAATGTCGGTGGGCTTGGGATGAAAGTGGTTTTGCGCCGTGCGCAGGAAGCCGAAGCCCTTCTCGGAGATTTCGAGATAGCCGGAACCATAGTTGGGATTGGGTGTGGGCGTTTTATCGCCGCTCGCCTGTGTATCGCTCATAAACTAATTGTTGTCTGAAGGCTGAAACCCTTCCGAAAAATTGTTGGAAAAGTGAACTTTGGAAAACTTCAACCGCACCAGCGCGGCCAATAGAAACCTTCGACGGACGTTTAATTAAGCCTAAAGCGGCGGAAACGCAACAATTATTTTTACCCATCCAAAGTAAAAGGCGCGCAAATTCAGAGAACTTGCGCGCCAGAAAACTTCAACGTGGATCAGCCGCCGACCTCCGCGCGGGCTTCCGCCGCCAGCGCAGTGCTCAAATACCGCTCACCCGTCGAGCAGGCGATGGTGACGATGGTTTTGCCCTTGTTTTCCGGGCGTTTGGCAACTTCAATGGCGGCGATGACATTCGCGCCGGTGGAGATGCCGACCAAAATCCCTTCTTCCTTGGCGAGCCGGCGGGCCATCGCAAACGCGTCGTCGTTGGAGACCTGGACGCACTCGACAATCTGGGGATTGCCCGCGCTGTCTTTCAGGTGCAAATTTTTCGGCACAAAACCGGCACCCGTGCCCTGGATCTTGTGCGGGCCGGGCTTCACCGGCTGGCCGGCGAGCGTCTGCGAAATGACCGGAGAATCTTTCGGTTCGACGGCGATCGCTTGAAACGACGGCTTCTTCGGCTTGATGACTTCGGTGACGCCGGTGATGGTGCCACCCGTGCCGACGGCGGAAACCAAAATATCCACCTTGCCGTCCGTGTCATCCCAAATCTCAACCGCCGTGGTCTTGGAATGAATCGCCGGGTTCGCCGGATTTTCAAACTGCTGAGGAATCCAAGAGTTCGGGGTTTCCTTCGCGAGTGCTTCCGCGCGGGCAATCGCGCCTTTCATGCCTTCGGCACCGGGCGTCAAAACGAGTTTCGCACCGAGCATGGCCAGCAGCGTGCGGCGTTCGAGGGACATCGTTTCGGGCATCGTCAAAATCAGCTTGTAGCCCTTGGCCGCCGCGACGAACGCGAGGGCGATGCCAGTGTTGCCGGAGGTCGGTTCGATGATGACGGTGTCTTTCTTGAGCACGCCACGCTTCTCAGCGTCCTCGATCATCGCCATGCCGATACGATCCTTCACACTGCTCAGTGGATTGAAAAATTCACATTTGAGCAGGATGGTGGCGTCCACGCCGGCAGTCACTTTGTTGAGCTTGACCAGCGGCGTGCGGCCGACGGTTTCGACGATGTTGTTGTAGATGCGTCCCATAATTATTTTTTAATTGGATTAGTTAAGAATGAGGGAGTTTCGTCCTAAAATTTGGAACGGGCAAGAATTTTTCCACGTAAAAATTTCCGCGTAAAAACAATAAGTCCCGGCCTAACCTTGCGGTCAGACCGGGACAAATGGGGGATGGGCGTTCGCCATGCGCTCTTTCCCGAACCGGCATTAGGCGCACCCTTGCGGGGCTGCCGGCTTCCCGACGCCATTCTCCACGGCAAGCGGAGTTATCGGCCTCGTAGCAGGGCCGTCCGGCGGCTTGCGCCGCGCGGATTTCGAGTGAGGCTTTTCAGCTCGCTTCGGCTGGTGGTTGCGCCACCGGCCTGCCAACCAGGTCAAGACACGCCTGCGAATTTCATTCGCGTCTTGACCACTGGTTCCGGGTCAGCCACCGCTTTTGGCGGTGCGTTCGCCCCGAACCACGGGTCTCGCCTCTTCTCTCTCAAGTTGCCTTTTATCTCACAGTCCAGCGGTGTCGTTTTTAACATCGCCGGCGCTTGGAAGTTTTTCACGGAACCTGCCGAGTTCCCGTGGTCTTCCCGATGCGTGCGCTCCTTTTGTCCGCCTTTCGGCGTTTTTCTTTGGGCGGTTTCAATTTTATTCAAACCCGCCAGAGCCGTCCGCACCGTGCTGATGCACAGTAGCAACTATTCACCCTCTGGGTGACTGCGATTCACTTGGAACCGAAACCAATCCAAGCTACTTGACTCAACTCGCCGCGGCTTCTAATCGCGGCTTGCTGCCAAGTCCCTCATTCGCATTTGACCGCGTGCGAACACGGCCAGAGGAACTGGTGAATTCTGCCTCGCCGAAGCTTGCGCTTCGGTTCAGAGGAGCCGGATCAACCAGCCTGATCCAACTTTTCCCCGGTCGCCCGGGATTATCCTGTGACGTTCAACTTTGCTGTTACCCGCCGCTGCCCGCCACGTTCTTTCAATGAACTGTAGCTACTATAGCAGAAATTTTATTTCTGCCTACAAATTGATATGCACCATTTATTCACCGGGAAATTGCCGCGAGAAAACTGATGGAAACTAAAAAAATCCTTTAATATCAAGGCGTCCAGCGCTCCGGCTAAAAAATTATTCACCGCCAGACCAGTGCAAAACCGGCGGCGGTGAACAAGTTCCAAAAACGTTTTTGAATTGTTCGCGTTTTATCCCAGATGATTCGCCGCGTCAGCGAGGCCGGTGACGATTTCATTCCGCGTCGTCACGTTGCGAATGCGGACGTAATCGTCGTTCTCCAATTTCGCCGTGTGGCCGACCTTCAATTCCTGCGCGCGTTTAAACTGCTTGTCCGGCTTCGTCGGCGTGAGCGGATATTCCACCGCGTAGCCGGCGGCACGCAAATCGGACACCAGCTTCAACGAATCGGCGCGGAGATTTTCGTCCTCGATGAGCACGAACACATCCATCGGTGCGTCAAATTTCGGCAGCAGCTTGCGCGCCTTCAAAAGCTCCAGCAATACCACGTCGCCCATGCCGAAGCCGAGCGCGGGCAGGTTCACCTTGTCGCCGCTGATAAGCTTCACCAGATTGTCGTAGCGGCCGCCGCCCGCGATGGCGCGGAACTCGCCTTTGCGATCAAACGCCTCGAACACCACGCCGGTGTAATACGCCAGACCGCGAATGACCTTGTAATCAATCTTTACGAAATCTTTCAAGCCGCGCGCGGTAAGATTTTTCAATATCGTTTCCAACTCCGCCGTCGGTTTGCCGGCCTCGATAAACTCGTTCACCTTCGCCAGCGAAAAATTCATCGCCGCCAACTTCTTTTCCGATTCGTCCGGCGGCGTGCGCTCCAGCTTGTCAATGACCTGGAAAAATTCGTATTCGTGCGCGTGGTCGCCACCGCCGTGGCGGAAGAATTCCTGCCACGCATTGCGACTGCTCAAGCGGATGACAAAATCCTCCGCCGTCAAACCAAACGCGCGCAGCGTGTCAATCAGCAGCGCGATCAGTTCCGCATCCGCCGCCGGATCGGTTTCGCCAATCAAGTCGGCGTTGAATTGAAAATGTTCGCGCAGCCGACCTTTCTGCTGACGTTCGTAGCGGAAGAGCTGCGGGATGGCAAACCACTTGATCGGCTTTTTGTAATTGCGTTCATGCGCGGCGACCATGCGCGCCAGCGTCGGCGTCATTTCCGGGCGCAGCGAAATTTCGCGTCCACCCTTGTCTTGAAAATTATAGAGTTGA
>Ga0208872_1000260_pt1:0-27500 | contig 45478 bp, 33 predicted proteins | sample CryBogCBH12Aug08_FD_185508 | JGI IMG/M metagenome (GOLD analysis project Ga0208872, IMG submission 185508) | Freshwater microbial communities from Crystal Bog, Wisconsin, USA - CBH12Aug08 (SPAdes) | ecosystem: Environmental > Aquatic > Freshwater > Lake | place: Crystal Bog, Wisconsin...
AAATGGGAAATATTTCTTTATATTCATTACCAGTTTGCACCAGATAATACGTTCCATTGCCCTGATAATATCCTTTCAGGTTTTCCCCATTGCCCGACTCACCGCTTAAAGTGCAGTTAGAGGTGGTTTTTAAGGAAAAATAATAATCTTTCCGCTGATGCACCATCAGGTCGCTCCGCCAGAAATAGCGGTTACCTACTAAGGCCGGTGTTGTGGTATTGCCGGACAATCTTTCATAAAATGCCTGGTATTGTTGCTTCTTTGCCGGATCTATATCCATCATCCATTGCAAGGCAATCAAAATACCACTCCTGCTAATGCCTTTCCGGGAAATCTCCCTGCCCATGGCGGTGTATTCCAGATACGCGTAACGGGTCATCCATTGCTGGCCGTCCAGTAAATAATGGGCCATGATATCAATTTTATCCTGAGAAAACTGAAAAGCAGTCTGATTGGCAAGGTAAAAAAAACGAACCCCTGATGTGGAAAATCCTTTGCCATAACCAAATGCATAATTTTGTTGCCCATGCTGGTAAAAACTATAATCCGGCTGTATCCCTTCATTTTCTGTAATCACTATTTCATTGGCAACATATTTAAAAACACGTTTTACTCCTTCTATATCATTCAATATACAGGATGCATACAAATGGGCAGAAGCTTCCCATAATAAATTCTGGCCGGTGGCAACTCCGTGATAATCATAATAGGTAGGTTTAACAGACAGTTTCATCAATGCAGCACCCTTTATTTTAAGGCTGTCACTTAATTCACTTTCCAGCAGAATATATACTTCACCCATATACCCGGGTACTCCAATGGCATTCCACCAGTAATTCTTTGCTACAGGAGTATTGGTAAGCCACCAGCTAATCCCTTTAATTAGGGTATTGCGGACTTCTGCATTGCCATAAAAAGAACTGCCTGTATTCCGGTAACTAACTGCCAGTTTTAATAACCTTACCCAATGTTCGGCAGGCAACCAGTTGGCGTCTGACTTATCCTGGTAATTAATATCCGGCCAATTCCCTTCCGGGCTCATATTGCTGATCAGGTCTTCGATACGCTTCCCGGTTACATATTCTTCCGGGTACTTTGCTTCCGCACTTAAGCGGTAAAGTTTTGCTTTGATAGACAGCAGGTCCTGCATACTCTGGTTAAAACCGCTTCCGGAGAAAAGGAATAAACAGGCTGTTATGATAATTAATTTCATGATAGAGTTTGATAATTTTTCTATTAATTTCAATTGCATGTCTATTCTATTACCAGTCATCTGTCCGGAAAGAAGGCACTGGTAATCCAGCTGTATTATATAAATATCCAGCCGTAACAGGAAAATTATGAAAACCATAACGCACAGCTACCGGTTCTTTCACTTGCGGGGCAGTAACCAATACCTGGTTTTTACGATTGGTACTCCAGGTAGCCGGATAGAATACCTTATCCGCTCCGGCAATTTCAAAGCAATCCACCGGTTTGCCAAAGCTGGATAACCCATTTAATGCATAATCGAAATCAATTATGGCCACACTGTCTTTAATATGTATGGCTTTATAAATGGGCGATTGGCAGGCTATCCCAGCAATACCATAGGTCTTTGCAAAAGCCCAGTAACTTAACCTTTTGGCAATGGTTAATTTTTCTGCTGCATGAATAATCTTTTCCTCCCCCAGATCCAGGGTACAGGCCATCCCTGAATTGGGTATAACTGATTGCGCTTTTACCTGTGCTTCTCTTAATAAAGCTGCATTGGTGGCTTTACTGTTATTATAGAAATAAGGGGTAATCTGTACATAATAAAAAGGAAAATCCCCCTGTGCAAAGTTTTTTCGCCAGCTGCTTACCATTCCACCCATTAGAGCAGCATATTCTCCATTATTGTTCACATTCGCTTCTCCCTGAAACCAGATTACACCTTTTATAGCCACATTTAATAAGGGGTGGATCATTCCGTTATAGAGATAGGAAGCTTTCATTTGAGGAGACAATTTGGGGTCAGTGGTTTGTCTGTATGCTTCCGGAAACTGAACAATGCTGGCAGAGTCCATCCACCATTCAATCCGGGAACCTCCCCAGGCTGTGGTAATCACCCCCACCGGCACTTTTAATTTCTGTTGCAATTGTTTGGCATAGAGATAAGCCACAGCACTGAATGAAGCAACCGATTCTGCAGTAGCTGGTTTCCAGATGCCATATTTACCAACACAGGAATCTATAGGATGGCTGCGCATAGCATTGTTAACAGTAAACAGCCGTATATTGACATTATCTGCATCTACCAGTAATTCATTGGCGTTATTGATGGGCTGATCCAGATAACCCCGGATTGGCATATCCATATTCGATTGTCCGGAGCAAATCCAAACTTCCCCTAAAAGTATATTATGTAATTCCAGTTGCTCTGTTTTAGACACAAATGATATGGTATAAGGTCCGCCTGCATCAGCAGTGGCTACTTTTACCAGCCATTCCCCTTTTTCATTGACCGTTACAGTTTGTTTTACTTTATTCCAGCCCGTGGTAACCACCAGTTTTTCTCGGGGATTTGCTGTACCCCAAAGCTTTACTTCAGTATTTCGCTGCAATACCATATTGTCTGTCAGAATACCTGCCGGTTTAATCTGAGCATTCAGAAATAAAACGGTAAATTGAAAGCAGGTGAATAAGATGGTTCTAAATTTCATACACATTGAATAGAAGTTTAAATAATTGCATTGTTTAAGAGAAAAACATTTTCTTACTGATATAGAGTAGGAAACGGGGGTTTGCCGTTAATGTTAGCATGTTTTTGGGAATCAGAACCATGTAATAAAAAGAAAATTAATACCAAAGCCAACCGCTGACTGAAAAAAAATTATTTTAAAATGATCTCTGAATTGATTCAATTTAACCATAAAAACATCCCTATCCCTTTTTTAGTGAAATAGAATTTTATAATTTCAAATGTTTTAAAAGTCCATTTCAAAATTCAGATTATCCATCCTGTAAAGTTATACTCCTCTTAATTTTAAGGTTCTTAAAAAAAAAGAATGGAAGTCGATAAAATAAATGATTTAAGAAGTGCACTTGAGATTCTTAAACAATATAAAAAACAATTTCACGAAACCAATGTGGAGATAAATCCGGATGCTGACCTGGCTGGTGTTTATAAACAAATAGGTGCAGGTGGCACCGTAGAAAGGCCCACTCGCCTGGGGCCGGCAATGATGTTTAATAATGTTAAAGGGTATAAGCATTGCAGGGTCCTGGTTGGTTTATTGGCAAGCCGTGAAAGGGTAGCCTTATTACTGGGTGCACCAGTTAAGGAACTGGGTAAATATATGGGTGCTGCAGTAAAAAAAACGATACCTCCAATTACCATAAAAACCAAAACCTCTCCCTGCCAGGAAATCATTTACAAAGCCGGGGATGATAATTTTGATATACTGAATATTTTACCAGCACCAACAAACACACCCTTAGATGCCGGCCCCTATTTTTGTGAGGGGCTGATACTGGGGTCTGATCCGGAAACAGGACATTCTGATGTAACAATTCACAGGTTATGCGTTCAAAGTAAAGATGAGATTTCCATTTTTTTTGCTGCCGGCAGGCATATAGACCAGTTCAGGCAAAAAGCAGAAAATGCCGGAAACCCTTTACCTGTTACTATTAATATGGGCTTAGACCCTGCTATTTTAATCGGCGCCTGCTTTGAAGCACCTACAACACCTTTTGGATTTGATGAATTATCCATTGCCGGGGGACTGAGGGGCAAACCGGTTGAACTTGTTAACGCAGTTACGATAAATCAAAAATCAATTGCCCGTGCTGAAATTGTCATTGAAGGGTTGATATTGCCAAATAGAAGGGTTCGGGAAGACCAAAATACAAACACAGGCCATGCAATGCCCGAATTTCCCGGATACAACGGCCCTGCCAATCCATCTTTGCCGGTAATTAAAGTTACTGCTATCACCACAAGAATAGATCCGATTTTGCAAACCCTAGTTGGCCCCGGAGAGGAACATAAAAGTCTTGCCGGGATTCCCACTGAAGCAAGTATATTTAATGCTGTGGACCTCGCTTTGCCTGGATTATTAAAAAATGTGTATGCCCATACAGCAGGCGGTGGCAAGTTCCTGAGTATAATGCAAATAAATAAAAGAAATGCTACCGACCAGGGTAGGGAACGACAGGCTGCCCTGATTGCCTTTGCTGTATATTCAGAACTGAAACATATTATATTAGTGGATGAAGATGTTGACCTGTTTGACAGTGATGATGTTTTATGGGCAATGACTACCCGTTATCAGGGTGACAAAAATACTATTTTTATCCCCGGAGTACATTGCCACCAGCTTGATCCATCTCAGGACCCTGCTTTTGATCCCAGGATTACAGGGCCAGGTATTACTACCAAAACTATTTTTGATTGTACGGTACCTTTTCATTTAAAAGAATGTTTACAAGGGCAAAATTTAAAGACATTGACGCAACACCCTACTTACCTGAATGGTATTGATTGTAGTACACAAAACGAATAAAATGGAACAATCGATTGAACTTACAAAAATTTGGGATTTTCTGTCCACAAGGCATGTCCTCAGTATTTCCACTTACACAAAGTCAACTATTTGGTCAGCAAGCCTTTTCTATACCTCAGATACAAAAAATCAATGCCTCTATATAATGAGTGCTGAAAATACCAGGCATAGCCAGATGTTTCTAAACAACCCATTTGTAAGTGGAACCATATCTGATCAAACAATGAAAATAAGTGAGATTGTTGGATTACAATTTTCTGGCCAGGTGTTCCTTTTAAAAGATGAGGAGGAAATTACAGCCCGGAAATTATATGAACTGCACTTCCCCATTGCCACACAATTTCGTGAACGCATCTGGAAAATTTGTTTTAATGAACTTAAACTGACTGATAATACTGCAGGATTTGGAACCAAATACAATTGGGTATCCACAAAATAAATTACTTAAAATGGATACAACTCAAAGAATAATAATAGGCATAAGCGGAGCATCAGGAATTCAATATGGAATCCGTGCTTTAGAACTGCTTCGCATTATGAATATTGAAACTCATCTGGTAATGAGTCAGGCTGCGGAATTGGTTTGCAGCTATGAATCAGGATTAAAACTCAATGAGCTTTTGGCACTGGCAGACAAGGTGTATTCCCGCTCAGATTTAGGTGCACCTATATCCAGCGGTTCCTATAAAACTGCAGGAATGCTGATTGCCCCCTGTTCAGTTAAAACTTTGTCTGAAATTGCCACAGGGGTAACCAACTCTCTGTTATCCAGGGCTGCAGATGTCATATTAAAGGAGCGCAGAAAACTGGTACTGATGTTCAGAGAAACACCACTGCATCTGGGTCATTTAAAAAGCATGATAACCGTAACTGAAATGGGAGGAATTATTATGCCCCCTGTCCCTGCCTTTTACCTTAAGCCAAAATCTGTGGATGAACTGGTTACAAATTCTGTAGCAAGGGCATTAGACCTTTTTGGATTCGACTTGGATATTCCACGATGGGGCGGCTGAAACAAAGCTTTATTAAAATCAAATAAATCAGGCTGATTTTTTCTGAAAACTCCGGGAGACATATTTGTAAATTTCTTAAACAATCTTGAAAAATAACTGGGATCAGAAAAATTAAGCTCATACGCAATTTCAGAAACAGAGTTGTCTGTTAAGAGCAATAATTTTTTGGCTTCTGTAATGATATGCTCCTGTAATAACCATGAAGTAGATTTAGAGGATACTGCCCGACAAATCCTGTTGAGGTGAACTGTTGAAAGATGCAGTTCTGAAGCATATTCCGGAACTGTTTTAGAAAACGGAGAAGCCTGTTTCAGGCTTTTCTGAAAAGCATAAAACTGTTTTTCAGGTAACCCTGCCATATTGGTTGGCAGATGTGTTTTACCTGAAAGCCTGTAAAGCCTTACCAGCAAAAGGCCAATTAGTGATTTCAATGCAAATGCTTTTTCTTTTTGTTCAGAAAGCATTTCAGTATGAATTTGTCTAACTATATCTGTCAAAAACTCAAAGGGGGTAAGGTTATCAAATTCATTTAGATAATAGATTTCATCAAGTCCCATAAGTACTTTTATAGCAGTATCCATCAGATCCTCTATATAATTATCTTCCAGAGTTAATACATGCCCGTTAATAGAGGGGTCAAAACAAAGCCCATGCACAATTCCAGGTGGTATGATAATAACTGCGGGTGCATCCAGCAAAACTTTACTTTTAGTCATTTCAAATTCTACAGATCCTATTTCAAGAAAAAAAAACTGGTATAAATGGGTATGGATATGAGGTGTAATATTCCAATTATTTAAGCTGCTGCGATCTCTTATTGATTCACAGAAAAACGGATCAGGATAGTTAATATAAGACTCCTGCTTATATTGTTTGGTATAATTTACAATTTTCAACAAACTAAAAGAATTTGCAGGTTAAATAACTATTGGGAATTCTTAAAATAAAATACGCCAGTAATAAGAAATAGTCATTATTATCAGCAACGCGGGTAGCATATTTGCAATGGGTATGTTTTTAATGCCGCATATTCTGAAACCTGTTGCAAGCATAATCATTCCCCCGCAGGCAGAAAAATCAGCTACCAGTGGTGGGGTGGTAAACGGAAGTAGCATCCTGCCACTTACATACAAACTAAGTAAAATGATTAACTGTGGAATTACTGTTAGCGAAACAATATAACCCATAGAAGCTGCAAATATAGCTGCAGTAAAAAAATCAAGAAACGCTTTGGAAATTAACACAGTACTATCATGTGTAATACCTTCATTCATAGCACCAAAAATACCGGTGCCACTTGCACTGAATAAAACCAGTACGCTGATGAAATTTTGAAGAAAAGCAGCATCATCAGCTTTTACAGCATTTTTATTGAAAGTATTTCTTTGTATGGTAGCATTTAAATACAATGCACATTTTTCTATCCGATTTTCTATTTTCAACAATTCACCCAGCGCTGTTCCTATAAGCAGGGCCAATATTACTGGTGGCAACATACTTACCTTACAGATCATCACTATTCCCATTCCCATAGAAATAATACCGAAAGTTAATGGCAATTGTAATCGTAAACGCTCAGGAATTTTATTCCCTAAGCAAGCTCCTGTAATTGCACCTGTTAAAGTAGCTAATGTATCAATTAAAGGGCCGGTAAACATATTTCAGTGTTTTAGCAGATAACAAGTATGTAAGCCTAAAGCAATACAATTAAGGGAGAGTTGCCCCCCCCTTAAAAGTCAACAAAAACTAAAATTTAATCTGACAGGTGAAATTAAAAGTTGTGGGCCGCAGATAGTTACCAGTCATGGGTATACCACCGGTCTTTATTGCAAGTGCATCTATATCTGATTTTGTCAGGAATTCTGAACCTCCTACACTTCCGGAGAGGCCTAATTGGCTTAAAATATTTTCCACATTAAAGCCTAATGTAAATTTCCTGTTCACATGTAATTCAACCCCACCGAATGATTCCCAATGAGGTTTAAACACTATGGAATTCATTATACTTCCATAGGTTTTACTGTAATTACGGAAAGACATCCAAATACGGGCCTTCCCATGATCAATCAGGTAACTGGGATCTAATTCAATAGTCCAGTTGGGAACACCAACAACAGTATTTCCATTATATGTAAAAGATTTGGATTTACCAGCTCCCAATGGATTATTTGCAGGTCCACCAAAAGAATTGTCATCCAGTGTTACTGTAAAATTTTCATATTTAGGGCTCATATATTGAACTAAAGTATGAAAATCAAATCCTTTGGCAGGATGTAACATCATATCTAATGTAGCTCCCAATGTTTTAATACCGTATTGTTCCAGAATATTGGCAGAAACATTTTCATAGGATGTACTTACACTTTGCAAAATTTTAGGCTTTTCAATATAGGTTACCACTGCAACCAACTCTACAAGGCGATGATTAAAAAAGATACCAGCCCGCCCAAAATCTACTGTTTGTGGCTTAACTTGTTCACTTGTTGGTAGCTGAGCAGCATTTGCTTCAAATACACTTATATTTGAACCCATCTGTGCATAAGAATACTCTGCTAACAAGCCATAATTCTTTTTAATATTATAGTTAATATGAAATGCCAGAGAAGGTAAAATATAATCATGGCTGAATGCTTGTAAATTGGCCACAACAGGGTTGCCATTTACGTCTGTTACAATGGATCCCATTGTTCCGCCCGGGGCAAAATTATAGGGCAGGCTACTTCCAGCTATATTAATATAATCTAAACGAACACCACCATCTACTTTTAAATTTGGCCTTACCTGCCAGGTATCATGCGCATAAAAAGCATTTCTGTTTTCATGCCCTTTAGCATAACCACCGGCAACATTATACAGATAAAATGCATTATACGCAAATGGATTAATATTAGAAATATCTACAGGGTTACCACCTGAAGCCATTTGTGTATATAACAATTTTTGATCCTTTTCAATGGAAGTGTTATAAAATGAACTGCTGATATCATGGTCTTCAAAATGATGAATACTTTGTATTCCCAATAACCATTTGTTATTCTTAACTTCTTTACTTAATTCGGCTCTTAACATACCATCATTTATAAATGCATGTTGCAAAAGGCTTAACCATTGCTGCACATATCTTGCATTAGTAGTTGCAGAACCTATATTGTCAACAAAATATTTAGTAGGACTGGTAGTGTTGTTTAAATCAATGGTTTCTGTACATATTTGTAAGGGAACACTGGCACTGGGTACATAATTCCATCTTCCACTAACTTTGAGCTTTACATTATCCTTTAAATTGTAGTGCAATAATAACTGCACATTATGTGAATAGTTTATACCTGCTTTTTGCATGCTTGTATTTACAGCATCCCCGTTTACAATATTCTTATACATTAAGTTTCCTAATGGGTTCCCAAAAAAGTCGTTTCCCCATGCTATATTGTCAATATGGGAAAGATTTTTTCCACTTCCGTTATACAGAAATGGAGATATACTGGTTACCGGAAATAAATCTTCCGTATAAGCATACCGGTATGTTAAGCTGATATCGCCTTTATCATGATTGAAAACTTTTGTTAAACTGCCACGGTATAGCTGAAGTTTATTATTCAGGCTATTATAAGGCAGTTTAAAATAGCCGGGATCAAAATTCTGATAAGTACTTATAGCATAGTACCATCCTTTTCCAATTGGAGAAGACAATGACAGATCAAATTGTTGTTTGTTATAGGCATTTGTCCTATAATTCAGTAAGCCTGAAAATCCCTGAGGTACTCTGGATGGCCCTGGATTTCCCGGGTCAAATACTGGCAAAATACCATTTTGCAAAAATGAGTTGGTTCCATAACCTACCCTTCCATATCCAAGAAGTGTTTCAGTTAAACTCATTAAATATACATTTGAATACGCACCATCACCCGGGCGCCATACAGATTGCGGTCCCTGTGGCATATTGGCATATACCACCGGTATATCATTTTCAGATACTAAAAAATCACCCGGATCTGTAACAGGCAGGCCAATCTGAATTTGACGGGGAGCCTGAAAGGTACTCGCATTCAATAATTCATGCCGGTTGGCTTCTTCATTCATTTTACCCTTAATGCTGTCTTTTTTGTGTAACGCTTGTAATGCAGGATCCTGTAATAAAAGGGTATCTTGTTTTTGTGGTATTCCCTGGGCAGATAGTATAACTAAACTACTGATAGTTCCCAGAAATAAAAGAATTGATTTTCTCATATGTCAATTATTATTTAGTGTTAAATGATTTATTTTATATCAGATGGTATTTATGGTTTTAAAATAGCATCCAGAAAAGCAAATACTTTATTCAGGTTTTCTGGAGATGAAAATTCGGGACTGAAATGATGTGCACCGGGAATTAATGCTACAGTAACTTTATTACTACCCAACTTTGTTTTAAGGCACTGTGCAAAATGGATTGACTGTTGCATGGGCACTACCGGATCTAATGTTCCATGCTGTATAAAGAAATAAGGAGCGGTTTTGGGCTCCATTACAGGAATATAAGTCTCAGGATTTGCGAGTTCCGTAAAAGCAGTATCCTTTGCAACATGCTGGCCTATATAATAACTTTCACTGCTGTTTGCACGTACGGAACTGTTATATTCAGTGAACCCGGATGCTTTAAACTGTTCATCAAATTTTAAAAAATCACAAGGCCCAAACCAATCCACTACAGCCTGAACTGTGGAAGTATATTGAAGATTCTCTGTATTCTCTCCATCCAGGTCATTCACCTGTCCTGTTGTTCCAATCATGGCCACCATATTTCCGCCCGCACTTCCACCCCAGGCTGCTATTTTAAAAGGATTCAGGTGATATTCAGCTGCATGGGCTTTTACAAACCGAACAGCAGCTTTTACATCATTCACAGCTGCAGGAAAAAGGGCTTCACCGGATAAGCGATAATTAACACTCACTATGGCATAGCCTCTTTGTAAACTTCCCATCATGGGCCCAACATCGGTCAGCATCCTGGAATGTCCCATTGCAAAAGCGCCTCCGTGTATCACTATGATTACTGGAAAAGGGCCATTACCTTTATCCGGCAAATAAATATCCAGGGTCTGCGTAGCAGAAATATGCCCATAGGCAACAGCAAGGTATTTTCTGTGAATGGAAGAACTGTTAACAGTATCTATTTTCCAGTCAGGCTTTTCTGCATTGGATCCGCCTGTCCTTACTGGCTTTAGTTGTGGAAATGGATTTACAGGTTGCGCATAACTTAAACTTGCAAAAAAGCAGATCATTATTATTAAAAATACTTTTTTCATAATACAAAACTCCTCTCATGACTGTAATGTTGGCCATTACAGTCTTTGACTTGAATAATGAATACAGTAATATGTTTTCAGTAAATTGCCTGTACTTTATTGTAATGCTTTATCCAGAAAAGCAAATACCTTTTTAAAATTTTCAGGTGTTGAAAAAGCAGGGTCTCCATGCCTGGCTCCTTTTAATAATTCCAGTGTTACTTTTTCTGATCCCAGCTTAGCCTTTAGTAAATTGGCAAAATCAACAGATTGCTGGGTAGGGATTGTCAGATCAACTGTACCATGCTGTATTAAAAAATAAGGTGCAGTTTTAGTATCCAGTGTATGGATATAAGTTTCCGGATTGGCTTTTTCTGTAAAATTTCTATCTTTTGCTACATGCTGGCCGATATATAAACTTTCCGGTGATTTGTCCCTTAAAACGGTAGGGAAAGAAGATTGTAACCCGGATGCCTTAAACTGCTCATCATATACTAAAAAATCACAGGGCCCAAACCAGTCAATTACAGCCTGAACTGCGGAAGAGTAATTCAGGTTTTCAGTATTATCTCCATCCAGATTTTTTACATTTCCTGTGGTTCCCAGCATTGATGAAAGATTTCCACCTGCACTACCACCCCAGGCTACAATTTTATCCGGATTAAATTTGTATTGTTGTGCATGTGCACGCACAAAACGTACTGCTGCTTTTGCATCATTTACAGCTCTTGGGAATCGGGCTTCCCCGGATAATCTGTAATTAATACTAACTACTGCAAAACCCCGGCCTGTAGCTTCGTTGATAATTTCTCCTTCATGGCTGCCACGCGAATTCAAAATCATAAATGCCCCTCCATGAATCAGTACAATAACAGGAAATGGCCCTACCCCATTATTGGGCAGATAAATATCCAAAGTCTGCGTTTTGGAAATGGTACCATATGGAACATCCAGGTATTTGGTATGAATACCCGAAGTATTGGCAGTATCTGCTCCCATAGGAGGCATCATACCCGGAGGGGGGAGCATATTTCCCTGCATGGGGGGCATATGGTCATTCATAGGTGGTAAATTTCCTTGCATAGGGGGCATCATCCCCGGAGGAGGTGGGCCATCCATTGAATATATGCCGGATCCTTTGGGAGAAAGCGGTTCCAGCTGTTGTATAGAATTTTTATTTTGGGCACCAGCTAAAAGCATAAAGACCAAATTAAACACAATACTGATTATCAGTAATTTACCATTATTTTTCATAACTAATCTGCTTTAAATAGTTTACAATCGATTGCTTACATGGCATCAGGTATTGAAGACATCAGCATCGTTAATCTTGATACAAAGCTATTATCAGCTAAAAAATAAGGCAAGGTGAAAAACTACCTTTATATGGTAATTTTCTGCAGGGAAGCTTTATTGGCAGATTGGAATTTAAATGCTAAAGGAGTTAAATCAGTATACTTTTTAAAAAATTTGCCGAAATTGGTAGGATCAGTAAACCCTAATTCATACCCAATTTCTTTTACAGTCAACTCTCCATGTATCAGCAACCTTTTGGCTTCTATCAGTTGCCTTTCAATAATAATTTCATTGGGTAATTTCCCAAAATTTTCTTTAGTTATTATACCCAGTTTCCGTTCAGTAATATTTAAAAGGCGGGCATAATCACTGACTGATAAATTATTTTTAAATTCATCTTCAATCAGATTCATGAAATGAATAAATACAGGAATCCTGGTTTCTGAACTAACAAATGCATTGTCAGTAAGCTTTTCCCTTTCAATTAATAATAAAAAAATTTGTACCAGGTTTTTCAAAATAATACGTTTATTCATTTCACCTGGAAAGTCAATTTCAGCCTTTATAGTTTCAATCAACGACAGGTATTTTACCAAAGATTTTTTATCAAACTGCAAATTTTGTTTATTCCAGAAACCATTAAATAGTAAATAATTTTTAAGGAACTTTAAATCCTGTTCTGTTATATTATAAAATTCATCTGTAAAAATCAGTTCATATCCATCATATTTTTGCAATTCGTCAAACTGATGAACCTGCCCCTTACCTATAAAAAGTATCGAATAAGGTTCTACCTTAATAGGAATAAAATCAACATGGTGCACTAAATCGGATGTCCGGAATATAAATACATGATTAAAATTGGTTCTGTGAGGAGTAAATAAATGTGGAATATTGGCCAGCGAAACTGGTAATTGCATTACTTCAATCTCCAATTTAGAGTCTCTTTTAAAATGAAAATATGTTTTTAAATCTTTCTGAGGGTCCTGCATTTTATGGCTGGCTTATATTCAAATAAACAAAAGCATCATTTGTAAACTGGAAAATTACATTCTTTTTTAGCTTTCTCCATAAACATTGAAATTATTCTGTTTTGCCTAAGATTCTTTTAATTTCTGGAATCCAAGTATAATCCTGATAAAATGAGTGCCGGAAGTTCAGATTTAAAACTTAGACTTCCATTTTGCTCAATTATTAACATGGATTGACGATTTTTTTACATAAACGCTCAAAGTTTCAACGTTATCTTTATGTATCAAATAATGATTCAATGACATCCTATATTTATCTGTTATTGCCTGCATTCTGGATAATATTATTACTGATTAATATTGAAGAGAATAGAAAAGCTTATGGACAATTGAGTTTTCTTAACCTGTTTGCCCTGAAAAAAAAGGAAAATCTGGATAGAACAATATTTAATGAGGCTAAAACCTTGCAGATTCTAAAATATAATAAATACGTACTTTTTTTCAATGTTGTAACAATAGAGTTAATCCTTACAAGCCTGCTGTTGCTAAAATAATACCGCCTATCCGAAAGGCAATTAAACTTTTTCATCCAGGATGCATCCCTCAGAATCTAACAATTTACTTCCCACATTCCATTAACTTTACGCACTAAGCATGTTAACCGATCAATACAACCGGCAACACCATTATCTGCGTATTTCCTTAACAGATCAGTGTAATCTGAGGTGCAATTATTGTATGCCCCTGGAATCCTATTCCTTTATGCCTTCGTCTCAATTAATGCAGGCTGCTGAAATACTGAAAATTGCAAAAATTTTTATTGCACTGGGTACTACTAAAATCAGGTTAACAGGAGGGGAACCCCTTATTCGCAAAGATGTGGATCGTATTATACAGTCACTGGCTGCCCTGCCGGTTAAATTATCCCTGACTACCAATGGATTAAGGGTGCATGAATTTATAGAGACATTTAAACAGGCCGGGATTCGTTCTTTGAACCTGAGCCTCGATACCCTCTCCGCTGATAAATTTCAACTGCTTACCAAAAGAAATAATTTCAATCAGGTATGGGATAATATACATCTACTGCTGAAAAATGATTTTCAGGTGAAATTGAATATGGTGGTCATGAAGGGAGTTAACCACGCTGAAATAAACGACTTTATCCGCCTAACTCAATCTCTTCCCCTCCAGATCCGTTTTATAGAATTCATGCCTTTTACCGGTAATAAATGGGCCAGTGAAAAAGTCTTTACGATGCACGAAATGCTGGAATTTATCCAATCTAAATATTCCATTACCAAGCTGAAAGATGCCCCCAATGATACAGCTAAGAAATATACAGTTCCGGGTCATGCAGGTTCCTTTGCAGTTATCAGTACACTCTCTGCTCCTTTTTGTGCTTCCTGTAACCGGATGCGCTTAACCGCCGATGGCAAAATGAAAAACTGCCTTTTTTCCAAAGCTGAAACTGACTTACTTTCTGCCCTGAGAAATGGCCAGGATCTCGAAGCCCTGATCCGTAAGAATATAATGGATAAAGAAGCGGAAAGAGGCGGACAATTCCTGACCGATTTTGAACACCTGCATTCTGAAGAAATGACCAACCGGAGCATGATTGCGATCGGTGGCTGATTTTAAATTTTTACTTTAATCGAAACTTAATCCTAAAATTGGGTTTAAAAATTAATGCTGTCCTGGCATTTCTTTGGATTCATATAGAGGCGCATTTTTAATTTCAATATAAAAAAAAGCTATGCATAAAAAAAAATATGCTAAAGATGCATTGAATAAAGTAATGTGAAAATGAAAATTTATTGGTAAATACATTTTGTCTGTAATTTTTATTAAATGAAGCTATACTAATTAATTATTATTAAATATTACTTAATCGTCAGTTCATAATACAATTTGAGCAATTTCATATTTAAAGTTTGAATCTGTCAAAACAAACTAAATATTTTATCTTTTTGCCGATTTTATTCTATCCTGAATGAAAGGAAACAAATAACTTCTTTTTTAACATAGTAATGTTAATGCTGCATAAATTTCTAGACGGATTGATAAGTTATATAAGTACTTGAATCTTCAGAAATTATATTCTACTGGGAATAGAAGAAGACCCGGAAACCTTAATTGATGAATTGTATTGTCAGATCATCTGTGATCCATGCAATAAGTTTAGAAATATTTCTAAACTTATTGGTATCTCAAACATTCAGCTAATCAGATGTTACTATTTAGTCAAAACCGGATCTGAGAATAATTTAAATAATTTTCAAAATCTGGATCCTGAACCTATGACCACCCCAAGCATGATTGCAATTGAAGGCTGATTTTCAATTTCATTCAGTATATTGAATCATGATTTCTGTACTTGAAGCCAAAGAACTGATTCAGCAGCACACCCCAACTTTAAAACCGGTGCAGCTTCCGCTTTCTCAATCCCTTGGTTTGGTGCTGGCTGCCAACTACTATGCCCAAACCGATATTCCTGCTTTCAACCAGTCTTCCATGGATGGATATGCCTTCCGCTTTCCGGATCAGGTATCCGGAGAATGCAAGCTTAAAATTACAGGGATGGCAGCGGCTGGTAATGCAGCAATTCCAGACTTGAAAGTTGGGGAAGCTGTGCGGATCTTTACCGGCGCTGCGCTGCCGGTACTGGCAGATACAGTGGTGATGCAGGAAAGGACAAAAGTAGAGGGTAATACAGTTATTTTCTCCAACAATGATTTGCAAAAGGGAGATTTTGTAAGGCTTAAAGGGGCTGAAATCAAAAAAGGGCAACTGGCACTGGAAAAGGGCACAAGACTGCAGGCACCTGTTATTGGATTACTGGCAGGAATTGGTGTTGCAGCTGTTACTGCTATTCCTAAACCCCGTATTGCACTGGTAATTACCGGAAATGAACTGAAACAACCAGGTGAAATGCTTGATACCGGTGAAATCTACGATGCCAACTCTTTTACCCTGAAAGCTTCATTACAACAATTACAGATGGAATTGGCAGAGACTTTCTTTTGCAGGGATTCATTGTCAGAATTGGAATGGGTGCTGGCCAAAGTCATAGCATCGGCAGATCTGGTGCTGGTTACAGGTGGTGTGAGTGTGGGGGATTATGATTTTGTACCCAAGGCTATGGTAAATAATGGGGTTTCTACCCTCTTTCATAAAATAAAACAAAAGCCCGGTAAACCATTGTACCTGGGTAAAAAAAGCAATACGTTGTTATTCGGTTTGCCCGGTAATCCTGCATCCGTGTTGACCTGCTTTTACGAATATGTAATTCCTGCTATTGAAAAAATGATGGGGATTACCCATAGTTGTATCAGAAAAGAACATTTGCCTCTCGTTACTGGAGTTACTAAAAAAAAGGGATTAACCCATTTCCTGAAAGCCAGAACTTCAGCAGAAGGGGTTGTAGTTTTATCAGCACAGGAATCTTACCGCCTCTGTGCCTTCGCTACTGCCAATTGCCTGGTATGCCTGGAAGAAGATAAAACCGATTATACTCCCGGAGACCTGGTGGAAGTCCATTTCATTCCTTTTTAATTGCTTCCCCTATTTTTACAATCTAAGATTGACCTCTCATGAATAATATTGCCTATAAATCTTCCAGTCACAGAACTGCCACAGCTACAGCCATTGTAAAACTTTCCGCTCAGGCTACCATGGATGCCATCCTGGAAAACAGGGTACCCAAGGGCAATGTGCTGGAATTTGCCCGTGCCGCAGGTTTACTGGCAGTTAAAAAGACCAGTGATGTAATTCCGGATTGCCATCCCATGCCGATAGAAGGTGCTGAGATTCAGTATAAATTGGAAGGACTGGAGATCCTGATTGAAGTTACAGTTTATACTGTTTATAAAACCGGTGTGGAAGTCGAAGCCATGCATGGTGCCGCTATCACCGCGCTTACCATTTATGATATGCTGAAACCAATCGACAAAGGCATTGAAATCAGTACCATTCAACTGCTCCATAAAAAAGGGGGTAAATCCGATTTTAATCCCACGCTGGAAAAACCACTCAAAACAGCGGTAGTTGTTTGCTCAGATTCAATAGCTGCAGGAAAAAATAATGATACTGCTGGTAAAGCAATCATGGAGAAACTGAAGCAATGGGCAGTGGAGGTGGAGGAATACAGGATTATTCCGGATGAATTTGCAATCATTCAGTCCACCGCATTGGAATTAAGCAACACAGATTTTCAGTTGGTATTGTTTACCGGTGGAACAGGACTGTCTCCCCGGGATCTTACACCGGATGCTATCACTCCATTACTCAGTCGTAATATTCCAGGTATTATGGAAGCTGCACGTAATTATGGACAGTCCCGTACCCCCTATGCGATGCTTTCCCGTGGAGTGGCAGGTTTTATCAAAAATTCTTTGGTATTAACCTTGCCGGGGTCTTTGAAAGGTGCAGAAGAATCCATGGATGCTTTATTCCCATATCTGTTCCATTTGTTCCGGGTGGCAGAAGGCTGGCGTCATGAACCGGAGTAATTCCACTATGGCTCTAAGATTTCTTTTAATTTTTGCAAACTGGCTTGTAAATCCTTTTTCAATCCTTTTTTCAAATTGAATGCCAGGTGCAATACCTTCATCAAAAAAGTATTCCTGCCTTTAAAGGTCCAGCAAACATTAGTTAAATTGTCTGAAACACGGGTTAGAATAAGGGCTGCATAAGAAGTGGCTTCTATAGGTTTTTTAAACCGGATCTGGTAATCAACTTTAGAACCCTCCAGTAAATGTATTATTTCCATATCTCCCTTTCCAACATTGCTTATTTTACTTTCCCAGCTGTAAATAAATCCGATGGTTCCATCTTTTCCTGTAAACGTTTTTTGCATATCAGGGTCAGTCATTACCCACTTGTTATAATTATCGCTATTTTTTAAAAACCGGATATAATCATATACATCCTGACTGGGCCGCTGAATTTTTATTTCTTCTGCTATCTGCCATTCGCTTTTACCCAATGCGGCAACAATTAGAAAAAGAATAAAAAGGAGGCCTAGAAATCCAATAATTAGTTCAACACTACTCATTTTAATCAGATTTTGGTTTAGGTTTACAGGTAGAGAATATGCTTCAAAAATCTAAAATTAAGCATTTCTGCCATTTTCTGGCTGGGGCTTTGTTTATTTACATCACAAACCTCCTGTATCAAATACTTGTATAGCTGTTTTTAATCTTCTAACCTATTCAATTTCATTAAAGTGGAACACTAGCAATTACCAATGTACCCTTTCCCGGTGTGGATTGAATAGTAAATTGTCCATTAATCGCATACAATCGTTCGCGCATTCCCAGTATTCCATGGTGCAATTTGGTATCCACTGCTTCTATAATAAATCCACAGCCATCATCCTGTATACTGAGTTCAATACTATTCCCTGCTTTATTCAACTCAATAATTACCTCCTTTGCCTCTGCATAACGCAAAATATTGGTAAGGCTTTCCTGTATAACTCTGTAAATTGCCAGGCTGATATTAAAGGCAACAGATTCATTGTCTAAATTGGAAGACCAGATTATGTTCAATTTTTCAGATTTACTGAACGTTTTTACCATCCAGTTAACGGTATCATATAACCCTAATTCTTCCAGCATCGCAGGATGAAGGGAAGAACATATTCTGCGGAATGAAATCATGGCTTCACTGATCTCTGCCAGCAATTCCTGTAATTTCTTTTCTAAAACTTCCTGATCATCATTCAAATGCTTATTAATCCAAGAAACACCAAATTTCAAAGAAGTGAGCGTTTGGCCTAACTCATCATGTATTTCCCTCGCAATTTCCTTTTTCTCAATCTCACTGATTTCCTGCAGATGCTTGGAAAAATCGCGCAACTCATTATTTAGTTGCATCATTTTCCTTTCAGCATGCTTAATATCAGATAAATCTATCATAGTGGTAGAAGTATAAATTGGTATTCCAAGTTCATTTTTATGCAGCACAATAACCTGCAATACCGGAATTTCTTTTCCACTTCTGGATTGAATAATATTTTCCCCAATCCATGTTCCAGTCTTTTTTAAATCCTCATAAATTTTTAAAGTAAAACTTTTACCTTCCTTAATAAAATCTCCGATAGGCACATTTTTAAGATTTTCCTTTTCCCCTAGTTCTAATGTGGCTCTGAATGCTTTATTGGCATATAAAAAATTTCTGTCAGTATCCGCCATTGCCACATAAGCTGTTGTATGATCTAATATTTTAAGAAGCTGCTCCCGTTCCTCTTCTAATTGCTTGTTTTCTGTAATATCTTCCATCACACCCACATAATTAATAATATTTCCTTCTTCATCTACAATGGGCGAAATAACTGCCGCTTCCCAATAAAATGTTCCATTTTTTTTCTTGTTGCATAGCTCTCCATGCCAGGGTTCATTATTGCTTAATTTATTCCAAAGATCAATATATACCTCAGCAGAGGTTCTTCCTGATTTGAGAATCCTGGGATTCTGCCCAACTACTTCTTCAAATGTATATCCGGTTAATGCAGTAAATGAGGGATTCACATATTCAATATTACCAAATACATCAGTTATAATAACAGAGGAATAACTCTGTTCAATAGCCTGTAATACCTTTAAATATGCTTTTTCCGATTTTTTCTTTTTTTCCTCATTATTAAAATAATTCAATGCATAGTTTATATTATCTGTAACCCTAACCAACATACTGATTTCATCTTCCGAAAAATAAAATGGTTTATCTGCATACAGGGTAAATACAGCTTTAACAATATCTTCCTCAAATACAGGCAGTGCAATACTGGATCTGTATCCCCTTATCAAAGCTTCATTTCTCCATAATATCATTTCCGGGTCATTACTGATGTCATTTACATAATGGTATTTCCCTTCCCGGAAGGCTGTTCCTGTTGGTCCCTTGCCCTCAAGCTGGTTAACACTGGTAATCTGATGAATTACTTCTAAATAACCCGCCTCTAATCCTGCTTTATAAACAGCTTTTATTCTTTTGCTTTCTTCATCTTCTACACCTATCCAGGCAAATAAAAAATTACCTGTGGAAACTGCTATACCACAAATTTTTTGAAATATTTCATCTGCTGAGTTTGCATGTAAAATCATTTCATTCGCCTTACTGATAAATTCAAATAATCGTTTTGATTTAACAGTTTCATCCGATGATGTTTTTATTTCACTGATATCTTTAAAGTAAAGTGAAAGTCCGGTAGGAGATGGATAACAGTTTCCCTGTATCCATTTATACTTTTTTTTGTCAAAGAACTCAAATCGCTTAAATATCTGATATTCAAAACTAGACCTGATGGTATCCCTGTTTTCAGGACCCGTGATATCTAATATCAGTTCCAGTATATTTTTACCTGTTATTTCTTCGCTTTTTTGGTTAAATAAATAATCTACATTGGCATTGGCATAGTTGATAATAAATTGATCATCAGTTGCCAGAAAAACATCCTTTATCCTTTCAAAAACTTCTTTAAGCAGAGAGGTCTGTTCTTTTACTTTTATTTCAAGTGATTCTTTGGCTTCTTTTAGCAGGGCAGATACTTTTTCCAGATCAGTCTTAGATTTTTTCAACTCAGAAATATCTGAATTAATCCCGGCATATGCTATAATATTTCCCTTATTGTCAGTGATAGCATTGGCTGAAAGATAAAAATAAATGATATTTCCATTAGCATCTTTTCTTTGTATCTCACCCTGCCAGTGGCCCGTTTCCTGAATAGCTGCTGCTTTTTTTAGAATAACATCATCATTATTGATAGTACCAAGTGTTTCATCAATATTTTTACCTAAACTGGCTTCCTTATCCAATTTAAACAGATTAATGGCAGCTTTATTATAATAGATAAGGTTTTGGTGTACATCAGACACCGTGATAGGGTCAGGTGAATTTCTGACAATCTCTGCAAACATTCTTTTCTGGGCTAATAATTCTTCCCTTTTATCTATTTGTTTAAGTATCAGTCTGAATAAAACCAGTATAAATATCAAAAACCCAATAGCTATATAAATCAAAATAGTATAAATACGTTGCAGCACATGGTTATGCTGCTCCCTGATTGACTGTAATGCATTTTTACCTGTTGCATAAACCCTGTTATAAGTATTAACAAATGAATACACCAGGATACTATCTTTACTGCCGCTTAATAATTGATTTGCAAGGGCTGGTTGCTTATTTTCACTAAAATAAAGAATGGAATCTGCCAGCTTTTTCTTTTCCACCATAATCGAATCCAATTCCTGAATATCCCTACAGGTACTGGATAGTATACTGCATTCTTGCATCAGGTTTTGTAATGCTGTATCTCCTGATGCATAACCCTTTCTGATTTCATTACCCATATAAAGATGCTGGGACATCAGAGTGGGCTTTTCATTCCTTTCTATAAATGTGATGGATGTATTCAGCTGGTCTAAATCTCGCATCAGCAGAAGAATCTTTTTTTCCTCTTTTGTTTCCTGAATATTATCCCGGAGATCTCTGTTAATCCAAATATAAAATAGGGCAATAACCAGTACCCAAAAAAAACAGGCAATATATACCAGCCATTTTTGTTTAGGAATATTCATATGCATCTTTAATTACATTTATTAAGTTCAATTAAACCTTCGGCCTGGGTATCGTAAAAAAGAATTCAGATCCTTCTCCCAATGTTGAGACTACCCATATTTTACCTTTAAAATGCTCTGTAATTTTCTTGCAAATAGCCAATCCAATACCGGAACCACCATATTCATTTGAATGGTGTAAGCGTTGAAAAATAATAAATATTTTTTCTGCATATTGCGGATCTATTCCAATTCCATTGTCTTTAACTGAAAAAATCCAATCCTGCTCATTCGCAGTATAACCTACTGTAATCTCAGGTTTAACTTCCCGCCTGTATTTAATAGCATTGCCAATCAGGTTCTGCATCAATTGAACAAGGGCGGATTTACCTGCCCGGATGATGGGCAGCGTAGATAAGTTTAAAGTTATTCCGGCTTGAATGAGTTCATTTTTAAACAACAGCAACACTTCATCCATCACCTCATTCATATCAACATCTTCTGTTTCCAGCGTATTTGCTCCTAACCTGGAATATTGAAGCAGGTCATTGATCAGCAAACGCATTCGTCTGGCATTTTCAACAATTATTGTTATATATTTTTTCCCTTTATCATCAACAACACTACTATATTTATTTTCAAAAAGGTTAATAAAATTAGTAATGAGCCGTAAGGGTTCCTGCAAATCATGTGAAGCTACAAAAGCAAATCTTTCCAGTTCGGTATTGGTGTTGACCAATTCCTCGGTTCGTATTTTTAATTTTTCATAAGCTTCAAAAAGATTGGCCTCTGTTGTTTTACGGTAGGTAATATCTTTATAAATGCAGGTACATCCCCCATCAAATGGATAAAAATATTGATCATACCAGGAATTTAGCTCACTGATATAAAACTCAAAATGAATTGATTCCCCGTGCTCCATTGCATATTGCAATTTCTCTTGAAACGGTGTAGAAAGTAACAGTGGATTGACGTTAAAAATATTTTTTCCGATTAAATCCTCCGTTTTCATATCCAAAAGCTTTCTTAATACTTCATTACAGTACACATAATTCAGGTTTTTATCCAGTACATAAAAATAATCAGTGATACTTGTGATGATTCTATCACGTTCCTCCAACAGGTTTTGGAAATTGGTAACATCCTGAAAGGCTGCAATAGTTTGAATAGGTTTTCCAGTGGAATCATACAGAAAAACTCCAAATACTTTTACCCATCGAACTTCGGCGTCATTCAATCTTTTAATTTTATACAAACTGGAATAAGGCTGCTTATTTTGAAGACTGGTATTAAATTCATGGATAGCAGCTTCATAAAATTCGGGCAGTATAATTTCAGCACTGTAATGATCTAATGTTTTGGTAAACCGGTCGTCAATACCCACAATTTTATCAAAAACTGGGCTGCTTTGAAAAACATTGGTTTCCATATCCGCGCTAACAAATCCAAAGTTCGCAACTTCCTGCGCAGTTTCAATCACCTGCTGGTTCTCTATTAATTTATTTTCAATGGCTATTTGTTCGGTTACATCAAAAATGATAAAAAACAGTAAAGAACGATTGTCTTCCTCAATATAGGATGAATGAATATCAACCGTTCTTATTTCTCCGTTTGAGCGCTGATGATAATACAACAATTTTTGAATGCCCACAGTGGATTTCTGTAATGCTGTTGTTTCTTCAATACTGGGAGTATGACTGAGCTGGCTGATATTTAGCTTTAGAAACTCATTGTAATTATATCCATAAAATTGAAGGGCAGAATCATTCCCGTCAATGATATTACCGGTAAAAGGATCAATTAAAATCATAATGGCAGCATGCCGCTGAAATAAGGAATTAAATTTTTTACTGCTTTTTAAAAGATCTTCTTCCATTTTTTTTCGCTGGCTGATATCTTTTAAATACACAGATGCACCTATTAACTTTTCATCGGAATACACGGGCCTGAATAAACATTCATACCAATGGTCAACCTGAATATCGGGATAATTAAAATGATGATCTGTAGTATAAGTCTCTCCCCTGAATGCCCGGGTAAATAAATCAATCCATTTCGAACGGATCTTAGTATTAAAAGAAAGTGCTTCAATGAAATTGTCTCCTACTGTAAAAGCGGTATTTTTTATAAGTAGGGTAAAGACTTTAAAAAACAGATCATTGGCTGCTGTCAAATTAAATTGAGTGTCCACACAAAAAACAAAACTATCTACAGCCCTTAAAAGCAAATTATTAGAAAAAAGTTGCTTTTCCAGTACTTGCTTTTCCCTGTAATGTTCTGTTATATCAGTAAATACGCCAATAATAGTATCATTACCTAACTCAGATACCCTTTTTTTAGCTTTAATTTGAAACCATTTTGTCTCATTTTCAGTATTTGTAATGGCTATAGATTCCCGGAATTCAGTTATATCAGACAATATAAACTGGTTGAATTTATCCAAAAATATTTCACGCTTTGCAGAACTCATTAGATCCAAAAGGCCATCATACAAGTTCATTGATGAAAAGTACATTAAACCTACCCGGATTTTCCACACATCAGAAACCTTCAGTACAGAATTGGAAGGGTCAAACTCAAAGTAAAATTCAGTGGAGAATTCAGTGCATGCGTTAATATTTTCTTTATCGTTTGGAAGTATATCCATAACAAAAAATTCATTCTGGCTTCATTGTATATTAATTAAACTTCGATTCTAAAAAAGACTTAAAGGAATCCTTTGTCTTTTGAAATTCCTGAAATGAATTGAATTTGGTAAGATAGAGATCAGCCTTTTTTTTATAACATTCTACCTTATCATTTTCATGGTGTGAAGAAGTATACATGATTACTGGAATTGCAGCCAAATCCTTATCACCTTTCATCAAACCAAGTACTTCCTTTCCATTCAATTTGGGCAGATTAATATCCAGTATAACCAGGTCTGGCTTATCCGTTAACTGATAAGGGCTCTTTCTGTGTAAAAAATCCAATGCTTCCTGCCCGTCCTTTGCAATATGCAAATTTTCTTCAATACCTATTTCAGAGAGCATTTCAGAAGTTAAAATAATGTCCGCATCATTATCTTCCACTAATAACACTGTAAGTTCTTTCATTGGTATGTTTTAAGGGAATAATCAATCAAAGCTGAACAAATACCTATAATGTATTACTTAATGCTAAATTAAGCTAAAAATTTATCTTTTTTAAAAAAGCCCCGGACTTCTCCGGGGCCTATTTTTCCAACCCTGGTCTAAGCCTGTATAACAATAACTAAAGCGTATTATTCATTGCAAAACATACCACTGCTTCAATCAAATTACCTGATTTTATATTTTTACGTTTGTTAACCTTAAAGCATACCGGCTATTACTGATACTTCAAAGTCAACGATGTCAAAGATCCGCTTCTGCTCACTTATGTTATAGCCCTTCACAACACAAAGCAAGCAAAAAGGGTTGAAAGCATTTCCCAAGGTCTTCCCAAGTTGGGAAAAATAAATTTGAAACCCTTACTGGATAAGGGTTTCAAAAATTGCTAAATATATTGGGCAAAAAAAAGCCCCAAAAAGTCGTTTTTTTGGGGGGTGTAAAACAAAATTGAAATAATACTATTTTATCATGTAATAATAATGACGCGGCTTTGCGCAAAATCGTTTTCCCAAGTTCTTCCCAAGTTGGGAAATGTCTTTATTCCTAACTTATTTAGTAATTAGCAGTATTATTTGGACGGAATTTAAACTTTTTACAGTGATATGCATAAAATAATAGGCGTTTGCTATTATTTGCAGAGCTTCAAGGGCAAGAGCATAAATCTACGAGAAAAAACGCTAGTAAAAGAAAATGGAGGGATAAAGAATTGGTATAGGTACAATAAAAAACCCCGCATAAAGCGGGGTTTAAAAGAATACGGCAGCTACCTACTCTCCCAGGGACTATGCCCAAGTACCATCGGCCATGAGGGACTTAACTTCTCTGTTCGGAATGGGAAGAGGTGAACACCCTCGGCAAAACCACCATAAAATCTTTGAGTCTAAAACTCATAATTATTTACATATTGGAAAAGCTCACATACAAGTATAAAAAAATAAAGCTTACGGGTAATTAGTACTACTCGGCTTTGCTATTACTAGCTGTACACCTATAGCCTATCAACGTCATAGTCTCTGACGACCCTTAAAAGTTAACTCATCTTGAGGAAGGTTTCACGCTTAGATGCTTTCAGCGTTTATCCTGCCCGTACATAGCTACTCTGCATTGCACCTGGCGGCACAACAGATACACCAGCGGTACGTACGACCCGGTCCTCTCGTACTAAGGTCATGTCCTCTCAATTAACTAGCGCCCACCACAGATAGGGACCGAACTGTCTTGCGACGTTCTGAACCCAGTTCACGTGCCACTTTAATCGGCGAACAGCCGAACCCTTGGGACCTTCTCCAGCCCCAGGATGTGACGAACCGACATCGAGGTGCCAAACCTTACCGTCGATATGAGCTCTTGGGTAAGATCAGCCTGTTATCCCCGGAGTACCTTTTATCCTTTGAGCGACGTCCCTTCCATGCAGAAACGCCGGATCACTTTAGCCTGCTTTCGCACCTGCTCGACATGTTTGTCTCACAGTCAAGCACCCTTTTACTAATGCGCTCTTCGTACGATTACCAACCGTACTGAGGGTACCTTTGCGAGCCTCCGTTACTCTTTAGGAGGCGACCACCCCAGTCAAACTACCCACCATGCACTGTCCCTTGTTAAAGGTTAGGTTCTAAGCAAACAAAGGTTGGTATTTCAACGTTGACTCCACAATACCTGGCGATACTGCTTCATAGTCTCCCAACTATCCTACACATTGTTGGCTCAAAATCAATGCAAAGTTGTAGTGAAGGTTCACGGGGTCTTTCCGTCCCGTGGCGGGTAACCGGCATCTTCACCGATACTACAATTTCACCGGGCTCGTGGAGGAGACAGTGTTCAACTCATTAGACCATTCGTGCAGGTCGGAACTTACCCGACAAGGAATTTCGCTACCTTAGGACCGTTATAGTTACGGCCGCCGTTTACTGGGGCTTCAGTCAGGAGCTTTGGCCTTTCGGCCGAACACCCTTCCTTAACCTTCCAGCACCGGGCAGGTATCAGGCTCTATACGTCATCTTACGATTTTGCAGGGCCCTGTGTTTTTGTTAAACAGTTGGTTGAACCATTTTACTGAGACCACCCATAAGGTGGTACGCTTTATCCCGAAGTTACAGCGTCAATTTGCCTAGTTCCTTCTCCACGGCTCACCCGAGCGCCTTAGAATACTCATCCCGTCTACCTGTGTCGGTTTGCGGTACTGGCTGCTATACTCGCTTTTCTTGGCAGGGATTTTATTGTTTCGCTTCCCCCGAAGGTTCCACTCTGGCGAACATCCGTCTGTTCGCAACAACCACGTCCCTGCGTCACTTTTAGTATATAGCAGGTAAAGGAATATTAACCTTCTTTCCATCAGATGCCCCTTTCGGGTTTTCCTAAGGACCAGACTAACCCTGATCCGATTAACGTTGATCAGGAAACCTTAGACTTTCGGCGATGGAGTTTTTCACTCCATTTATCGTTACTTATGCCTACATTTTCTTTTGAAACCGCTCCACCATTGGTCGCCCAACAGCTTCAACGCCGTTTCAATGCTCCCCTACCAATTGTACATGTACAATTTTAGAACTTCGGTTCGTAGTTTGATGCCCGATCATTTTCCGTGCAGGACCTCTCGACCAGTGAGCTGTTACGCACTCTTTAAATGAATTGCTGCTTCCAAGCAAACATCCTGGCTGTTATTGAAGTCCCACCTCGTTCATTCAACTTAACTACGTATTAGGGACCTTAGTTGCTAATCTGGGTTATTTCCCTCTCGG
>Ga0208872_1000260_pt1:32500-45478 | contig 45478 bp, 33 predicted proteins | sample CryBogCBH12Aug08_FD_185508 | JGI IMG/M metagenome (GOLD analysis project Ga0208872, IMG submission 185508) | Freshwater microbial communities from Crystal Bog, Wisconsin, USA - CBH12Aug08 (SPAdes) | ecosystem: Environmental > Aquatic > Freshwater > Lake | place: Crystal Bog...
AAGCAATACCGGATTTGCAGAAATTCCGCAGTTGTCTGTTATACAGGTAAAGGAAGGTAGCGGCAACCAGGTGCTGACCGAATACCCTTTAGACAGGGCCGCTGGAAATCTATTGTGGAGTAAAGACAATAAATACCTTTATGTGGCCGCTCAAAGCCATGGGGGGGCACCTCTTTACAGGATTGACGTGAAAAGCAAAAAGATACTGCAGTTGAGTGATGATAATGCCGGTATCAGCAGTGCAGACCTGAAAGGTAATACCCTCGTGTATTCCAAAACAGAAGTGGCAGACCCATTTGAATTATATGCAGGCGATACCTTGATGAAACACAGCATTCGCTTATCTCAATTGAATACAGAATGGCTGCAGGGTAAAACTCTTTCTTATCCGGAGAAACATAGTTTTACCAATGAAAAAGGGCAACCGGTAGACTATTGGGTAATGAAACCCCTGCATTATAAGGAAGGTCAGAAATATCCATTGCTGCTGGACATACATGGTGGCCCCAGTGCCATGTGGGGACCGGGAGAAAGCAGTATGTGGCATGAGTTTCAGTATTTCTGTGCACAGGGCTATGGCGTGGTGTACAGTAACCCCAGAGGAAGCGGGGGGTATGGAACTGCCTTTTTGCAGGCCAATATCAATGATTGGGGGGATGGCCCCACCAGGGATGTACTAACTGCACTGGACAAAACAGTTGCGGAAGGCTGGGCCGATACAAGTAAATTACTGGTTTCCGGTGGTTCCTATGCCGGATACCTGGTTAGCTGGATTATTGGGCACGACCATCGTTTTAAAGCAGCCTGTTCGCAAAGAGGGGTGTATGATTTGAGTACTTTTTTTGGAGAAGGCAATGCCTGGAGGCTGGTGCCCAATTATTTTGGGGGCTATCCCTGGCAAGCAGATGTAAAGAAACTGCTGGATTATGAATCCCCCATCACTTATGTGCAGAACATTACCACACCTTATTTAATTTTTCATGGTGAAAATGATTTGAGAACAGGAACCATACAGGGAGAAATGTTATTCAAAAGTTTAAAAGTATTGGGAAGGCCGGTTGAATATGTACGCCATCCGGGTGCCACCCACGAAATTACCAGAACCGGCAATAACCGTCAGCGTATTGATCAGATGCTGCGTACCTATGAGTTTTTTGAAAGATACCTGCAGATGGCAAAATAAAAAATCAGTCAATGAAATCAACTTAATGGTAATCAATTAATAACAACTTTTCGTTTCGTTTATTTCGATTATTGTTACTTTTGATTACTAAACGTTCTCATTATGAACACGATACTTGAAAAAACAACAAAGACTGAGCAAAGGCTAGCTAAATTAACCATAACAAGGTTCAACCAAAAGAATAAACCATTCGGGAGAAACAAGCATAATTATGTAGATATCAAAATTGAACAGGACGGTGAAACTTTCAGAATTCCTAAAAAAGCAGTCACATTATTATTTGAAATACTGAATAATATGGCATTGGGGAAATCAATTTCTATACTTCCTTCAGAAACAGAATTGAGCACACAACAGGCTGCCGATATTCTAAATGTTTCCAGACCATATATTGTTAAACTATTGGAAGAAGGCCACCTTCCATTCAAAAAAACCGGTACACACAGAAGAATAGATTTAATACATCTGATACAATACCAAAAAAGCCAAAAAGCAACCAGAAATGAAAAACTTGATTTCCTAACTAAACAGGCGCAGGAATTAAACTTAGGTTATTAATGATGCTGTTTCCAAGAAACATAGCTTTATTGGATGCAAATGTTTTATATCCTGCACCTATTAGGGATTATCTTTTAGAGCTTGCCAATATTGAAGTCTATCAACCTAAATGGACAGCACTAATTCAGGAAGAATGGATCCATAATCTTTTAGCAAAAAGAAAAGATATAAATAGAAATCAGTTAGATAAAACAGTTGAAGCCATGAATGCCGCATTTCCGGATGCTAATGTAACAAGCTATGAACACTTGATTTCGAAGCTTTCCTTACCAGATGAAAAAGACAGACATGTTCTGGCAGCAGGAATTGAGATCAATGCTGACGTCATCGTCACTTTTAATTTGAAAGACTTTCCTGTTGAATATCTGAAAACTTTTGAAATAGAAGTTCTTCATCCTGATGATTTCATTGCAGATCTGATAAGAACAAATAAAGAATCTTCAATAATTGCTTTAAATAATATCATTCATAGGTTAAAGAATCCGCCGAAATCAAAATCCGACGTTTTGAATAGTTTAAGAAACTGCGGATTAAAAAATTCTGTAAGTTTATTGTCTTAATTGGATTAATAAATGTCCATATTGAATTTAGAGGTATTTATATATTTTCCAATATTCAGAATTTTTATTTTTTAGACTTGCTACCCCTATATAATTTTTGAAATCATATTCAAAAAATCCTTCAGAATTGTAAAAGAAAATTCCTTTTTCCCAACACGCTGTTATTGTTTCTAAAAAGCAACCTAACGAATCAAAGGCACTTATACTAAATTCAAAATCCACATTTGTTGGTGAATAGTAATACACAAAACCATAATTTGGTGAATCTTTCTCACAATTAAGAAGATAAAAATCACCCCCTGTAGATTCAAATAATGGAAACATAGATTTTTTCCAACCTTCCATTTTTCCAGCCCAATTCGAGTAACGGTTTATTGCATTCTCCAAGGAAATAATTGTTCCTAATGGAACTATCCAAATCTCAATAAATTCTTTTTGTGCCATTTCCAAATCTATCCCATTCTTATAATTGTAAAAAGTATATGCTTCATCCGGGAAAGATAAATTTAACAGCTTTATTTTGGCCTCAATTTCTTTCCTGTTCAATCCAGCATTAAGGTATTTTACAATAGGTGAATGCACACTTCTTAAAGTCGTATAAAACTCATTCAGTATCCTATCGTTATTATCCATTGTCAAGAACAGAATTAACTTTATTTAACAAATTAAAGGCGAACATTTAAATCACTAACAGCTCAGTTACAATCACATAAAAATAAAGATAACCACTTTTATTAACCGCTGCTGGCAGATTGACTGAATATTACTGTCAAAGAAGTCCGTATTATCCAATAAATGCTTAAAATTTTATGATTTCAAGAGCTAAATCTTGGCAGTGCTATGTTTGAAGGCAAATAGTATTATGCTGGACTGCCCGGTGCTGAGTAAACAACTTATTTTGATATTAAATTTTCCTATTCTTCAATTGCTGCATTCAGAGGAAAATATTCGTCTTGCTTTACTTCGATGCCTTAAATCAAATTTTCAGTGGTTTGCTTAGGTTTTCTTTCCATGTCATTTTTTTTATGATGATTAATGGAAACACTATCTTAAATTTAATCCTATTTTGTCCACTTTATGCTGAAGTTTTACAAAATACATCAATAGAATTAGCATAAGCAAATCCGTAATTAATATAATTTTTTTTAGCAAAACCAATGCAAGAAAATACAAATGCAAACGACTAATAGTCATATTAAAATAACAAAATATTTTGATAAAATATTTTTGCGTAACAATTTAGACAGACCTTTTGACATTATTAAATGGTGGAACAAAGGAAGGTTTTTATTAAATGTGATTATCTTATTATTCTCATTACTTCACTTATTGATAATGCTTTTTGTATTTAAAAACGGATTTATAATTTTATTAATTCCTATAATTTTTTGGTTAGTACTTTTGGTGAATATTATTTATAGTTTGGGGATGATATTTGAACTAATAGTTAAATTTGTTCTACATCATAATCTGCAAATGAATTATGCATATTCAGTTATTAAAAAATTACAGTTCCTTTTATCGATTTTATTGGTATTATCTTTAGCTGTATATGGAATCTTTGTTGAACCTACATAGTTAACGTTATACCAGAAGTTAATTTCTTTATAAAATTTTCTTACTTGTAATGGGTGAAATGACAATCCCTTTGAAGTTTGAAATCCATTGTTATTTAATTACAATTTTTTGTGGCATTTAGTAATTACCTATATTAGCATATCAGGAAAAATTATTTTATGAACATATGACCTTTACCAATCGACGATATTTTACTCAACAGGTGCTTGATATAAAAAAAAGTTCTGTAAAAGTAAGCAAGAAGACACTCTTTGAGGAACTTGAATACGAGATTTCTTTCGAGCAGTTGGACAATAAGAAGAAAACAGAGATAAAGACTAATAACAACATGTTCGTTACTGGTTTTTTCTTTTTTGTATTTGGAATGTTTTTCCTTTTTGGATCTATTGATGAAGCGGCAGCTATATGTGGAATAATTGCAGTCGCTTTAATATTTTCATCTTTTCTTGATAAAAAAAGAACTATGACAGTTTCAACATATAATGGCAAAAACTTAATTCTATACTTTACAAAACGTAACCGGGAAGAAGTAAATAATTTTATAGAGCAACTTTTTGAAGCCGCAAATATGTTTCTTTTAAATAAATACAACAAAATAGACAAAGCACTTCCACTAGAACCACAACTCAACAACATTCAATTTCTCAGAAATAGGGAAATTATTTCAGAGGAAGAGTATGAGGTCTTAATAGACAAATTATACGGACGTGATAACAAATCTTCTATAGGATTTGGAACTAATAATTGAAATCAGCTAATAAAAATTATTAAGTTCAATGGTAATGTTTTTATGTACTAATGATTGTGTCTGAGAACTAATTTTTTAAAATACTTTGAAGTTTTCCGAGTATTTTTTCCATTTCTTTTTCTTGATCTTTTTTTAAGAGAATATTAATCAATTGTTCTTCGGTTTCATAATTCAAAATAAATACTCCTAACCATCCTAGTTCCCAAAAATCAACATTTCCACCTATTTTGTTTGAATTAAATTCAACCTGATTTAACGAACCAAAATCTCCTTTTTCAAAATACCTGTAGCTTATTTCATAACCTTTTAACGAAGGCTCAATTTCCTTTCTAAACCATTCAATATCTTTTATCATTTCTATCTTTATTTATCTTCTAATATTACTGTTAGATTTTTAAACACTGTGTAAATGTATCTGTAAGCGTACCTTTTTCCGGTCAGTTTGTGATTAGATATTTCGAAGTTAATCATCTTTTGTTTTTCAAGTATCACACTGCTGATTATTAAGGCTGAACAGGTAAGAAGATTACTATAAACTAAAATGATTTTCGAGAATTAATCTTCCTTTATTTTCCCTGTTTTGCATATTTATTCCCCAATATTTTGCAAATTTTTTGAAAGAAAAAAGAGTTTATGAACTTTTACATTCATAATATCACAGATATTTGAAAACGAATTTATTGTTATCAAAGATCGTAAGTGAATCAAACATATAGCAGCTATTGTAAAAAAATACAACTGCCTGTGGAGTAGTGCGAATTACTTATAAGAGGTATATCTACACCGTTTTTCCAATATTTGGCAAAATTATATCCTCTGGAATAATCGTTAGCCCAGCCTGCTACATATACATCATTATTTTGTACATAAATTGATGTGGCACTGTTGAAATAGCCATTATTTGTTAGCGTATATGGAGTACTATTTTTCCAATATTTTGCATCTGATAATCCGGTAGCCGGATTATACTCATAGCCTGCTGCATATACTGTACCATTGCTAACAAAAACAGCATAGGCACAAGCATCTTCGGTGCCGTCAGTTAAGGCTATTGCTTTGCCGTTTTTCCAGTATTTGGCTACCTGTGTACCCATAAAACTAATACCAACACCAGGTGTTTCGGAGCCCGCTACATATACATTATTACTACTGTCAACAAAAATAGAATGGGCTACTGCCATAGATTTAGTACTGTCGTTCAAATAAACAGGATTCCCGTTTTTCCAGTAAGTAGCCATCTGTGTGCCCATATTTCTGTTGCTAGTAAATCCGGCAACATATACATCAGTACCCTTTATATAAATACCATAAGCAATACCGTCGTTACTAAGGGTACCATCAGTAAAGCTAACACCTACCCCGTTTTTCCAGTATTTGGCAACAGGCCAAACACCGTTTAATAATTCATATCCTGCTATATATACATCAGTTCCCTGTACAAACATAGCATATCCTACACCTGTAGTGTAGGTAGAAGGTTTTAGGGCTGCATTGGTATCGGTAAGGGCTTTTGAAATACCGTTTTCCCAATAAGGGGCATAGATCGCTGCATAAGCAGTTTCTATCTCTCCGGTAGCTTGTACATTGGTTCCTTGGGCATATATTGCATGAATCCAACCCGACACAGAGCTGCTGTTTACACTTAACGCTACTGGTGTTCCGTTTCTCCAGTATTTGGCACTGCTGCCATCGTATCCGCCAATATATACTACAGGGTCTGTTGTAAATGCAATGGCTGCACCATAGCTGGGTTGCAAATTAACAATGGCATAGGCTTTTACATAATAAACAGTATTGGGTATTAAGTTTTGAATAGTATCAGTGAAATTTGTTGATCCTGTACCATTGCTTATTTTGTTAATACCTGTAACTGTAAGACTATTACTGTCCGTTCCCCAAATAATGCCTTTATCGGTAATTCCGGCGGCTTTCATTATTATTCCGCCAGCACTAATCACAGAAGAACTATAATGAACTACTGAATCTGTACTTATTACTGAGTTTACTGGAGAAGGTTTTATTGTTTCTGCGGAGACATTTTTTTTACAGCCGGCAACAAATCCCAATGCATACAAGAGTGTTACAGTTTGTAACACATTCATCCATTTCATAACTTTATCATTAAAATTTATAAATAAGTTGGATGTCGTCAAAACAATCTGAACTTTTTGCTAGATTTTTTTTCTATTGTTGATTAAAGATATTGTTTTTTTAGTTTTTATAGGATTTGGATTTTAAATGCTGGTTGCAATTTTTGTTGATGGTAAAATTTATTTCAATTTAGGAACCCATGAAAATTTAACAAATGAAGCCAGATTGAAATGATCATTGAAGATGCAGGAAAAATCAAGTAAGAATGATAATAATATTAAAGCTAGAAAAGTAATTCAACTTTTGAAGTCTAATGGAATGACTTTAAGAGAAATTGCAAATGAATTAAATAAATTTGGATTTAAAACGGCAAAAGGATTTTCAATTCAACCAGAACAAGTAGAATTAATTATACAATAAAATGATTTTAGATAATTAATCTTCCTTTTTATTCCTCTTTTTCATATTCATTCCTCAATATTTTGCAAATTTTTTCTTAAAAATAAATCCCTACCAGCTGCGTACCTGATCCTTACCATATTCGGGTCAACCCCACCAATTGGTGGGGTTGACCCGAATATGGTAAGAACAAACCAGGGAGCTGGTAACATACAGTTTTACCTATGTATTAAATACAAGGATAACTTTAGAATGAATGGAGGTGTCTGATATAGCTGTTTATTATTTATGCCAATGGCAAATCAAACCCAAACAAACTGCCATTGCCCACTGTACTGTTTACCCAAATAGTGCCACCTTCTGCTTCTATAAATTCTTTTGATATTGCTAATCCCAGTCCTGTACCGGAACTTTCCAAAGATCCGGGTACTTTAAAATACCGGTCAAAAATGCGGTTCAGGTATTTTTCCTCAATACCCGGGCCTGTATCCTTTACCTGGAAGGAAACAGAATGATCCTGTTGTAATACACGCACATCAATACTACTATCTGCAGGGGTATATTTAATAGCATTGGTTAAAAAATTAATCAGCACCCAGGAAGTTTTCTCCAGGTCGGCATGCACATCACCCAACACATTGGGTACATTTTTTTGCAGCCTTATATTCTTCTGGCCTGCCTGTTTCTGTACGGCATTTAAAGCTTTATCAATAATCAAAGGGGGAGAAACAGATTGTAATTTTAACTGTATATTTCCTGTTTCTACCTGCGACATATTCAGCAACTCTCCGGTAATTTTTAATAACCGGTTTGAATCTTCCCGGATACTTTGTAATAACTCTTTCTGTTCATTATTCATTTCCCCAATTCGGGGGTCTGCCAGTAATTTGGCACTCATTTTTATAGAAGAGATCGGTGTTTTCAGCTCATGGGATACGGTTGCTATAAAATTGGTCTTGGCTTCATTCAGTTCATGGAAAGGGGTAATATTACGCAACACAATCACCTGCCCAATCTGCTCATTGTTATTATTAACAATCAGCACATCTTTATTAAAATAACTTTCCTTATTATCAGCAAATATCTTCAATTCCGTTTTGGTTTCATCCTGCAATAAGGTCCGCATCAGGTCGTTATGCAAGGCCACATCAGGAGCATATTTTCCAATAATATCCTGCTCTTTTAACCCCAGTAATTTTTCTGCAATGGCATTTAAGAAAAGGACATTCTTTTTTTCATCCAACCCAACAATCCCATCCCGCATCTGGTTAATAATAGTTTCAATCCGGCTTTTTTCAAATTTAATTTTAGCCAGGTTACTATGCTCATAGCCGTCTAATTTTTCAGCCATCAGATTAAAGGTTTGGGCCAGTTCGCCAAATTCATCTTTCTGATCCAGATAAATTCTTTTGGTATAATTTCTTTTGGCAATTTCCTTGATACCTTCGGATAAAGCGCTGATTGGAGTAGAAATAACCCGCGGAATATTAAAGACCAGCGTAAATGCAACCAGTGTAAGAATGGTAAAAATGATAGTGAGCCAGAAAGTGGCATCATCTGCAATTTTCCTGGCTATTTCATTCTTCCGGTAAATGGCATTCTGATTTAAATCGTTTATCAGTTGCAGCCCCTGCCTGATCTCCGGATAGTTGCTGCTGTCGATAGGATCTGCTTTCAGTTCATTGAAATTTTTTCTCAATGTCTCTGTAGCTTCTTTTTCTCCTGGCTCTGTAATATTATGTTCCTGTTTTACCAGGTTCTCTTCAAATGTTGCATAAGCTTTTTTATTGCCGGGTAACTCTTCCAGTGCACGCAACATATTATTGGAAAAGACCAGGGTTTCATAATTGTTTTTAATGATGTTATCTGAATTATAGCTGATTTTATTGATATAAAATATGCCTAGTACTCCAAATAACAGTATCACCAGAAATAGAAATCCCAGTGAGACCACCAGCTTTGTTTTTATATTGGGTTTCATTTTTACAATTATTTTTTATTTTCTTACACATAACCAGCCCTCTCCTAGGATAATATTACCAGGTCTGCTTCTGCAGCAGACAATTTTTTCAGCAACTGGTTAAATACTGCAGTCCTTAATATAAAATTATACAATCCAACATGTGGTTTGCCAATACACACAGTTGTAATGTTTTTTTCTTCGGTGGTAGCCAGTATCCCTTTTGCAATATTATTACTTTTCACTTTGATCACTTCTGCACCCAGTTCAGTAGCCAGTTTAAAATTATTGATCAGGTGCCGCTGTGCTGCCAATCCAATTTTATCTCCATCTTCTTTCGGGGTTTGTACATACAGTAAATACCATTTGGAATTATAATAAGATGCCAGCCTGGCAGTTTTCCGGATCACTTTTTTAGCCACTTCATGGTTACTGCTGATGCAGGCCAGCAGGCGTTCCTGTTTAGCCAGTGTTCTGGGTAGTTCATTTTCAATTTTTCTTTCTACCTGACTAGCTACTTCTTTTAATGCCAGTTCACGTAACTGCAGTATTTTCTCCGACTGAAAAAAGTTTTTCAGTGCAATTTCAATTTTGTCGGTCGTATAAATCTTCCCTTCTTTTAACCGGGATATTAATTCATCTGCAGTAAGATCAATATTTACCACTTCATCTGCCATCGATAAAACCCTGTCGGGTATTCTTTCTGCCACTACAATACCTGTAATGCCTTTTACCTCTTCATTCAGGCTTTCTATATGCTGGATATTCACCGCACTGATTACATTAATACCGGCATCCAGTATTTCCATCACATCCTGCCATCTTTTTTCATGCTTACTGCCTTCTATATTGGTATGTGCCAGTTCATCCACCACCACTACTTCGGGATGCAGGTTTAATACGGCCTGGGTATCCAGTTCTTCCAGTTCTTTTCCCTTGTAAAATAATTTTCTCCTGGGTATTACAGGCAGCCCTTCAATTAAAGCCTGGGTTTCGGCCCGGTTATGTGTTTCTATATACCCGATTTTAATATCAATCCCATTTCTTAACAGGCTCTGAGCTTCCTGTAACATGCGATAGGTTTTGCCCACACCGGCACTCATACCGATATAAATTTTAAACTTACCCCGCCTGCTTTTACGGATAAGGTCTAAAAAATGCTGGACATTATTTTCTTTTTCGGTTGCCATAGTTTGATCAGGCTTTCACCTGGTTTTATACCATTACACTTCTTTTATAACGGGTAATACCTGCCTGTAATTTACTATAATGAGGCAGGTATTGGTTATAAAAAAGGTGACTATTTCAATTGGTCAAGATCAATATTCAGTGCCAGTACATTTACCCTGGCTGTACCCAGTAAACCTGCCAGGGGTTTCTGAATATGAGCATTCACCAGTTCCTGCACTTTTTCCCTTTGTATTTTTCTAATCGCCGCTACCCGGTTTACCTGTATATTGGCTGCTTCCACTGATATATCCGGGTCTAAACCACTCCCACTGGAGGTAATGAGATCAGAGGGGATATCCTCTTTTTTTACAGTTGGGTGATGCACCAGAAAGCTGTCTACCCTGCCCTGTACTTCTTTCAGGTAATCCGGATTGGAACTGGCTTTATTACTGCCTGCAGAGGCTGTTGCATTGTAACCGGCAGCAGAAGGCCTGCTCCAGAAATATTTATCGGCTGTAAATTTCTGCCCTTCCAGCCGGTAGCCCACTACCTTACCATTTACGGTTACGGTTTCTCCGTTTCCTTTCTCCGGAGACAGCTGCGCTACCAGCCAGATTACCAGGGTATACACGCCTATAAAAAAGAGAATGGTAAGGGCCGTTAATTTGATGGCCGGAAGAATATGCTGTTTCATTTGTCTACTTTTTAAATGTTTAAAACCAGATAGATACCAACAGGTCAATTAATTTAATTCCAATAAAGGGTACCACTACACCACCAAAACCATAGATCAGTAAATTTCTGCGCAATAAGGCACTGGCGCCAATGGGTTTATAGGCTACTCCTTTTAAAGCCAGGGGTATGAGCAATGGAATGATAATGGCATTGAATATAACTGCTGAAAGGATAGCACTTTCCGGACTATGCAGTTTCATGATATTCATGCTTTGCAATCCGGGTATGGATGCAATAAATAATGCAGGGACTATTGCAAAATATTTAGCCACATCATTCGCAATGGAAAAAGTGGTAAGGGTTCCACGGGTCATTAATAACTGCTTTCCTATTTCCACAATTTCAATCAGCTTGGTGGGGTCATTATCCAGGTCCACCATATTTCCGGCTTCTTTGGCTGCCTGTGTTCCGCTGTTCATGGCTACACCCACATCGGCCTGAGCCAGTGCAGGGGCATCATTGGTACCATCCCCCATCATAGCTACCAGCTTGCCGGATCTTTGTTCTTCTTTAATATAATTCATTTTATCTTCCGGCTTTGCTTCTGCAATAAAATCATCAACGCCTGCTTTTTCTGCAATAAATTTTGCAGTAAGCGGATTATCGCCGGTAACCATTACAGTCTTCACTCCCATTTTACGCAGCCTTTCAAAACGTTCCTGTATATTGGGTTTGATGATATCCTGCAGTTCTATTACGCCCAACACCACTTCATTACGGCTTACCACCAGTGGTGTACCCCCATTGCTGGAAATGGCTTTTACCCTTTCTTCTGTTTCCTGTGGAAAAGGGTTCCCGGCTTTAATGACCAGGTTCCTTATGGAATCAAAAGCACCCTTCCGGATCCTCAGGTCATCCATATCAATACCACTGCTCCTGGTTTCGGCAGTAAATTTGATAAAGCGCACTTTTTCTGTGGGAGGAACGTTGGTGATCACATTTTTTTCATGGGCCAGTTCTATAATAGATTTCCCTTCCGGGGTTTCATCTGCCAGAGAGGAGAGTAAACAGGCTTCTATAAAAAGCGCTTCATTGGACGGGTCAGTTGACCAGAAATGAGTGGCTTTTCGGTTACCAATGGTAATAGTACCTGTTTTGTCCAGTAATAAGGTATCAATATCACCCGCTGTTTCTACTGCTTTACCACTTTTGGTTATTACATTGGCCCGCAGTGCACGGTCCATACCGGCAATACCAATGGCACTTAATAAACCACCGATGGTAGTAGGAATTAAACAAACAAATAAAGAAATAAATGCGGCAATAGTAATGGGCGTATTGGCATAATCCCCAAAAGGTTTAAGCGTTACACAGACAATTACAAATACAAGGGTAAACCCTGCCAGTAAAATAGTGAGTGCAATTTCATTAGGCGTCTTCTGACGGGAAGCGCCTTCTACCAGTGCAATCATCTTATCCAGAAAACTTTCTCCGGGTTCTGTAGTTACCCGTACGGTTATTTTATCAGATAAAACCTTGGTTCCTCCGGTTACACTGGATTTATCTCCACCTGCTTCCCTGATTACAGGTGCAGATTCTCCGGTAATGGCAGATTCATCAATAGTGGCCAGGCCTTCTATAATTTCACCATCCATAGGAATGGTATCTCCTGCTTCACAGAAAAAAGCATCTCCTTTTTTCAGCTGAGAACTATTTACCTGTGCTATTTTCCCGTTTACCAGTTTTTTAGCCGGTGTTTCTTCCCTGGTTTTCCGCAGACTATCGGCCTGTGCCTTTCCTCTTGCTTCGGCTATGGCTTCTGCAAAATTGGCAAACAACAACGTAATAAATAAGACCAGGAATACAATAAAATTATACACAAAACCTCCCTGGGTTTTATCACCGGCCAGTATCCAGAGGCAAACAGCCAGCATAACGGCTGTACCTATTTCAACTGTAAACATAACAGGGTTATGATACAGTACACGTGGATTAAGTTTGATGAAAGATTGTTTGAATGCTTCTTTCACCAATGCTGATTCAAATAATTTATTAG
>Ga0208872_1000263_pt1 | contig 45132 bp, 44 predicted proteins | sample CryBogCBH12Aug08_FD_185508 | JGI IMG/M metagenome (GOLD analysis project Ga0208872, IMG submission 185508) | Freshwater microbial communities from Crystal Bog, Wisconsin, USA - CBH12Aug08 (SPAdes) | ecosystem: Environmental > Aquatic > Freshwater > Lake | place: Crystal Bog, Wisconsin, USA...
CGTCGATCCACTCGCCGCCGATCCACTCGCAGATATTAAATAATTAAAATATTTATATAATATTTTAATCCTTAATTAAAAAAATGTCTCAAAAAAGACGATTATCACCTTATAGTTCTCGTTTACCTCTTCAAGAAGAAATGGAAGAATTTATGGAAGAAGAAAAACCTTCTTTTAAATCAGTTAAAAAACCATTACTGATTCAAGATTTATTATCTATGACAGTATTACAAGGTGTATTTTACGCCGTAGCATTTGTATTGAATACTATGTCAGTATTTTACGCTTTAACTATTCTAGTTAAAGGTGTGAACATATCAAATTTCTATAATAGTATAAATTATATGTATACAATTGCTTCATTAATTATTAACTTTATTGCTTGGATATTAATTGTCGCCTTCATGATTCGATTCTCAATTAGATCAGCATATAATATGAACCCAAACGAAACTGTTGTAAGTATTGTTTTTTTATGGATTGCATTTGCTTTATCTGCAGCAGGAAGTTCATTATTAATTGTTGTAGGAGATAATGTTACAAGAAATATGGATTTATCTATTTACGGATTAAACGGAGGTATAGTAGGATTGATTGCAACCATTATTTTATTCCTTCAAGCTATTTTTGCGGTCGTTATTTTCAAACAATAATAAATTAAAAAAAATAATTTTTATATCTATTTTATATAAAAATACCCAAAATGGCTCCTCGTGGTGGCGAACTTATTTTCGAGAATGTTTACAACTTTGTCATGTATTTCGTCATTCTTTTCGTTAATACTATTACAGTAGCATTAGCTATTATCGCTCTTCAAAAGGCGTTAGTCGCTAATATCAATGCTGAACAATCATTCATTTATATTGCTATTGGTCTAGCATTCAACCTTGCTGCATGGGTTATCATCCTCGGCGCTCTTGGTCGATTTGTTATGCCCGCTCGTGGTAGCATCATCGGCCTTGTTCTCCGTCCTCTACAACGATGGGGTGGTGCATTCGGCCTATGGCTCGCATTCGCCCTTGCTGCAGCAGGAAGCTCACTCCTAACAGTTGCGGCTGTCCAACTACAAAATCCAGTAGCTAACAATGATGTATACCAATACTCACTCCTTTCAGGAGCCATAGGTATTGTTACTTCATTCTTCCTTCTTTTCCACGCTGTCTATGCTAGCCGTCTATCTACTAGCAAGAAGTATGAATATTAAATTTTTTTAACCATGTAAAATTGATTTTTTTATTAAAAAAAATCAATAAATATAATATACAACTTTTTAGAAGGGAAAAATGTCTTCGATTCTCAATCACACTGCGACTGAACTCCTTACGAACGTTCTCATTCCTCTAGTTTTCAATCCATTGATTGTTTGGTTGAAGGAGGTAAAGAATGTAGACGTTTCGATGGATGAGATTAAGGAATTCCTTGATCTCCCCGCTCCGATTGGTAATACTGCTACTCCAGCCATTAAGAGTAATTCTAGTGCTGGAGTTAGTATCCGTTCCCTCCCTAAAGTTTCTGTTCAGAAAGAACATGAAATTTGCGAAGGATTTAATTATAAGGGTACTACCCGCCAGACCAAGTGTGAAATTCCTTGCATGCAAGGAACGAAGTTTTGCCGCAAGCATCAAGCGCAAGCGAATGATGATGCAAGTGCTAATGCTACTACTGGTGGTGGATCTTCCACGGAAAAGAAGAAGCGTTCTTCTGGTTCAAAGAAAGCGAAAGCTGATGAACCAATCGAAGAACCCAAGAAATTTGACATCAAGTCATTGAAGGTGGTTGATAAGGAAAAGCATATCTATAAAGATGTTCAAACCAATTTTTGTATCTACTATAATCAAGAGGAGAATGAATCTCCTCTCTTGGTAGGTATTTATGAAGGTTCTAAAATCCGCAAAGCTACCTCGGATGAAAAGACTCATGCGACCCAACAGGGTTACAGCTTGGATGAAGAGTATGCCAAATTGAAGGAAATTCAACCTGAAAAGAATCAGGAGACTACTACTGCTTCTTCTTCTGAAGTTATTGAAGAAGATAAACAAGCAGAAGAACCTGCTCCGAAAGCGAAGAGAACTCGCAAAGTTCCCCCGCTTGCTCCCTCCCCTCCCCAAACTTCTACTGAAAAGTTAGAGAAGGCACCTGCTGCTAAGCGTCAGTCAAAGAAGGCTGAAAAGGCACCTGTTGCACCCACTCCTCCTCCTCAAGTTGAGGAAGAAGAAGAAGGTACCGAGGAACAAGAAGAAGAGGTTCCTAAGGAACAAGAGGAAACTAATAACGATAATGCATTGACTCTTGAGATTAATGATGATGAAGAAGAAAAGACAAACGATAATGATGAGTATCGAGTCCAAGTGACTCCTGCTCAAGAACGTCGTGGTCTTCCTCGTCTTTCAGCGACTAAATCTCGCAATCGCACTACGCCTCTTTCAGTGACTGCTAAAGCTCACTAGATAATAATAAAAATATTTATTTATAAATAAATATTACATTGATAATGGACAAGGTTCATTCATCCCCTTTTTGAAATCATTGACTAATGATCGATCATATTCTAATTGTTGTTGGAAAATAATAGTGTTTATTTTCTTATATTGTTTTTCCAATCGAATATGTTCTTCCGGTTGAAGGAAGAAAGGTTCTTCATCCTCCTCGTCCAAATAGATAGGTTCGTTCCTTTTCAAGTATAAATCTCGTATATCAAAGAGATAATCCCCGATATATCTTGCAGGGGTTAATTCATCCATGATGGATTTATAAATGATTCTATTCACATTAATATCCTCATCGTATAATAAATTATCTGGTTCTTCCGAATATTCATACCTATGATAGGTCGTCAATACAACCCTGAATCGATAGATTCCAGGGATTGAATTCGAATTCATAAGAGGAATATCCCACCGGAATTTATTAATTAAGAAACGATTAATGATATTCGCAGATTTCTTATACAGATTAGATTCGAAATAGTGGGAATATTTCTTTCCCCAAGCTTGAATCTTTTCCTCACGAATGAGATCTAAAGCAGGCTTACGGCTTGCTTCATATCTCTGCCGACGAATCGCAATAATTTCATCCATGATTAGGTTATCAATTATTTATTATAATAGATAAATAATTCAGTTTTATTTCCCCGCTGCCAGAATCGAACTAGCGACCCTCAGATGCCCTTTATTTTCTTACTACAGTCTGATGCTCTACCAATTGAGCTAAGCGGGGGATGCCATGAACGGGGATCGAACCCGTGTCGACGCCTTGGAAGGGCGCCATTCTACCACTAAACTATCATGGCCTCATAAATAAAAAGTTTTTCTCTTTAAAATAAAAATGGATACCTATTTATCGTGTTACAATGAATTAAATAAATATGAGAATACTATCCCAGAGAATATGATAGATAGTCTCTATAAGAAATATGAATCAATAATTAATATTACTATAGGGTATTATAATCGTATAACTTTTGCGGATAAATTAGAAGCTTTAAAACAATTATATATTTATTGTAGTTCTAAAATTTAATATTCATTACAATATATCTTGTATAATAATGCTTTATGTTTATTATATTTAGTTTCATCCAATGAAATAGTATATAAATTATATTTTTCATAAAATGGTTTATTTATTAAATAATGAAGAAGAGGCATCCAATCAATGGTATCATTCAATATATCCGGTTGATATAATCGAATGATTGTATATCCTCTATTCATTGCATAATACATTTTACATGCATCTATATGCATGGTTTTTTCTGGAGATTCATAATTCATTATTTGTTCGAAATGTTGATCTCCATCTAATTCAATGATAATTTTTTTATTAATTAAAACAAAGTCATATCTATAATTCTTTTTAATCCAAGGAAATTTATATTCAGAATAAAATGAAATATCTAATGAAGATAAAAAATGGAATATTTTTTTAGCGGTTTTATGGAAAGGTCTTTTCATACACCAAGAACATTTTTGGGGACATTTTGATGGGATGATATCAAATACATGATTATTAAAACATTTTACAGTGACGGGAGATCTAGGATAACTATAGGGAGTAAGTAATTCCCACTCCAATCCTCGTAATTTAGCTCTAAAATTCCATTCATACTCTCTCAATTCCTTTTCTTCGCAAATTGGACATTCAAAATCAAAGTCGTGATCACAAATAGTATCCATATTTATTTAATATAAATAAATAATCTTTATACGGTTCTAGTTGGATTTGAACCAACAACCCCACGGTTAACAGCCGTATGCGCTAGCCGATTGCGCCATAGAACCTTATATAAAGGTGTTTATTCTTTTATGAGGTTTTTATTTAGTTTCCACAAGTTTTTGCGCAATCAGTTTTATTTTCTCTTGTTTGTCATGGATTTGTTTAACATCGTCAAGCATGTCCTGTTCTGTTTGGTAGCGTGCAGTAATAACATGCGTAGTTTGGGTGTAAATAAATTCGGTCTGTGGATAATAATATTCGAGGGTGAGTTCATACTTCTTGTCTCGATCAAAGATGCGGATCTTTCTTGTATAGGTCCACATGCCCGTGATGCGTTGCACATCAAGGACGGTTCGTGCAGGCCATGAACTCCATCCATTGAAGCCCTTCAAGCGGTGAAACAAAACATTATACATCTTTTTTTAATTAAGTATAAATCACCATTTAAAATTCAAATGAAATTAATCCATACCTAAATATGGATTAACGCTATTTATAATCGTAACTAAATAATAAAAAATATTTAACGGTAACTGATACCGGGGAGTTTAACAAATTCATCTATAGCCTTCTTTAATTCACCTGTTAGAATTCGTGGGGAAACGGCTGGAGGTTCATTGTCTGGGAACATATCCCATAGAAGTCGAATATCATCTTGCGAATAATTTGTCTTATCCTTAATCATGATATTTATAATAGTACGAATATTATCGAAATATTCCTCTGGCATGGGGATTTCAGCATCCATAATGACCTCCATACATGCCATGATATCTGTTTCGGAAATTTCTCCCTTGGCTCGCTTAAAAGCGAATTCATCTCCATCTTCAATCTCTTCCTTATCTTGATGTTCCTTAGTAGTAATACGAACAATTAGTTCTACATACTTTTCATCGCTAAAAAGATCAAACTTTACATAGGCATAATCGAAATGGATTGAATTACTTCCTTCATCATCCGACATTTTTTTATCATAACAGATTTGATTTTTTAAAACCATATTTTTTGTAATAATAAATACAATGCCTCGCCCTCCAAATAAGAGAAATCTTGAAGCGACAAGAAAACAAGCGATAGCTTTATTTTCAGATAAAAAAGAAGGAGCACCATTACCTCCCCTTTCAAGCAATCCAAATTCTTCCCAAAATTCAAAAGGACCGAAATGGGATGAATTAATGGGTAGTGGATCCTATGGATTTGTCCATAAAATTATTGATCCAGAAACGAATGAAGCCAGTGCTATCAAAGTAAACTTTGTTGAAAAGAGTATGGATTTCATTGGAAGTTTTCGAGAGATTGATATGCTTAAGCGATTGAAACATCCATTCATTATTGAATTGAAGGATATAGTCTATGAATTACCGGTAAAAATTCCCAATAAGAAGCATTTCAAGCCAGAAGATCATAAGATGAGACAAGATCAAGTATACATGATTTTTGAAGCGGGGGATTTTGATTTAGATGGAGAATCACTTTCTTCGATTGAAGAAGTAGATCAATGTATTGTCCATTGTTTACTTGCTTTGGAATATATGCATTTACATCATCATATCCATAGAGATATCAAACCTGGAAATTTAGTCTATTTCACAAAAACAAAAACATGTAAATTAATTGACTTTGGATTCACTAAACCAATTTACCCCAATTGTGAATCCCATCCCAAGGCGGTTACAGCGGCGTATAGAGCTCCAGAATTATTTAATAATAATCATAGGAAATACAGCTATGAAGCGGATATATGGGCTTTAGCCATGTCTTGGTTGTGGATGTTTATTAAGAAGGAAGCGGATATAGATGATAATACATCTAAACAGACGGCATTAGAAGAGATTTTTTCTCTCATTCCAGTGGAACATTTATCAAACCATGAATTCAGAAAGCATTATCCCTATGTAAAACATCGTCCGACATGGGAGGATTTATTGGAAGATTTTTATTCCGTGAAAGGATTGAAAGAAGTTCTATCTATGATGCTTCACATTGATCCATCCAAACGAGCTACATGCACTCAATTATTGAATCATTATTATTTTGATCCATATAGAGAAGTGATCGATGAAACTCGAAAGAAAACCCTTAATAATGTTCCAGAAATTCTCAAGCCTTATATCATCAAAGGTGAATTATCTCCCGAACGAATTATTATGCTCAAAGAATGCGTTGAATCTGAATTCATTGATAAGAGATGTATTTTCCATGCGATCGATATTATCGATCGATACATTGAATGGAGACGAGTCAATAATCATCCTCGTCCTCAAAATCCAGATATTATTATTCAACGAGCGAGAGTCATTCTTTATCTCATGTATAAGTATTTCAATATCATGACGACCTCTGCAAGCTTTTCGGAGGTATGGCCAAAAATGCGTTTGACTGATGCACTCAAAAAGGAATTGGGTGAATGGGAGAAAACTCTCGTCAGAGATATACTAAAGTATGAAATTTATCGAATGACGCCTTTTGAAATGGCGAAAGATGATAAAGCATTACTTAATAAGTATTTGGAGAAGTATAAGGATCCAGAAAAGATTAATGGAGTTCTTGTAGAATTATAAAAATTGAAAATTTAAATAATACTTTTATTTTTTTTAAAAAAATATAAGATGGAATCTTACACCTATGTTATTCGTCGTTGTGATGAATGCCGTCGTCCTGAATCGGAAGATAATGTTCTAGTGAGAAAGTCTGCCTGTGCAGACTATCATTCATCGGGAATCTTTTGTTGCAAAAAATACGTCTGTGAAAATGGATGTTTATATAGATGCATTTTTTGCAATGAAATAAATCGAGTAATTATTCCCACTAATGGATATATCGATGAATACAAATGTTATCTTTGCGATCAACCTAATACTGAATTTGGTCGATATTGGTTTGGTATAAGCATTCATGAAAATTGTCGTAGATATTGTGGTCAACAATGTCTGCCTGATAAAATTTCAGTTTATGGTCGACCTAATAATGACTAAAAAAAATTAATAATAAAAATTTATTTATTATTAATTATCGAATGGGACGAATAACCCTACGATAACAAATTGAATTTTCTGGAACAAAACTAATCAATGAATGTCGTTCAATGAAAATAATATCTCCAATATGATAATTGTAATATTTACTAATTGGATCCGTTACATACATGGTTGGAAGTTGCTCAGGAAGAATTTTGTTATCTTTAAAGAATTGTTTCGATTCATCGGTTGATAATTTAGTATGTTTTGAAGCTAGGAAATGATCCGTTGGATCGTAACTTAGTTCGTCATAAGTAAAATGTTCAATTTCAAAGAGAGGCATAGCCTCCAATGTTTGCGAAGGTTTTGAACCTAATTTTTGGTTACTGATGAGGATAGAATGCTTATAAATAGTATTTCCATCTTTCCCAGTAATATAATCCAAGAAAATGCGTACATCTTCAATGGGAACATCTTTCCCTTGAGTGTGGATATACCAAACAAATACTTTATTCGGTTCTTCCACTTCCATATTTAAGACTGAGCAAATATCTTCCTCTGTCTTTTGCTGTTCTTTGAGAAGATTCATATAATGATTTTTGAATTCATCAAATGACATATCTAGTATAGCAGAGTCAGGGACATTATATCCCCTTCGAATAAGCATTTTCGTTTGATTCTTTTTCACTGTATAAAGAGTTTCCCAAAGAGTCTTCATTCTTTATATAGATTTAATTTTTTATTATAAAATACAAAAATATTCAATTCTAATATAAAAATAGTTTTTTATATTATTAAAAATGGAAAAAACAACCATAGCATTAATTGTATCTGGAATAATAATATTCATATTAGTAATAATAACTATAGTAATTTTATCTATTTATTTGAGCCAAGGATCTACTAAATCAAGGGAATTGCCTAAACCGAGAAAAGTAGCTACACCCCCGCTCAATTCTTATAAAGAAGAAGAGGAGCAAGAACAACAACCTTCATTTAGGAAAATTATTAAATCTCCCTCCACTAAGAGAAAGGTTAAACTCACTCCTAGAAATCCTTCTGGAAAATCAGATAAATTATTTGTTATAGATGAAGATGGGTCTAAGCATAGATTAATTCCATCAATAACAGAACCTGTCATTGATATAGCTCCATACAATGATGGATTATTAATTATATTGAATTATGGAAATATGATTTTCCTTAATAAGGAAGATACTAATTTTGTTGAATATCAACTCCCTGGAACAATTGATATAATTTCTATTGAACCATTAAATGGAGAAATTATTGGGTTAGGCCAAGATGGGCGATTATATTCATTCGTTTTCTTTAATGAAGATAATTATGAATGGAAGCAAATACTCCCCACAATAAAGAATGCAATCCATATTAGCAGTCCTGATTCCCAAAGTATTTTATATGTCCAAACATCCGATCAATGTTTGGTGTATGATGAAACATTGGATCTAATACATAAGGAATCTTGTTCGCCGGGAATGGTTCGTATCTATGGAAAGGATGAAAATCAATTTATTACAATAAATAAGGGAGAATTAACTGGACATTATTCTGATTCATCTAAATCCAGCAAAAAGAATGTATATGATGGAGCATGGCATAAAAATAAGTTTATTCCTGTTTCATACGACCAATATAATCAAGGAATTCAAAAGGTAAAATCTATAGATAATAGATTGTATTATATCATTTATTGCTGATTAATTTTGCCCAGCAGATTTGTATATAAATTTTTTTTATATCATAGTAATACGATACATCAATCAATAATTCTTTACCCATTTCTTGTTTCAAATGATACCTCAATAATTCATCTGTGATTAAGATATGATCCTCAATCTCGTATATGATTGAATATTGATGACAATTCGCCGCCATACGACATTTCTCCATAATGGAGGGTAAATGGTTATGTATTAAATTTTGCACATATCTTGTTGATATTTCATTGAGATTTTCTTCATCCAATAAAAATGTATTATAATTAACACGATGGATTAATTCTTGTATAAATTTCATTGCTTAATTTATTATAAAAATATAATAAATTATTCATATCATATTATATCATGATATCATTAATAATAACTGAGGGAGTTATTTCCCAATGATTTAATAGCATTTCATCTGAGATAGTTTTTCTTCTTCCAAAGGAAGCATCTTTGACGGATTTGACTGTGATATATTCAAATAGCCAATATAATAAATTATTAATTGAATTTCCTTCAGTAAAATCATCCCATTTATGAGATTTGAAATAATGAGTTAATTGTTTGATTAATTCTTGGTCATTTCGTTGATTTTTACTCATAGATGAAATAGCTTCTTTGAATAATGGTTTAGGCCATCCAATATGTTTGAGTATAGTTTCTATACAGGGATTTTTTAACTGATTATAATCGCAAGTGGTTGAAGCTAGTCTCATTAATCTTCTTAGGAATACCATCATCATTTGCTGGATCAGAATATACGCATCATCTTTTAAATCCATTGTGGATTCTTTGAGTTCGGAATACCATAATTCTAAAAGAGACATTGGAAATAATTTCTCAGCTTGATCTTTAAATGACATATCCACATAATCTATTATTTCCAATCCAACGGATTCATTGGATGAATATTTCTGTTTAATTTTTTTTAAAGACTGTCTTATCGGAGATGAAGAAGAAGCCATCATCATATTTTTTTTAATATCTCAAATAAAAAAATGACAGAAGAAATAGAATTATTATTTCCAATTATAGATGAACCTAAAAATGGATCTGGAGAAATAGTATTTATTTTAACAAGTGATGCAGTGGATATCATTAGAAATTTATTGATACATATGATTAAGAAAAAAATGATCCCATATCTAAGAAATTCATGCGGGAACACTATAGAAGAAGAATGTGTCTATACAGCTATGGTAGAATTGCCTTGGGCTGATCAAGCAAAACAAGCTATTGAAATTGAACTATCCACAAGTGGGAAATTAATCTTTGACCCTAATCTTTTAAGACTATTCCTTCTTGACCAAGGATTCACACAAGTAGATCATGGAGGAGCAAGAATTATTATGAGGGTCGTCCAATGGGTTGCATTTATTATTTATCAAAGTATCCAATATTATTTACAACATATCATTGGAAAGAAAAAATTAGTGAATAGTATCTTAGTATTGGAAGCTATCAGAGAAAATGAAATTTTAGCGGATATTTTACGAGGATGCGTCTTAAATTAATCGGGTTTTCCCTATTAAATCGATAATTTTTTACTAGTAAAAAATTATGTAAAATAATTCATACACAAATTATACGCAAAAATTTTACCCCTATTAGTAAAATGCGATGTGTATATACCCTCAGTGGAGCAAAAATTGAATCAATTCTCTACGCAAAAAAATTTTCTACGCAGAATTTTTTTAATATCCATACTTGGAATTTAATCTAGCTGCTTCAGTTTTCATATCAATGAAACTCAACATATCATTTCCATGAACTTTAACTTTCATTAAATAACTTGGATCTAATCCATCTCCTCCATAACCGAATTGGAAGATGGTTCCAAACATATTTCTCACTGATCCATCAGACCAAACAGTAATATCTTCTGTCGCCTTAATAATCTTGTGATGAATTGCGCCTGTATCTGCGGTATTAATCGCAGTATCAATTAGACCTTCTCTACCAGCTGCTTGAACGAAGAATAATTCTGCAGGCGTCATACCTGACATGAATGAATTCTTTACGAAGCCACGAGCTTCCAAGGAATACTCGGGATCATTCGGATCGAAATAGGCCAAGCCTAAATCCATTCGTTTGCCTCCCAAGAATTGCTGTCCAATAAGAGCTTTCATTTGTGCGATATTTCTCGCTTCACCTTTCGCCTTGTATTTCATCATAGATGCAAGAGCATTATCTGTAGTTAGATTATCATTCAAAATTTTCTTTCCAACTTTTTCTACACGATCAATTTCTGTAATAAGTTGTTTTTCCAATCGTTCTTGTTCGATTGGATCGTCGATATGTGTCGCATCCATTGTTTCAGCGAACAATTTCGCTTTCTCAATTTCCTTATTTACTTCATCTCTCAATCCTGTATCTTCTGGATTACAATCTTTCACACCAACACTAAATCCTCTCAATCTCAACCAATGATTCAATACGAATGCTGCATCCGTGAAAAATTCGACTGTACGATCCGTTCCATATTGATGCCAAATAGATTGAATGATACTATTTGCGCTGGGACCGATATGATCCTTTGTAATCGGACCTTTTAATAGGATTCCTTCCTTAATTACCACTTGATCTCTTGTATAGAAAAAATCCTCTGGAAGTAATGCACTGAATAAAGCCTTCCCGCTTAATCGAGGAACTTTATACTTATCCAAACGATTATACCATGATGGCATTTGGAGTTTTCCAGTTAATTGAGCTAGACATTCATACATTGTTTCCATAGACATATACGTTGAATCTTCAGTCATTAATCCAGCGGAAATAACACCATTATAGACAATACCCATCGCATTCTTATTCGTTTGACCAGACATAATGCATGTTTTAACATTCATTGTTGTTGCAACCTCCGCTTCCGATAAAAGTGATTGAGGTACATGAATATTCATTTCATCGCCATCGAAATCAGCATTGTATGGAGTGGTATACGATAGATGTAAACCAATAGTATTCGGTCCATCATTCATAATAATTTTTCCATCTTCAATCTTATAATCACCTCCCACGACCACTTCCATTCCCATGAATGAATTCTTTGATAAAGTGGGTTGGCGATTGACAATGACGTAATCTCCATTTTGGAGCCATCGATGAAGTGTATCTCCCAATTGAGGTATATAAGTCTTCATAATATCATCTGTGACAGCGATATTCAATCCAATCTGTCTCTTTGGAAGAGTAGTATTCTTTCCTGGGATGACATGATTGACTCGACCACTACGAAGCAATTGAGTCATCGCTTCTTTATTGAAAGCATTAATGATCACAGGCTTAGTGATGGTTTTGGCAATCCTTAATGGGATACGAACTTGACCGAATTTGAGAGATGCATCTGGACTGATGACTGTTCGTCCGGAATAATTAACTCTTTTTCCCATGAGATTAGCTCGAGGGAGGGCATTCTTTCCTTGAATTCTGCTACGGATAGATTTTTCATCTTTCTTTGAATTTTTCTTTCCTCTATACATTGAAGCGATACGATCAATGAGAGAATAAATCTTTCTCTGTTTTTCCTCTTCATTGACTGCATTCAAAATATCATTGTTTAGTTTAACAATATCTTGGTAAGCCATAGTAATTTCATCCTGCCAAATTTCTCCATTTTGGTCGGTTGGGAGTCGATCGCATGGAGGAATCACAGGAAGGACAGTCATGATATAATTGAGAGGGGTTGATCCATCTTCGAAGCCAATAATTCGTAATGTTTCTGGAGAAATTCCTTCTAGAATCATACGAACATTTTCAATGCTATAAGGGATTAAAGGTTCGAATTGTTTTTTATTAGATTTCTTCCCTTTTGTTCGATAATAAATCTCATATTTTTCTTCTGAAATTTCTATATCAAATTGAGGGTTTGGTTTGCATCCCTTTTCAGAGGAACAGCTATATTCCTTTTCAGCAAGAGCTTCAATTTCTTTCAGTCTGTTAATTCCTGTAAGAGCGAGAATTCCCTTTTTACGGAGAGTTTCAACTGGAACAAGTAATCTTCCATCGCAATTACAAACAACTTTTAATACTGAAATAATATTTCTGATTGCTAATGGATGGAGTATTGGAGCATTCAATTTGATGTATCCAAAATGTCCAGTACAATTCAATGAATCCTTAAAACATGTGGGGCAATTTTGGATGAAATCTGTCGCCCCCATTCGAGGATCATTGACGGATTGTTCTCCTGAAAGAGTTGGTTTATCAATAGATGCAACTCCCTGTTTTATGATATCTTCCGCAGACATAAAACTAACCGTAATATTTTTTATTGCCACACTAGGTAAGGTAGTAATTCCCTTTTTATTGATAGATACTTCCCTTTCTAGATCAGCCATTGAATTACCGATAGTTGTTTTTGTTGTTTCCTGTTTTCTGGGAAGACAAACAGGGGGTCTAATAGGTCCTAATTGGCCTGGTCGTTGAAGACCAAGTGGAGGAACACGATTCGGTCCATTTGGACGATTCTTAATGAATACAATGTTTCCTTGTCCTTCTTCTTCTTCGATAGTAGCCATAGTTTTTAGTTAATCTGTATATTTTTATTTAAAAAAATGAATTATAATTTCATTTCCGAAATGAAATTTTTAAATCTCAGCATTTAATTATTTATAATCAAAGTATGAAGGCATCCTCTTCATCGAGTGCTAGTATTCGTTGGTATCCTTCTCTAGTAAAGGATAATAAATATAGCTTGTATAATGCATACCAAGAAGATGTATTATTGAGGAAATTCGTGGTATGCCAAACTGTTTTTTCAAAAGAAAGGAATAAGATAGAACATAGATATTCTGCGTTTGATTCATTCGTGAGTTTTTATCGATGGTATAATGAATTGTCGAATGATACAAGGAAATCATTTTATGAAGTAATTATGGGGAAAAATCCTCAAAAACCGCATTTTGATTTGGATATTCCTTTGGATGAAGGGGAGGATGAATCAAAAGGGTATATAATCCTTGATAAAGTGATTGAAATTATTCTTTCTACAATGAAAGAGAAAAAAATTATTTTATCTGTGGAAAAGGATATATGTGTTTATGTATCGCATGGACCTAATAAATTTTCTTCTCATATAGTAGTGAATCATTGGGTCCATAAAGATTATTTGGAAGCGAAAGCATTCGGGCATTATGTCATTTCTCAATTGCCCGAGGAATGGAATAAGGAATGGGTGGATCAAAAAGTATACAATCCCCATCAACAATTTCGTTTATTATTTAGTACTAAATATGGATCAATGAGACATAAGACTTTATTAAAGGAATTCACCTACCATGAAAGGAAAGTAATACATAAATATGATGTTATTCCAGAAAATGAAGAAGATGAGAAATTGATTCAATTTGAAGAATCCATCGTTGGATTTTCCTCTACAAGTAAATTCTTACCTTCATGGGTTGAAGAAGATAGTAATAATAATAAAATAATAATAGATTATAAAGGAGGATCCTACGAATTGGAAGAAGAAGATATTAAATTAGCAATGGATTTACTTCCAAAGAAGTGTTTTTCCTTTAAAAGTAATGAAGGTGGATTAATTTATCTAATTAGACATAAACCTAGTTATTGTGAAGTATGCCAACGGCCTCATGAACATGAAAATCCATTTTTGAGAGTGGATAAATCGGATGGAATAGCTTCAGTCTATTTTTACTGTAGGAGAGATATGTATGATCGATCTTCATGTATTGGAACATTTATATATAATGTACCCTTTGAACTACCCTCTTCATCTCCCTCTCCCTCTCCCTCTCATTCTTCTTCTTCGAGTGAGGAAGAAGATCCATTTATTCCCCCTCCCAAATCCACTATAGATAAAATGAATGAATTGAGGAATAAAAAACCACCCCCAATTATTAAAAGATCTAAAAGGAAACAAAAATGGTAAATAAAATATAAATATAATTTATATTTTTTTTATTCAAAGTAATTAATCCATTCTTGGATAATTTCGGATGAATAATTGCGTTCTTTAGCTTCCTTTACAAAAAGGTCTCGATGAAGATTGATATCATATGGAAAAATTAATTGTTTTGTTAAAATGACTAAATTACTGAGTTGTTCTCTCTCTGAAATTTCAATAACAACATCGGGATGGTAACCATTTAATGTATTCAATAGTCTCGTCATTCTTCCAGTGAAACACACGCATAGAGAATCACTCATTTCATTATTTAGTATCGACAATAAATCATTCTTATTTTCATTTATACGAATGACATCCCATACTGAGACTAGTAATTCTCCGAAGGAAAGATTCAAATCTCCATGAATATCATTCATCGATGAATATTCCACTAAAGATTTCTTTGTGGATTCATCCAATTCACTTGATAAAATTTCATTGATAGTTTGTTCTAAATTTAACGCAGGTTTAATTTTGGTTAACTTAGTAACACTTTTTCTGAAAGATTGTTGGATAGTTGTATTATGGACAGATTGTCTATCGTTGTAAATATTCTGTCCATTTTTAAGTCTATTCTCCAAACGTAATATCTGTGGAGGAATATATTCCAAAGGATTTCCTGAAAATGAGAAATAATTTATAGTATAAATATTTCCAATTTCTGGAGGGAGAGTAACAAGATTATTATTGCATACTACTAATTCTCTCAATCGTGTCAATTGACCAATTTCATTTGGAATTTCAGTAATTTGATTGTTTGAAAAAGAGAGTGTAGATAATTGGGTACAATTAAATAATTCAATGGGAATACTTGTAAGTGAATTTGAACTAAGATATAATGTCTTAAGATTAGTTAATTGACCAATTTCTGGAGGAATAAATGTTATGTAATTATAACAGAGATTTAACGAGGTGAGATTGGAAAGATTCCCAATTTCTTTAGGAATTTTTGTAATACAATTTGTTGATAAAAATAGATAATATAAATTTTTTAATTTTCCAATATTAGCAGGAATTCTCTTTATATAATTATCATAAATCGTTAATGATTCCAGTGAGTGTAAATCCCCAATTTTATTTGGGATAGTTCTAATTTCACCAATCATAAATCTGATTGATTTTATTTCATCTTTGTGTTTAAAGATTTTTAAAGGAAACTTACTTAAACTATCTAAAAAAATTGAACCATCGGAATCAATCTTCATTTTCCTTTACCAAAAAAGTTATAAATAATTAAATAAAAATTTATTAAAATCAATTTTATAATATAATTTTTTTATATAAATTATATTACTGAGTTATTATTTATGGGTTGATGATATTGTAGAAATATGAAGTGTAAGCTGTATTGCTAACAATCTGACCGAGGTAATTGAGATTGTAATCAATAGCAGGGATAACTACTGGGGCGTTGAAGGTCGAGTTGAGTTCAAAAGGATCAACAAGGACGGAAGTCTGGCGTTGAACAAGAGCTGAGAGAAGAGCCGGACCTAGAAGAGGAACACCATTGAGTGAGTTGGGGTTCAGGTTGGTATTGAGGAAGAGGCTGAGAATGTATGCACGTTGAACTTGTGAGAGTGAAAGGAAGAACCAGACAAGGATTTGCTGGTATTGAGTGGAAGTAATGGAGCCAGGAGTAATTCCAGTTCCGTAAGTTGTTGGAAGATTGAAGAGGAAAGCAAGTGAATCACCGAGCGCTGTGCATAGAGCGTGGCAGCGAGTGTAGCTTTCAGCAGCCTTGAGGAATTCAACTGTGAGTGTGTCACAAGGCTTGAGTTGGTAGAGGAGAGTTTCGGGGGTGATTTGTGATGGGAGTTGACCGACTGGCATACCATTGAGACCAGTGATAACGTCGAAAGGTTCAACTTGGAAGCCAACGAAATCAACGGAAGGAGTAATAACAGTCTTGCCTTGGAAGACTGGGAATTGTTGGGTGGTGCAATCTTCGTATGCTTCAGCAAGGGGACCAGTGACGGCTGTCTTAATGATGATACCAATGATTTGACGGTTGATTTCGCAGTAAGCGGGATCATACCAACGTTCAATATCAACTGGGTAAACAACATCAGCACCATAGAGACCAATTTCAGCACCAGTGCGGTAGTAATAGTTAATACCGAGAGTGGCGTGGCGGTAAAGGTTGAAACCGAAAATGTCATTGTAAATAACAAAATCGGTGCATCCTGGACGGCAATCCGCTTCAATGAGACGTTCAATGATACCACAAGCGAATGATGAGGTAACACCGAATGCTGTGCCGAGTTGGGAGATTGTCGCAGCTGGGGCGGAATTGGCTAGGAGTGAATTGAGCTTATCAGAAGCACTTCCACCATAGACGTTTCCTGTACGTCCAGTGACTACACCAACAACATAACCGCATTGGTCAAGGATGGGAGCACCTTCAACACCGTTGAGAACAAGCGCATCGGTGAGGATGGCTTCATAGGTGATTGAACCGCTGGTAATAACGTCAGTATTAGTGACGACTGTACCTGACGCCATAGCAAGTGGGCTTTGCTGGGAATAGGAACCAATGATGTGGACTGCATTGCCAGGGCCGTAGCACTTGGATGTGCCCCACTTGAGGAAAATGTGCTTGCGGATTGGAACGCAGCACTTGTTCCATGGGTCGCAAGGATCAATACGGTATACAGCAAGACCAGTATCGAAATCAACACCAACAACATACGCACGGTAGACATAGGATCGGCTGCATCCGTTAACATTGAAAACGGTAACGAAGAAGTCGAAGAAGTCTGAAAGTGAGCGAGGATTACTGGGGTCGAAAATGATGGAAAGAACTACTTCAACATTGACGAGAACAGATGAATTGATTAAGTTGTAATTGCCACCATTAGCGATGAAAAGGTTGTTGTAATAGAGAGCAATGAAGAAAGCGAAAAGGAAGACTGAGCTTGAAACGATGTAGCCGTCCTTTTCGTAAAGGAAACCTGAATAGTTCAGGGGGAGGACTGGAGCAATAACTGGACCAGTTGGGCTGAAAACTGGTGCTGATGGTCCAGTGAGAGAATAAACATTTGGAATACCAAGTCCACCAGTGATTTGGACACCATTTACTGAGAATTTGGGGATCGCATTGATGTTAACAATAGCGTCCTTGAAATTTTTGTATACTTCATTTGAGCAGAGAGTTGTGGGTTCTACGCTAATGGGAACAGCCACAGTTTTAGCACATTCACCGTTGGGGCAAGACATGTTTTGAGTGAGGTTTTATTTTTAAGGGAAAAAAATAAAATTGAATAAAAAATTAATCTATTTATTTTAAATCAAAAAGAATGATGTTAGCAGAACTAGCAAAATCAAAATCCATTGAAAATGGACAATCTCCATTTAATCATTTTGAATATACATGCTCTAAAATTGACCATTCAATTTATCTCTCTATTCTAAAAGGAAAAATGTATACAGGAATACAATTAGAACAATGGGAGAGTGAATTAGATTATGTGATTAAAATTATGGACTATTATAAAAATTTAAATTATAAAGTAGAATATTTACATGGAGGAAATTTATATATTCAATGGTAAATAAATAAATAGATATTTAAATAATTAATTATTTAAATAACAAAATGACAAGTGGATTAATGGTGGGATTTATCGTGAATGTATTCAATCCTTTGAATTATGATATTCACATTTACGATATGAATAATTTCAATGCAAGTAATGAATATACCTATATGGATGAAGATAATGTATTGAAAAAAGCTAAAACGCATCGATGTAGATTATCTGGGATTTTGAGGAAGAAAAATCCATCTCCATTGGAGCATGATGAATATATGCAAGCATTTAGAAATTTAAATATGCATATAAATAAATTGAATGGATGGGTATTAGTCAAAGTTCAAGGTGTGGATAAATTCAAGAGATTATTAGTTGAATTATTTGATGTGATTACAGGAAAATCTATCAATGATGAATTAAAAAAAAATTCTAATATATTTATTCAATATACTATAGATAATTAATTAATTAATTAACATTCTTCTTCTTCAGCAATACCAATAACGGAACAAGCAATTCTCTTTCCAGAATTACCGGTATTTTTTGATTCTTTATTACGACCTCGTCCAAGGTCATCTTCATCCTGATGAATGATAAGAGATCGTCCAATAATTTCTTTTACTTTAAATTTGTTTGTATTGAGGATCATTATAACTTGTCCTTGATCATCCGCAAAAATATTTCCTAAATCTCCCGCATGACTTTCTTCATCATCTATATCCCCATGGGGATAATTATCAGGATTATAATGCGAGCAACATGAATCACACCCCCTTCGTAAATCCCCGGATTTATGGATATGAAATCCATGGTATCCAGGGGATAATCCATTAATTATTATTTCTATAATAACATTTCCTCTTGATTGTTTAAATACTGTATACCCTTTAATATATTTATCATTGAATACAGCTACTGCTTCAGTCATTTTTTTAAATGAATGTTATATTTAAATATTTAAATATAACAAATAAAATATGTCGTTGGATACTATCTCATTGCAAGAGATAAATGTTTTACTTGGATTAAATAATAATTGGTGTTCTGTTGTTTCTCTTTTGGAGTATTTGAATTATTCCAAGATGAATACCAATTCATTTATCATTTATAATGATATTTGTCTCTATCAACCGGATGGATTGCATTATATGGGGAATGGAGATCATTTCCTATTGAATCATGATTTGAATTATATGGCTATTTATTTATTGAGAGGATTACCATTGGATGTTCCTGTTAGAGAAAAAAATACTACAGTAACCATCAAATCATTAATTGGAAAATCCTATATAGATGAATATAGTAATAAAGTACTTGTAGATAAATGGATTAAGACGTATGCAATTACAAATAGAAATACATTACATATTATTACAGGGAATATTCCTGATGTAAGTACTAATATTCAATCGCTTATTTTGTATCTAAAAAGTAATAATATACCCAATGGAGCTTTGGCGGAAGCTATATATGAATATTCCTCTCTCATAGATACATTATTCACACATGATTTATTTAGTATTATGATTTATTTAATTAATAAAGAACCATATAATAAGAAATTAAAAGATTGGTATGAATTCATTATTAATCGATTGAAAAAAATTGAACGATTGAACAAATCATATTATGATATCATCGTTCCTCAATATAAACATATTATTCAAAAATTATTGGAATTATATCTCCCCTCCATTTATGAAATGGAGGATTTGCATGGAATATATACTACATTGGATATAATTGATACTAATTCATTATCTGTATTGGGTAAATCCATTCTCCAATTACCTTCTTTGGAAGAGCAAGGATATGTATTAGGTATCCCCATTCATATGTTCCAAGTCTCCCCAAAAATTATTATACAAAAAATTAAAGATTTAATACACCAAGGAGAGGAGGAATATATAAACAAATTAATCGAAAATAATAAGTCGTATTTTTCAACTATTTCTATGTTTGAAGTGGATGATACAGATATCATTTCAGGGGATTCATTCTATGAATACAATTCATTTGATATTTTACCTTATGTATGTAATAATAAGACATATCTATACATTAGAGATGAAGCGAATATTTTGAATGAGAAAATGAAGGATCGATTTAATACAGCGATTAATCCAATCTTTTTGGATGTTATAATTCATCGTCAAACTATGGCGCAAAATTTCGATTTAGGTAGAGCCAGTTCCATTAGAGATATTTTTGATCGATTAAAGAATAAATTACCTAAAGAAGCTCCTGTATCCATTAATAAACCGATAAGTATTATTCCTTTTCGAAATTCTCTCGGCGGTAATAATAATTCTTTATTTGCTCGAGCATCCATTAATACTCCCGGATTCAGTTTTTCCACTACCTCCAATGATGGAGATATAATGAACTTTTTCCAATCATTATTAAATAATACTTTATAATTATTAAAAATAATAATAATTATTATATGGATGATAATAGTATCATTAAATATTATCGATTTACTAGAAAAGATTTAGATAATTTTTTTAGAAAGAAAGTAAATCAAGAATCTCATCCAACATCTGTTCCACAAGTTCAGACTCATTCTCATTTTTCCAATTCTGTACAAGATCAATCACTTGATGGACACGTTGATTCATGAGTTTGGATCTTTCAAAAAATTCCTTCATTTTTTCACGTCTATCTTCCTTGGATAGAGGGGTATTAGTATTCGTATTAATTTCCTCTACATAAGGAGTAGGAGTACTAGAAGTATTCATTGAGGAAATCTTTTCAATCAATTGATTCTTATTGAGCTTAGATAGTCCTCCCTTTACACCGAGTTTTTTCGCTTCCTCTTGGAGCTGTGAAACAGTCATTTTAGAGTAATCCATTTATTATACTTTATTTATATTAAAGTATAATTATTTTTTTAATAAATCAATTACCAGCAAAGGTCTTGAAGGGTCTTACGGAACCCAATTTCTTCGGGATTAAATCCATAGCTTACCGCAATAGCTAGAAGGCTATTGTAAAGCTGATCATCGATATATGGATTTCGAGAAAGGATCCATAGAGCTCGTCGGCAAGGCTCTCCAATAAGTGCATAAGCATTTGGATTAGAAGGGCCATAATTATCACGGGGACCCACTTCCATAACAAAATAATTCGGTCCAGAAGGGGGAGTGGGTCCAAAACTTACCGTGAGCTCGCCTGGGGCACGAGGATTCTCTTGAGTCGCTTGACCTTCAATCACTTCAATAGGAGCCGTCACACTTCGACGACGGCATTGATTATTTACGGTAACATAAGGAACAAATTCATTCTCTACAAGAGTATAATTTGCCTTTACACAAACACAGGTTCGTTCAAATGAACCATAGACAGCACGGCTTGTACCAATCTCATACCACCCATCAATATAATTTGCCACGTTAAAATCCGGAACAGAATAAAGGGGTTGGTTGCAACGCTGAGCTGAAACACCGCCAGCCACAAAGAGAAGAAATGCAATCGTAATCATTGTATTCATCGTTTATTTTTTTCTTTATAAAAATAACGGAATAAAAAATTCAATTCATTAATGAATAGCCATATAAAGATCAACTTCATGACCTAATTTACCAGGTTTAATTCTGAATATATAATAGTCATAACCAAAATAAAGTAAATAACGAATATAAATACCAGCATCTTTATCATTCTTATTTAAGGTATATCGATAAAATGAAGATGATTCAATAAAAGTGCATAAATCTTTAATATCATCCACTGATAAAGAGCAATAATCTTTAATTAGAAAATTACTCTCTTCATCTGCATTAGATTGATATTTTTTAAATAAATCTATATACCAAGACATTTTTTAATGAAAAATTTTTGCTTTAGAAGATATATGCGCAGGAATTTGGTCAATAAGATATTCATCTATATATAATTTTTCAATATTATATAAATAATCAATTTCTTTAGGTAATTCTTGTATACTATTTCTTGTTATAATTAATACAGTAAGATTAGTCAAATGACCAATTTCTGGAGGAAGACTTATAAGGGTATTATTGAATAACGATAAACTTTCAAGATTATATAAATCACCAATTTCTTTGGGAAGATTCCTCAATAAATTATTATCAAGTGTAAGAACAATTAAATTAGTTAATTGACCAATTTCTTTTGGAAGACTTGTTAATTGATTGCAATCCAACCATAATTCTTCTAATTGAGTAAATTGTCCAATTTCTGGAGGGATAGAAGTCAATTGATTATAATCCAATCGATATATAATGATATCATTTTTGAATTTTAATGTTTCGATCGGAAATTCAATCATTTCTTTGTAAGAAAGGGAAAAATATCCAAATTTATTCGGTTTATAATTCATTTTTTTACTAGTTTTTACTAGTAAAAAACACTTTTAAAAAATTCAAATTTTAATTCTTTATAAATTTTATAAAGAATTTTTAACCCCTATTAGTAAAATGCGATGTGTGTATACCCTCAGTGGACCCAAAAAATGATCCAACTTGTACGCAAAAAATTTTTCTACGCACCCTTATTCGGCAAATTCATTATATCCCTCTTCAATAGCTTCACCTTCTCCGAAGGTTTCTTCGTCAAAAGCGACACCTTCTTCTTCTTCCTCTTCTTCCTCTGTCTCCTTCTTTTCATCTGTCTCCTTCTTTTCATCTTCAATAATATCTTGTTCTTCTTGTTGGAGTTGTTGGAGTTGATGGGTGGGGATTGTTCTCTTGACTGCTTCATTTTCTAGGACCATATTCAATTTCATATTCAGTCCAATACCTGCTAGTAAATCCGTCATAAGTTTATACGCATAACTAATCGTGTATCGACCGAAACGGCCTTGAGTTCCACAGAAATGACAGACAGTCTTTTCGTCGAATCGAGAAGTATTGGCGATAGTAGAACAATTCAAACAATACGCCATTTCTGTTGCATCTGAAACACCGCATAGACGTTCCTTCAACATTTCTGTTGCACCATGACTGATCATTGCATCACGTTCCATTTCACCTGCACGAAGACCACCTTCGATCGATCGACCACCTGTAGGTTGTCGTGTATCTTTTGTTCGGGAACCTTCCGCACGAGCTTGAATTTTATCTAGGACAGTATGTTTCAATGCTTGGTAATGCATGAATCCATTATAGACCTTGCATTTCAATCGTTGGCCTGTAATGGGGTCAAACATGATATCTTCACCGCTTGGATCGAAGCCATTCATGAGAAGAGCCCGTTCAAATTCTGCCATATTAGGGGATCTAAATGCGGTAGCATCAATGAACTTTCCTTCTAATACACCTGCTTTTGAAGCGATGAATTCAATCATCTTCCCCATCGTCATACGACTGGGGATAGACAATGGATTAATCAAAATATCTGGGACTAATCCATCGATATTGGTCGTGGATTCTTTTCTCCTACGAACAATATCATATTTTTTTACATATTCTTCTTCCTTCTCTTTTTCTTTATCTTGTTGTTCATCCAAGATATCTTGTTGTTCTTCAAAGAGAGATTGACGTTCGAACCATTCATTCCATGAAGAGGGAAATCCCTTCTCAATTTCTTTGATACGTTCTTGCGTTTCTTCTTGGGAGAAAATTTTGTAAAAATTACTTTTTAGTAAAGCAAGAGTTGATTTGATAAAATCAGTCTGCTTTTGTTTTTCTTCTTTTGTGAGTTTTGATTTTCCTAGGAGAGACTTTAATTCATCACGCTTTTTCTTGCGAATGATTCTTTCTTCTCTCCTTTTGGATCGTTCCTTAGCTAATTCATCTAGATTGACACCTTCATAAATAACACCTAAATCGCCAAATCGAGGCATCATTGCTGCGGGACGAATATCACTAATTGTGCCTTTTTGAGCACTTCGAGAACTGAATTTATCTCCTACGACAGGCGATCGAGGGGTAGCAATTTTCACTCGGACAAAGAATAAATTATCTTCATTACGTCCTTGGAAAATTTTATCTACATATCCTTCTTCTCCAACCGCCATAAATGTGGAAACATTTTCGAACCGTTCCTCCTTAGTAATAGGATCAATGATTCTTCTCACTTTTCCAATAATACAATCGCCGTGCTTGACATAGGAACCTAAAATGGGCATTCCATTGTCTTGGATATGAGCGTATTTTGATTCACTTTCATTCTTTCGAAGTTTCGGCTTTTGGAAGACATCATCGATATTCTTTCCAACTTTGAGAAAGTCTTTATAGGAGGTATACTTAGTATATTGTCCAAGGCCTCTTTCAATTGCTTCTTTCTTGAATACGAAAGCATCCTCTTGATTATATGGGTCGGCCAAAATAGCCACTAATGCGTTAAATCCTGCGGGAGCTTCGTTCAACCCAATCATTTCATTAATTTGTGGTTCAAAGACAGGTCTCGCTGGGAATGAGAGAACTCGTGCTAGAGTATCGAATCTATTCATATGATTGGAATGATAGATACCAGTCGATTGTTTACCCATACCCGCTTGATAGACATTTCGAGGAGCTTGATTGTGATTGGGAAGAGGAATGATAGAGACTGAAATACTGAGAATTCCAGCTGGATCTAATTCACAATGAGTGAACTTCTTCCTTTTTGAAACTTTAATTATTTTCTCTTCTAAGGATCTTTTTTCTTCCATTAATTCTTGTAGAGAAATGGATTTTTGAGCTAATTGTCCAGATTCATTTTTATAATCTCGAACAATGGATACTCCCTTTTCAGCTAATTCAATATTGGATTTGACCTTATCTAAAGTGGAATTTAATGCGATAAATGTGGAAGTCATTGTCTTCTCTCGAATATCCTTAGCATTTTGAGCAATGAATGATTCCAATTGCTCCCATGCATCTATATATTCAACGCATCCTTCTCTAAGGAGATCTTCGAAGGAAGCACCCCACATATTTTTCTTATCAATGACTAATTTCTCATCTTCTTGATCCACAACTAATAATGGTCTGCAAAGACGAGCTCCATCACAATAAACATTCAAAATATTATCTTGATCTAATACAATACAAATATCTTTATAGAGAGACATATTTCTACGAGCATTAATTAAATCCTTCTTTAATACTTCTCCATTACACCAACCAAGGAAATTTCCATTAAGGATTAGCTTGGATTGTTCTGAGGGAGTAATATTATTCTTTAGGTATGGAATAACAAATTGTTTAATAGGATCTTCCGGTCGTTGAATGCTTACATGGCATGAAACAGTCATATACTTGACTAAGCCACAATTTTCTCCTTCTGGAGTTTCTGCAGGACAATTACTTACTAGAATACCATTAGCATAAAAGCTATGGTTTTCTGATACTGTAGTAAAATCATATACATACTCAATAGGTACTTCCTCAATAGTATACACAGGAGATAATACTCGATCACTTTCAAGATTATACAATTCTTTAAATTTATCATATCCAATAGCATTATTTACAAGTAATTTTCTTTCATGTCTATTTTCCTTGATATATCGATGGATACTACCAATTGGAAATCCTGTTATCTTTGAAATTTCTGATACAGGAGTATTTTCATCCAATAGAGAGAAAATAAGTTCATATTTTTCCTGTTTTTCATTCTTCAAATTATTTTTGTATTTAATATACTCAATAGGCAAAGCACTTTCTCTTCTTTTTTCGGAACAATATCTATATCCAATAATATCAATATACCTATTCACATTTTCATAGGATGTATCAAAGATAAGTTTTACTATCTTCATATCATTTACATCCTCCACATATACTTTGGTATTGATACCAAAATCTTGATACATAGTTGACATTTTTTCCATGAATTCAATATTTGATTTCAAATGATCGATAATGCATGTTTGTTGAGTAGGATTTAGTTGAATCTTATAATCTTGTTGATTCCAAATAAGACTAATTCTTGATCCATCTCCTCCTTGGAATGCACTAAGGAATTCTCTCTTTACATTAGGGGATGCTGAAATTATCCAAGATGGAAGTTGATTCTTTTCTTGTGTTGTTTTCTTTCCCACTGGAATACCAAGTGCAACCATCAATGCAGCAAAATCTCCACCTTTGGTAATTCTCCAAGTATGGTAAGTAGTTTCATTATTATTTTCTTTATTTCTATAATACGTAGTTTTTTCACATATTTTTACTTTAGAGAATCCCAATGAAATCATATCTAATAAAACATCTTCCGCATCTTCTTTTTCTCCTAAATTAAATTCACATGTATAACCATAGTCTAGTTTCTTTCCTAGATATCCATCTGTCCATAATGCTCCAACAAAACGAGCTAAGATAGCCATTTTTTCCTCAGGAATAAATGTATCAACCAAACCAATAAGTTTAAGTGATTTAATATATTTTTCATTTTCGAATTTAGTCGATGGAATATAGAGAAGTTCTCCTTCTCTTGAAAGAGGTAATTGGTAATGCTTAATAACAAGTAAATCATTCTTATTCAAGTCACCTGCATGAACCCATTCAAATTGTTTATTAGATCTAGAAACTAAAATAGGGTGTTCGGGATCACATTTAATAGAACGGCCTGAAATTGTTTTAATTTCAATCATTTTATCTGGCATTTTTTCAAACCATTCATACATTTCGGAGGACTCCTCTTCCAATGTTGAAGGATTTGCTGTCAAAACACTATCTCCATTTTTTATGTCTTTAATAGTTTTTGTGTTTATTTTGTCCCCCATTAATACATGGGTATCTTTGCTTAAACAAATGAATCCCAATTGGGAATTTTGAGCGAATCGAATCTTGGATTTTTTCGCTTTTCTATTGGTTGGAGTATTGACTTTTTTCATTTGTGCTAACATAGAGAGATAGCTTTCTCTCTTTACAATTTCTGATACATTTTCTTTCAAATTTTCTACACCTTTATACGGCTTAACTCCCCAATAGGAAGTAGTGAATGATGAAGCGAATTCATCTGTAATCACATTTCTTTGCATAGTATTTAATGCTCCAGAGAATGTTTCAATTCCATCTTCATCGATCGTCAATTGAGCAATATCAATGACTTTCTTCCATAGAGCGACGAATAAATTCTCAATAATTCTTGGGCTAATTTCAACACGTTTATTGGCCCAATTATCTCGATCGTCTGGCTCACGTAATCCAGCAATGACTTCGGTCAATTTTGCAATCATTATAGATAATAGATCTATTCTACGAGCCATCGGTTCATTTCTCATATGAGGGAATAATTCCTTCTCAAATTCTTCTCGAATAACTCGTTCCTTTTCAGAGTATGGAATTTCTTTCAATTTCGCTGTTTCCTTTTCTGTCGTAGTAGTAGGAGTTTGATCCACTACCTTCTTTTTCTTTCCCTTACTTTTGAGGAGGGTTGGAAGGATAGGTTGACCATTCTCGGAAAAATTAGCTAATCCCCATTCATTCCAAATATGTGTTACAATATCTGGAATATTATCATTTTCAAAGATAGATAATTGGAGATAAAGCCATACTTTTTTCGTCCATTCTGGTTTGGTGAATTTTGCGATTAATCGAAGAATTTCATCCTTGTTACGAATTCCTACAAGGTAATAAACACCCATTACAGGGATCCAATGCTTGAGATTCGTCTGACCAAACATTTTCATATTAAATTCAATAGAATTTGTTTCTGTCGCACGAATATTAATTACGCTGGATCCAATAATGGATGAGCAAGTCATTGTTGCTTTGAATCGGTTAGTTTTATTGTCAATATTAATGAGAATCTTATCTTGGCGTTGTTTTTCTTGAGCAATGACTGTTCTTTCTGAACCATTCACGATAGTGTATCCCAATGGATCATTTGGATCCTCGCCCGCCTCTCTCAATTCTTCTTCATTCATTGAATGGAGATTGCATGCGACAGATCCTAATAAAACTGGAACTTTACCAATGAAATGGTCTTTCTTTCGTTCAATTTCTTTTCCTTTTGAATCGTATAATATTGCATCCGCATAGACATGTCCATTGTAAGTCAATCCTTCCAAACGAGCTTGTTGTGGAAGCATAGGTTTGGATCGGTTGGATGCTGTGGATGTGGATGGTTTTAGAATTCTTGCATTTTCGAAATAAATTGTTCCAGAAGAAATCTTTAATTGTCTACTAGAAATTTGTTGTGGGAGAATTGTCTTATACCAATAATTTGCTTGTTCTAGTAATCCTCCATTGAATTTATCATAAGCAATATATTTTCTAAATAATTTTCCATGCTCATCTAATTCGATGGATCCAGGGATTGAATCATCTTCTGAATCATCTATCGAAGACATTTTATGAGCTAAAGGAGGAGGTAGAATAATTTTGCTTTGATCAATTGACATAGCCATTTGTATCTGTTATTTTTGATTAATATTTTAATAAAAAAATTCAGTTGAATAATAAAAATGAACAGAATATATTGTACTTGCGGATCATGTGAAATATGTGAACAAATAGCATTTAATGCTAATGCAGCATTTTTATTCAGAGGTCCGTATATTCCACCTCCTCTACCTCCATGTCCTCCTCCCCCATGTCCACCTCCACCATGTGAGGAATATGTAGAAGATAATAATACTATATTTATTGATCCTTATATTAATCAAAATCAAGAATATATACCTCCTCCATTTCCTCTTCCTTTCCCTGATCCAGTTCAATGCAATTTACCTATTCCTGGACCTCCTGGACCGAGAGGTATTCAAGGCTATACTGGACCACAAGGAATTCCTGGAATTGATGCTAATACTGGTGCTACGGGTCCAGCTGGATATACAGGTCCAACGGGTCCAGCTGGACCACAAGGAATTCCTGGAATAGATGCTAATACTGGTGCTACAGGTCCAGCCGGACCAACAGGAATTCAAGGATTTACTGGACCGACAGGTCCAAGAGGAATTCAAGGATTTACTGGACCGACAGGTCCAGCCGGACCTATTGATCGTATATTTAATTTAAAAAATACTATTAATACTTCTTATGTTATAGCAACAGATCCAACGGATGCTTCAGGATATGATATATCAGTACAAGCCCCTGATGGATTTTATGTATCTAGTAATGGTGTGGCAGGATCAGGAAATTTACTAATTTCAGGAGCAGGAAATAGAATGTTTTACTCTCCACAGAAAAATGCTTTCCGTGTAGGTGGAATAAACGGAACTCAATGGGATTTAGCAAATTTAGGTAGTTACTCATTCGCTGAAGGATTAAATACAACTGCTTATGGAGATTATTCTCATGCAGAGGGATCGAGTACCACTGCTAATGGTGATTATTCACATGTAGAGGGATCAAATAATTATGCTAATGGTATAGCTTCTCATGCCGAAGGATATATCAATACAGGTAGTGGAGATTATTCACATGTAGAGGGATCAAAGAATTATGCTAATGGTAAAGCTTGTCATGCAGAAGGATATACCAATACAGGTAGTGGAGATTATTCACATGTAGAAGGATCAAATAATTATGCTAATGGTCTATATTCTCATGCAGAAGGATATAATAATTTTGCTAATGGTCTATATTCTCATGCAGAAGGAACAAATAATTATGCTAATGGTATAGCTTCTCATATAGAAGGAATTAGCAATACAGGTATTGGAAATTATTCACATACGGAAGGTTATAATAATTATGTTAATGGAGATTATTCACATGTAGAAGGATTTAGTAATTATGCTAATGGTGTATGTTGTCATGTAGAAGGAACAAATAATACAGGTAGTGGATATTATTCACATGTAGAAGGAGGATTATGTATTGCTAGTGGATATTATTCTCATGCGGAAGGATATAAAACAATTGCAAATGGGATAAGATCTCATGCAGAAGGATCGAGTACCACTGCTAATGGTCTATATTCTCATGCAGAAGGATCGAGTACCACTGCTAATGGAAATTATTCTCATGCAGAAGGATCGAGTACCACTGCTAATGGAAATTCTTCTCATGCAGAGGGATTTCAAACTGTTGCTAGTGGAGATTATTCTCATGCAGAGGGATATAATACATCAGCAACAAATAATGATTCTCATGCAGAGGGATCATTAACTATTGCAAGTGGGCTAACATCTCATGCAGAAGGAAGAAATACATATGCATATGGAGACTATTCTCATACCGAAGGTTTTAATAATTCATGTACTGGAACTTATTCACATATAGGAGGTTCAATTAATCAAATTAATACATCTAATTATTCATTTATTGGAGCTGGTCAAAATAATAGTATATATTCATATACAAATGCAACATTAGTAAATAATTCTATTTTAGGTGGAAGTAATAATAGTATCATTGATTGTAACAATTCTAGTATATTAGGTGGAAGTTATAATACATTAACAGGATCAAATAATTGTTCTGTTGTAGGAAGATATTGTAATAGTTATACTGCCACTTCATTATTTTTAGTTGGAAATGGATCTTCTTTATCTAAGTCAAATGCATTAAGAGTAGATAATAGTGGAAATTGTTATGCAGGACTTAGCTTTATAAGTGGAGGAGCGGATTATTCGGAATATTTTGAAGCTCCTAGTGGAGTATCATTTTCAATGGGACAAACTGTATACTTAGATTTAAATGGATATTTATCATCTACAGGTATGGGAAGTCCATTTGGAGTAATAAGACCTAAAGATGGACCTATGAGTATGATAGGTAATTCTGCGGAGGAAGAATGGCAAGGTAAATATTTAAAAGATAATAGAGGATGTTGGGTATGGGAAGTAGGAACAGACAATATACCTCAAAGAGTATTAAATCCTGCATATGATCCATCCATTCCCTATGTAAACCGTTTCAATAGACCGGAATGGTATATTGTTGCTTTATTAGGACGAGTTTTATTACTTCCTAATCAATCTGTTTCTCCTTTATGGAGAAAAATTAAACAATACAATGAATTATATGAAGAATGGTTAATTAAATAAATTTTTTTTATTGTTTAAATAAAAAAACATGCCTTGTAATAATTGTAATGGTTATTATAATAATGGAAATTTTAATCAATATCCATATAATATTCAGTGTAAATGTCTTCCTTCAATAAGACGAGGACCTACAGGTCCAGCTGGAGCTGACGGTCCTCAAGGTCCAGCTGGAGCTGACGGTCCTACAGGACCTACAGGGGTAGCAGGCATTGATGGAGCAACAGGAGCAACAGGAGCAACAGGAGCAACAGGACCTCAGGGTATTCCTGGTACATCTTCATTAACTGGAGCAACAGGAGCAACAGGCCCAGCAGGAGCAACTGGAGCAACTGGACCTCAGGGTATTCCTGGTACAGCTTCATTAACAGGAGCAACAGGAGCAACAGGAGCAACAGGACCTCAGGGTATTCCTGGTACATCTTCATTAACTGGTGCTACAGGTCCCACAGGGCCATCAAGCGTAGGTCCTACAGGTCCTACAGGTCCAGCAGGAGCTGGCGCTGGAACTTCCAATACATTAACAAATACGTCTGGTACATTGAATACAACTAAAGTCATTGCAACAGATCCAACTATTTCTTCTGGATATGGAGTTACAAATCAAGCCCCTGATGGATTTTATGTATCTAGTAATGGTGTGGCAGGATCAGGAAATTTACTAATTTCAGGAGCAGGAAATAGAATGTTTTACGCTCCACAGAAAAATGCATTTAGAGTAGGTGGAGTAAATGGAACGCAATGGGATTTAGCAAATTTAGGTGGTTATTCAATCGCATCAGGCTATAATACTATATCAAGTGGTACAGGTTCTCATGCAGAAGGATATAATACATTTGCTATTGGTGAATATTCTCATGCAGAAGGATATTATACAAATGCTAATGGTGCATATTCTCATGCAGAAGGATATACTACAAATGCTATTGGTGAATATTCTCATGCAGAAGGATATTATACAAATGCTAATGGTGCATATTCTCATGCAGAAGGATATACTACAAATGCTAATGGTGCATATTCTCATGCAGAAGGATATACTACAAATGCTATTGGTGAATATTCTCATGCAGAAGGATATACTACAAATGCTAATGGTGCATATTCTCATGCAGAAGGATATACTACAAATGCTAATGGTACAGGTTCTCATGCAGAAGGATATAATACAAATGCTAATGGTGCATATTCTCATGCAGAAGGATATATTACATCTGCTAATGGTACAGGTTCTCATGCAGAAGGATATATTACATCTGCTAATGGTACAGGTTCTCATGCAGAAGGATATTATACATCTGCTAATGGTGAATATTCTCATGCAGAAGGATATTATACAAATGCTAATGGTGCATATTCTCATGCAGAAGGATATACTACATCTGCTAATGGTACAGGTTCTCATGCAGAAGGATATAATACAAATGCTAATGGTACAGGTTCTCATGCAGAAGGATATAATACAAATGCTAATGGTGCATATTCTCATGCAGAAGGATATATTACATCTGCTAATGGTACAGGTTCTCATGCAGAAGGATATATTACATCTGCTAATGGTACAGGTTCTCATGCAGAAGGATATATTACATCTGCTAATGGTACAGGTTCTCATGCAGAAGGATATTATACAAATGCTAATGGTGCATATTCTCATGCAGAAGGATATTTAAATACTATAGGATCATTAGATTCATATACATTTGTTATAGGAGGAAGAAATACTACTACTTCATCAACCGCATCTAGTTTTAACTCGATATTAGGATATAATAATTTAATTTCTAATTGTACAGGATGTACAATATTAGGTGGATATAATAATAGAATTTCTGGTAAACAAGCTGTGGTGGCATGTGGTTATTATTGTAATACTAACCCTTCTACTGGAACATTATTTTGTGTAGGAAATGGAACATCCAGTACTTCAAAAAATGCATTCTCTGTTTCTCCTATTGGAAATTGTTATGCAGGAGGTTCATTCTATGGAGGTGGTGCAGATTATGCGGAATATTTTGAAGCTTCTACAGGAACAACACTTTCTGTAGGTCAATCTGTTTATTTGGATTCAAATGGATATCTAACTACTAATGGTCCAGTTGGATATCCATTTGGTGTTATTCGTCCCAAAAATGGTGGTATGTCAATTATTGGTAATTCTGCAGACCAACAATGGCAAGGAATGTATCTTAAAGATGAGCAAGGATGCATTATCTATCAACCAAGTTCAGATCCAAATATCCCCTATCCTGAACCTGTATTAAATCCCGCCTATGACCCAACACGTCCTTATGTAAATAGATATTCACGACCTGAATGGTATGTTGTTGGTTTATTAGGACGAGTCTTATTACTTCCTGGACAACCTGTTTCTCCTTCTTGGATAAGAATTCGTTCATACAATTCAACTTATGAAGAATGGTTAATTAAATAAATAAAATAAATAAATATTATAATTAATATTTATTTATTAGAAATAAGAAATTGTAATTCTTTTGTAGATAACTCTAATATAAATAATGGATCTTCCAAAAATGATAATCCAGAATAAATCAAATTAATATCCACTCGAGGATATCTAGCGATATATTGGGAAGTAATTTGATCTCTTAGTACTTCGTTAGTTCTTTTATCTTGTTCCTTTTTTTGGATGATAGTTTTTAATTGATTGGAAATCGTGGTAATTTCCGATCGACAAAATGGGCAATGTAGAGAATCCAATTGAGATAAGCATTCATTGCATAGAATATGTTTGCAAGAAAGAGCATTTTTTCTATGGGTATAATTTGAATAACATATACCGCATTCTTCTAAATTTTTCTTTTTAAGAAATTTCTCTTGAGAAAGAATAATTTGTTCTTTGGATATTTCTTCCATATATTTTTTTAAATTCCTTATCTATATAATTAAAATGTCAATCAATGAAGCAATAAAAAAACCCGTGACTCCATTCGTTCCTGTTGCTCGATATGAGCAAAAAAAATCTAGAAAGAATCGTAGAGCGGGAGAATTAAGGGCTATACCCGGTATTGATTATAGCATTCAAGAAGTTAATCTTAAAAAAGCTTTAGATAAATATGATTTGAAAAAGGAAACTCGAGATTCTTTAAAAGATGAGATGGTAAATATTCCAGGGTTCGATTATTTAAATAGTGCTATTTTAGCCGCAGCATTAGTATTAATTTTATCTACTAAAATTGAACGAACGAAAATGCCTACATCAGACCAATTTTTTGATTATATCAATCAAGCAATTGAACCTATACTCCCTGATAAATCTATTCCAGATAGAGATATACTTATTGAGAGGTTAAAAGCTGACGTATACAGATACGTAAAACATATTACTCAATATAGGATTGAACGATTAAAATTCTAAAAAAATTGAAAAATTAAATAAATTTATTTATAATTATAATAGTCTTTGCTTTATTTCATTTAATTCAACGAAAATGGATGGAGCAGAAAAAAGGAGATTTGAACAGGACGATGAAAGTCCTGTTCAGACAGACAAATGGACGAGACTTTTCAAATTCACGTATATCGTGGATGGTCTCAACCTCATGAGTCGTTTTTTGATTGAATACAATTCTCACATTAACGAGCTTGACATGACGTCTGAAGACATGTGGATTGATCGGATTGGAAATATTCCTGAGCATCACGTTTTTCAACGCAAAGATGTTGAACATTTCTTTGAGTACTTTTTCAAGTACTTTGAACAGCTCCCCGCAGGATCAAAGATTTACTTTGTCTTCAAGCTTGTCCCTGGATGGGTCTATGATGCCATTCAAGAAGTCTACAAGGAATGCTATGTGAATAGACAAACAAGGAACGAGTACGGATTCGTTCATGCATTTCCATCGTTCAATTACGACAAGGAATGCGATGATCGTACAGTCGTCCATCTTTTCAATCATAGCGATTCTCATGTGCGAGATACAGTCATTATCACCAATGACATTTACTTCACAGAGAAGAAGAAAGAAAAAATCGTCCAAGATCTCAATACTCCAAAGGAGTATATCGTCATATCCAAAGTGGATGTAGGCAAAGAAGAAGATATCACTATCAAAGATGATTCTTCAACTCGTTTGACTGAAGTCAAACGTGCTACCAATCATATCTCCCAGTATTCATTTACGTTCCAAAATAAACAGTTGATTTTCAACTGTTCTGTTGAACAATAAAATAAATATAAAAATATTTATTTTATTCATTACTATTATTAATAGTAGTAGTAATATTACATTGAACTTGATTCAATAAATTATATTCAATAGTATTTTTTTTGAAAAATTTAATATGAATAATATCTCCAAGAAAAATTATTGTATTAGATACAGCTAAACTGATAGATAAAATGTATGTAACATTCACTATATCATATTGACAAGTTGAATCAATTTGGAAATAATAATTACATAGTAAAACTAAAAAGATAAAATGGATAGAGATCCATAGCATTCGAATATAAAGCATAAGAGATTTAACTTTATCCAATACTAAAAAAATAAATACTATATGAATCATATTAATTAATCCATATACAAATACAATCCAAAGAACTATCGGGGAAGAATAGAATGAACATTGTTGAATAATATGAATAAATGAAATATCAATGGAAGAAATAGATACCCAAAAAATGATATAAATAAGTAAAAAAGAAAGTACAGAAATTTTAATACATGTACTCCATTGAATCATAGTATAGTAATCCATCCCTATTTATTGTAATAAAATAATACAATAATAAATATTTATTCAATTAGACTATTCAATGTAGATAATAGATCGATATTATCTGAAAGGGATTCTGTAAAGTATTGAATGAATGATTTGTTTAATGATTTCTTTACAGGATTAATAAAGGATTTTTTTTCATTTAATACAGAGGGTTGAATCTTAATTCCCTGTTTAGACCATTCCTTTATTTTGGATAATTTATTTAATCCCTTTATTTCAGAGAATGTTCCTTCAATGACCAATTTCATGTCTGAATATTTCGGTAATTTGGGGGGTATAAAATCCTTCACATCTGATACAGGAATTTTAAATGTCCAATAGATAGGGGAATTAATGAATAATCTCTCATGGGAAATAGATGATGCATCTAGTTGAATTAAATGAATAGATTTTTGTGGAGATTCATTAAATGCATGTTGCATAGGAGCTCCAATATAAATAATATTGGAAGTTAATTCTTGATAATCATGGATATGTCCACTGAATACTATTGGATAATTTTTTTCCCAATGATCCCCTGTATCACTTTTTTGATTATTATACATTGCTCCATAAAAATCTTGATGAGCAAAAATGATTCTAGAATTTTTCCAATCCTTATCTAAAGTATCCAATGCTTCAACAAATCTTCCATTTGGGACATAAGGAACAAAAACAATATCTAGTCCTTGAATGGACTCCATTCTTGGAGTATCTATAATATAAATTGGATGATAATGTTCAGATTCTTCCCAATATTTGACCGCATTGAATGGATGTTCATCCGTTAGATAGACTGAATTATTAGGTCGATCGTGATTCCCAATCAAAATATATGTGGGGGCGTAGGACCTTAATAGGTTGAAAAAATCTATAGATTGAGAGAGAGCTTCCTGTCTAATATTTGCGAAGCGATCTAATACATCACCCAAACAAACAATTAAATCTGGATTTGTCTTATCTAATTGTTCAATGATTTCTTGAATCATAACTTGAGATCGTTGGAGAGTTCCAATCTTAAAATGTGGATCTCCAATAACAAAAATTTTAATCATTTTTTTTTATAGATTATTATTATTAATAATTAAATTATCAATCTAAAAAAAAATTTAAAAATAAACACCCTTTAAAAAAAATGACTCAGCGAGCAGTTTTAGTTGGTATCAATTATATTGGTACAAGCAATCAATTGAATGGATGTATCAATGATGTTTATCGTGTGGCGGATGTATTACGATCTGTATACAAATTTCCTTCTTCTAATATTACTATTTTGACCGACGATCAACCTCATTCATCCAATAAATACCCTATAAAATCAAATATAATTTCTGCTTTACAAAGTTTAATTAATAATACAAAGCCTGGAGATGTAGCCGTTTTCCATTATTCGGGACATGGAACGACAGAAAGAAATAACTACAGCACGGATTTACTCAATCCTAATATAGATGATGCATTAATTCCTGTGGATGTATTAAGTAATGGAAATTATAATCCATCTAAAGAAATATTAGATGAAGAATTATGGGGAATAGTTTCTCAACTTCCTAAGGGAGCATTCTTGTTCAGTGCTATAGATGCATGCCATTCCGGGACAGAATTCGATTTACCTTATTCACTCCGTATAGACCCATCGAACAAGTCAAAATATACTCTACAAAAAGTTGAACGACGTCCAGAAACTCAAGGAGCTATCGTCATGTTGAGTGGATGTAAGACAGACCAAACAAGTTTAGATGCAGTAGATAATAGAGGAAAACCTGCGGGAGCATTAACCTATGCCTTATGCGATTATATTATCCATCATACCAATAATTCAATTCATTTTGTGGATTTCCTAAATAATATTAGACAACAAATTATCCAAAATAATCCTGGAGTATCCAATATCCAAGAACCTCAATTAGATTTTGGACGAATGTGTGATGCAACATTAAATTTCACTCTCTTACCTTCTACTATAGCAGCTGAATTATCCACTGCAGAACAAAAAGATGTAAACTATATAATGGATAAAGTACGTTCAGTAACTATTAAACCTATAATTTCTAATCCAAGAATAAATACTCAAACAAAACATCAAAATCAACAATTTTTTTACCAAAAAAATCCAAATTATTACCCATTTTTAATGTTAAATAGACGATGATCACTAATTGATGAATCATTCTCTCATAAATAAATTGTTCCAAAAATAATTAATTATTTTCATTAATTATTTTGCATACAAAATTTACACCCTCAATTAGTAAATGCATCATGACTACCACCCACATTTCAAAAAAATGAACAAATTTTATTTATAAAATTGATAACAAATTGCTATTTTGGGGTATTTTTCACTTCTAAAAAATTTGTATATTGAGGAAATACTTGGATAAATTTTTTAAAATGATTCATATTAGGTAGAATAACAAAATCTGTGAGTATATAATCCAATTCATGTTCTGAAGGAGAATCGGGAATGGATACATCCTCTCTAAATACTCTAGCAGTTAAAATAGTTGAAAAATTATTATAGATATAACTTTTTTCATGAAAAAATCTCCAATCAGTAATACATATATCCTTTTCCTTTTTTGTAAAGGGATTCAATGCTTTTTCTACCCAAATATTTAGGTTATTTTTCTTTGTTTCAATCGCTTCTTCTATAAGTAATTCTCTAAATGTTTTATTCATTGTAGGTATAAAATCATCTTTTTGAATGAAAGGATTCAAGAATTCATATTTATCCATAACATATTCCTTTAATTTATCCGCAAATGCTATACGTATATAATTAGTCTTATAAGTAAATTTAATATCTTGAATGGAACCAGTTTTTGATAGAACTATCCAATGATCCCAAAATGATTCATGGATTAAATCATTATATACTGTATCTTTTCCAGATCCTTGATATCCGCAAAGAACTAATGTAGTCATTTATTATTTTACAAATTGAAAAAATTATAATTTTAAATATCAATTAAATAACTAGTATTCAATAATGGCTCGTTTCAAGTATACCGTTGGTAATGGGCTTACTTTATTGGATGAAGCTCAATGGGAACATTTTGAACGGATTTGTTCCATTTTGGAGAAACATCATATGTATTTTGATTTATCCCTTATGGGATGTGGAAAGACTTATATCGCTTTAGCGATATGTATCACGTTCAATTTACCTTTAATGGTTATATGTCCTTTGTCAGCTATATCCATGTGGAAAAGAGTATCTGATTTATATAAAGTAAAAATCATTGATATACTATCGTATGGAAAATTGAGAGGTCAAAAATCCACTAAACAATTGTCTCATCCCTATCTAACAAAGATAAATAATAATAATAATGATTCTATTTCATATCAAGCGACTGATTTATTCAGGACTATTTGTGGGAAAGGATTATTGTTAATTATTGATGAAGCTCAAAATATCAAAAACCCCGGTCTACAATCAAAAAGTGTTACTGCTTTATGTGATGCAATTAGAGAGACTGATAATTCATGCTCAAGATTTGCTATCTTATCTGCATCCCTTTTTGATAAGCAAGCTATGGCAATTCAAATGTTGAGGACTATTGGATTTTATGGAATTAATTCAGAAAAATTATATTATTATGATATAGGTGCAAGACAGAGAAATTATTCCGGGTATAAAGAAATTGTTCAAAATTGTAAGACAATTGATGAAGAATTAACGAAGGAAATTGCACTGGATTATCTCCCAGAATATAGTACGGATAATTCAACATTGAAACATATTCAATCAAACGTGTATAAACTCTTTACAAATGTTGTATTGGATAAATGTTCATCTACTATGCCAGACCCAGAACTTCCCTCCGAAATGAAAAATGGATTCTATTTGATTCATAATAATTCAATGCTAAAATTGGCGAATCAAGCAAAATCAAAGATTGAAAGGGCGACGAATTATGATGATTCTTCAGGGACAGTTTCTTTTGAATCTAAATCGTTGGATACCATTACAAAAAATTTGGTTCTTTATGAGATTTCTTTATTGGAAATTTGTGTAAGAGAAACAATGAAATGGTTTGATGATTTTCCTACAGGAAAAGTAATCATTTTTACGAATTATACTAAGCCATTGAAAATGCTTCATTCTGAATTAAAAGGATATGGAGCTCGAATTTTCAATGGGCAAATGTCCCCAAAAGAAAGAGAGGTAGTAGAGAAGAAATTTATGACCGATGATTCATGCAAAGTATTCATTGGGAATATGCAAGCTGGAGGATTAAGTCTTAATTTACAAGATATCAGTCCGGACGGATCCAAACCTCGATTGGTATTATTACTTCCGACCTATAAAATGATGGATTTGTATCAAGCGACTGGAAGAGCTGTTCGAAGAGGAATGACTTCAAAAACAACCGTTAGAATTGTGTATAATAAAGAATTCCCTCTAGCAGCAGTCTTCGATTCCATCGCACGAAAATCAGGCGTATTAATGGATATAAATAATAGATCTTCTGGATCTAAAAGAAAATACCCTGGAGAATTTGAATGTTTCTATGAAGACCATTCCATGATTGAAGAGAATTATTCTCCTTCCATCATTGAATGGATTGTAAAACAACAAGATTCATCTTTCCAAGAGAAGTTTTCTTTAGAAGAAACTTTGACGAAAGAAGAGGAAGAAACTCTAAAAGAATCCAATCAAGAGGAGGATGAAGAGGATGAATACTAATAAATAATTTATTTTATTTATTATAATTAATTAATCCCATATTTCATGATTAAATTCAGGAGATTTAATTGATATATTTTCAGGGGATTTAACTGTATTAAATTCTTCTTCAGAAGGCTGAATAATAGTATTTAATTTTTTATTTCTTTTTTCACGTAATTTAGAAATGATAGATGAAATAGATGATTTATTTGAGGGAATGGATTTTTTGTATACTATATTATTATTAGATTTAGAAGAAGAAGACTTTGTATCATATAATACTGAAATATAAAATATTCCATTGAGGGTAAAATTTTCTTGTGTACTTATACTAAATTGATATTGAGTATCATTAATTGATAATTTAGTATCAAATGCTACCCCTTTATATGAGAAAATATATTCTCCAGCTTCATTATCATAAAAATATGTTGTTACCGAAATTAAATTATTAAGAGAAAATGTAGATACAGGAATACTTCCTATAATTAATGGATATACTGTAATATTTGATGTACTATGATCTAATGTGACATGTTTAATTGTATTAGTTTCTGTAGAAGGTAAATTTTTAATATTAATATTTGAAATAATAGCTAAAATAAGACCTGCTATACTTATAATTAATAGAATAATAACAGATACACCTATAACCCATCCAAATGTAGTTTTGCTTACATTATTTGAGTGAGAATACTCTTGAGTATATCGTTGGATATTAACTGAATCAAAAGACATTTTTATTATTAATTTTAAAAAAATTCAAGAATGAAATTATAAAAATGCCTACATATGTCGTTAATGTAATTATACTTTCTCCTTCTACAGAGAAAGTTATTGTTCAACCCGTATATGTATCTAATAATAAATTAGAGGATGCATTTAAATACGTCAATGAATATGTACAATCCTATAAATTAATTTATAAGGCCGAACATGTTATTTCCCTTTATACCCCTGAAACTGTTCTTAGAGAAACATACATTGAACCTCTTACAAATAAAGTATTTACTTTCACAGTGACTATGTTTTAATACTTTTTTGATGATATAGAGATGAAAATTGAATAAATAATTATATTATAATTATAATATAATTATCATGAAGCGTTTTATTTGGACGTTTGAATTCTCTGAGTCTGAGGATCATTCCTCTTGGTTTTTTGAAGAGATTGAGGATGAATTGCCTATCGAAAAATATAACGATATGAAAAAACATTATACAGTTGAATTACCTAATACGAACCATTTATACGAAAGTTTCTTAGACTATATGACTCATCAAACTGAGTCATACTATGAAGTTCCTATTAAAGTGGTTGAAGTTTGGGCGGATCCAAATCATTCGTATATCTATCATATTTCAACTGCCCCACAACCATACAAGTATGTAATGGTTGTATTTGAAGTATAAATAAAAAATTTTTATTTATAAAAAAATGCTTTTTTTTGTTGTTTATTATAGACTATGTTTTTAATACTTCTTTGAAGATCTCTTCTTATGGCTGACACGGCCGTGAATATTACATACTGGTGAATTAATTCCAAGAGCTTTAGCACGTCTACAAGCGCATTTCTTTACCTTATTAGGTCTGGGGTCATCTCGGCGATAGGAAAGAGCTGCCTTAACTCGGGCAGGGGATCCAACAGGGAATGTGCCTGGGGTGGTTCCACAGAATGGACCTTCGGACTTTTTGTATTTTCCTAGGTTGGAAGCACCTGGAACCGTCTTTCTTACTTCAGTCTTAGTCATTGACTTTCTGGAGGATTTACGACCAGATCTTTTAGCTGAGATACGTTTAATACGATGGGTGAGAGTAGACATACGAGCGTCTGTTCTTCCTTTAATGGGTGAGCGACGACCTTTGAGGGGTGATCTGCGGTGGGATCTTTTGACGGATTTAGAACGGTAAGGAGAGAATTTAAGCTTTCGTGTGGATGAAGGCATTATTTTTTTAATTAATTATATTTAAATATAATTAAATTTATTTTTGATTAATAATATACAGAAATAATTCTTTTGATCCTAAACAATCATTAATTGAAATATGCCATTTTTTGTCAAAATCTTTTTTGAGGATAGTTTTATAGGCATGACTTAATGAACAAGCTTTAGGTGATTTTAGATATTGTTGAACCATATACATTAAATCATGATTCCATAGATTGAGCATTTGTTTCACGCATGGATTATATGGCCATCTAGAGAGAACGACTGCATCAAATCCTCCATTATAAGAAATAATTTCTGCATTGAATTGCTTTAGTAAAGTCATCCATTGAATAAAGAAGAGGAAACTGGAATAGGGATGATTTATAGATAATTTGGCGGATTGTTGAGCTATAATGTATCCATTTTCATCGAACAAAATATACGCAACATCTTTTAGAGTAACTAGTTCAGGTTGGACTGGAGCTGGGACTTTGGATGTCCCACAATCCACTATACAATAATGTTTCACATTTGGATTATATTCTACATTTGAATACCAAGGAATAGTTCTATCTGGAATCCATACATTAAGCCATGGTTCAATTGTATAATTTTTGGGTTGAGATTGAGTATTCAATAGTGGGACATACTCCATCAAATGATTGACCATATCATTATTAGTGAGATTTTGTTTGAATTTAATACGATTTTTACCAGATTTTTTTGGGTCAATATACATCATATTGTTTATTTCAATAATCCATTCTGATGGTTTATTATTTTTCCAAGGGTTTAATTTTCCTTGAATCCATTCATCTACGTTTATTTCATATATAGTATCATAATTATGAAGTAATAGACCATGCCCGTAAAATAAACTTCTCGCAAATCCATGGGATAATCTCTCTTGATGAGTTTGAATTTCAGGTTGATCTCTATGCATTCTCAAATACAGAGATATATGAATTTTTTTATTGAGAATCCATTCAATCCATGGCTCTCCTTGAAAGAGATAATTCATTGAATTATAATCTATTGGATTAAATTTTTCTTTTAAAGGTTCTATAGAACTAACTCTACCTCTAGTAAGGGTAGATAAATTAGAACTGATAGATACATTTCTTTTCAACCAATTAAACATTTTTTATATCATTTTTTTATTTTTAAATTAATACTTAGTAATCATTGTATCATTATGATCTGCGAAATATCTATCGAATAGGGTTGGTTCTTTCATTGCTATATGAAACCAAATAGTTACTTCCCATGTAACATATCCTTGAGAAAGGATGGAATAAATGAGTGAGGATTGAGCTTTTTCAAATTTATCTATTGCTTCCTTATCCCCCGCAAATAACCCTCCGCAAAAATACCATATCAATTGTAAAGGGTTACTAGGTTGAGGAATGACACATCCAGGAAGTCGAATTCTCCCTTTTGGGGGGATAGTGGACATTTTCATTACATTAGAAGAAAAATCTTCTTTGCAGATATAACTCAATCCAAAATCCATCCAAATAAAGTAATCTGATTGATAGGGGTTTAATTCACATGCTTTTTTCATCCAATGAACTTTATTATACATGAGAATGAAATAATCATGGGTATCTTTGGATGGATTCACCCCTACAGGAAGAGGGCATTTAAGGAATTTATTTCTTATCGGCCAATATTCTAATTCTTCCTTTTCGAAGGGTATAATAGTAATACTTTCAGGATTACATTCATCTATAGTAGGTTGTAATTTTTCTATAACATGTTTCTCTAGAAAAATAATTTTTTTTACAGTATCTAATCTAAGGAGTTTTTTTCCATGATTTAAGTAAAAATCCACCGGTCGATACTTTTCCAATGATGGATCATATAATGTTCGATCAATAAATGCAGAAACTATAGTAAACATTTTATTTAAATGAAAAGACTTAGTTTAAATAAAAAAAATGTTTTCATTATCTATTCCTATATTTTGTATCAATGTAAAAAATAATATTCATAGATGGGAGGAAATGAATACTAGATTTAAATTTTTTGGATTAAATGTAATTCAATGGGAAGCAACGATTCCCTCTGATTTATCTTCTTCTCCTTATACATGTAATCCAGAATTAAAACCAACTATAAAATCATGCGCTATATCCCATTATCGTATTTGGGAACATATGCTTAGAGAGAATATACCTAAAGCATTAATTTTAGAAGATGATGCATGCTTTCGAAAGGATTGGATGGAAATAATTAATCCTGTCTTGGAAAAAATTGATGTATTAGATACCAGATGGGATTGTCTTTTATTAAATGGATTAGAAGAATGTTCACCCCTTAATACATGGGTTCGTACAATGGAAAATATGGGTGGAGCAGGGTATATCCTCTCAATTAGAGGGGCTGAATTTATGGTGGAATATTTCAAAAATGGTTTAATTCCAGCCGATGGAATGACGGTTACTCTTCAACGAAGAGGACATAGCTATTGCTTCTTTCCTTGGTTAGTTATTCAAAAAGGGGATAATAGTGATTTACAAACATTGACACATTTAGAAGCAGATAAAAATAAAGTCGATA